>Ga0335083_10001600_pt1 | contig 30903 bp, 27 predicted proteins | sample Lox_Sample_42_FD_206716 | JGI IMG/M metagenome (GOLD analysis project Ga0335083, IMG submission 206716) | Soil microbial communities from Loxahatchee National Wildlife Refuge, Florida, United States - Lox_Sample_4.2 | ecosystem: Environmental > Terrestrial > Soil > Wetlands | place: USA...
TCGAAGGCGAGCGAGCGCTCGGTGATCTGCGCCTGCAGCGTGCGGATGCGCTCGCGCGTGGCGGCATTGCGGTCCACCCCGGCGAGGCGGTACTCGAGGAGCGCGCGCTCGAGGTAGTGCCGGGTGGCGGGGTCGGCGGGCTGCGGGATCGAGGCGAGCGCCTGGTAGACCTCGCGGTCGAGACTGAGCGCGGTGAGCGCGGCGGAGGCACTCTGCGCCAGCGCCTGCCCGGCGTCGCGCAGCTCGCGCTGCGTGCTCACGCCGTTCATCAGCTGCGCCTGCGCCTGCGCCTCGACGATCAGCGCGTAGGCCTCGTCATAGCGTGCGAGGGTGTTCTCGATGCTGCGCGGCGCCTGCTCGGCCCGCAGCTCGGTGATCGCCGCGCTGGCGCGTGCCAGGCGCGCCTCGACCCAGCCGCGCAGCGCCGCCGGCGAGTCGCCCGCTTCCCAGGCGTGCAGCTCCGCCGCCGCGGCGAGCCCCGGCAGGAGGGCGGCGGCGAGCGCGAGCAGGCAGGCGCGGGAACGCCCCGCAGCTCTTGGCATGCAAACCACCCCATCGCCGTGAGGACGGCGCAGCGGGCATTATCCGGGAAAAGCTGCGGGCGGCACCGGCGGCTGCGCCGTGGCGCGCGCTGCGCGCGGTGGGCCGAGCGAGCCGGCGCTCAGCGCTTGCCGAAGAGCCGCTCGAGCTCGGCGCGCGCCTTGTCCACCTCGGCGGTATTGGGCGCGGTGTAGGCCGCGGCGCGCGGCTTGAAGTGATCGCAGAAGTTCGCGCGCGTCTTGTCCTGCACCTCTTCCGCGGTCGGCTCGCGGCAGTGCTTGGCGATGCGCGTGTCGTAGTCGACGCACATGCGGCACACGTGCAGCTCGGAGCGGCACTTCGGGCACTCATCGAGGCGCCGCAGCGGCAGGCTGAGCTCGGCGAGCGCCGCGCCGCATTTCCAGCACACCAGCTCGTGGGCCATGGCGGTAGAGCCTACTCCGAGCGTGCCGGTCCCGCGCGCGTGCGCGCCTTGCCGAGGCGCTGCAGCTCGTAGCGGGCGAAGGTCGACCAGCTGCCGTCGGGCTGCTGTGACTCGATCAGCAGCGTCCCCGCGGAGTCCCCGACGAGCGTCAGGGTGTCGCGGAAAGTGCCCGCGGGGTAGGGGAAGCTCAGCACCAGGGTGTGCCCGGTGAGCGTACCCGTCGCCACCACGCGCGCCCCGGCCGCGCCGAAGCGATCGAGCCAGTGGGCGATGAAGTCGTGTTCGCCGTCGTCGTAGCCGATGAAGAGGCGCGCCGCATAGGCCGGGGGTGTGGCGACGTCGCGCATGGCGAACTCGAGCCAGGCGCCATCGAGCACCCAGCGTCCCGCGGCGTGGTAGTGGGCGCTCCTGCCGCGCAGGTTGCCGCGCATGTCCCAGCCGCCGGTGAGCAGTGCCAGGAAGTCCTTGCCCGCCGCGGGCTGCCCGTGCGCCGCGAGCGGCGCCAGGGTGAGCAGCGCGGCGAGCAGCACGCGCAGTTGCCGGGTTCGCAGGGCGCGGCGCATCGCGGCTAGCCGGCGGCGGCGATCTCGAGCGTGCGCGCGCGCAGGAACTCATCGAGCACGCGGGCGGTGTGCGAGATGCGGCGGCGCCGCGCCACCTGCGCGGGCGTGCCCTCGGCGACGATGCGCCCGCCACCCGCGCCGGCCTCGGGGCCGAGATCGATGATCCAGTCGGCCTCGGCCATGACATCGAGGTTGTGCTCGACCACGACCGCGCTGTTGCCGGCGGCGACCAGGCGGTGCAGCACGTGCGTGAGCTTCTCGACGTCCGCCATGTGCAGCCCGACGGTTGGCTCATCGAGCACGTAGAGCGTGCGGCGCGGACGGGCGCGCGCATCCTGCGCGCCGTCGCGCACCTTGGAGAGCTCGGTGACCAGCTTGATGCGCTGCGCTTCCCCGCCCGAGAGCGTCGGGCTCGGCTGCCCGAGGGTGAGGTAGCCGAGGCCGACGTCGGCGAGCAGCCTGAGCGCGTGGTGCACGCGCGGGTGCGCGGCGAAGAACTCGAGCGCGTCGTCCACGTCCATCGCCAGCACGTCACCGATGCTCCTGCCGCGCCACAGGACCGCGAGCGTCTCGGCGTTGAAGCGCTTGCCGCCGCACACGTCGCACAGCACCTTCACGTCCGGCAGGAAGCTCATCTCGATGGTCTTGATGCCCTGTCCCTCGCACGCCTCGCAGCGCCCGCCGGCGGTGTTGAAGGAGAAGCGGCTCGCGGTGTAGCCGCGGATGCGCGCCTCGGTGGTGTGCGCGTAGATGCGCCGGATCTCGTCCCAGAAGCCGATGTAGGTGGCGGGGCAGGAGCGCGGCGTCTTGCCGATCGGCGTCTGGTCGACCTCGAGCACGCGCTCGAGGTGCTCGAGGCCCTCGATGGCGGCGCAGCCGGCGAGCTGCGGGTTGCCGCGCCGGCGCGCGCGGCGGGTGCGCGGCGCGTTGGCGCCGAGCAGCTGGCGCAGGTTCCGGTACAGCACGTCGCGGGCGATGGTGGACTTGCCCGAGCCGGAGACGCCGGTGATCACCACCAGCCGCGCGAGCGGAATGCGCAGGTTGACGCCGCGCACGTTGTGCAGCGTCACGCGCGCGAGGCTCAGGTGCGCGGTGGCGGCATTGACCGGGCGGTGTGGCTGCGCGGGGTGCAGCAGCGGGGCGCGCAGGAAGCGCCCGGTCACCGAGCGCGGGTTCTTCATCAGCTGCGCGACCGTGCCGGCGCCGACCACCTCGCCGCCGCGCACCCCGGCCGCGGGACCTAAGTCCAGCACGTAATCGGCGCGGCGGATGGTGTCCTCGTCGTGCTCGACCACGACCAGCGTGTTGCGCGCGCCGGCGAGCTCGCCGAGCGACTCGAGCAGGATGGCGTTGTCGCGCGGGTGCAGGCCGATCGTCGGCTCATCGAGCACGTAGCACACGCCCTGCAGGTTCGAGCCGAGCTGCGCGGCGAGGCGGATGCGCTGCGCCTCCCCGCCCGAGAGCGTGGGGGCGGCGCGGTCGAGGGCGAGGTAGCCGAGGCCGACGCGCTCGAGGAAGCGCAGCCGCGAGCGGATCTCGGCCAGCAGGTCGCGCGCGATCTCGCGCTCGCGGGGTCCCAGGCGCAGCCGCGCGAAGAACTCCTGGCTCGTCGCCACCGACTGCGCGGCGAGAGCGGCGATCGAGCGCTCGCGGAAGCGCACCGCGAGTGCGGTCGGATTCAGGCGCTCGCCGTGGCAGGCGCCGCAGGGCTGCGGCTCGCGCGCGTACCACTCGTTCCACCACAGCTCCTCGCCGCTCTGCTCGGCATCGAAGCCGGGCATCTCGACGCCGGTGCCGAAACAGCTCTCGCACCAGCCGTGCTTGGAGTTGAAGGAGAACAGGCGCGGGTCGAGCTCAGCGAAGCTCTTGCCGCAGCTCGGGCAGGCGCGTTTGGTGGAGAACACCGTCACGCGCGCGGCCTTCGCCGGCAGCACGTGCACCAGGCCCTTGCCGAAGTCCAGCGCGCGCGCGAGCGCCTGGCGCAGCGCCGCCTCCTGCTTCACGCCCACCTCGAGCTCGGCCACCGGCAGCTCGATGGTGTGCTCGCTGAAGCGCGACAGGCGCGGCCAGGGCGAGGTCGGCGTGAGCTCCCCGTCCACGCGCAGCGCGCGGAAGCCCTTCTTCGCGGCCCACTTGGCCAGATCGGTGTAGTAGCCCTTGCGCGCCACGACCAGGGGCGCGAGCAGCGCGATGCGCCTGCCGCGGTAGTCGCGCAGCAGCCGCGCGGCGATCGAGGCCGGGCTCTGCGGCTGGATGGCGACGTCGCACTCGGGGCAGTGCTGGGTGCCGAGCTTCACGTACAGGAGGCGCAGGAAGTGGTAGATCTCGGTGAGCGTGGCCACCGTGCTCTTGCGGCCGCCGCGGCTGGTGCGCTGCTCGATCGCCACCGTCGGCGGGATGCCGAAGATCGCGTCCACGTCCGGCCGGGAGGCGGGCTGCACGAACTGCCGTGCGTAGGCGTTGAGGGACTCGAGGTAGCGGCGCTGGCCCTCGTTGAAAAGGATGTCGAAGGCGAGCGTCGACTTGCCCGAGCCGGACACCCCGGTGACGACCGTGAAGCGCTCGCGCGGGATGGCGACGTCGATGTTCTTGAGATTGTGCTCGCGTGCGTTGTGGATGACGATCTGCGAGCGGCGCGCATCGTAGGGCGCAGCGGGCGCGTCGGCCACCGCCGCGGCGGCAGGCGCGGCGAGCGCGGCCTCGTAGGCGAGGAGCGCGGCGCCGGTGTGCGAGCGCCGCTCGGCCCGCACCTGCGCGGGCGTGCCGGCGCAGACGATCTCCCCGCCGCGCTCCCCGCCCTCGGGTCCCAGGTCGATGATCCAGTCGGCCGCGCCGATGACATCGAGGTTGTGCTCGATGACCAGGAGCGAGTGCCCCGCGACCAGGAGCTTGCGGAAGGCGCGCAGGAGCTTCGCCACGTCCTCGAAGTGCAGCCCCGTGGTCGGCTCATCGAACAGGAACAGCTTGCCGCGGTGGGTGGTGCTCGAGAGCACCGAGCCCGCCTGCGCGAGGTGCCCGGCGAGCTTCAGCCGCTGCGCCTCACCGCCCGAGAGCGTCGGCACCGGCTGGCCGAGCTTCAGGTACTCGAGGCCGACGTCCTGCAGCGGGCTCAGCCGCAGCGCGATCTCCGCGACGTCGGCGAAGAAGGCGCGCGCCTCGGTGACGGTGAGCGCGAGCACCTCGGCAATGTTCAGCCGCCGCCCGTCGGCCCCCTCGCGGCGAATCTCGAGCACCTCGTCGCGGTAGCGCCGCCCGTCGCAGTCCGGGCAGCGCAGGTAGACGTCGGAGAGGAACTGCATCTCCACGTGCTCGAAGCCGTTGCCGCTGCAGGTCGGGCAGCGGCCGTTGCCGGAGTTGAAGCTGAAGGTGCCCGGGGTGTACTTGCGCTCCTGCGCGGCCGGCTCGGCCGCGAAGAGCGCGCGGACGGCGTCGAAGGCGCCGACGTAGCTCGCCGGGTTCGAGCGCGTGGTGCGGCCGATCGGGCTCTGGTCCACCATGATGACGTCGTCGATGAGCTCCGCGCCTGCGAGCCCGGTGAACAGCCCGGGGGCCGCGGTCGGCTGGCCGCGGTACTTCAGCAGCGCCGGGTACAGCACGTCCTCCACCAGCGTGGATTTGCCCGATCCCGACACCCCGGTGACGCACACCAGGCGCTTGAGCGGAATGCGCACGTCGAGGTTCTTGAGGTTGTGCTCGCAGGCGCCCCTGAGCTCCAGCCAGCGATTCGAGCGCGCCTCGGCCACGACGCCGGCGGCAGGCTCGGGCAGCTGCGCCGCGGCGCGCGCGGGCGTGACGCTCTTCGTGCCCGCGAGGTACTGCCCGGTGAGCGAGGGTGCGTGGGCGCGGATCGCCGCCGGGCTGCCGAAGAACACCACCTCGCCGCCGCGCTCGCCGGCGCCGGGACCGAGATCGAGGATGCGATCGGCCTCGAGCATGATCTGCGGGTCGTGCTCGACCACCACCAGGGAGTTGCCGGCATCGCGCAGGCGCTTCATGACGCTGATGACGCGCTGCATGTCGCGCGGGTGCAGCCCGATCGAGGGCTCATCGAGCACGAACAGCGTGTTGACGAGCGAGGTGCCGAGCGCGGTGGTGAGGTTGATGCGCTGTACCTCCCCGCCCGAGAGCGTGCGCGACTGCCTGTCGAGGGTGAGGTAACCGAGGCCCACGTCCACCAGATAACGGAAGCGGGCGCGGATCTCCCCGAGCAGCAGCGCGGTCGCCTCATCGAGCGCGCCGGGCAGCTTCAGATCCCTGAAGAACCCGTAGCTGCGCTCGAGCGGCAACAGCACGACATCGTGCAGCGACAGGCCGGGGAGCTGTGCGAGCGTCGCCTCGTTCCACTCCACCCCGTGCGGCCGAAACGGCGCGCGCTCCGCGAGGGCCGTGCGCGCCAGATCCGCGTCACCGATGCGCCACAAGAGCGCCTCGGTCTTCAGGCGCGCGCCGTCGCAGGCGCTGCAGGGCGTGTAGGCGCGGTAGCGCGACAGCAGCACCCGCACGTGCATCTTATAGGCGCGCGTCTCGAGCCAGGCGAAGAAGCGCTTCGCCCCGTACCAGACTTTCTTCGACCACGAGCCCTCGCCCTCGATCACCCAGCGGCGCGCCTCCGCCGGCAGCTCGCGCCACGGCACATCCAGCGGCACGCCGCGCAGTCTGGCGAACTTCTCCAGGTCCTCCTGGCACTCGGCGTAGGACTTGGTCTGCCAGGGCTTGATCGCCCCGCCGCGCAGCGACTTGCTCTCGTCCGGGATCACGAGCCCGTAGTCGATGCCGATGGTGCGGCCGAAGCCGCGGCAGGTCTCGCAGGCCCCGAGCGGGGAGTTGAAGGAGAACTGGCTCGGGGCGCTCGAGCGGTAGGCGAGGTCGCACTCGGCGCAGTGCAGTTCGCTCGAGTAGCGCCAGGTGGCCAGCGCTGCCGTCTCGTCCGCGTCCGCGAGCAGCTGCAGGTTCACCCGCCCGCGTCCGACGCGCAGCGCCGCCTCGAGCGACTCGAGCACGCGGCCGCGCTCGGCGCTGCCGGCGCGCAGCCGGTCCTGCACCACCTCCAGGGTGAGGGCGGGCGGTGGGCTCTCGGCAGCGGTGCGCTTGCCACGGCGCGCCTTCTTGGGCGGCGCGGCGCTCAGCGGCGCACGCTCCCCGGGGATGGCGCCGAAGTAGCGGGTGTAGCCCTGGCGCTCGAGGAGCGAACGCACCTCGGCGACCGTGAAGTTCGCGGGCACGCTCACCGGGAAGGTGATGAGCAGCCGTGGGTCCCCGGCCGCGGCGGCGCGCGCTGCGAGGTCGGCGTAGATGCTCTCGGGGCTGTCCCGGCGCACCAGCCGCCCGCAGCGCTGGCAGTAGAGCGTCGCGACGCGCGCGAACAGCAGCTTCAGGTGATCGTTGAGCTCGGTCATCGTGCCGACGGTGGAGCGCGAGGTGCGCACCGGGTTGGTCTGGTCGATCGCGATCGCCGGCGGGATGCCGCTGATCGAGCTCACCTGCGGCTTGTCCATGCGGTCGAGGAACTGCCGCGCGTAGGGCGAGAAGGTCTCGACGTAGCGCCGCTGCCCTTCCGCGTACAGCGTGTCGAAGACGAGCGAGGACTTCCCCGAGCCCGATACGCCGGTGACGACGATCAGCTCGTTCAGCGGGATGTCGAGATCCAGGTCCTTCAGGTTGTTCTGGCGCGCGCCGCGCAGGGCAATGGCGTCGCCGGAGGCGTCGGTCATTCCGTCACCGTCACGAAGTCGGTCAGTCTCATGGTGGAGCGTCCCCGGAGGGCGTGGACGCAGATGGTGCGAATTCTACTCGATTCGCGGCGCGTGGCTTAGGGCCGCAGCGCCCGCGGGCGCAGAAATTTGCCCCGCCGTGGCGCAATCCAGTGCTCGGGTGCCCGGTCTACTGTATGGATGCGTGCCCGCCATGAACGGCATGACCTGTCCTGACGTCGGGATGGCGCGACAGCGCACCGGCTGCCGGCATCGAGGCGTACAATCCGCCGCGTTCCACGTCACCCCTAAGGAGAGTCAGAATGAGTTCCAGACTGTTGTCCGGCGTTGCTCTGGCCGCAGCCGCGGCGGTGATGTTCTCGGCCGCCGCGGTCAGCACGGCCAGCGCCGACGAAGCCAAGGTGAAGTGTGAGGGGGTCAATTCCTGCAAGGGCCACTCGGCGTGCAAGAGCGCCAACAACGCCTGCAAGGGCCAGAACTCCTGCAAGGGCAAGGGGTTCCTGGAGATGACCAAGGCCGACTGCGACGCGGCCAAGGCCAAAGCCAAGTAAGGCCGTGAATGGCGGGCCGGGCGCGCGCGCCCGGCCCGCCTTTCCTCACATGCTCACCCGGCCCTCGCTCGGTTTCGGTCTCGGCCTGCGCGTCGAGCACTACGAGGCGATCCTCGCGAGCGCCCCGCCGGTGGACTGGTTCGAGGTGCTGACCGAGAACTACCTGGTACCGGGCGGTCGGCCGCTCGATTACCTGATGCGCTTCCGCGAGCGCTATCCGCTCGTGATGCACGGCGTGTCACTCTCGATCGGCAGCAGCGAGCCGCTCGATCTCGACTACCTCGCCAAGGTGAAGGCGCTCGCCGCGCGCATCGAGCCGCAGTGGATCTCCGATCACCTGTGCTGGACCGGGGTCGGCGGGCGCAACACCCATGATCTGCTGCCGCTGCCCTACACCGAGGAGGCGCTCGCGCACGTGATCGCGCGCGTGCGCACCGTGCAGGAGGTGCTCGGGCGGCGCATCCTGCTCGAGAACGTCTCCAGCTACGTCGCCTTCCGCGACTCGCGCCTGAGTGAGTGGGAGTTCCTGCGCGAGGTGGCCGTCGGCGCCGACTGCCTGATCCTGCTGGATGTCAACAACATCTACGTGAGCGCCGTCAACCACGGCCTGGATGCGCGCGAGTACCTCGCGGCCATGCCCGCCGAGCGCGTGCAGCAGATCCACCTCGCCGGCCACGAGGATCATGGCGACTACCTGATCGACACCCACGATCACCCGGTGCGCGATGAGGTGTGGGAGCTGTACGCGCAGGCGCTGCGGCAGCTCGGGCCGGTGTCCACCATGATCGAGCGCGACGACCACATCCCGCCGCTCGAGGAGCTGTGCCAGGAGCTCGAGCAGGCACGCGCGCTCGCCGCGCGCACGCTCGCCGGCGGCCGCGCCGCGCATCCGCAGCCGGAAGCGCTCGCCTCGTGAGCGCGCTCACCCGGGTGCAGGAGGATTTCCAGGAGCACCTGCTGCGCGGCTCGCAGGCGGTGCTCGCGCACCTGAGCGATGGCGGCCGCGTGCCGGCCGCGACGCGCCTTGGCATCTACGCCGGCGCCTACGGCGCTCGCCTGGCCGAGGCGCTCGCGAGCAACTACAGCGCGCTCGCCAAGCTCCTCGACGAGGACTTCCGCGCGCTCGCCGCCGCCTACGTGCGCGCGCACGACTCGGGATTTCGCTCGATCCGCTACTACGGCCACGAGCTGCCGCAGTTTCTCGCCTCGCACCCGGACTACGCCGCCGCGCCGCTGCTCGCCGAGCTGGCCCGCTTCGAGTGGGCGATGGGCGAGGTGTTCGACGCCGCCGACGCGACGCCCGTGGGCGCGCCGGCGCTTTCGCAGCTGGCGCCCGAGCGCTGGGCGCAGCTGCGTTTCCGGTTCCACCCGAGCCTGCGGCGCCTCGACCTGCACTGGAACGCCCCGCAGGTGTGGCAGGCGCTCAGTGAGCCGGCGAGCCGCCCGGCGGCGCAGGTGAGCGACGTGCCGACGCCCTGGCTCCTGTGGCGCGCGGGCCTCAGCAGCTACTTCCGCTCCCTCACCGCCGCGGAGGCGGTGACGCTCGATGCGGCCGTGAGCGGCTGGCCGTTCGGGGAGCTGTGCGAGCTGCTGTGCGAGCAGGTCGGTGCCGAGGCCGCCCCCGCCCAGGCGGCGACTTACCTGCGCACCTGGGTCGAGGCCGGTCTCATCGTGCACGCCGCCTGAGGGTGCGCGCGCCGCGCTGACCCCGCGCGGTACAATCTGCCTGCCTTGCCCGCCCGCGAACGACAAGCCCCGCCCGCGCCCTCGAGCAACGTGCTGCAGATGATCGGCAACACGCCGCTCATGGCGGTCACGCGCCTCGACTGCGGCCCCTGCCAGCTGTTCCTGAAGCTCGAGAACCAGAATCCGGGCGGCTCGATCAAGGACCGCGTCGGGCTCTACCTCATCGAGGCGGCCGAGAAGTCCGGCGCGCTCAGGCCCGGCATGACGCTGGTCGAGGCGACCGCCGGCAACACCGGCCTGGGACTCGCCCTGGTCGCGGCGCAGAAGGGCTACCGGCTGCTGCTGGTGATCCCGGACAAGATGAGCCAGGAGAAGATCTTTCACCTGCGGGCCATGGGCGCGGAGGTGATGATGACGCGCTCGGACGTGAGCAAGGGCCACCCCGAGTACTACCGCGACGTCGCCGAGCGCCTGGCGCGCGAGCTCCCCGGCGCCTACTTCGTCAACCAGTTCGGCAACCCCGCCAACGCGCTCGCGCATGAGCAGACCACCGCGCCGGAGATCTGGCAGCAGATGCAGGGGCGGCTCGATGCGGTGGTGTGCGGCGCCGGCACCGGCGGCACCCTCGCGGGGCTCACGCACTTCTTCGCCCGCACCGCGCCCGGCGTGCGGCTGGTGCTCGCGGACCCCGTCGGCTCGGGCCTCGCGAGCTACGCCACCACCGGCAGCCTGCCGCCGAAGATGACGCCGTGGCTGGTCGAGGGCATCGGCGGGGACTCGGTGCCCCCGGTCGGGGACTTCTCGCGCGTCGCCGAGGCCTACTCGATCGCGGACGCCGAGGCCTTCCGCACCTGCCGCGAGCTGCTGCGCCGCGAGGGACTGATCGCCGGCACCTCCACCGGCACGCTGCTCGCGGCCGCGCTGCGCTACTGCCGCGCGCAGTCGCAGCCGCAGCGCGTCGTCACCTTCGTGTGCGACAGCGGCAACAAGTACCTCTCCAAGGTCTACAACGACTTCTGGATGCTCGACCAGGGCTTCCTCGAGCGCGAGCACACAGGCGACCTGCGCGACCTGATCGCGCGCCCCTACACCGAGCACGCGGCGATCACGGTGAACGCCACCGAGACGGTGATGGCGGCCTACCGGCGCATGAAGCTCTACGACGTCTCCCAGGTGCCGGTGATGCAGGACGGGCGCATCGTCGGCATCGTGGACGAGGAGGACATTCTCCTCGAGGTGATCGCCAAGCCCGAGCACTTCAGCGAGCCGGTGACGCGCGCGATGGCGAGCCACCTGGTCACCGTGCAGGCGGATGCGCCGATCGCGCAGCTGATGGAGATCTTCAAGCGCGGTATGGTGGCGATCGTCATGCGCGGCACCCAGTTCCAGGGGCTGATCACGCGCATCGACCTGCTCAACTGGCTGCGCCGCCGGCAGTGACCGGCGCGAACGCTTGCGGAGGATGCCGAGCGCATGAGTGACGAGACCCGCGGAACCGGCTTTGCGACGCGCGTGATCCACGGCGGCCAGCGCCCCGACCCGCTCACCGGGGCGGTGATGCCGCCGATCTACGCCACCTCCACCTACGTGCAGTCGAGCCCGGGGGTGCACAAGGGCTACGAGTACTCGCGCACCCACAACCCGACGCGCGATGCGCTGCAGGCCGCGCTCGTCAACCTCGAGGGCGGCGTCGCCGGCTTCGCCTTCGCCTCCGGCATGGCCGCGAGCGCCACCATCCTGGAATTGCTGGATGCCGGCGCGCACGTGGTGGCCATGCACGATCTCTACGGCGGCAGCTACCGGCTGTTCGAGAACGTGCGCAAGCGCTCGGCGGGGCTCGAGGTGACCTTCGCCGACCTCTCCGCGGCCGGCGCGCTGGAGCAGGCGCTGCGGCCGGAGACGCGCCTCATCTGGGTCGAGACCCCGACCAACCCGCTGCTGAAGCTCGTCGACCTGGCCGCCGTCGCCGCCACCGCCCGCCGCCGCGGGATCCTGAGCGTCTGCGACAACACCTTCGCCACCCCCTACCTGCAGCGCCCGCTCGAGCACGGCTTCGACATCGTCATGCACTCGACGACCAAGTTCCTCAACGGGCACTCGGATGCGATCGGCGGGGCGGCGATCGTGCGCGAGCCCGGTGAGCTCGCCGAGCGGCTCGGCTACCTGCAGAACGCCCTCGGCGCGGTGCCCGGGCCGTTCGACTCCTTCCTCACGCTGCGCGGCATCAAGACCCTCGCGCTGCGCATGGAGCGCCACTGCAGCAACGCGCTGGCGGTGGCCGAGTTCCTCGAGGGCCACCCGGCGATCGAGCGCGTCTACTACCCGGGACTTGCGAGCCACCCGCAGCATGAGCTGGCGCGGCGGCAGATGGGCGGCTACGGCGGCATCGTCACCGCGGTGCTGCGCGGGGGACTGGTGGCGGCGCGGCGCGCGCTCGAGCGCTGCCGGCTGTTCTCGCTCGCCGAGAGTCTCGGCGGGGTGGAGAGCCTGATCGAGCTGCCGGCGATCATGACCCACGCCTCGCTGCCGCAGTCGCTGCGCGACTCCCTCGGCATCAGCGGCGGCCTGATCCGCCTGTCGGTCGGCGTCGAGGACGTCGCCGACCTGATCGCGGAGCTCAAGGACGCACTCTAGGCCCTGGCGTTCAGGTCGCCGGGCATTGCGCGTCGAACTGCCGTGGCGGGCTCGCGGCCGTGGCATCCGGCGCCGGGAACGCCTGCCGGAAACTGAACGCCTCGGGCCCCGGACCCGCGCGGCGCAGCCGCTCGAGCCGCCCGATGGCCTCCTCGATGAGCGGGCGGTGGCCGCGCGGCACCCACCACAGCACGAGGTAGGCCTCACTCATGCGCTCGAACCACTCGCGCCGCCGCCGCATCACCTCGAGGTGGCCGGAGTGATAGACGTAGCGCGCGAGCGAGTCGAGATCGCGCCACACCGACATGTTGACGAGCAGGCGCTCATTGTCGAAGGGCCGGATGGCGGTGGCGTCCCCGTCCTCGGTCTGCAGGCGCCAGATGAATCCCGGGGCGGCATCGGCGAGCGCGTTGATGCGCTCGAGGTTGGCCGCGAACTGCGCCATCACGGCAGAGTCCATGGGACCGCGGATGATGCCGATGTTGAGCTGGGCGAGTTCGTAGGCCGACATGGCGCGTGCGCTCCCGGCGCAGGGTGTGCCGCCGACTATAGGGCCGCGGGGGCTGCGGCGGCGAGTGCCACGAAGTCCCCGGCAAAGCGCGCGCAACTCTCGCCGGCGCACTCGAGCGTGGCCGCAACGGCGATGCGCGCGCGGCCGCGGCGTGCGAGCAGGCCGAGGAATGCGCCCCAGCGCTCCGGGTGCGCGAGGCGCGCGCGGGCACAGAAGTCCGCCGGGATCGGCTTCAGGTACTCGAGATCGTTGCGCTGGATGACCAGGCGGGCGCTGCGCTTGGCCGCCGCGAGCCGCAGCGTGAGCAGCGACCAGCCGGCGAGCAGCGCGAGGGAGGCGACGCTGCCGCCGAAGGCGGTCTCGCGGTGGTTGACGTTGGGAGCGAGCGGGGCCTGCAGCACCACTTCCTCGAGGTCCGCGGCGGCGACCCGCACGCCCATCGCCCGCGACAGCGGGATCTGGGCGTGCAGGTAGTCCTGAAGCTGCGCCGGCTGCACCGCGCGCCTTAGATGGTGACGCTGGTGTTGACGGGCGTGGCGACGAACATGCCGAGCTGCGCGAGCAGCGCCATGCCGGCGAGCGAGAGCACGAAGGCGATGACGCTCAGGCCGAGCGCCGAGACGAAGGTGGTGCCGAGCATCCAGCGGATGCCGAGCACGAAGCCGATGAAGCCCGCCAGCGGGCCGCCGATCAGGCCGCCCAGGAGCCAGGCGACCAGCCAGCCGATGAACACCCCGACCGCCACCGCGAGCGTGCACCAGATGAGACCGGTGCGCTTGGCGCCCGCGAAGTGCGCCGCGAGCTTCACGGGCAGGGAGACCAGCACCACGAGCAGCACGAGCGACAGGAGCAGCCCGCCGCTGAAAGAGTACTGGTAGCTCATTCCCTGCGCCCGCCTTCAGTGACTGCTCGATCGCACCACGCCGGCAGCATCTTAGCGTCCCCGTCCCGGCGAGCGGGAGTGAGCTAGCCGCTGCCCACCCCGAGCTGGCGCAGCTGGCTCGCGCAGTCGCGTGCTCCCCAGCGGCGGCGGATCCGCCCGGCCCCGATCTCGAACCACTCCATCGCCACGAGCTGGTAGGAGCGCCCGGTCGGCTCGTGCCCGAAGGCGCGGGCGCGGAAGGTGCCGGTCTCGGTGTAGCGCACCGCAACAACCGGGCCCTCCGCGACCATCGACTCGATGCGCAGCTGCATGCCGTAGCCGTCGATGAGCTGCCGCCACAGCGCCTCGACTTTCTCGAAGACCCCGGCGCCCATGACGCCCTGGATCTCGGCGTCGGCTGCGAGCAGCGCGCGCAGCGCCGGCGGGTCGCCGCGGTTGAAGGCTTCGACGTAGCGGCTCACCATCGCCCGGGGTTCGTCATCTCTCATGGAGCCTCTTGCAGTTACCCGCGGCCCGCGCCGCCGGGTGCGTCCGGGTCCGGCAGGTGGCCGAGATCGACCAGGCCGTTCCACAGCGGCTGCCCGTGGGTGCGGTTCAGTCGCGCGCTGTGCAGCTCGGCAGAGGCCTCGTTCCAGCGCGTGCCGCGGGGCCGCTTGCGCTTGTGGCGGTACTGCCAGTCATGATGGTGGCCGAGTTCGTGCAGCAACACCTCGCACCACAGGTAGCGCGCGATGTGTTCCGGCGACTGCCAGCGTACCTCGCACTCGCTCCCTGCCGCAGCCACCTGTGCGCCGAAGTGAGCCGCGGCTGCGAGGAAAGCGCGGTACTCGGCCGGCACGAGCCAGGGCGCCACGGGCAGCGAGTACACGACGATCAGCCGCTCGCTGCGCATGTAGTACCCGAACGGCGCCCCGGGGGCCGCGCGCCGCGGCTGCAGCTCGATGCGCTTCAGGCCGTAGAGATAGTCGAAGGGCACGTGAGGCAGCAGCAGCCGCAAGTGCGTCTTCGAGAGCGGGTGCGCATCCCCCGGCGCCGGGGCGCGCTCCACGACGCGCGGCAGGACGCGCCGCCCCTCGCGGTCGCGGCGGATGTGTGCGGCGGTGTAGTGACCGCGGGTCTGCCCGTCGCGCCACGAGCGCGTCACGCCGCCAGATCCAGCCAGATATAGAGGAGCGTGGCGGTGAGACTGAGGAGCGTGCGCACCGCGTGCAGAGCGCCCCAGCGGCTGAGCAGCGCGCGCAGCAGCGTCGCCGGTGCCTCGGGGCCTGCGCTGAGCAGCGCGCGGTTGGTCCTCATGATCACGACGAGCGTGAAGGGTACGACCGCACCGATCAGCACCGCCGCAAGCGCCCACAGCGCGCCCGCGCCTGTGAGCCACGCCCCGAGTCCTGCCGCGAGGCTCACGAGTGCCAGCGGCGCCTGCAGCAGCGTCGCGCGCTGGTAGCTCGGCGCCCACTGCGCGAGCGCGGCGCGCGCCTCGAGAACGGCGCGCACCGGCTGCTCGACGAGGGTGATGTAGAGCGCAGCGCCGGCAAAGAGCGCGCTGCTCAGGGTGGCGATGAACTTCAGGATGAGCACGGCAGCTGCGCGGCTAGTTGCCGATGCGCGCCGGCCAGATGCGATCGACCATCTGCTCGAGCGACTCGGTGCTGCCTGGCTGCATGGCCCGCAGCCACTCGGGCGGCTGCGGCAGGCGCGTGACCTGCGGCGCACCCCAGAGCGAGGCGTTGATCGCGAACAGCACCAGGCCCTCCTGCACCGTCACCGGGGTGACCGCATCGAGTGCAGCCTGCAGGCTCCTCTGCAGGTCGGGGTCGAGCGCCGGCGTGAAGTCGAGCCAGATCTTCGCCTTGCCTCCCGGGCGCACCGCGACGGCGATGTTGCCGGCACTGGCAGCGGCCGCACGGCCGGCGAGCGCCTTGGCGGCCGCGCCGTTGAGCCCCTGCACGTAGGCGGCGAGGTCCTGCACCGAGGAGACGCGCGCGCCGACCACTGCCTCTGGCTGCAGCAGCACCACCGAGTTCATGGCGTAGGCCTCGGCGGCCGTGGCGGCGCGTGCCGCGAGGCAGCCGAGAGCGAGGACGCCGAGCGCGCGGGCGCCTGAGCGGATCGCGGGGCGGGTCACGGTCATTCCTGGTTCTCCTCTCGGGGGATGCTGGGCGCTGCGCCGCTCAGCGGCCCGGGTGCACTCCGGCCCCGGTGGTGAGGTAGACGGCGAAGGTTGCGAGCCAGTGCCCGCCCTCGTAGTGCTCGCCGGTGACCGCGGGCAGCGCGGCCGCGGCGTGCTCGCGGGCGGCGGCTGCGAGCGCCGTGCGGCGCGCATCCCGCGGCGGCAGCCCCGCGGCGATGCCCTCGAGCATCCAGGCGCGGCTGAGGTTCAGGCCATCCACGTGCGCGAGCTTCGGGTCGGAGCGGTCGGTGACGACACCGGGCGCGAGCCAGGCCGGCTGCGCGCTGGCCGGGATCTGCGGCAGGAAGCCGCTGAGCCAGGCGGCGAAGGTCTGCGGGTCATCGACGCGGCGCATGAAGTCCGCCTCCGCGAGGCAGGGCGAGAGGAAGTCCTCGCCGGAGGGCTCGTAATTAAGCGGGCAGGCGCGGTCGGCGGCATAGAAGCGCCGGGCCGCATCGGTGAGCAGCGCGCGCATCTGGGTATCGCCCGCGATCCCGGCCCAGTCCCACGCGAGGCCGAACGCAAAGGCCGTCTGGTCATGCTCGCCGATGCGTATCGGGTAGTGCAGCTTCGGCAGCCAGCTCTTCAGGCGCGCGGCCGCCTCGCTCTCGAGCGGCGCGAGCGTCGCCGACCAGCGCCGCGCGTCGGCGTCGTCGAAAGAGCGCAGCTCGGCGGCGAGGGTGAGGAGCCACGCGAGCCCGTAGGGACGCTCGAAGGAGGCGCGGCCGTCTCCTTTTAGATAGGCGACCTCGGCGGCGATGTTGGCGTCGGTGAAGCTGCGCGCGAGCTCGGCGCGCGCCGCCGGCACGAAGCTCGCCTGCGGGTAGAGACGCACCAGGCGCACCAGCAGCCAGTGCCCGTGCACGTCCGAGTGCCAGTCGAGGCAGCCATAGAAGGCCGGCGTGAGCGCGCGCGGCGCGCGTACGTCGGCATCGCCGTTGAGCGTGTGCGAGAGGTGGTTCGGGTACTCCTGGTGCAGGCACTTGAGCGCGAGTGCCGCGAAGCGGCCGGCGCCGGAGGCATCGAGAGCCGGCGGCGGCTCGGCGGCCGCCGCGGCACGCAGCGCGAGCAGGGCGAGGGCGAGGAGGCCGGTGCCGATACGGGGCGTCACGGGGGCCATGTTACCCTCAGTGCCGGTGAGCGAGCCCCTGCCCGTCGTGTTCATTCCCGGCCTCCTGCTGTCGGCGCGGCTGTACGCGCCCCAGGTCGCAGCGCTCTGGCCGCACAGCGGCGTCACCCTCGCCAACCACACGCGCGCCGACAGCGTGGCCGCCATCGCCCGGCAGATCCTCGCCGAGGCGCCACCGCGTTTCGCGCTGGTGGGGCTGTCCATGGGTGGCTACATCGCCTTCGAGATCTACCGCCAGGCCGCCTCCCGCGTCGCGCGGCTGGCGCTGCTGGACACCCAGGCGCGAGCGGATACGCCCGAGGCGAGCGCCGCGCGGCGCGCCCAGATGCAGCTCGCCCGCGAGGGCCGCTTCGCGCAAGTCATCGACAACCTCACCCCGCGCATGCTGTACCCGGAGCGCCGCACCGATCCCGCCCTGGTGAGCGCGCTGCGTCTCATGGGCCAGGAGGTGGGCATCGCCGGATACCTCAACCAGCAGAGCGCCAACATTGGCCGGCCCGACTCGCGGCCGACGCTCGGCACGATCAGCTGTCCGACGCTGGTGCTGGTCGGCGAGCAGGACCAGCTCACCCCGCCCGAGCTCGCGCGCGAGATGGCCGCCGGCGTGCGCGGCGCCGAGCTCGTCCTCGTGCCCGAGTGCGGCCACCTCGCCCCGCTCGAGCGGCCCGCGGCGGTCACGCGGGCGCTGCGGGCCTGGCTCGCGCGCTGAGGCGCTGAGCGCATGGCCGCGGACGGTGCGCGCCGGGCGCAGCTGGTGGCCCACCCGGACACCCCGCGGGCCGACACCGCCCTCGTGGCCGAGGCGCGCCTGGATGCCGCGGGACTTTTGCGCCTGGAGTACCTGCTGGATGCGGACCTGGCGCACGTGCGGCTGCCCGGCAGCGAGCGGCGCGAGCGGCGTGACGGGCTGTGGCGCAGCACCTGCTTCGAGGCCTTCGTGGGCGTGCCGGGGCTGCCTGGCTACTACGAGTTCAATTTCTCCCCCGGCGGTGACTGGGCGGCGTACCACTTCGAGGATTACCGCCAGGGCATGCTCGCCGCCGAGCTCGTCGCGCCCCCGCGCCTGTACGTGCGCACTCTCCCGGGGCAGCTGCACCTCGAGGCGCAGGTGCAGCTCGCCGGCCTTCCCGCGCTCACCGCGGCCACGCACCTGAGGCTCGCGCTCGCGGCGGTGATCGAGGATCATGCGGGCGCGCTGTCCTACTGGGCGCTCGAGCACCCCGCGGGCGCGGCGGACTTCCATCACTGCGGGGGCTTCGTGCTGGAGCTTAAGGCACCGTGAGATTTGGCATCGACCGACTGCTCGAGGAGCGCGCGCTGCGCGCGCCTCTGGCCGGGCGGCGCGTGGCGCTGCTCGCGCACCCGGCGTCCGTCACCCGCGACCTCACGCACTCCCTCGACGCCCTCGCGGCGCTGCCGGACCTGCGACTGAGCGCCGCCTTCGGGCCGCAGCACGGGCTGCGCGGCGACAAGCAGGACAACATGATCGAGTCGCCGGACTTCGTCGACCCGGTGCACGGCATCCCGGTGTTCAGCCTCTACGGCAGCGTGCGCCGGCCGACGCCGGCCATGCTCGATGCCTTCGACGTGCTGCTCGTCGACCTGCAGGACCTCGGCTGCCGCATCTACACCTTCATCACGACGCTGCGCTACGTGCTCGAGGCGGCCGCGCACGCCGGCAAGAGCGTGTGGGTGCTCGACCGTCCCAACCCCGCCGGGCGCTGCATCGAGGGCCTGAGCCTGCGCGCCGGCTGGGAGAGCTTCGTCGGCGCGGGTCCCCTGCCGATGCGTCACGGCCTCACCATGGGCGAGCTCGCGCGCTGGTTCGTGCGCTCCCTGCGCCTGAACGTCGACTGTCAGGTGGTGGCGCTCGAGGGCTGGCAGCCTGCCCACGGGCCCGGTTACGGCTGGCCGCTCGGGGAGCGCAGCTGGGTGAACCCGAGCCCGAACGCGCCCAACCTGTGGATGGCGCGCTGCTACGCCGGCTCGGTGATGCTCGAGGGCACGACGCTCTCGGAGGGACGCGGCACCACGCGCCCGCTCGAGGTGCTCGGCGCGCCCGACCTCGACGTGCGCGCGCTGCTTAGGCAGATGCACGCGCTCGCGCCGCAGTGGCTTGCCGGCTGCGCGCTGCGGCCGTGTCACTTCGAGCCGACCTTCCACAAGCACGCCGGCAGGCTCTGCGCCGGGCTGCAGGTGCACGTCGAGGACGAGGCCTACTACCGCCACGAGGAGTTTCGCCCCTGGCACCTGTTCGCGCTCGTCTTCAAGGCGCTGCGCCGCCTGCGCCCCGACTACCCGCTGTGGCGCGACTTTGACTACGAGTACGAGCAGGGCCGGCGCGCGATCGACGTCATCAACGGCAGCGAGCTGCTGCGCGGCTGGGTGGACGATCCGGCCGCCGCGCCCGCCGACCTCGGGCGCCTCACGGCCGCCGACGAGGCCGCCTGGGCGGCCGAGCGGGCCGCCGTGCTCCTCTACTGAGCGCCCGCGCGCGGCGCGGGCAACAGGAACGAGGCTCGCGCCAGGGGCGAGGCGAGCTGCTCGCGGCTGTACCAGCGCTCGAGCAGGCGCGGCTCGAAGAGCTCGCCGTGCGCGGCGGCGAAGCTCGCGAAGTCCTCCGGCGGGCGCGGCGCCATGCGCTGCGCGATGAGCGCGAGGAAGGCGAGGGTGACCGTGAGGTTGAAGGCCTCGGGGCGGCCCGCCGTGGCGGTCATGCGCCGCAGCGCCGCCGCGTAGTGCAGCGCAGCCTCGGTGAACTCGTGGCGCGCGAGGATGAGCCACGCCATGCGCACGTGCTCGCGGTGCGGGAAGTCGGCCGCCGCGATGTCCCCGCGCAGGAAGCGCTCGAGCTCGAGCTCCTCAGCGCTCATCCTCGTGAGCCTCGCGCAGCTGGTGGGAGTCGCGCGCCGTGAGGTCGAGGCCGTAGACCGCGCGCAGCGCGCGGATCTTCTTCAGCGTCGCCGCCGAGAAGGGCGCCTTGCCCTCGAAGGCGTGCAGCACGATGCCCTCGAGCAGGTCCCCGAGCGAGAGGTCGAGCTCGGTGGCGAGCGCCTTCAGGACCTTGAGCAGGCGCGTCTCGAGGCGCACGCCCGTCTGGGTGCGGGTGATTGCTTTCATGCGTTGCATGTTACCATGGTAACAAGGTAGCACTCAAGCCCGGCCCCGCCGCCTGCTGCCGGTGCGCGCAGCGACCGCGGACCGCGAAACTTGCCGCGCGCACGCCGTGGGCGCAGAGTGAGGGGCGAGGGCGACAGCAGCGGCTGTCATAAAACAAGAACGACGAGAGCTCTACCCGGACGGGGCAACTTGACGGCAGACACCCAGCGGCGCAGGTGCGCCGCCGCGCTGGCGGTGCTGGCCACGCTCGCCGGCACCGCGGGCCTCGCGGCCGTGCCGGTGCACGTCGTGCAGACGGACCTGCGGCCCCTGATCCGCGCCGCCGCGGCCTCACCGGTGCAGTTCGCAGTCACCGTGCCGCACGCGGCCTCGAGTGACCGCGACGGCAGCTGGTCGAGCGCGGCCGGCCGGGCTACCTGGCGTTACGCGGTGCAGGTGCCCGCGGCCGTGTCGCTCTCGTTCCACGCCGGCGGGCGGCTGCCCGCTGCGGCGACGCTCGTGGTGCGCGGCACGCGGACGACGACACGCTACCGGGCCGCCGACTGGCAGCGCGGCGAGCTCTGGAGCCGCATCCAGCCCGGCGATGCACTGCAGTTCGAGCTCAGCGTCCCGGAGGCCGCGCGCGCCAAGGCGAACCTGCACCTCATCAGTCTGCAGGTGGGCTACCGCTCCCTCGGCGCCGGGGTCGCGGATCATCCCTACTACCGCAAGCTGCTGGCGCGGCAGGCCGCGGCCGCGGGCACCGCCTCCTGTATCACCAATTACGCCTGCGAGGTCAGCGCGGCCAACACCCCGGCGGCGGGCGCCACGGTCGCCCTCATCATTTCCAACCAGTTCCAGTGCACCGGCGTACTGCTCAACGACGTGCCCGGTGACAACACGCCCTATATCCTCACCGGGCGACACTGCCAGACGGGGCAGCTCGGCGGCAGCGACCCGTACGCCGCCGGCAACACCACCGTGTACTGGGATGCCACGACTGCCTGCGGTGCCACGCTCGGCTCCATCTACGATCCCAACGTCCCGACGCAGAGCGGCGCGCTGACGCTGGTCGAGCAGCAGGACGCCTGGCTGATCCAGCTCAACGCCAACCCGGTCGTGGCCGATGCGCAGCTCGCCGGCTTCGACGTCTCCGGGGGAGCGGTGCTGGGCGGCTACACCATCCATCACGCCGCGGGCAACGACAAGCAGTACACGGCCTGGTCGGGACCTGCCGCGGCGGTGCAGAAGAACGACGAGGGCGGCAGCCACTACCTGGGCAACTTCTGGGAGACGGTCAACCTGCTCGGCAACATCGGGCCGGGCGCCTCGGGCAGCGGGCTGTTCGACCAGAACAACCACCTGGTCGGCACGCTCACCCTCGGTCGCTCGAGCAGCGATCCCTCCGGCTACGGCGCGTGCCCCGTGAGCCCGCCCGCGGCCCCGAACGGCAGCAACGGCGTGGCCGACTTCACCTCACTCGCGGCCGTGTGGAACTCGACGGCGGACAGCAGCAGCAGTTCCGGCACACGCACGCTGAAGTCCGTGCTCGATCCCGCCGACACCGGCGCGCTGGTCGTGGCGAGTGCGCCCTTTGAGTCGCTCGACTTCACGACTTCCGCGACCAACCTCGACACCGGCCAGAGCGCGCTCCTCAGCTGGAGCGTCCCCGATGCCACGCAGTGCACCGCCGGCGAGGGGTTGAGCGGTGATGGCTGGTCCGGCACGGTGCCGACCAGCGGGTCGCAGTCGCTCACCGAGGCCGCCGGGCTGACCGTGCAATACCGGCTCACGTGCCATTTCGCCAACGGCCGCAGCGCCAGTGCGACCGTGGCGATCCTCTGGTACGGGGCGGGACCCTACGTGTTCATCGACGCGACGAGCTACGGAGCCTGGGTTACGCGCCCGGTAACCTTGAGCTGGAACTCCAACGTCTCACCCTGCAGCGTGATGGGCGGGCACCTGTCACTCAGCGCACTGGCCGCGAGCGGCTCCGCCACCACGACCGAGAGCTCGCCCGGGGATGTCACCTACCAGGTGTCCTGTGGCTCCGGCATCGCCGCGACCTCCGCGCCGATCACGATTTCTTTCGTCACCCCGAGCCTGGTGTTCATGGCCAACGCCGCCGATCGACGGCTGGGCGAGACCTTTGGCCTGGGCTGGCTCAGCGAGGCGGACACCTGCACCCCCTCCGGAGGTGCACCCGATGATGGCTGGGCGGCGAACGCCTTCTCCGCCGCCCAGAACAGCTACAGCCCGAGGGTGACGACCGCCGGCACCTATACCTACACGCTGCAGTGCTCCTCCGGGCCGCTGTCGGTGCAGCAGAGCGTCACGGTGAGGTTCGAGAACGACCCGCCGTACGTGACCGCCGCGGTCAGCCCGGCAGCCGCGGTGTTCAGCGACTCGCCCGCCGACTACATCAGCGTCAGCTGGAGCAGCAACCTCTCGTACTGCGATCTCAAGACGAGCCCGGATCTGGGACTCGGGGTCGACACGGGCAAGCAGTACCCGCCGAACCCCTATTCCTACGTCGATAGCGTGGAAGTGTTTGCGCCGAGTCAGTCCGGTACCTACACCCTCTCGGTGACCTGCGGCGACTACCTCCTGACGACGAGCGTCGCCTCTGCGCCGATGACGGTCACGATCGCGCCCGCGCCGCCGCCGACGGCCACGATCTCGCTCAGCCCCGGCAGCGTGTCCGCCGGGCAGAACTTCAGCATCGACTGGTCCTCGACCAACGCGGCCACCTGCACCGAATCCGGGGATGGCACGAATCTCGGCGGGCTGGAGTGGGGTATCAGCACGGCGCCGCTGGGCCAGCAGGCCGACAGCACCGTCCAGAGCGGTTCATGGACCTTCGCGATCACCTGCCACAGCATCGACCCGAATCAGCCGGCGACGGCGAGCGCGCAGGCGGTCCTCACCGTCAAGGACGTCTCCTCGCCGCCACCGAGCAGCGGGGGCAGCTCGGGCAGCGGCGGGGGCGGCGGCGGGGACGGGGGCGGTGTGGGCGGCGGCGGGGCCCTCGGGCTCCTGGAGCTCGGCCTCTTCTGGGGGCTGCGCGTTCTGCGCCGGCGGCCGCCGGCCAAGCCCACGGTGGCAGGGTGACTGTGCCGCGCTGACTTGCTCTAATACGCGGTTCCATGCAGACCGCGCGTGACATCTTCGCTTATCGCAAGCACTGGGCGGCACGCTTCGGCACCGCCCCGTTCCTGCCCATGTCGCGCGCCGAGATGGAGGCCCTCGGCTGGGACAGCTGCGACGTCATCATCGTCACCGGCGATGCCTACGTCGATCACCCGAGCTTCGGCATGGCGATCATGGGACGGGTGCTCGAGGCGCAGGGGTTCCGCGTCGGCATCATCGCCCAGCCCGACTGGCACGGGACCGCGGACTTCACCGCCCTCGGGCGCCCGAACCTGTTCTTCGGCATCACCGCCGGCAACATGGATTCGATGGTCAACCGCTACACCGCCGACCGCCGGGTGCGCAGCGATGATGCCTACACGCCCGGCGGCGCCGGCGGCCGCCGCCCCGACCGCTCGGTGATCGTGTACGCGCAGCGCGCCCGCGAGGCTTACCGCGACGTGCCGATCGTGATCGGCGGCATCGAGGCCTCGCTGCGGCGGATCGCGCACTTCGATTACTGGTCGGAGAAGGTGCGCCGCTCGGTGCTGCTCGATGCCAAGGCGGACCTCCTGGTCTACGGCAACGGCGAGCGGCAGGTCTGCGAGCTCGCGCATCGCCTGGCCTCCGGTGAGCCGATCGCCACGATCACCGACCTGCGCGGCACCGCGTTCGCGCGCAAGGCGACACCTGCGGACTGGATCGAGATCGATTCGACGCACCTCGATGCCCCAGGTCCGCTCAACCCGCCCCCCGACCCCTATGCCATGACGGCGCAGGCGCCGCCCGCGCCGGCCGCTGCTGCCGGCGAGAACGTGGTGCGCTTCGTGCGGCGCGTGAAGAACGCCGACCGCGAGCGCAGCGTCATCCGCATGCCCGCCTACGAGGCCGTGGCGCAGGATCCGGTGCTGTACGCGCATGCCTCGCGCATCCTGCACCTCGAGTCCAATCCCGGTAACGCACGCGCCCTGGTGCAGCGCCACGGCGACACCGACGTGTGGCTCAACCCGCCGCCGCTGCCGCTCAGCAGCAAGGAGATGGACTGGGTGTACGAGCGCGCCTACCGGCGCGCGCCGCATCCGGCCTACGGCGCGCAGGTCATTCCCGCCTACAAGATGATCCGCTTCTCGGTCGCCATCCAGCGCGGCTGCTTCGGCGGCTGCACCTTCTGCTCGATCACCGAGCACGAGGGCCGCATCATCCAGAGCCGCTCCGAGGACTCGGTGCTGCGCGAGATCGAGCAGGTGCGCGACACGGTGCCGGGATTCACCGGCGTGATCTCCGACCTCGGCGGCCCGACGGCCAACATGTACCGCCTCGCCTGCAAGAGCCGCGAGATCGAGAGCGCCTGCCGGCGGCCCTCGTGCGTGTACCCGGGCATCTGTCCGAACCTCGACACCGACCACGCGCCGCTCATCCGCCTGTACCGTCGCGCGCGCGCGCTGCCCGGGATCAAGAAGGTGCTGATCGCCTCCGGCGTGCGCTACGACCTCGCGATCGAGTCGCCCGAGTACGTGAAGGAGCTCGCCCAGCACCACACGGGCGGCTATCTGAAGATCGCGCCCGAGGCGCTCGCCGAGGGGCCGCTGTCGAAGATGATGAAGCCCGGAGTCGGGGCCTACGATCGCTTCAAGGAGCTCTTCGAGCGCTACTCGCGCGAGGCCGGCAAGGAGCAGTACCTCATCCCGTACTTCATCGCCGCGCACCCGGGCACGAGCGACAAGGACATGCTCGAGCTCGCCCTGTGGCTGAAGGCGAACGGCTTGCGCGCCGACCAGGTGCAGGCCTTCCTCCCCGGGCCGATGGCGACCGCGACCGCCATGTACCATTCGGGCAAGAACCCGCTGAAGCGCGTGACGCGCACCAGCGAGGACGTGCTGATCCCGAAGGGACTCAAGATCCGCCGCCTGCACAAGGCCTTCCTGCGCTATCACGATCCCGACAACTGGCCACTGCTGCGCGAGGCGCTGCGGCGCATGGGGCGCGCCGAGCTGATCGGCAGCGCCCGCCACCAGCTGATTCCCGCCTACCAGCCGGCCGGCACCGGTAACGCGCCCGCACCCCGGAGCGCTCCCGCGCGGCCGTTCAAGACGCAGCACACCGGGCTGCCACGCACCCCGCGTGGCCCGGGCGCACGGCGGTCGCCGCGCGCCCGCTAAAGGCGCCAGCGGGAGCTCGATTGCGGATCGGGCGGCCGCGAGAGTAGGGTGAGGCGCATGTCTTCGACCCGCAGCTTTCGCCGCTCGCCGCCGGCCGCAGCTCTCGCGCTCGCCGCACTCAGCGTGCGCGCTCTGGCCGCGGAGCCCGTGCCGCCGCCATCCACCGGCACCGCCACGGTGCTCGAGATCGACGGCGCGATCGGACCTGCGACCGCGCGCTACGTGGTGAGCGGGCTCGACAAGGCGCGCGAGCACGGCAGCCGCCTCGTCATCCTCACGCTCGACACGCCGGGCGGACTCGACTCGGCGATGCGCCAGATCATCCAGGCGATCCTCGCCTCCCCGGTGCCGGTGATCGGCTACGTCAGCCCCGCGGGCGCGCGCGCCGCGAGCGCCGGCACCTACATCCTCTACGCCTGCCACGTCGCCGCGATGGCGCCGGCCACCAACTTGGGCGCCGCGACCCCGGTGCCGATCGGCGGGGATGCCCCGGCGAGCGCGCCGCCGGCGACCCCGAAGCCCCCGGGCGTCCCGGGCGCGAGCCCGGCCGCACCCGAGAAGGAAGCCCCGGCCGAGAGCGGCAGTGCGCTCGAGCGCAAGGCGGTGAATGACGCCGTGGCCTACATCAGGAGCCTCGCGGAGCTGCGCGGCCGCAACGCCGAGTGGGCCGAGAGCGCCGTGCGCGGCGCGGCGAGCCTGTCGGCGAACGCGGCGCTGCGCGAGCACGTCATCGACCTGCTCGCCGCGGACACCGCCGAGCTCCTCGCGCACCTCGACGGCCGCGAGGTGCGCACCGCGCACGGCACGGTGCAGCTCGCCACGCGCACCCTCGCCCTCGAGCACGAGAAGCCGGACTGGCGCACGCGGCTCCTGGCGGTGATCACTCATCCGACGGTGGCCTACGGGCTGATGCTGATCGGCATCTGGGGGCTGCTGCTCGAGGGCTACAACCCCGGGGCGGTGCTGCCGGGCGTGGTCGGCTCGATCTGCCTCCTGGTGGCGCTGTTCGCCTTCCAGATCCTGTCGGTGAATTACGCGGGACTGGCGCTGGTGGTGCTCGGCATCGGCATGATGGTGGCCGAGTTCTTCTTTCCCACCTACGGCTCCCTCGGCGTCGGCGGCCTGATCGCCTTCGTGGTCGGCTCGCTCATCCTGTTCGACTCCGACGTGCCCGGCATGGGCGTCGGCCGCCCGCTGATCGCCGCCTTCGCTACCGCCGGCGGCCTCACCGTCGCCGGCATCATCTACCTCGCCGGCCGCTCGCTGCGCCGCCCGGTGGTCACCGGCACGCGCGGCATGATCGGCGCGAGCGCGGAGGTGATCGCCGACTTCGACGGCCAGGGGCGCGTGCGCTACGGCGGGGAGCTGTGGCAGGCACGCAGCGACACGCCGCTGCGCGCCGGGCAGCTGGCGCGCATCGTCAGGGTGGAAGGACTAACATTGCACGTGGAGCCGCGCTAGCGGCTGCGCACCCGAGGAGAGCTGCATGCCTTTCGGAATTGCCCTGCTGGTCCTGCTGCTGGTGCTGCTGTTCAGCGCGCTGCGCGTGCTGAACGAGTACGAGCGCGGGGTGATGTTCACGCTCGGGCGCTTCTCGGGCATCAAGGGTCCCGGGGTGGTCTTCGTCTTCCCCGTGGTGCAGCAGATGCGCAAGGTGGACCTGCGTGTCATCGTGCTCAACGTGCCCAAGCAGGACGTGATCACGCGTGACAACGTCTCGGTGAAGGTGAACGCGGTGGTGTATTTCCGCATCATCGACGCCGGCAAGTCGATCATCCAGGTGGCGAATGCCTTCGAGGCCACGAGCCAGGTGGCGCAGACCACGCTGCGCTCGGTGGTCGGGCAGCACGAGATGGACGACCTGCTCGCGCAGCGCGACAAGCTCAACGCCGACCTGCAGCGCATCCTCGACCAGAGCACCGAGGCCTGGGGCATCAAGGTGTCGACGGTCGAGATCAAGGACGTCGACCTCGATGAGAGCATGATCCGTGCGATGGCCAAGCAGGCCGAGGCCGAGCGCACCCGCCGCGCCAAGATCATCCACGCCGAGGGCGAGCAGCAGGCGGCGCTCAACCTGGTGCAGGCCGCCGAGACGCTGGCGCGTTCCCCGAGCGCGCTGCAGCTGCGCTACCTGCAGACCCTCGCTGACATCTCGCACGAGCGCACCCAGATCATCGTCTTCCCGCTGCCGATCGATCTGCTGAAGCCGCTGCTCGGCCCGCGTGGTGACTAGCGCCCGCACGCTCGCCGCCGCGGGACTGCTGCTCGCGCTCGCGACCGCCTGCGGTGCCTTCGGCGCCCACAGCCTGCGCACGACTCTGGCGCCCGCGCGGCTCGAGCTGTGGGAGACCGCGGTGCGCTACCAGTTCCTGCAGTCCCTCGGCCTCATCGGCGTGGCGCTCGTGCTGCGCAGCTGCGACTCGGCGCCGCTGCGCGCCGCCGCTGCGCTCATCATCGTGGGCGTCGTGCTCTTCTGCGGCAGCCTCTACGCGCTCAGCCTCGGCGCGCCGCGCGCGGTCGGTGCGTTCACCCCGCTCGGCGGCCTCGCCTGGATCGCCGGCTGGCTCGCCTTCGCCTGGGGCGCCTGGCGCAGCTGAAGCGCTCGCGCGCGGTTCAAGGAGATTCCCCGGCATGTCCCGACCCACCGGCCTCATCGCCGCCGCCAGCCTCCTCGCCTGCGCCGCCTGCAGCCACGTGCCGCAGCAGGGCGGTGCGGGCGCGGCGGCGGCCACGGCCGCAGGCGCGGTGATCCCGCCCTGGGGCCTGGACCTCAGCGCGCGCGACCCGGCGGTGCGCCCCGGGGACGACTTCTTCGGCTACGCCGATGGCCGCTGGCTCGCCGCCCAGACCATCCCGCCGGACCGCAGCCGCTGGGGCGCGGCGGACGAGCTCGACGAGCGCGTGCAGGGGCAGCTGCTGGCGGTGATCGCGGCGCTGAGCGCCGCTGCCCCCGAGGGCAGCAACGCGCAGAAGGTGCGCGATTACTTCCGCGCCTTCACCGATGAGAGCGCCATCGAGGCGCGCGGCATCGAGCCGGCGCGCGCCGGCATCGATGCCATCTCCGCGGCCAGGAACCACCACGACCTGACGCGCCTCATGGCGCGCCCCGACCTCGCGCTCAGGGCGCCGCTGCGCCTGGCGATCGTGCCCGACCAGAAGGACCCTGACCGCTACATGGTCACGATCTCGCAGAGCGGGCTGGGGCTGCCGGATCGCGACTACTACCTCAAGGACGAGCCGGTCTACCGCGAGGTGCGCGCCAAGTACCAGGCGCATATCGCGCGCATCCTCGCGCTCGCCGGCGAGGTCGATCCCCCCGCCGAGGCCCGGGACATCCTCGAGCTCGAGACGCGCATCGCGCAGGTGCACTGGGAAGCGGCCAAGCGCCGCCAGCGCGACCTCACCTACAACCCGCGCAGCCGCGCGCAGCTCGAAGCGGCCGTGCCCGGGTTCTTCTGGGAGACCTGGCTCGCGACCGCGGGCGTGGATGCGCAGCCGCAGTTCGTGGTGCGCGAGAGTGACGCGGTCGAGCGCCTCGCGAAGCTGTTCCTGGAGGTGAGTCCGGAGCGCTGGCAGCCTTACTTCAAGTACCACTACCTGGTGTCGGTGGCGGCGGTGCTGCCACGCGCCTTCGACAGCGAGACCTTCGAGTTCTACGGGCGCGCGCTCAAGGGCCAGCAGCAGCAGCGCGCCCGCGCCAAGCGCGCCGTGAGCGCCATCGACAGCGATCTCGGCGAGGCGCTCGGGCAGCTGTACGTGGCGCGCTACTTCCCGCCCGCCGCGCGCGCGCAGGTGCAGGGGATGGTCGAGAACCTGCGCGCCGCCTACGCCGTGCACATCCGCGCAGTGCCGTGGATGAGCGCGCCGACCAAGGAGCTGGCCCTGCAGAAGCTCGCCGCCTTCCGCCCCAAGATCGGCTACCCGGACCACTGGCGCGACTACTCGAGCCTCTCGATTCTGCCCGGCGATGCCTTCGGCAACGGCGTGCGCGCGCAGATGTTCGAGTGGCGCCGCCAGGTGAGCCGCCTCGGCGCGCCCACCGACCGCGCCGAGTGGAGCATGACGCCGCAGACCGTGAACGCCTACTACAACCCGACCTTCAACGAGGTGGTGTTCCCGGCGGCGATCCTGCAGGCGCCGTTCTTCGACCCGCACGCCGATGCGGCGGTCAACTACGGCGCCATCGGCGCGATCATCGGACACGAGATGGGGCACGGCTTCGATGACCAGGGCTCCAAGTCCGACGCCCGCGGCGTGCTGCACAGCTGGTGGCAGGAGTCGGACACCGAGGCCTTCCGCGCGCGCACCGGCGCACTCGCCGCGCAGTACGATGCGTTCGAGGTGCTGCCGGGACTTTCGCTCAACGGTCGCCTGACGCTCGGGGAGAACATCGGCGATCTCGGCGGGCTGTCGATTTCCCTCGACGCCTACCGGCACTCACTCGGTGGCCGGGAGGCGCCGCTGCTCGATGGTCTCAGCGGCACGCAGCGCTTCTTCCTCGCCTACGCGCAGTCCTGGCGCTCGCTGCAGCGCGAGGAGTCGCTGCGCGCCCAGGTGCTCAGCAACCCGCACAGCCCGCCGCGCTTCCGCGTCAACGGCGTGGTGCGCAACGTCGATGCCTGGTACGAGGCCTTCGCCGTGCCGGCGGACGCAAAGCTCTACCTGCCGCCCGCCGAGCGCGTGCGCATCTGGTGAGCGAGCCGCTGCCGATCGAGGCGGCGCTGCCGCAGCTGAAGGCGGCACTCGCCGGCCACGCCGGGGCGGTGCTCGAGGCGCCCCCCGGGGCCGGCAAGAGCACCGTGGTGCCGCTCGCGCTCATGGGGGAGAGCTGGGTTGAGGGCCGGCGGCTGGTGATGCTCGAGCCGCGGCGGCTGGCCGCGCGCGCGGTGGCCGCGCGCATGGCGCTGAGCCTGGGCGAGACCCCCGGGCAGCGCGTCGGCTACCGCATGCGCCAGGACACCCGCGTCTCGCGCGCCACGCGCATCGAGGTGGTGACCGAGGGCGTGCTCACGCGCTTGCTGCAGGAGGACGCCTCTCTCGAAGGCGTCGCGCTGGTCATCTTCGATGAGTTCCACGAGCGCAGCCTGCAGGCGGACCTCGGGCTGGCACTCACGCTCGACGCGCAGCGGCACCTGCGGCCGGATCTCAAGGTGCTGGTGATGTCCGCCACGCTCGCCGGCGAGGCGGTGGCGGGCCTGCTCGGGGATGCGCCGCTGATCCGCGCCCCCGGGCGCAGCTTCCCGGTGCACACCGCGTACGCCGGCAGCGGGCCGCCGCTCCTGCCGCAGCCGCTCGCGCCGCGCGGCGCCGACTCACCCGAGCGGCGCGTGCTGCAGCTGCTGCGGCGCGCGCTCGCCGAGCAGCCGGGCGACGTGCTGGTGTTCCTGCCGGGAGCGCGCGAGATCCGCCGCGTGCAGGAGGCCCTCGCCGCGACCCCACCGGTCGGGGCGCTGCGGGTGCTGCCGCTCTACGGCGAGCTCGCCGCGGCCGAGCAGGACGCCGCGCTCGCGGACTGCCCGCCGGGCACGCGGCGCGTCGTGCTCGCCACCAACATCGCCGAGACCAGCCTCACCATCCCCGGGGTGCGCGTGGTCATCGACTCGGGCCTGGTGCGCCGCGCGCGCTTCGACCCGGCCTCCGGCATGGGCCGCCTCGAGACGCAGCGCATCTCGCACGCCTCCGCCGAGCAGCGCGCCGGGCGCGCCGGGCGCACC
>Ga0335083_10001602_pt1 | contig 30889 bp, 28 predicted proteins | sample Lox_Sample_42_FD_206716 | JGI IMG/M metagenome (GOLD analysis project Ga0335083, IMG submission 206716) | Soil microbial communities from Loxahatchee National Wildlife Refuge, Florida, United States - Lox_Sample_4.2 | ecosystem: Environmental > Terrestrial > Soil > Wetlands | place: USA...
CAGGCGGGGCGCATCGCCTTCCTCGGCTGGCTCCACGCCCGCATCAGCGCGCGCGGCTACCCGGGCGGGCTCGCCTTCGCGCTCGGCTTCGCGGCGAGCGAGCAGGCGTTTCCGCTGCTCTTTCCCTGGTCGTACGCGGCGACCGTGCACCAGGTTCCGGCGCTCACGCAGCTCGCCGAAATCGGCGGCCCGATCTTGGTCGCGCTGCCGCTCGTCGCCGCAAACCTCGCGGTCGCGGAGCTCGCCCTCGCGCGGCTCACGCGCCGCGCGATCCACGTGCGGCGCGTGGCCCTGCTCGCGGCCGCGCCCGTCGCCGCGGCGCTCTACGGCGCCGTCCGGATCCCCATGGTCGACGCCGCGACGGCCGCGGCGCCGAAAGGCCGGGTCGGGCTCGTGCAGGCGAACATGAGCCTCTTCGGCAAGCGGCACAACAAGGGCGAAGGCCTGCGCCGCCACGTCGATCTCACGCGCGAGCTCACGAGCCAAGGCAAGCTCGACCTCGTCGTCTGGAGCGAGACGAGCGTGATGAGCGCGATGGACGAAGAGGACTTGAGCGCCGCGGTGCCGAACGGTTTCGCGGCCACGCTCGGCGTTCCGTCGCTCTTCGGCGCCGTGATCATCAAGCGCGTGGACGACGCTCGCCGCTACGTCCTCTATAACTCCGCGCTGTTATCGGACGTGCACGGCAAGGTGCTCGGCCGTTTCGACAAGCAACGTCTCGTCATGTTCAGCGAGTCGATGCCGTTCGGGGAGACGTTCCCGATCCTCTACGAATGGAGCCCGAATTCTGGCAAATTCGTGCCGGGTTCACGCTTCGACCCGCTCACGTTCGGCGACCACCAGGTCGCCACCATCATTTGCTACGAAGACATCATCCCGGGGTTCGTGAACCGCATCGTGAACAACGGCGATCCGGATCTGATCGCGAACCTGACGAACGACGCGTGGTTCGGCGACACTACGGAACCGTGGATTCACCTCGCGCTCGCGACGATGCGCGCGATCGAGCACCGTCGCTACTTCGTGCGCTCGACGAACAGCGGCGTGAGCGCGATCATCGACCCGGTCGGCCGCGTCGTCGCGCACACGAACACGTTCGAGGAGCAAGCGCTCGCCGGCGAGGTCGCATGGCTGCACGCGCACACCGTTTACGAGGTGCTCGGGGACGTGCCGTGGTGGCTCGTCACCGCGGTCGCCCTGGGCCTCGCGTTCGCGCGTCCGCGACGCAAGAAGCCGGGCTCGACTGACACTGGAATCGGCAGGGTCGGCCACGTGGCCGATGTTTCGCGCGCCGATCCCGATGCGCGGTGGCGCGCACGAGCGCGGGCTTGGTTCGCGCGCGAAAGTGGCGACGCGAAGTCGAATGGCGAATAATCGCCAAAGTGCTCGCGTCGATCGGAGCGATCGAAGATGCTTGGTCTCGCTCGCGGGTGGATCACGCACCCGCGGCGGGGCTGCTCGGACGCTTTTGAGACGGAATCAGGAGTAAAGGACCTATGCGTCACGCTTGGAAATATGTAGCTGTTTTCGGCTTCGTCGCTGGTGCGCTGTCGGTGAGCTGTACCGTCACGACTGACGACGACACGGGCGGATCGGGTACCGGCGGCACGACCGGAGGTACCAGCACGACTGGCGGCACCGGGGGCACGACCGGAGGCACGGGCGGTTCGACGGGCGGTTCGGCCACCTCAGGGACCGGCGGGACCTCGGGCACGGGCGGATCGACCGGCGGCTCGGCGACTTCCGGGACGGGCGGCACGGACGCGGGCACCGGCGGCGCTCCGACGGCGAGCTGCGACTCCGACACCATGGGCACGCCGTACGCCGACTGCGAGCCGCAGGACGCGGGCGACGACTGCGAAGCGTGCATGCAGGCGAGCTGCTGCGAAGAGACGAAGAACTGCTACGCGACCGAGCCGTACAACGTGTGCGGCTGGGGCGGGCCGACGCCCGACGACTCGAGCCAGGCGCCCGCCGGCGAGATCTCCTGCTACCGCTTCTGCCTCGCGGATTACGTGACCGCGAACGGCGTTTGCGACGCCGACGGCATCGACCAATGCGCTGCGATGTGCGCGACGCCGAGCTGCGACGGTCTGGTCGGCACGGCGACGAGCGATCTGGCCGCTTGCATGCAGACGAACTGTTCCGAGAAGTGTTTCAACGCGAAGGCTTGCGACGCGAACTAGCGCGACGCGCCGAAATCCTACGCCCGGCAGCGCCGCGTCAGCGCGCTGTCGGGTGTGCGAACGACGTCTCGCACCGAGACAGGGAAATTCTGCTCGGTGCGAGCGCGGCGCGGCGCCCCTTCGTGTGTTAGCGTTGCGCCCACATGATGGTCGTCGGATGCGCGGGCTTTGCCGTTCCCGCGACGCGCTACTTCAAAGAGTACTCCTTCGTCGAGGTGCAAGAGACGCACCTGGCGGTCCCGGGCCAGGGCACGCTCCGTCGCTGGCGGCGTGAAGCGCCGCGAGGCTTCGCGTTCGCGCTGCTCGGTCCGCGCGAAATCACGCAAGAGGGCTTTCGTGGCGGCAAGGTAGTCGAGACCGCGCTCGACAAGCTCGGCGAGGTGGCCGAAGAGCTCGCGGCGCGCACCGCGATTTTTCTCGCGCCGCCCGACTTCCCGCACACGCGCGCGAATCGGAGCGCGCTCCGCGACTTTCTGAACGACGTGCGAAAACGGTTCGATCGCATCGTGTTCGACGCCGGCCCCGCGTGGAAGCCGGACGACGCCGACGATCTCGCGGAGGAGACGCAGACGCTCGCGGCGCGCGATCCGCTGCAGCAGGGTCTCTCGGGCCGCACCACCGCGTACTACCGGCTGCCCGGCCCCGCCGGTCACAAGTCGCGCTACGAAGACCCGGCCATCGAGCGACTCGCGGATATCGCGCGCGAGGGGGGCGGTCAGACGGCGACGTACGTCTTCGCGAACGTCGATATGTTCGCCGACGCCAAGCGCTTCAAGCGCGCTTTCGGCGCCTGAGCGGCTCCGGCGCCGCCAGGCCCACGTGACGCGCTCGAGCGAGATTTACCTCGATTGGAACGCGACGGCGCCGCCCCATCCGCTCGTGCTCGCGGCGATGGCGGAGGCGCGAGGAAGCGCGTGGGGCAATCCGGCGAGCGTCCACGGGGCAGGGCGGCGCGCCCGCGCGGTGCTCGACGACGCGCGCGCCGTAATCGCCGAGCTCCTCGAGCGCGACCCCCGCGACGTGCTCTTCACGAGCGGGGGCACCGAAGCGAACAACCTCGCGCTCGCGGGCGCGCCGGCCATCGTGACGAGCCGACTCGAGCATCCGTCGGTGACGCGGGTCGCCGAGGCACGGGCCGCGGCCGGTCTCGACGTGCGCTGGTTGGCGGTGGGTGAGCTCGGTCTCGTCGAGCCGGCTGAGCTCGAGCGCGCGCTCGCGGGCACTCCGCCCGGCACGGTCGTCGCCGTCGCGGCCGTGAACCACGAGACCGGCGTGGTTCAGCCTCTCGCGGCGCTCAGCGAAGTGACCGCGCGGTCTCGGGGGCGGCTCCACGTGGACGCGGTGCAGGCCGCGGGGCGCGTTCGACACGACCTCTGGCGCTTCGGCGACACCGTCGCCGTCGCGGCACACAAGCTGCGCGGGCCGAAGGGGATCGGGGCGCTCGGCGTGAAGCCGGGATTCGTGCCGTCGCCCGTCTTGCTCGGCGGCAGTCAGGAGCGCGGGCTCCGGCCGGGAACCGTCGACGCGGTGGCGGCCGCGGGCTTCGCGGCAGCCGCGCGGCGCGCCGGCGAAAGCGTCACGCACTACGCGGCGCTCGCTCCGCTCCGCGACGCCATTGAGCGCACGTTACGCGGCGTCGCGACGGTGAACGCCGCCGGTGCGCCGCGCGCGTCTCACGTGACGAGCCTCGCCTTCGCCGGCCGTCGAGGTGACGAGCTCGCAGCCGCGCTCGACCTCGAAGGCATTCGAACGTCGAGCGGCAGCGCGTGCACGGCGGGGACGAGCGAACCTTCCGCGGTCATCGGCGCGATGCTCGGCCGCGAGCGGGCGCTCTCTACGCTGCGCGTCTCGCTCGGCGAGGAGACAACGGAGGGTGAAGTCTCCGAATTTCTTGGTGTCCTCGCCAAAATTCTGGCTCGGGCGCCCGATGCCTCAGGTGCTGGGTGAGGTCCGGATTCCATCTCGCGCCTGCTTCGTGCGAGGTGACGTTCAACGCCCTGAAATCACGAGTGCATTTGGGTCGCGTTCGACCGCGCTCGGCGCGATCGCTTGAATGGAAATGAGCCGCTTCCGAGACTCGGCGTCCGTTCAGTGGTTTGCGGTTTCTGAGATCGGACTCGAGGTTAGCGCTCTAAATGCCGGATTTGCTTCGCTGTCTGAGCGCTTCATAGAGCGCGATGCCGGCGGCGACGGACGCGTTCAGCGAGTCGATCGACGCGAGGCCACCGAGGGCGGCGAGCGTCGTGCACGTGCGCCGGACGGCGCGGCTCAGACCCTCGCCTTCGCCGCCGAGGACGAGCGCCGTGGGAGAAGTGAGCGCGCACTCGGCGAGCTTAGTGGGCGCGGTCGCGTCGAGGCCAATCACTTGCACGCCGTTCGCGCTCAGGGCGCCGAGCGCCTCGTGCAGCGAAGGCACGCGACAGAGGCGGGCGTGTTCGATCGCGCCCGCCGACGCGCGGAAGGTGGCCGGCGTGAGCGGCGCGGAGGCGTGTTCGCCCCAGAGGATGGTCGCGCCGCCGAGGGCGACCGCCGAGCGAACCACCGCGCCGAAGTTTTGCGGATCTTGGAGCGAATCGAGGGCGAGGATGAGCGCGGTGGGCTCGGCGAGGAGCGCGTCGAAGGAGACGAGCTCGAGGTCCGGTGCCAGCGCGGCGACGCCCTGATGCGCGACGCCGCGCGAGAGCTGATCGAGCTCGGCGCGCGAGACGTCGCGCACGAGCGGCACGGCTTGGTCCGCCGCGAAGCGCGCGAGCGCTTCGAGTTTCGGCGAGCGGCGTGCGTCGATGAGCACTTCACGAAGCGCCGAGCCGTGCCGGCGGATCGCTTCGCGCACCGGTTGCAAGCCGAGAACGAGCCGCCCGGAAGGCTGCGCTAGAGGAGCTGGTTCGCGCCGCCGCCAGCGGTCGTGCCGGCTCCGCGGGTCAGCCGCCACTGGCCGCCGCGATTTCGTCGAGGATGCGACGCGCGGCCTGCCCGGGGTCGGGCGCATCGCGAATCGGACGCCCGACGACGAGGACGCTCGAACCGTCCCGGATGGCGCTCGACGGCGTGCCGACGCGCTTCTGGTCGTCGCTCTTCGTCGCGTCGGCGGGGCGAATGCCGGGCGTGACGAGCACCACGTCGGGGCCGAGCGCCTGGCGGAGCTCGCGCACTTCGGCGGCGGAGCAGACGAGGCCGCTCACGCCCGAGCTCACGGCGAGCTTGGCGAGCCGGAGCGCCTGCGCGCTCGTGCCGTCCTGGCAGCCGACCGCGCGGAGGTCGGCGTCGTCGAGCGAGGTGAGGACCGTGACGGCGAGGAGCCGCAAATCGCTGCCCTCGCGCGCGACGCGCTTGGCGGCGCCTTCGAGCATGCGCGGGCCGCCCGTCGCGTGAACGGTGAGGTAGCGCACGCCGAGGCCGACGGCGGACGCCACGGCGCGCTCGACCGTTTCCGGAATGTCGTGGAGCTTCAGGTCCAAAAACACGGCCGCGCCGAGCTCTTCGCCGAGGCGCACCGCGGCCGGACCCTCACGGACGAAAAGCTCGAGTCCGACCTTGAGGACGCCCGCGGAGGCGACCACGCGCTCCGCCCCACGGCGGGCTTCGTCGAGCGTCGGGTAGTCGAGCGGAAAGGCGAGGCGATCGCGCGCACTCATCGTCGGCGGTTCCAGCTTGGAAGAGCGGGCTCAGAGATCGCCGCACATCGGGTCGCCCGGTGCGCAGTTCGACGAGCTCGACTTGTGCGGCTTGTCGCCGCCGCCGCTCGGGCGCGAGCCGCCGCGCGAGCCGCCGCCGGTGCTGGCCGCCTTCTTCGCGTCGGTGTCGGCCTTGGCTTGCGCGAGCTGGGTCTCCAGAGCCTGCTTGGTCGCTTCGTCCTTGGCGTTCGCGAGCGCGTTCTGCAGCTCGTCCTGCTTCTTCTGCGCGGTGTCGATGTCGGCCTTGAGCTGCTTCATCTCGGCGTCGTGCTTCTGCTGTTCGGCGAGCTGGGCCGCCTGGAGCTGGCGTTCGCGCTCGGCGGATTTCATCGCGAGCGTGACGCCGACGCCGATGCCGATCACGAGCACGGCGCTGACGATGCCGACGATGAGCGTCAGGCGCTTCTTGCTCTGATCCGTCTTCAACGCGGCAAGTTGCTGCTCGTGCGCCTGCTGCGCGGCGAGCTGCTGCATGCGCGCTTGGTGCTCGGCTTCGGCCTTGGCCTTCTCGATTTCACCCTGGCGGATCGCTTCGAGGCGCATCGCCTCCTCGCGCTTGCGCTGCTCGTCCGCGCGGCGCGATTCTTCCTCGGCCCGCAAGCGCGCTTCTTCGGCGGCACGGCGGTCGGCGTCTTCCCGAGCACGGCGCTCGGCTTCCGCCCGTGACCGGCGATCCTTCTCCTGCTCCTCTTCTTTGATTCGGTTCTCCTCAAGGTTCATGAGCTCCTTGAGCGAGAAGAGAACGGAGCTTTCTTTCTGTTCGGCCATGGGGCGATTCCTCAATCTAGCGCGGGGCGGCGACCAGCCTGCGCTTCACACGCGGAGTCACCGCGAATAGCAACCGCGAAAGCATGCCGTCAAGCGCTCGAACAGTGAGTGCCGAAGTCGTCAATGAGCTCCGCGGACAAGAGCGTTTGACCCGCATGCTAGCGCCTTCTTTGGTCAGCTGCTCGTACCACCTTTGAGCACATCGGGCTACATAAACGCTTCGTCGCGTGCGCGGCACGAACGAGTCGGAGGGCGCGTCCGTGGTGGTCGAGCGCCGCGCGGTCGCGGGCGAGATCTGGCCTTCCAAGAGAGCTCCCGTCGAGGCTACGGTCCTTTGCATGTCGAAGGTCACGGCGCCGGTAACGGGGACGGTCTGGAAGATTCAAGTCACGGTCGGCGACAGCGTGGAAGAGGGTCAAACGCTCGTGATTCTCGAATCGATGAAGATGGAGATGCCGGTCGAGGCGCCCGAGCGCGGAAAAGTGTCGGCGATCTCGGTGAGCGAGGGACAGGCCATCGAGGAGGGCGATGTTCTGGTCTCGCTCGACTAAGGAAGCTCGGCTAGAATTCGGGACATGAGGTCACTCGCGGCGCTCGGCGCGGTGGGGCTAGCGGTCGTCGCACTCGCGGGTGGTTGCGCGGGCAAACAGGAGCCGGCAGCGGCCGGGAAAGACTGCTACCGCGACGAGGACTGCCAAACGGGGCTCGTCTGCGTCGCCGACGCGAGCGGCAACCGCGTCTGCAGCAAAGACGTGAAGCGTCTCGAGTCGATGGTGAACGGGCCGCCCGCGGCGGCGCCGACGGACACCGCGACGGGCATGGGCGGGGCGCCGTAGCCGCTCACTGCTTCCAGAGCAGCTTCCACGGATTGTGCTTGAGGTCGCGCACGAGCTCGCTGAGGTCGTCGTAGAGCGCCTCGTCGCGGACCAGCGCTCCCGCGGTGCCTTTGCCCTGTTTGACGCGATCGAGCAGCGCCTGAGCGTCGCCGGCCATCGATTTGGCGCTCTTGGCGGCGTCGCCGAGGTCGCGCGTCATGCTGCCGAGCGCGGCGAGCTGCTCGTCGCTCGCGAGCACGTGAGTGATCTTCTTCGTGTCGCTCAAGACCTCCCGGCTGTCGCTCACGAGCGGCCCCACGTCGTGCGCCATGATTTCGGAGCCGTGCTCGACGTTGTTCAGGATGCGCGTCACTTGCGGCCCGTCCACGTAGCGTTCGCGCGCGGCCTTCAACGTGTCCGCGGCCGTCGTCGAGAGCGTGTCGGCGTTCGCGATGATGTGGTCGATCTTGTCTTGGTTGCGCTCGATCACGCCGCCCGTGAGTCCGAGCGTGCGGTGGAGTCCGTCGAACGTTTCGGAGATTTTTTGCTCGTTGTCGGAGAGGCCGCGGTACGCGCGGTGCAAAAGCTCGTAGCTTTCACTCAGCAGGAGATCGAGCTGCGGCGGGCTCACGCCGTGAACCTGCGCGCCGTCGCGGAGCACGGGCCGTTCGGGCGAGCCGGGCTCCACCGCGAGGAACATCTCGCCGAGGACGCCTTGCACGGTCACGAACCAGCGTGAGTTATCGTGGATCGAGTTCGCGTAGCGGGTCTCGATCTTGGCCGTGACGCGAATCAGGGCGTCCGACTGGCCTGCCGGTGGCTTCCGGTCGAGCGCACCCAAAAATTCGATCTCGCTCACGCGCCCGACCTTCACGCCCGAGATGCGCACGGGAGCGCCCGTCGTGAGGCCGCCGGGATTCTGGAACGAGACGTAGACCGTGTACGTTGGCTGAAAGGTGATGCCAGCCATGAGCACCGTGAACAGGGCGATCAAGGCGACCGCCACGAGGATCAGCGCGCCCACCCTGATTTCGATCGATCGCTGGTTCATGGGCGCGAGGGTAACAGCGCGGCCGGCCGCGCGGAATTGAGCCGGCTCCGGCGCCGCCCGCCACGTCGATTCCGCCAACAGATGCTATACCGAGCTCCGGTGACGGGAGACGTGGCCTTCACGGGGGACCGCCCGAAAGGGCGCGCGGGCGTGCGGCTCGCGTCGGCCGCCGTCGCCGCCGCGTTCGCGATCTGGCTCGCGAGCTGCGGTGGAAGCGCGCCCGCTCCGCGCGGCGAAACCGGGGAAGCGGCGTTGAATCCGCCGGCATGCGGGGTCGACGAGGTGCGCGAGTTCCGCTGCGACGCGCTCCTGCCGCGCACTTCGGCGCTCCCCGCGCCCGAGCCGTTCGAGACGTGCCCGTCGGCGATCGAGGTGAAGGACGCCGTCTTTCCCCCACGTTCCGGCGCGGGTCGCTTCGACGCGCACCGCACCGAGCGAGCCCGGCGGCGTGCCCCGCCCGGCACGCAGTGCTGCTACAGCTGGTGCGGCAAGCTCAAGGTGGTCGACCCGGATAAGGTCGTCGATCGCTGTCGCGAGCCGCTCGCTTTTCACGAGTCGTATTGCATCGCGGAGCTCGAGGGAGGCTCGAAGGGAGCGCTCGCGTCGGAGCCGTACGGCGCGTGTCCGGCCGCGATCCGGCCGCCGGATGCGGCGGCGTTTTCGGTGCCGAACGGCGCGCTTCTCGACTATCGGCTCACGGCGGCGCGGCGCAAAGCGAACGAGCCGCTCTGTTGCTACGGCTGGTGTTCCATCGCGCCGCCGGGCACCGCGCTCGAGCGGACGAATCACTGAACCGAGCGCGGCACTAGCGCGCGAGCTCGGCCGCCTTGGCCGAAACGCGCTTGGGCGAGGGCTCGTCTTCGGGGCGCGCCGTCCGGAGCTGGTGCTCGGCGCGGCGCAGGCGCGACCACAAGCCGACCACGCACGCGAGCAAGGCGGCGTTCAACACCGCGGCGACGCCGATGATGCCGCGCAGAGCGAAGAGCGAGGCCTGCGTGACGGTGAGCGGCCCGAGGCGCGCGAGCTGACGGTCGGGGGGACGCGGCTTTGCCGGAGCGGGCAACATCACGACCGCGACTTGTTCCGGAGCGAGGCCGGGCACGGCGCCCGCGACCAAGCGTTGAACCTCGGCCGTCGTGAGCGGCGGCGTCGCGCCGCGGTGCCGGATGAGCACGGACGCGGTGGCCGCGACGGGCTTTTCGTCGAGATCGAGCGGATCGCGGCCCGGTACGCCGAGGTGCACGCGCGCCGACAGGACGCCGTCGAGTCCGCGCAGCGAGCGCTCGAGCTCGTCGCTCGTTCCCGTGACGACGCGCGCGTGCTCGGCGACGCGGCTTGGAACCATCGAGCCCTTGCCGAGCGCCTCGAGAATGCCGGGCGAAGCGGGCGGCGGGAGACCTTGCTCGGTGAGCACGGCGAGCGCGGCGCTCGCATCGTCGCGTGCGACGACGACGCGGTAGGTGCCCTCTTTGTCGGGGTCGCGATCCTTTTCGGACGCGATGCCGCTCTGCTCGAGCGCGACGACGACTTGGCTCGCGTCGGTGTCGTCGAGGCCGGCGACGACGGGCACGCTGCAGCCGAGCGCGCCGAAACACGCGAGGCCGAGGGCCCAGGCCGTTCCCCGCGAGATCCGCCTCATGCCCCCCTTCTTTGCCTCAGAAGTGCGTGCGCGTCACGTCGAGCTTCGGGTTCGAGGGGAAACTCAAGCCGCGCACCGAGGCCGCGACGCACGACTCGATGCCGTGGTTCGCGGGCTTGGCGCGGACGGTCACGCCGACGGCGCGGCCGTTCTGCACGGCGGCGCAGATGTCGAGGCTCGTCGAGTCGGGCACGCCGCAATGCGAGAAGTAGCTGCCGCGGTTCAGGATGTTGCCGTATTGCTGGCCGGTGATGTCCGCCTGGCCGCGCGGACCGCCGATGTTCATCTCCTCGACGTAGGCGTTTTGGGCCGATTCGCAGCTCATGCCGCCGCCGAGGATGGGCACGCCGCCCGGACCGTGCCCGACGACCGAATGCTTGCCGCCGCCCAACCGCTTGCCAGAGGCGTTGATGCCGCCGTCGACCTCGATGTTGCTCAGCGTGTCGTCTTGCACGTCGACGTTGTCATTCTTGGCGCCCCGTTTCGTGAGAATCCAGACGCCGCCGGCCGCGAGCAGCGCGCCGACGAGGGCGATGCCGAGGATCGTCTTGCCCCGGTTGCTCCGGCTCTCCTGCACCACGACGCGCTCGATCGCGGCCTTTTCGGCCTTGATGTCGCGATGGAGCCGCGCGTGCTCGGCGAACGGCGCAAATTCATCCCAATCCTTGATCGTGCGCTCGTCATTGCTGAGCGAATCGCGGATCACGTCGGAATCGACGAACGTGTGCGTCGCGATCTGTTGCAGGAGCTCGACCGCGCTGAACGGTCCGTGGTCCATCCCGTCCTTCACCACCACGTAACGGGGGCGCGGGTCGGACTCGAGTCGGGCCTTGAGGGACGCGAGCTCGGTGGTCGCGTCCATCGGGCGCGAGGGCACCGGCTGGCGCGCCGGAGGCACGGCCGGCACGTAAGAGCCGCGGAGCTCGATTGGCAGCTCTTCGGGCGGCAGCATCGACATGCGCAGGTCGACCTCGAAGTTTGCGTCGTGATCGAGGCGTGAAATGTCGGCGGGCGGCGGCGGCGCGACCGTGCCGGGCGGCGCGAACTGGTGCAACGCCTGAGCGAGCGCGTTCAGATCGTCCGGCCGGTGCGCGGGGTCGGACACGAGGGCCTTCGCCAGCACACTTTCGAAATTTTGCGGCAGCGCCGACGCGACTTCACTCGGGCGTCGCATGCCCGGCCCGACGGAGAGGCCGGTGACGAGCTCGTAAAGGATGGCGCCAATCGCGAAGACGCTCGCGCGCGCCGCGCCCGGCTGGCCGCTCCGTTCTTCGGGGGCAAGGCACGATTTGTCGCGCGGTAAGACCGGCGGCCGCGCCGCGAGCTCGGGCGACACGTTGTAAAAGCCGTATTGATTCTCGACGAGCGACGACGGGTGCACGAAGAGGCGGTGGCCGGCGCGGTGCATTTCCGCGACTTCGACGCAGAGCGGGACGACGATGCCGACCGCTTGCTTCAGGTTCAGCCGCTCGCCGCGCGCGCGAACTTCCTCGAGGCGAGCTCGGAGCGTTCCGGGGACGACGGCTGCGCCGACGGGTAACGGGGTAGCGAGGCGCTGAGAGGTCGACACCATGGACTCGGCCGCATAGTAACGCGACCCCGGGGGATTTCCAGCAGAGGCTGAACGTGGGGGCGTGTAGGAGACTTATGCCCTAGAGCGCCGTTTCGTCGCTCCGGTGCGGGCCGCTCCAGGGGTTCCTGCGCGTTCTGTACGAGCCGCGGACGAAGCTCCCGAGGACTGGGGCAATGTTCTCCGGAATGTCGGCGTCCCACTCGCCGCCGTTCACGTAGTCGGCCGGCGAGCCGTCACTCGTGAGGAGGGCGAAGCCGGGCATCACGTCGATGGGGATGCCGAGCTTCACGAGCTCGACGTGAAAGTCGGCGATGTCGACGCGGACGAGGCGGACGCCGGCGAGCGCTTCTTGCATCCGGCGATGAAGCAGCGCGACGGAGACGCCGTTACACGGCGTGCAGTCGCTGCTCGACACCCAGAGCACGAGTTTTTGGTGGTCGGACGCCGCGAGGCGCTGCTGGCCTTCGAGGAACTTCTCGAACGAGGTCACTTCGGTGCCCGGGTCGACCAGCGTGATCTTCCCGAGCTCGGTCGTTTTGGTGTTGGGCTCGCGGCCGAACGCGCCGGGACGGCTGCCGCTCACCGGGGCCGGCGCGGGCGCGACGTGCGTCGGCGGTGGCAAGAAGCTCGTCGGGTGGGGCAGCCGCGGCGGCGTCGGGCTCAGAAAACTCGGGGGCCGCGCCGAAAAAACGAACATTGCGGCGAGCCCGAGCGTCAGCGCGAAGAGGTGCAGACCGCCGAGCGCGATGCCCGCGATGGCGAACCCTTGCCCGTGCTGGCGTCCTTCCGAACGCTTGATCTCGCTCAGCGCGACCAAGCCGAGCACGACCGCGCCGATCCCGCCGATGCCCCAGAAGAAGCAGACGGTGCCGAAAATGCCGACGAGGAGCGCGAGGAGCGCCGTCGCGTTCAAGCGCGAGTCGGGTGAACGCGGCGACATGGCGCCGAGTATAGCGCGCTCTATTTACGCGGAATCTCGAGCGTCGCCGCGAGCGCCGGGTCGAGCTTCTTGTCGCCGAGATCGATGCCGTTCGCTTGCAGGTCGAACGCGAGGATCGCGTAGTAATCGTCCGCGCTCAGGCTGCCCGGCGCCCTCGGCGGCATCGTCTTCGCGACGAAGTCGGCCACGTCGGCGACCGTCTTGAACTGCGTCTTCCTCATCTTCGCCGTCGGCGGCGGCGCGAGCGGCAGCGCGCCGGCACTCAGGCCGACCACGGGCGGCGCCTTGCCGTCGTTGCCGTGCGCGCCGTGGCAACCGCCACAATACTTTCCGTAGAGCGCCTGTCCCGCTTGGGCCTGGGCCGCAAACGCACCGGGAGTCCCGGCCGACGGAGCGGCGACGCCCGGCATGCTCTCGGCGGGCACACCCGAGGACGCGGCGGCGGCGCTGTCCGGCGTGGCGGGCGCCGTCGGCTCAGCCGCGGGCGGCGCGCTCCCACCGCACGCAACGAGGACGAAAGAGCAAAAAACGAGGCTGAGTTGGTTCAAGGCGTTCCTTGGGTTGAGAGGTGTCGCGGAGTGTATCAGGGGCGCGTCGTCGGAGGCGCGCGCAGGCCCTGCCAGAAATCGGCCAAGTCGGCCGGAAGGGGCGACCTGAGATCGAGCGACACACCGGTCACCGGATGCGCGAGCGCGTAGCGGTGCGCATGGAGCGCCTGGCGCGGCAGCTCGAGGCGCGCGAGGTCCTCTTCAGTGAGCTCGCCGTCGGCGGCGCGGGCGAGCATGCGTTCGTCGGGGCCGTAGAGCTTGTCGCCGACGACGGGGCAGCCGACCGCCGACAGATGCACCCGGATTTGATGCTGTCGGCCGGTGTGGAGCGCGCAGCGGACGAGCGCGTAGTCGCGCGCGCGATCGACGACCTCGACGCCCGTGCTCGCTTCGAGCCCGGTGCCCGGAGCGGCGATCCGCATCTTGACCCGGAGCGAATTCTCCTCGTCGAGGGCGAGGGGTAAATCGACGAGTCCCGTCTCCGGAACGCCGTGGGTGATCGCGAGGTAGGTCTTTTCGAGCGGCTCCGGGCGCCCGCGACCGAGCGTCCGATCCTCGAGCAGGCGCTTGAAGGCGCGGTCGGCGTCCGCCGTTTTCGCGACGAGCAGGATGCCGCTCGTCTCGCGATCGAGCCGGTGCACGAGGTTCAGGTATTGTTTGGGGCGCTCTTCGCGCAGCCGCGCGATGACCGTGTGCTTGTGGTAGCGCGCCGTCGGGTGCACGGCGACGAGCGGCGGCTTGTCCACCACGAGCAGGTGCGCGTCCTCGTAGAGCACGGGCAGGGGCGGCTGCTCTTCGTCGGGCTCGAACGGCTCGCGCCAGAGCAGGATGATCGCCCCCTCGCGCACGCGATCGCTCGAACGGAGCCGCTTGCCGTTCATGTCGAACGCGCTCTTTTCGACGATGCGTTGCGCGCGCGTGCGGCTCGTGCGGCGGAGCTGCGCTTGCACGAACACGTCGAGCCGCTGCCCGGCCGCCTCCGCCGGCACGCGCAGGGCGCGGCGGATCGCTCCCGCCGGCACGTCCGCCGGCCGCACCACCGCGGCTTCGTCGATCTCGGCGGAGCGCGGCATCGGTCGTCGGAGGAGTCTACTCGCCGTCGCGGCGCGCGCCCGGGCGCCGGATTTCGGTGCCGATGCCGCGATCGGTGAAGAGCTCGAGCAGGAGCGCGTGGCGGCGCCGGCCGTCGATCACGTGCACCTGTTCGACGCCGGATTGCACGGCCTCGAGCGCGCAGCGCACCTTCGGGATCATGCCGCCCGTGATGACGCCGTCCGCGATGAGCTTCTCGGCGTTCGTCGCGTCGAGCGAGCTCAGGAGTTCGCCGGAGGCCGTCTTCACGCCTTCGACGTCCGTCATGAGGATGAGCTTCGCCGCACGCAACGCGCCGCCGATCGCGCCCGCGGCGGTGTCGGCGTTGACGTTCAGAGAGCGACCCTCGCCGTCGACGCCGATGGGCGCGATGACGGGAATGAAGCCGCTTTGAGTGAGCTGGTCGACGACGCCCGTCTCGACGTGCACGACCTCTCCCACGCGGCCGAGATCGACGAGGATCGTCTCGCCGTGCTCGCCCTTCGCGGGGACGCGATCGAGCTTCTTCGCGACGAGGAAGCGATCGTCCTTGCCGGAGAGTCCGATCGCGCGACCGCCGTGCTGGCAAATCATCCCGACGATCTCTTGATTGACGCCGCCGCCGAGCACCATCTCGACGAGCTCCATGGTGTCGTCGTCCGTGACGCGGAGGCCGCCCGAAAACGTCGACGAGATCCCGACGCGCTCGAGCATGCGGTTGATTTGGGGGCCGCCGCCGTGCACGACGACCACGCGGATCCCGACCAGGCGGAGCAGACACACGTCGCGCGAAAAGCTCTCCTTGAGCTCGTCGTCGACCATGGCGTGGCCGCCGTACTTCACGACGAAGGTTCGCCCCTGAAAACGCCGGATGTAGGGCAGCGCTTCGTGTAAAACCTGTGCTTTGCTGACGAGGTCGTCCATCGGCAGGGCCGGGCATACACCCGGTTTCGCCGAGGGGCCACTGCCGCATTCGAGACTTCGACCGGGAGCGGCGGCGCGAGCCCGCTTGGTTCCCGGCCCACTCGGGTGTAAGGACGGCCCGCCCATGGACGTCTTGCTGGTCACCGCCGAGCTCGCGCCGTACGCGCGCGTGACGGACGCGGGTGACGTGGTGTTCGCGCTGGCCAAAGGGCTCCGTCAGGTCGGTCACCGCGTGACGATCGCGTTGCCCCGTTACGCCGCGTTCGAAGAGCATGGTCTCTTGCTCGCGCGCCGGCTCACGCCGCTCTCGGCCGACGGCGCCGACGTGACGGTCTTCGACGGGCAGCTCTCGAACGGCGTCGAGCTCGTGCTCTTCGACATTCCCGGACTCGCCGCGCCGGGCGACCTCACGAGCGCCGCGCCGGACCCGCGCACGCTGGAAGCATTTTCGGCATTCGGTCGGGCCGCCGCCGCGCTCGTTCGGCAGCGGCGCGAGCAGCAACCGTTCGACGTGGTGCACGCGCACGATTGGCCCGGGGGGCTCGTCGGGCCGCATCTCGGTGCCGGGGCGCCGCCCCTCGTCTTGTCGGTTTACGACGTGAGACGCCGGCTGCTCGAGGTCGGGCTCGCGCACGCGCGCGCGGTCGTGAGCCCCGCGCCGAGCTACGCGGCGCGTTTCGGCGACGAAGCGGTGAGCGGAGCGCTCGCGGGCGCCTTCGCGCGCTTGCCGGAGCCGGTGATCGGTATCGCGAGCGGCGTCGATTACGCGACCTACAATCCCGCCACGGATCCGAGCCTCGAGGCCCGCTACGACGCGGAGGAAGCCTCCGCCAAGGCGCGCACGAAAGGCGTCGTTTTGCGCGAGCTCCGGCTCGAGCTCGATATTTTGCGCCCGCTCCTGGTCTGCGCAGGGCCGCTCGACCGGGCGCACGGCGCCGACGTGCTCCTCGAGGCGCTGCCGGAGCTCGCTCGTTTGCCGGCGGCGCTCGTCGTGGGCGGCGTGGGCGCGCGCGGACTCTTGCCCGAGTTTCAAGCCGCCGCCGCCGAAAGGCCGCACCAGCTCGCTTGCGTGGCCGTGAAGGACGACGCGGCGCTCCGGCGCTTGTACGCCGCGGCCGACTTGGCGCTCGTCCTGCCGCGCGAGGCTCCGTGTGAAACGGCGCAGCTCGTCGCGCAGCGCTACGGCGCGCTGCCGGTGGCGCACGCCGTGGACACCGTGCTCGACACGGTCGTGGATTGCGATGCGGCGCTCGAGACCGGCACGGGTTTCCTGTTCGACGGCCTCGATCGCGCTTCGCTCGTCGGCGCGGTCGAACGCGGGCTCGCCGCCCACGCGAACGAAGCGGGCTGGACGCGACTTCGGCGACGCGTCATGCGGCTCGATCTCGGCTGGGATCGCCCGGCGCGCCGCTACGCGCAGATCTACCGGCGCGCTTCCGAGACGGCCTCGAGCTGAGGCCGCACGATGCGGACGGCGCCGCGGAACCAGACGGCGCGACACACGGTGAGTCCGAGCACGACGAGCTGGTGCAGCACCGCGACGGCGAGAAAGCGAAATCCCTCGCTCCGTCCCACGTCGAGCCGGCCCACGGCGAAGGCGACCGCGAGCACGAGCGCGCCGCCGAGCGACGCCGGAACGAACCAGCGGGCCGCGAGCGCGAGCGGTGAACGCAGAAAGACGCGCAGGCCGGCCCGGAGCGCAGCTCTGCCGTTCGCGGCGCCGCACGCGAGCGTCGCGCCCGCCACGTCGCGCAGGACGCCGCACGAAAGCGCGAGCAACGCCGCGACGGCGAGCGCCGTGAGCGCGACGAGATCGGTGCGCATTTCGTCGTGAGTGGCGCGGCCGTGGAGAAAGCCGGCGGCCGTGAGCCCGAGCGTCAGCACGAGGATCTGAGCCAAAAAGCCGAGTCCGGCGAGCGCGAGGAACGCCGGAACGCGCGCGCAGGCGCGGCCGAGGAAGGTGTTCGTGGACTCGGGCGCCGTCTCGCCGAGCGCACTCCAGAGGATCGCCTGCGGCAGCGTGAGCGCGCCGAAGACGACGACGCCGCTCACGAGTGACGACGCCGCGAGCGGCGGGAGCAGCGCCCACGACGCCCGCACGACCTCGACGAGCAAGAGCCCGCCGCGCTCGAACAACAGCCGATCGCCTTCCGGAAAATTGCCGATGCCGCTCGCCGCGACCATGGCCCCGACGGGCGCCGCGAGCACGAGCGCTCCCGCCGCCCGCGCGGCGTAATCGAAGAGCACGGCCAGAATCACGCGCTTCAAGGCAAGACGAGCCCGAGGGCGAGTTCGGAAAAATAAGTGGCGCGCTCGAGCGTGCGACGGCAGGGGTTCGTCCTCGCCGCGGCGGCGTTGTCGAGGAGGTCGTCGTCGAGGAGCAGCTTGTGGTCGGGGTCGACGACGACGTAAGCGAGCGGGCTGTCGCCGCGGTAGTCGATGACGTGGAGCGGCCCGTGGCCGTCCCAGTGTTCGCGGCGCCTGCCGCCCGCTTCGTCGACGAGCTCGATGTCGACGGGGAGCTCGAGCTCACCGTGCCGGAGAATCACCGCTCGGCCGCGATAATGCGGCGCGGGGCCGCGCGCGAGCGGCACCGTTTCGCGTCCGCCGGGCCGATCGAACACGCCGGCCGGCGCGCGTTCGGCTGCGTTTTGCACTTCGCGCACGAGGAAATCGACGCGCCCGCGCGCCGTGAGCGCCTGCACGAGCACGCGCCGCGCTTCCGCTCCGAGCACTCGGCCGAACGTGTCGAAGAGGTCGTTCGGCGTCGGGTGCGCGAAGCGATACGTGCGCGCGTACTCGCCGAGCGCCGCCTCGAGACGCTCGCGCCCGTACACGCGAGCGAGCGTCTCGAGGATGGTGGCCGTGCGCGAATAGACGAGGGCGCCGAGCGTGCGAAAGCTCGGGAACGCCGCCGCGGCGCTCGAGAGCGGCAGGTCTTCGGCGCGCGCGGCGGCGAAGGCGCGCTCGAGGCTCGTGACCGAAAGCGCGAGATCGAAGCCGTCGAACGCGGAGCCTGCGCCGAACATCGCGTCGAGCGTGCGGAGCTCGGCGTAGCTCGTGAGCCCCTCGTCGAGGAACGGCGAGCGCGCTTCGTTCGTGGCGACGAGCCCGTAAAACCACTGGTGCAAGAGCTCGTGGACGGTGACGGATTCGATGCCTCTGTCGCCGAAAAGCCCCGAATACCAGGGGCCGCCGGTCGCGATGAGCGTCGGGTATTCCATGCCGCCCGCCTCGCCGGCGTCTTCCGGCGGATGCACCACCGTCAGCGTCGAATAGGGGTAGGCGCCGTAGAGCGCGCTCGCCCGCGGCAGCGCGAAGTCGAGCGCTCGCAGCGTGTGCTCCACGTTGTTCTCGTGTCCGGCCGGGAAGAGCACGCGCACGTCCACGTCGCCGACGCGCCGGTCGACTTCGTGGAACTCTGGCCACGCCGCCCACGCGAAGTCGTGCACGCCTTCGGCGCGGTAACGGTCGACGCGCCGGTCGCCGTGCGGCGTGCTCTCGACGCGCCGGCCGACGGCGCCGACGACGGTGTTTGCGGGCACGTCGAGCGTCACGTCGTAGTCGCCGTAGTCCGCGTAGAACTCCGCTTGGGCGTGAAACGGAAAGTGCGCGAAGCTGCCGTCGTCCTCGAGGCGCGCGAGCTTCGGGAACCACTGCGCGACGAAGTCGAAGTTGCCCGCGTAGCCCGTGCGGAGCACGATGCTCGGTAATTTCGCGCTGAATTCGAGCTCGAGCTCGAGCGTGGCGCCGGGGGCGAGCGGGGTGGGCAAGGGGAGGCGCACGTCCGTCTCGTCGTCCGGATCGTCCGGCGAGCCCGGCGCGTGCGCGGGCCAGAGATCCGCCGCGCCGAGGCTCGGCGCCGTGCAGCGCTTCACGTCGATGTAGCCCCAATCTTCCGCGCGCAGGTTGCCCCTGGCTTCGCCGAACGGTGAGCGCAGGAAGACGGACGCGTCGTTCTTGAATGCGTTCAGGTAGAGGTGAAAGTAGAGCTCCGAGAGCGCGCGGGGCGAGTGGTTCAAAAAGCGGATCGTCTCCGTGCCGTCGACGCGGTGCGCCGCGGCGTCGAGGCGCGCGCTCATGACGTAGGAAGCGACGCGCTCGGGAACGAGCGGCGTGAGCGCCGCCGCCGGCGTGGCTTCGGGCCGCGCCGCGCCGGGTGCCGTGCCGGAGCCGAGCGCGGCGGCGTTCGGCGGTGCCTGCGCCGCGAGGGCGCTCTCGACGCGTTCGGCGACGAGGAGGCCGAGCCCGAGCGCGACCCCGCCGAGCAGCGCGTCGCCCGCCTTGCTTCGCACTACTGCCCTTCGGAGAGGGCGATCACGCGCTGATCGAGCAGCGCGTACAGGATCCGGAGCGCCTCGAGCCGCGGCATGCCGCTGATGTCGAGCAGCGTCTCGATGCTCGACTGACCGTCGACGAGCGACAAGAGAAACCCCGCGCGATGATCGAGGGAGAGCCAGCGGATCTGCTCGCCCGAGAGCGCGACGCGCACGACTTGAGCGAGCGAACCGAGGCGCGCGAGGTACATCTGCGAGAGCACCTCGGTGCAGCGAAGCTGGCAGCGCAGCGCCTCTTCGTGGTGCGGGTTCGCTTCGAGGATGCCCTCGGCGACGATGAGCGCGCCGCTGAAGTCCCCCGTCGCGTAGCGATCCTTCATCGCCATCACGTCGGCGTCGTCACTCGAAACCGGCGCGAAGCTGCCGACGCGCGGCGTGCCGGGACCGAGATCGACTTCGAGCGAGTCACGCTCCGGCGCGCGCTCGGGCTCCTCGTGCTCGACCCGTTCGAGATCGAGCTCGATGGCCGGCTGTTTGGGCGTCGAGGGGCGGCGCGCGGCCCGTTCGAGGCCGGGGCGGCTCGCGGGACGCGGCGGCCGCGAGCTCCGGCGGCTCGGACGCTTGCCCGAGGAGGTCGGCGCCGAGAGCACGGGCGGCGGATCGGACCCGGGGACGAGCGTGGGCGGTGGGTCGGATTCGCTCGCGCGTTCGAACAGGCCCGAGATGCCGTCGTCCGCCGGCGGCGTTTCGGCCTGCGCCATCAGGGTCGCGGCGTCCGGCAAATCGCCCGGAACGGCCGTCACGCGCTCGAAGACGTCCGGCTCTGGTTCCTCGCAGGGGGGCGCCGGTCGCTCGTGGTCGTGACGTGAGTCGAGATCTTCGAGCTCGAGTGGCTCGAGGAACGAGTTCTGGCGTTCGCGGCGATCGGGCCCCGTCACGCTACCTCGCGACTCGGGTCACCCCCGAGTGACGACCCCCTTGAACATTCTGAGCGTGCGGCCGAGCTGTTCGACCTGCTGCGCGACTTCGTCCGTGTTTTTGCTGGTGATCGCGGCGCGCGTCCGCTCGACCGCGCTGCGCGCCTTGGCGAGGGCGTCGCGCCCGAAATCGGCGGAACCGACGGCGCGCTCGATCTCCGGGAACAGCCGCTCGATTTCGGCGATCAGCGTCTCGGCTTCTTGCTTCTTGCCCTCGAAGCGTTCGTCGGTGCGGCGCTCGACCATGTAGTCCTGCGCGCTCGCCATCATGTTCTTGATCTCGTCCTGCGTGAGGCCGCTCGTCGCGGTCACCTGGATCGACTGCGCTTGGCCCGTCTCGAGATCCTTCGCCTGCACGCTCACGATGCCGTCGCTGTTGATCTCGAAGGTCACCTCGATTTCGACTTGGCCCTTCGCGGCGCGGCGGAGGCCCGTGAGGATGAACTCGCCGAGCAGCTCGTTTTCGTCGGCGCGCGCGCTTTCGCCCTGCAAAACCAGGATTTTCACGGCCGTCTGATCGTCCCGGCTCGTCGTGAACGTCTTCGTGCGCGCGGTCGGGACGGTGGTGTTCTGCGGGATGAGCTCCTCGAAATGGCTGCCGAACGTCATGATGCCGAGGGCGTGCGGCGTCACGTCGAGCAGGATCATCTCCTGCTTCTCGCGCACGAGCGCGGCGCCCTGGATGCTCGCGCCGATGGCGACGACTTCGTCCGGGTGCACGCTCTTGTTCGGGTCGCGCTTGAAGAAGCTCGCCACGGCCTGCTGCACGGCGGGCATGCGCGTCATCCCGCCGACCAAGATCACGTCCTCGATTTCGCTCACGCCGAGCCGGGCGTCGGCGAGCGCCTGCCGGCAAATCTCGATCGTGCGCTCGACGAGATCGGAGGTGAGCTGCTCGAGCGTCGCGCGATCGAGCGCGCGCTGCAGGTGCAGGGCTTCGTTGCGGCCGGTGGAGATGATGAAGGGCAGGTTGATCTCGGTGTCGCGCGTGCCGGAGAGCTCGCACTTCGCCTTCTCCGCCGCGTCGCGCAGGCGCTGGAGGGCCATGCGATCTTGCCGGAGGTCGATGCCGTGCTCCTGCTGGAAGCCGCTCACGAGCCAATCGATGATGCGCGCGTCGAAATCCTCCCCGCCGAGGAAGGTGTCGCCCGTCGTGCTGATCACCTTGAAAACACCGTGCGCGCCGATTTCGAGGATGCTGATGTCGAAGGTGCCGCCGCCGAGATCGTAGACGGCCACCGTGCGATCGAGATCCTTGCCGAAGCCGTAGGCGAGCGCGGCCGCCGTCGGTTCGTTGATGATGCGGATCACGTCGAGGCCCGCGATGGCGCCCGCGTCCTTCGTCGCCTGGCGCTGGTTGTCGTTGAAGTACGCCGGGACCGTGACGACGGCTTTCTTCACCGGCTCGCCGAGATAGTCCTCGGCGATGACCTTCATCTCCTGCAAGACCATCGAGCTGATCTCGGGCACGGAGTAGGTCTTGTCGCGGAGGCGGATGCGCACGTCGTTGTGCGGGCCCTCCACGATCGTGTAGCTCGAGGTCATGATCGAGTTTTTGACCTGCGGCGAGTTCCACTTGCGGCCGATCAGGCGCTTGGCCGCGTAGACGGTGTTCTCGGCGTTCGTGATGGCCTGGCGCTTCGCGATGTGCCCCACGAGTCGCTTGCCGGCTTCCGTCACGGCGACGACGCTCGGCGTCGTCTTGTAGCCCCCGCGGTTCGTGATGACGATCGGCACGTCGCCTTCCAGAATGGAGACGCAGGAATTGGTCGTCCCCAGATCGATGCCGATGACTCGCTCCATCGTGTTCTTTCCTTCAGACTAAGCCCGGCCGTGGCTCAGGCATCGGGCCGTCGCGCGCGGCGCAACCAGTCCTTGATGGTATCATCCTTGGGCGCGAGTTGCTGGGCGCGCTCGAACTCGGCCAACGCGCTCTGTTTCATGCCGGCCTCGAAGTAGATCTTGCCGAGCGTCGCGCGCAAGTTCGGGTCGTCGGGCGCGCCGTCCCGCGCGCGCTTAGCGAAGTCCGCCGCCTCCTTCAGGTCGCCTTTCGCCGAATAGAGGCAGTGGGCCACCCGCTCGAGCACGCGCGGCGTCGGCCGGCCGCGGCTCGCGCGCTTGTACGACGCCGCCGCTTCCGCGAAGCGCCCCTCCTTCTCCTCGTATTGCGCCTGCTCGAGGTAGCTCTCGGCGAGCCCGGCCTGGGCGCGTGCCTCGACTTCGCGCAGTCGATTGCCGAGCGCCGTGTCGTCGGGCGCGAGCGACGTCGCGATGCGGAGCGCGTTCGTCGCCGAGACCAGATCCTTGCGGCTCTCGGCCTCCTCGGCCGCCGAGACGTAGCGCTGCACCTGGCGCGACTTGAGCTCGCCCACGCGCTCTTCGTAGCGGCGCTTGAGATCGGCCGCCGCCGCTTCGCGTGCGGCATCCGAGACGGCGGGCAGGGGAGAGCTCGGCGTGCGCGCCGTCGGCGGCATCGAGACGCCGAGCTTGCGCGCGAGGGCGCGACGGCGGGCCTCCGAATCCGACGGGCGGATCGACGGCACGCTTTGCGGCGTGGGCGTCGGCGGGGCCGGCGTGACGGGGCGGGGCGAGAGCGGCGGCAGCGATTGTCCCGCGGGCGGCGGGTAGGAATGACGCGCTTTCTCCTCGAGCTGGACCTGCTCCTGGATTTCGCGCTTCACGCGCTCGACTTCGCCCGTGTGCCCGCCCGCATCCGCGAGCGTGCGATCGAGGGCCTGCGTGCGGCGGACGGAGGCCAAATAACGGTCGTAGTCCTCGCGCGCGGCTTGCCGCGTGAGCACGTCGTGCGCCTCGGTCACGCGGGCGAAGAGCTTCTCGAGCTTCGGCTTGAACGAACCGAGGTTCTTCCCGAAATAGCGATCGGGATGGAAGTCGTTCACGAGCTCGAAGTAAGCGGCCTTGATCGCTTTCTTGTCGGCGCCCGCGTCGATGCCCAAGAGCTCGTAGTGCGACAGCGCGCTCAGGCGGTAGAAGGTGTCGAGCACCTTGCGTTTGCGCGCCACGTCGAGATCGATCGGCTCGTCGAGCTCGGCGGGATCGTAGAGGGCCGCCGCCGGATGATGCCCGCGCGGCTCGGCGCCCTGTTCGACGATCGGACCGATTCTGAGGTTGAAGGTGCCCGAGGTGCCCGGCGACGGGCGCGGCGCGCGGACGCTCGCGGGCGTCGCCTGCATTTCCGAGAGCGCGCCCAAGCCGTTCAGCTTGTCGAGCGAGCGGCGGATCACGGTCGCGTCGAGGCCCGTGGCGAGCGCGATGTCGCTCTCGCTCGCGTTGCCGTCGAGATGCGAGACGACGAACGCGTCCTCCGGCGTGAGCGGCAGCGCGCGCAGATCGACGCCGTCTGCGAGCCTGAGCCGGCGATCTTTGTCGATCAGGGCCACCCAGCCGAAGCTTAGCCGTGTCCCCTCGCGCTCGCCAAGACGCGTGGCGCGAAAGCGCACCCGGGTCGGCCCGTCGAGCTAGGGCTTCGGCGCGGCGCGCTCGATGACGGCCGCCTGAATGCGCATCGCTTCTTGAAACGCGGCGAGAGCGCGGTTCTCGGCGGCCATCGAGCCAGGAACGTCCCCGCTCGCCGCGAGCGCTTTCGCGTGGCGTTCTTCGACGAGGCCGCGCACCTCGACCAGGTGCCCGCGGAAATAACCCTCATCGGGTACCAAGGTAAGACCTTTTTCTACATCGCCGAGCGCGCCGGCGAAGTCGCCGTGGCGGCTGCGGAGGTCGCCGAGACGGGCACGCGTGTCGGCGAGCACCTCGCGCACCTCGGCGGCGCTCGGGCAGGGCGGCAGCGGACCGTCGACGACGGCGGCGAGCTCGGCTTCGGCTCCCGTGAGATCCTTGGCTTCTTCGCGCGCGTCGGCGCGATGGTGCGCCGCGCGCGAGCGGCTCAAAAACGCGAGCAGCGCCGTCCCCACCGGGCGGTTGTCCTTGTCCGCGCACGCGTCCTTCGACTTCGCGCAGGCGACGAGCGCGAGAGGCACGAGGAAGGCCGCGAGCCGCATCAACGAACACCCCAGAGCGCGTAGCGGTTTTCGCGCGCGTCGCGCTCGCGCGCGGAGGCGATGCGATCGATGCGCTCGCTGGCGGCGCCGGTGACGAACGCTTCGTGAAAGAGCGCCTCCGTGGTGTGAGACGGCACGAGCGCGACGTGCGGCTCCGGAGCGTCGGCGCTCGGCCGTGCCACGAAGAGCGCGAAGGCCGCCGCCGCCGCGAGCGCGAGCGCGCCGAACGTCACGTACACGACGTTCGGGCGGCGAGCTCCCACGCCTTCGCGCGTGCGTCGAGCCGCCGAGGGTTCGAGCTCGGCCGGCTTGACCGCGGCGGCGAGCGCGCGCGCGAGCGCCGCGTCCGGGTGCGCCGCGTCGCCGTTTTCGAGCGCGGCGCGCAGCCGTTCGCTCGCGCGGAGCTCGTCCGCGCTCGCCGGCGCGAACGGATCCTCGAGCGCGAGGCGCAGGATTTCGGCGTGCCGCGCCGGCGCGAGCTCGCTCGGCGCGTGGGCGGCGCGGAGGGCCGCGGCGAGCGTCGCTTCGTCCTCCGGAGCGAGCACGGCCTCGCCGTCCTCGAGCTCGTCCGCGAGCGACTTTTCCGTCATGGCTCGTGATCCTCCGCGTCGAGCACTTTGCGCAGCGCGGCCATCGCGCGATGGAGTACCACGTCGAACGTGCCCACGGTGACGCCGAGCTCCGCGGCCGCCTCGGCGCGCGGTCGCTCTTCGAGCACGCGCAGCCGGATCGCCTGCGCGTAGCGCGGATGCACGCGGCCGAGCAGCGCCGCCACGCGCGCCCGCGCGACGCCGAGATCGTGGGCTTCGAGCGCGGCCGCGTCGCGCGTCTCGCGCTCCGCCTGGTCGACCTCCCGCTCGAGGTCGTTCGTGTCGAACAAGACCTCGCGCTTGCGGGCGCGGATTTGATCGAGCGCGATCCGCAGCGCCACCACGCGGAGCCACGGATAGATGCCGACGCTCTGCCACTCGAAGCGCCCGATGCGCTCGACCACGCGGAGGTAGGTGAGCGAGAGCGCCTCCTCGGCGAGCGCGGTGCTGCCGAGGCGCGGCAGGAGTACGGCGCGGTAGAGTCGAGGGCCGTGGCGTTCGAGGAGCTCGCCGAGCGCCGTGCGGTCGCCCTCGCGGGCGCGCTCGCAGAGCCGCCGTTCGGCTTCGAGCTCTTCGGGCGGCAGCACCGGCCGCACTCTACTCGGACGTGGCGCCGCGCCCCAATCGCCGGCGAGCCAGGCGACCCTCCCGCCGGCCCAGAAGGGCGCGACGAAGCCGGCGAAGGGCGCTGCTTTTGCCGCGTGGCCGAGCTCCATGCTCTCTGAACGCGCGTGAAGGCTCGTTGCTTACAAGGACGGGACCTCGCTCGGCTCCTGCGTGGTAGAGACGCGCCCCATGGCGGCGAGGCTCTGTCCCTACTGTAGAGAGCTCAACAGCGTCGGCGAGAAGCACTGCTTCCGCTGCGGCCGGCGGCTGCCGGGGCCGGCGGCGGACGGCGCCCTGCGCGTCGTCCGCGACTTCATCGGTGTCGAGGCGCCGATGACGCGCGTGCTCTTGTTTCTCCAGCTCGCGGTGTTCGCGCTCTGCGTCATCGTCGATCGGAGCTTGCCGCTCGGCACGGGCGGCTCCCTGCTCGGTTTGAGCGGCTCCTTCAAGGCATCGACGCTGCTGCGCTTCGGCGCGCTCGGCGGGAGCTTCGGGCAAACGGAACCGTGGCGCTTGCTCTCGGCCGTCTTCGTCCACGCCGGCATCCTGCACATCGGCATGAACATGTGGGTCTTCGCGAGTCTCGGTCGCGAGCTCGAGGGCACCATCGGCGGGCCGCGCTTCGTGCTCCTGTTCCTGCTCTCCGGCGTGCTCGGCTACGTCGCGAGCGAGTGGTGGTACGCGCCCTTTCAGCCGCTCACGATGGGCGCGAGCGGCGGCGTCTTCGGTGAAATCGGCGCCGTCGTCGGCATCCTGGGCGCGCGGCGCGATCCACGCTGGCGCGGCGTCTTCGTCCGCAATCTGATTTACGCGCTGCTCTTGTCGGTCGTTCTCGGAAACGTCAACACCTCGGCGCACCTCGGCGGCTTCGCGGCCGGTATCGGGCTCGGTTTCGCGTTCGGCTACGAGCGTTTCTGGCGGCGCTTCGTGTGGCCGCTGCGCGTGCTCGCCGCGCTCGGCTTGGTGTCGGTGGTCGCGTCCGTCGGCTTATCGATGCATTCACTGGCCTGGCAAGACATGCGCGCCCGCGAGGTCAGGTACGAGTAGTATCGTTCGTATCCCATGCCCGTCGTGAACCCGCTCGCGCGCGAGGTGGTCTTCAAGGTCGTCTATTACGGCCCGGGCCTCGGCGGGAAGACGACGAGCCTGCAGCACATTCACGCGACCACGCGCGCCGAGCACCGCGGCAAGATGGTGAGCCTCGCGACGCCCGTCGATCGCACGCTCTACTTCGATTTTCTGCCGATCCGGCTGCCGAGCGTGCACGGCATGGGCGTGCGCCTCCAGCTCTTCACGGTGCCGGGTCAGGTCTATTACAACGCGACGCGCAAGCTCGTGCTGACGGGCGCGGACGGACTCGTGCTCGTCTTCGACTCGCAGAGCGACCGCATCGACGCGAACTCCGAGAGTCTCGAGAACCTGCACGAGAACCTGACCGCGCACGGCCGCTCGCTCTCGCAGGTGCCCCACGTCATCCAGTACAACAAGCGCGATCTCGCGACGGCGCTCGGCATCGACGAGCTCGAACGCCAACACAATCGCTTTCACGCGCCGTCGTTCGGCTCCGTCGCGATGACGGGCGAGGGCGTCTACGAGGCGCTCGAAGCGGTCACGCGCGCGGTGCTCGAACACTTCGAGCAGCGCATGCCGGGCGAGCGGGGCGCGGCGATGCCGGGGCTCGACGTGCCCGAGGGCGGGCTCGCGGAGGCGCTCCGCGGCATGGGTCCCGGCGACGATCCGTCGCTCTCCCCCGATTCTCCGCGGCGGACGAGCGTGGAGCTCCGTCTGTCGCAGCTGCCCGAGCAGGATCCGGGCGAGGCCGCCGCGCGGCTCGCGGTCGGCGAGGCGGCGCTCTTGGCCGAACCTGCGCCCCGGCCGCGCACGGCCCCGCCGCCGGCTCCGCCCCCGAACGACGGACTCGACTCGTCGTTGCCGCCGGCGCCCCAGTTTTCGAGCGCGCGCGGGGCCGCGAGCTTCGAGCTGCTCTGGCCGCCGGCCGAGCGCGGACTCGTACGTGAGCTCGAGGCCGCGTTCGCGAACGGGGATTTCAGCCGCGCGCTCGCCGGTTCGGAGGCGCTCGTCGCCCGCTCGCTCGCGGGTGCGGCGGCCGCTCTCGGGACGAACGACGCGCCCCGCGACCCGGCGACGGTGGCGGTGATCCTCGGCGTCGACGGTCGGCGCTACCTCGAGTTCCGGAGCCTCGCTCGCGAAGCGCGCGCAGGACGCGGCGTTTCGGCGACCGAAGCGCTCGTCGCGTACGCGCTCGCGATCGAGATCCGCATCGCGCGCGCCGCGGTGGGCTGAGCGGGGTTACTTCGCCTGCGCGCCGGTGGCGACGCCGGTGAGGCTGCTCGGCCCGTCGTCGGTGGTGAGGCGACCGAGCCATTGCCCCGTGAAGCTCGTGAGCTCCGCGGAGTCGCCCACGCTGCCGGAAGCCGTGAGCGCCACGTCGAGGGACGCGGGCGCCGTGTCCGAAGCGAGCGCCTGCGTCACGAGCGCGCTCACCGCGTTTTCACACATCTGCTGCGCGCACGCGCTGTCTTTCCCGCAATCCGGCAGCGCGCGGCTGCTCTTCGACCCGAGCGCCGCCAGCGTGTCGGCCACGAGCGAGCAAGGGACGGCGCCCGCGAGCGCGGAGGCGAGATCCGTCGCTCCGGTGACGGCGGCGAGGGCCGGGGCCGTCGCACCCGCGAGCAGGAAGGTCGCCGGCGCGACCGACATGCTGAAACCGATGACCACGCTGTCGTCCGCGCTCGCGTTCCAGCTCGCGGTCCCCGTCTGCGTGAAGCCGGCGCTCGCGGCGTCGAGACCGAACGCGCTCTCGAGCGCGACCTTGGGCGCGGCGCCGTCGCCCGAGCCGGTGAGCGTCCCGACGATACCGTCGGTGTCGCCGCTCGCCGGGAGGCCGGCGTCGATCCAGCGCGTGAGCGGCGCTCGCAGGGCCTCGCCGCCGCCGCCGCCGAGCGCGGTGCGCACGGCCGTATCCCAGTCTCCCGCGGTCCGGGCGCTCGCGTAGGCGTTCGGGTCGCTCGCCAAATCGCCCATGGCGTCGAGCAGCGCCTCGACGTCGTCGGTCGCGTCCCCGAGCAGGCTGGCCGTGACGGTCGCCTCGCTGCTCGCGAACGCCGTGTCGAAAGCGTCGGACGAATCGAGGTCGAGCGTGAAGCGCACGTTGCTCGAGTCGAGCTTCATGGGCACGTTCGCCATCACCACTTCGACCTGGTTCGTCACGCCTTCGAGCGCGTTGTTCAGCGTCGTGCATCCCCACGCGAACTCCTCGGCGCGCAGCACGACGGCGAGCTTCTGGCCCGTCGGCACGTCGAGCGCGATGGGCCAAATATCGGACGCCGGCGCGCTGATGGAGCCGTCGGGCGGAGGGCTGCCCATCAGATCGGTGCAAGGCGTGTTCGGCGTCGCGCTCGCGACGTAGCCGCGCAGGGCGCGTTCACCCGCGTAAGACGGCTTGATCGAGAGCGACGCCATGTTCGTCTCTTCGACCGCCAGATCGAGCGTCGCCGCCGTCGCGCCCGAAGCGAGCGCGCGGACACTGAAGCTCGACGGGGTGCTCGGCGCGGTGAGCATCACCGTGTTCGTCCCGCTGCTCTCGTCGGTGCTGACGGTCGTCGCGCTCAAGACCGCGTCGAGCGGGGTCCCGAGCAAGGCGAACCGCACGTCGTGAGCCCCGGGCGGATACGCGGTCACGACGACGTTCGCGACCTCGCTCGGCGTGAGCGACATCGGGTCGAGCGGCGTGAGGTAGTCGGGCGAAACGAGGCCGAGCGAGAGCGAGAAGGTGAGACCGGCGCCGCCCGCCGTGCCGCCCGTGCCCGCGCTCGTGGTGCCGCCGGTGCCGCCGGTGTCCGCGGTCGCGCTCTCCGAGCACGCTCCGAGATCGAGCGCGAGGCCCACGCCGAAAAAGAGCGTGAGGATCCGCGCGACGGCGGTCGAGCCCGTAAGGAACCGAGCGGCAGGCCCGTCAAGCATCAGGACGAAAAGTAGAGCGAACCACGCCCGCTGCAAGCACGGATTGGTCCGAGCGCCGTCCCGACGCGGCCGGCGAACGTGGTAGCGTCCGCGCTTCGGTGACTTCGATCGTCCCGCCCTCGGTTAAGGTCCTCATCGTCGAAGACGAGCCGGGCCTCAGGCAGATGCTCGAAATCCTCTTCCATCGCGAGGGCTACTCGGTGGTGAGCGCGCCGGGGTACCGCGCCGCAGTCGAGGCGATCACCCAACACCCGCAGCCGTTCCCGCTCGTACTCACCGATTTGGCCATGCCGGACGGCTCCGGTCTCGACATCGTGGCGGTCGCGAAGGGGCGGAGCCCGGCGACGGAAATCATCCTCTTGACCGCGCACTCGAGCGTCGAGAACGCGATTCTCGCGATGCGCTCCGGCGCCTACGATTTCGTGGCGAAGCCCTTCAAGCCGGCGGAGCTCGCGGCGCTCGTCGCCAAGGCGCTCGAGAAGAGCGCGCTCGTCAGCGAGAACTTGCGCTTGAAGGCGCGCTTCAACGCCGAGGAAGAAGCGCGTGAGCTCCTCGGCAAGAGCGAAGCCATGCGCCGCGTCCTCGACGTCATCGAACGCGTCGCCGCCACGCGCGCGACCGTGCTCATCACGGGCGAGAGCGGTACCGGCAAGGAGCGCGTGGCGCGCGCGCTTCATCAACGTTCCGAGCGCGCGAGCCTGCCCTTCTTGGTCGTGAACTGCGGCGCGCTGCCCGAGAACCTGATGGAGAGCGAGCTCTTCGGGCACGAGAAGGGCGCGTTCACGGGCGCGCAGAACAAGCGCCAAGGCCTGTTTCGGGACGCCCACGGGGGCACCGTCCTGCTCGACGAGATCGGCGAACTGCCGCAGAGCTTGCAGGTGAAGCTCTTGCGCACGCTGCAGGAACGGAGCGTGCGTCCGGTCGGCGCGAGTGAAGAGGTGCCGGTGGACGTGCGCGTGCTCGCGGCGACCAATCGCGACGTCGAGGCGGACGTCGCAACCGGGCGCTTCCGTCAGGATCTCTACTATCGACTCAACGTGATCCGCCTGAACCTGCCGCCGCTCCGCGACCGGCGCGAGGACGTTTCGCTGCTCGCCGAGCGCTTCCTGGTCCGCTTCGCGCGCGAGATGGGCAAGGACGTCGCCGGCTTCACGCCCGACGCTCTCCGCGCCATCGAACGCTACTCCTACCCGGGGAACGTCCGCGAGCTCGAGAACGTCATCGAGCGCGCCGTGGCGCTCGCGGGC
>Ga0335083_10001603_pt1 | contig 30886 bp, 25 predicted proteins | sample Lox_Sample_42_FD_206716 | JGI IMG/M metagenome (GOLD analysis project Ga0335083, IMG submission 206716) | Soil microbial communities from Loxahatchee National Wildlife Refuge, Florida, United States - Lox_Sample_4.2 | ecosystem: Environmental > Terrestrial > Soil > Wetlands | place: USA...
CCTTAGAGGGGGAGGGCCGAGGCCGGCCGGACGTGACACTCTCGCGTCCGGCCGGTCTCTGTTTTCGCCGGGGAGCGCGCCTGCATGCCCCCGATGGCCACTGCCGGGACTTCGGCCACTTCATTTCCCGCGTCCTCGCTCCCTAGAATTGGGGCGCTACGAGGCGGTGTGGCCTTGGACCGGATGAGGTGGAATCGCATGCGGAAAACCTGGCGCGCGCGGACAGCGGCAGCGGCGGCCATCGCCGCCCTCGCGGTAGCCGTCATCGTCGGGGCGGGCGGAGCCCGTGCCGCGAGCGACCGGGACACCTCCGCCGCCACGGATACCGCGGCGATCGCCACCGGGTACCAGGCGAAGGGGATTCTGTACGGAGTGGCGGCGACCTCACGCGGCAACGCCTGGGCGGTCGGCGAGGCATACAACGCGAACGTCAGGGCGGTGGCGACGCTGCTGCTGCACTGGAACGGCAGCAAGTGGACGCCGGTCACCTCGCCGAAGCCGGTGCCGGGCAGGTTCACCGCGGTGGCCGCCACGTCGGCGGACAACGCCTGGGCGGTGGGCGAGATCGACACGCCGAGCCGGCCCGTCACCTACGTGCTGCACTGGAATGGCAAGGCATGGAGCGTGCCCAAGAGCCCAGCCCCGGTGCAGTACGCGTCGTACGCCGGCATCGCCGCATCCGCGGCGAACGCCTGGATCGTAGGGGCCGTCGCGGGGCTCCCCGGTGCGGTGCCGCCCACCGCGCTCGCGGCGCACCTGGCTGGCGGCCAGTGGCTGTCAACCGCGGTGCCGGGCGCGGCGCAGACCACCCTGTCCGGCGTGGCGTTCAGCGGCAAGAACGCGGCGTGGGCGGCCGGCTGCGTCTGCTACGGCTCCTCCGCCAGCTCCGGTGTCGTCCTGCACTGGACGGGTACCCAGTGGAAGGTCGCCGGCCGTCTCGGCGACGCGCTACCCGAAGCGGTCGCAGTGGGTCCGGGCGGCCAGGCGTGGCTCGTGGGCAGCAACCCCGCAACCGCCAACGGCGAGGCCGGGTTCAGCGCCCACTGGAACGGTAAGCTCTGGCGCTTCGTCGCCGTTCCCCGCGACACTGGCAGCCCGCTGCACGGCGTCGCCTACTTCCCCGGCGGCACCGTCTGGGCGGTGGGCTCCAGGTCCGGCCGGGACGTGCCGTTCATCGTGCGCTGGACAGGAAAGGCGTGGACGCAGGTCCCGATGCCGGCCGGCCGTCAGTTGGAAGCCGTCGCGGGCGACGCTGCTAACGACGGCTGGGCGGTCGGCGGCGACGGCAACATGACGACGATCCTGCACTGGAACGGCAAGTCCTGGGGCTAGCCGGGCCCTGGTGAGTGAGTGCCGCTGGTTCGGCCAGAGCCGGCCCAGCGGCACTCACTGGCTGTGCGAGGGGCCGCGGGCGGGATCGCCAGGCTAGTAGGCGACGGTGAAGCGGGTGCGGTGGTGCTTGGGGCTCTCGATCTCGTCGACGAAGGCCAGCGCGTAGTCGGCGCCGGAGATCTCCGACTTGCCTGACTCATCCGTCAGCAGGATGTCGCCGCCGACCCGGTACTTGCCTGTCGGCTGGCCTGGGTTGTAGGAGCCGAACGCGGCGGCGGGGGAGACGAAGAACCAGTCGGCGCCCGTGGTGTCCGCGCGCAGCGCCTCGAGTGCGTCCGCCGCGCTTCCCGCCTCGCCCTTGAACCGCGCGGGGAATTCGGGCGTGTCGAGCAGCCGCGGGCCGCCCTCGGCGACCAGCAGCGACGCCGCGCCGCCGACCACGCCGAGCCTGGCACTGTGCTTCGCGGCGGCGGCGGTCAGCGAAGGCAGCGCGTCGGCGAGCCGAACGTCGCCGTCGCCGCTGCCGCCGGGCCCGAAGCGAATCGCCAGCACGATGACGTCCGCCTTGGCCGCGACCGACTCGACGAGCGCCGCGTCGTGCACGTCGCCCAGCCGGAACTCGAGCCCGTCAGCCACCGGGGCGTCGGCGGGCAGCTTCCTGGTGACGGAGATGACCCGGTGCCCGCGCCCAAGCGCCTCGTCCCTGATGGCGGACCCCGCGTACCCGGTCCCGCCGAAGATCGCGATCGTCGTCATACACCACTCCAGTTCTCTCGATAATCGCGGCCGTCCCAACGAGGCCCGCTGATCAGCCAGCAATCCGAAATATCCGGAGAATATTTCCCCCAAAACATCGCAATCCCGCATCCGGCGGATGCGAGATCGCGATGCCTCGTGCTAACGCCAGGGTCTGGCTGCTAGGAATACCGGAGGATAGTGGCCACCTGGTTGACGCCCGGCTCCGTCGCCTTGAAGGTGGAGCCGCTGGCGAGCTGCGTCCCGGTGCCCGGGACGCGGGAGATCGACACGACGGAGATGGCCTGCGGATTGCCTGGCAGCGTGACCGGGGTCAGCTTGCCACCCGCGAAGTGCAGCATGAACGACTTCTGGCCGTCGACGCCCGGGAAGGGAAGCCACAGGCCGCCCTTGCCGTCGGTGCTGATCTGCTGCGAGCCGCCGGTGCTCATGGTGCCGTAGCCGTATGTGGCCGACGACGCGACCTTCTTCCAGCCGGCCCCGTTGAAGTGCAGGATCACCGTCGGGCCGCCCTCGTCTTGGAGGTTGCCGTTGCCGATCGCGTACACGTTGCTCGCCGACAGGGCGATGATCCCGGTGACCGAGGGGCTGTTCAGTTCCTGCTTCGCCGGGAGCAGGGACTTGAGGTTGGTGCCCGCCCACTTGCTGCCGTTGTAGTGGTACACCTTGGTGCCGCTGAACGCCCAGGCGTTGCTGGCCGACAGCGCGCTGCCGCCCTGCAGTCCCTTGCCTGTCAGCTTCCATGCGTGCCCGTTGTAGTGCCAGGCGCCGAGCGCCGGCGAGCCGAAGAAGTCAGCGCCGAACACCCAGATGTCGTTCGGACCCGCGACCGACGCGCCGCCGATCTGCGCGCCGAACGTCTTGGCCACCGACCAGGCCTTGCCGTTGTAGTGCAGCACCCGGGATACGCCGTTGATCTGCGAGGCGAACGCCCAGACATCCGACGGCGAGCTCGCGCCGGCCGTCACGACGGTCTCGTTCTTCTTGCCGGGGAACGCCTTGTCCTGCGTCCAGGTGGCGCCGCTGCGCTGCCATGCCGTGTCGGCGCTGAGGGTGTTGAACTGGCCGCCGAACGCCCAGCCCGACGTCTTGCCGGTCGCCACCACTTCGGTGAACACGCCCTGGCCGGTCTTGACCGACTTGACCACGTGCCAGGCCGGCGCGGCAGGCGCCGCCGACGCGGCGGGAGCGGCCAGCGCCACGATCGCGGCGCACGCGCCCGCGGCGGCGAGCCAGGCACGCCCGCGCACAGTCCTCATTCGTGCCATATCCCCGATCCCTTTCTGTGAGCCGGTTCCGCCTGCCGCGCATGAGCGGCAGGCCGGCCTGGCCGTGCTGGCCGCATCAGCTGTATTGCAGGAGCACCGCGACGACGCCGGTGCCTCGGTCGCCGGCCTTGTGCGTGAAACCGCCAGCCAGTTGCGCGGCGGTGCCGGGTATCCGGCCGACCGCGCCGATGGTGATCTGCGGCGCGCTGACCGGCAGGGTCGCCTTGGTCAGCTTGCCCGCCGCGTAGTGCACGAGGAACGAGGTCCCGCCGACCGGCCCGTCCATCGGCAGCCAGAGCCCGCCCGCGCCGTCGGAGCTGAACTGCGGGCCGGGTCCCGCGCCGAACTGGCCGGCGGCAACCTTCGTCCACGCGCCGCCGTTGAAGTGCAGCACGACGAGCGGGCCGCCCTCGTCCTGGGTGTCGCCGCTGCCGAGCGCGTAGACGTTGCTCGGCGACAGGGCGAGGATGCCCGCGACCGACGGGTTGTTGAGGCCATGCGGATCGGTGGCGGGCAGGAACTTCTTCACCGACGTCGCGATCCACTTCGCGCCGTTCCAGTGCTCGACGCTCGTCGCGGTGTAGCCCCAGACGTTCTTGTTGGACAGCGCGCTGCCGCCCGCGATCGTCTTGCTGACCTGCGTCCAGGTCTTCCCGTTGTAGAACCAGACGCCGAGCGTCGGCGTGCCAAACACGGGGGGCCAGCCGTAGACCCACACGGCGTGGCCCGACAGCACGGTGGCGTCGCCGATCGGGGCGGAGAAGGACTTCACCGGCGCCCAGCGCGACCCGTTCCAGCGCAGCACGCGCGACGGGCCGCTGAAGTTCTGCGTGAACGCCCACACGTCATTCGGCGAGTCCGCGCCCGCCGCGACGACCTCCTCGTTCGCCACGCTGGGAAAGGCGACCTTGGTCCAGGTCGTGCCGTTTTCCCGCCATGCCGTTGCCTTGACCCCGGATTCCCCGTTCCCGTCAAATGCCCAGGCGGTGGTCTTGCCCGTCGCGACCACCGCGGTGAATTGGCCGCTGAAATCGGTTTTGACCGATTTAACGATGTGCCATTTCGGTGCCGCCCCGAGGCGCGCCCCATTGGCGGGTGCGGCGCCGGCGCTGGCCGCCGTCCCGGTCACCGCGCCGAGCGCGAGAACTCCCGCGCCCACGGCCGCTGCCGCGGCCAGCCACCCGCGTCCGCGCACACTGATAACACGTGACATATTCAGGCTCCCCTTGCTCCGCCAGGCCGTAGCGGATCAATCGTGACACAGGGGGACCGCACTGGGAAGCCTGGCGATTCCGCCGAATTGGTAAGCCTGTTGATTGGTTAATTCAACAATTTAGCACATTCTCCAAAGATAACGAGGACGCTGTCCGAGGGCGGTCCTACGGTGGGCGTTATGAGCGTGGACTGGACTACGACCGCGAGGCCGACCCGGAGCCGGTGGCCACCATCGCCTGGCGGCTGAGCCACCTGCTCACCGGCGTGTTCGGGATGCGGGTCGCGTCGCACTTCGGCGGGCCGCCTGTCGCCTACGGCAGCTACGACATTCCCTGCCACCGCCGCGGACGCACTGGCCCGGCTCGACGAGGTCTACGCGGCGTGGCTGGTCGGCGTCCGCGGCCTGGGCGCCGACGCCGTAGCCGCCGTTCCCGCTTGCCCGTGCCCTCAGCCGCCGGCCATCCCGCACTGACGGGGCGGCAACCGACTGCACGGTTGCCTCGCCGGCGGGGCGAAGCACGCACTCGTTCGGCATGACCGGAAGTTCTATCCTCATTACTGACGGTCACTTTTCGCCCGGGCGGCACCGTGCGACCGCCGCCTTGGCGTGAGCCATGCGGGAGAGGTGAATGAATTGCACAGAAGGGAAAACCAGACCTGGTCCGTTGTGCCAATTTTTGGCACGAAGTGCCGCTAACGGTGCCACCCGAAGTGTGCGGTCGAACACGGTTCCATTACGATCGCAGCGTGGGAGACCGGATTGTCACCTGGCCGAACGTGCTCAGCGCCGCGCGGCTGGCTGGCGTTCCCGTCTTCCTGTGGCTGGTCATCGGGCCGCGTACCGCCGAGACCGACATCATCGCGGCTGCCTTGCTCGGGTTCGCGGGGATTAGCGACTGGCTCGACGGGAAGCTGGCACGGATGCTCAACCAGACGAGCAGACTTGGCCAGTTGCTAGATCCGGCCGCCGACCGCCTCTACATCGCGGTCACGATCATCGCCCTGGCGGTCCGCGGCATCATCCCGTGGTGGCTGTTCACCGCACTCGCGGCACGCGAGATCTGCGTGGGGCTCGCGCTGCTTGTGCTCAGGCGGCGCACTGACTACGGCGCGCTGCAGGTCAGCTTCGTCGGCAAGGCCGCCACGCTGTGCCTCATGTACGCGTTCCCGCTGCTGTTCCTCGGCGCGCACGGCGGGATGACCGCTGAGGTCGTGCGGATAATCGGCTGGGCTTTCGCCGTGTGGGGCGTGGCCCTCTACTGGTGGGCGGCGCTGCTCTACCTCACCGAAATCAGAGATCTGGTGAAAGGAGCGCATCCGTCGTGAAGGCCGTCGTGATGGCGGGCGGCGAGGGCACCAGGCTCCGCCCGATGACCGCCAACCAGCCCAAGCCGCTGCTGCCCGTGGTGAACCGGCCCATCATGGAGCACGTGCTCCGGCTGCTGAAGAAGCACGGGTTCACGGAGACCGTGGTGACGGTCCAGTTTCTCGCGGCGCTTGTCAGGAACTACTTCGGCGACGGCGACGACGTCGGCATGTCACTTCAGTACGCCACTGAGGAGACGCCGCTCGGCACCGCGGGCTCGGTGAAGAACGCGGAGGACGAGCTGCGGGACGACGCGTTCCTGGTCATCTCCGGTGACGCGCTGACCGACATGGACCTGTCGGAGATGGTGCGCTTCCACAAGGACAACGGCGCCCTGGTGACCGTCGGGCTCACCCGGGTGCCCGACCCGCTCGAGTTCGGCATCGTCATCGCCGACGAGGACGGGCGGATCCAGCGCTTCCTGGAGAAGCCGACCTGGGGCCAGGTCTTTTCCGACACCGTGAACACCGGCGTCTACATCATGGAGCCCGAGGTGCTCGCCGAGGTGTCGGCGAAGGAGTCGGTGGACTGGTCGCACGACGTGTTCCCCAAGCTGCTGCAGCGGGGCGCCCCCCTCTTCGGTTACGTGTCCGACAGCTACTGGGAGGACGTCGGCACCCTCGAGTCCTACCTCAAGGCCCAGGCCGACGTGCTTAACCGCAAGGTCGAGGTGGACATCGCCGGGTTCGAGCTCTCGCCTGGCGTGTGGGTCGCCGAGGGCGCGGACGTCGACCCGGACGCGGTGCTCACCGGGCCGGTCTGCGTGGGCGAGTACGCCAAGATCGAGGCCGGCGCGCACCTGCGCGAGTACAGCGTGATCGGCGCCAACGTGGTGGTCAAGGAGGGCGCCTTCATCCACCGCGCCGTGGTGCACAACCGGGTGTTCGTCGGCCAGGGCGCGACGCTGCGCGGCTGCGTCGTCGGCAAGAACACCGACGTGATGCGCCGCGCGCGGATCGAGGAGACCGCCGTCATCGGCGACGAGTGCGTGGTCGAGCCAGAGGCCTACATTTCCGCGGGCGTGAAGGTCTACCCGTTCAAGACCATCGAGGCCGGCGCGGTGGTCAACAACTCGGTGATCTGGGAGTCGCGCGGCCAGCGAACCCTGTTCGGCGAGCGCGGCGTGTCCGGCCTCATCAACGTCGAGGTCACGCCGGAACTGGCGGTACGGCTCGCCTCCGCCTACGCGACCACGCTGCGCAAGGGCTCGACGGTCACCACGTCCCGCGACGTGTCCAGGGCGGCGCGCACGCTCAAGCGGGCCGTGCAGAGCGCGCTCAACGCCTCGGCGATCAACGTCATGGACCTGGAGGCGCTGCCGCTGCCTGTCGCCAGGTTCGAGACCGCGCGGCGCAAGTACAGCGGCGGCATCGCGCTGCGCACCACGCCGGGCGACACCCAGTCGGTCGACATCATCTTCCTCGACGAGCGCGGCGCTGAGCTGTCCCAGAACGCGCAGCGCAAACTGGAGCGGGTCTTTTCCAGGCAGGAGTTCCGGCGGGCGTTCCCCGGCGAGATCGCCGAGCTCTCCTACCCGCCCCGCGTCGTCGAGCTGTACACGCACGAGCTGCTGCGCTGCGTCAACCTGGACGGGGTGCCCGCGGCCGCGCTCAAGGTGGTCGCGGACTGCGCGGGCGGCACGGTGTCGCTCGTGCTGCCCACGCTGCTCGGCAGCCTCGGCGTCGACGTGCACACGCTCAACATCCACCTCGACGAGGTCACGCCCACCCAGACCGTGGCGCAGGACCGGGCGGGCATGCAGCGGCTCGCCGAGGTCGTCTCGTCCTCCCGTGCCGCGTTCGGCGTCAGGTTCGACCCGGTGGGCGAGCGCATCCACCTGGTCGACGAGAAGGGCGCGCTGGTCAGCGACGAGCGTGCGCTGCTCGTCGTGCTCGACCTGGTCGCCGCGGAACGGCGGCACGGCCGGGTCGCGCTGCCGGTCACCACGACCAGGGTCGCCGAGCAGGTGTGCAAGTTCCACGGCGTGCAGGTCACCTGGACGCCGACCTCACGGGACGCGCTGACCACCGCGGCAGCGGGCGACGACGTGATCTTCGCAGCCGACGGGCGCGGCGGGTTCGTGGTTCCCGAGTTCGGCAGGACCGTGGACGGCATCGCGGCCTTCGTCCGGCTGCTCGGCCTGGTCGCGCGGACCCGGCTGACGCTCAGCCAGATCGACTCCCGCATACCGCGAGCGCACCTGATGCGGCGCTCCGTCCCCACTCCGTGGGCCGCCAAGGGCTCGGTAATGCGCACCGTGATGGAGGCGGCGGGCAGCAGGAGCGTCGACACCACCGACGGCGTGCGGATCGTCGACACCGAGCGCGGCTGGGTGCTCGTGCTCCCGGACACCGCCGAGGCCGTCACCCACCTGTGGGCCGAGGGCAGCGACGCGGACTCCGCGCAGCTGCTGCTCGACGAGTGGGCGACGATCGTCGAGGGCGCAGGCCAGTAGCCGGGCGCCGGCCCCCTGCTGCCCGTTGCCGCCGGTCTCCGCCATGCGTGATCGCGTGCGGGCGGTTCAGGGACGCACATTCGGGTATTGTGTGTTAACTACGCAGACGTACCATTTCGCGATATGCGCCGGCGGCCAGCGCATCGTGAAAACTTGCGCCGTGCGCGTTGACCCGGAGGTGAAGCGGCTGTGTGGCGGAGACGTCGGGGACAGGATGACGCGCCGAAGGGGGCCCTGCGCCGCCTGTTTGCGTGGCGCGTAGACCCAGAGCCCTCGGCGCGGGTACCGTTGACCGCATCGCCTGACGCGATGCTGCGCGAGCCCGCTGTTCAGCGAGAGGGGAGGCCGGGCGAAGCCATGGCTGCTATGTACTGTGCGCGATGCGGTCGGCCGAACCCCGAGGGCGCCAGGTACTGCTCCAACTGCGGCGCCCAGCTGGCGCGCCCCTCAAGCACGGGCAGAGCGAGCACCGGCAGCTTCAGTGCTATCCCCAGCGAGCGCGGCGGCGAAACCACATCGATCATCTCGCCGGTCGCCGGCGAGCCCGATTACTATGACGAGCCGTCGTCTCCCGACTACGCGGCGGCGGACACCCTCCCGCCCGGCACGGCCCTCCTCGTCGTGCTGCGCGGCCCGAACGCGGGGAGCAGGTTCCTGCTCGACAGCGACTTCACTTCGGCCGGGCGGCACCCGGACAGCGACATCTTCCTCGACGACGTGACGGTTTCCCGGCGCCATGCCGAGTTCTACCGGCATGGCGACCGCTTCACCGTGCGTGACGTTGGTAGCCTGAACGGTACCTACGTGAACCGCGAGCGGATCGAGGAGGCCGAGTTGTTCGGGGGTGACGAGGTACAGATCGGCAAGTTCCGGCTGCTGTTCATGACCCGCAGTCCCGAGGTCGGCCGGCGCCGCGGACTGGGAGCGCAGGACTACGTATGACCGGCGGGCACCAGCCGGCGCTCGCGAGCGGCACCCCCGGCAGGGGGAGCGCCAGCAGGGGCAGCGTGAGCATCGGCCAGGTCCTCGATGCGCTCAGCTCCGAATTTCCCGACGTCAGCCCGTCCAAGATCCGCTTCCTCGAGGCGGAGGGGCTGATCCAGCCGCTGCGCTCGTCGTCCGGCTATCGCCGGTTCTCCGTCGCCGACATCGAGCGGCTCCGCTTCATCCTGACCGCGCAGCGTGACGAGTACCTGCCGCTGCGGGTGATCAAGGAACGGCTCGACGCCGTGGACGGCACGGCCGACGGCGGAGCCGTGCCCGCGGTCGCCATGACCAGGAGCGAGCTGCTCGCCGCGGCCGGCGCCGCCGAGGACCTGCTCGCCGAGCTGGAGGACTACGGGCTGATCCGCCGCGCCCGGTCCTACGGCACCCAGGCGCTGTCCGTGCTCAGGTCGGCGGTCAAACTCGGCGAGCATGGCATCCAGCCGCGTCACCTGCGTGTCGTGAAGGCCGCCGTCGAGCGGGAGTCCGCGCTGATCGAGCAGGCCGTCGCCCCGCTGACAAGGCAGAAGGGCAGCCGTGAGCCCGCACTGCGCGCCGCGCAGGACATCGCGGGCCATATCGCAAGCCTCCATGCGACGTTGATCGAAGATGGACTAAGCGAAGCCGGACTTGCATCACAGCCGCCGCATCCGGGTACACAGAGCGGAGAGTCCCGGGAAGCACCGGGGCTGCGCTCGGCTTCCGGGCGATAACAGGTGTAGTTTGGCAAGAAGAGTGGTTCGGTTCGCTTAGCGCCGCCGGGCGGCGCATGGCCCATGGGAGGACGGAGCTCCAGTGCGGCGGATGGAGGTCGTCGGCGTCCGTGTCGAGATGCCGTCCAACAGCCCGATCGTCCTGTTGAAAGAGGCGCAGGGTGACCGGTACCTGCCCATCTGGATCGGGGCGGTAGAGGCGACCGCGATTGCGTTCGCCCAGCAGGGCATGGTCTCACTGCGGCCGCTGACGCACGACCTCTTCAAGGACGTCCTTGAGGTGCTCAACGTGCAGTTGCGCACGGTGAACATCACCGCGCTGCGTGACGGCATCTTCTACGCGGACCTCGTGTTCTCCAACGGCGCCGAGGTGAGCGCCAGGCCGTCTGACTCCATCGCGCTCGCGTTGCGCACCGGGGCGGCGATCTTCGCCACCGACGAGATCCTCGACGAGGTGGGCGTGCCCATCCCGGACGAGCAGGAGGACGAGGTCGAGAAGTTCCGCGAGTTCCTCGACCAGATCTCCCCTGAAGACTTCGGCAAATCGGCCTTATTCGCCGGCCCGCCCGCCCTCGCGCCGCCGCGCCCGTCCTGCCCGGATTTTGCGCGCAATGTCGCGACGCGCCGAGCGTGATCGTTGACGTGCCTGGCTGGCAGGCCTACCGTGCCAATTGCCGGGGGTAGTCACAGGAGGTGGCCGTGTCGGTAGCAAAGGGTGGGTCTGGGGTCGTGCAGGGCGAGCTCTACGATGGCAACCCTGCGGTCGGCTATCGCGGCCCCACGGCCTGCGCGGCCGCCGGCATCACCTACCGTCAGCTCGACTACTGGGCGCGCACCGGCCTCGTGGAGCCGAGCGTCCGCGCCGCGCACGGATCAGGGTCGCAGCGGCTGTACGGATTCCGCGACATCCTGGTGCTCAAGGTGGTCAAGCGGCTGCTGGACACCGGGATATCGCTGCAGCAGATCCGCGCCGCCGTGCAGCATCTGCGTGACCACGGGACCGAGGACCTCGCCCAGGTCACGCTGATGAGCGACGGGGTGAGCGTGTACGAGTGCACATCGGCCGACGAGGTGGTCGACCTGCTCCAGGGCGGGCAGGGAGTGTTCGGCATCGCGCTCGGCAAGGTCTGGCAGGAGGTCGCGGGCGAACTCGCCGAACTGCCCGCCGTGCGCGCCGAGGATGGCCTGATCACCGACGGCAGCGACGAACTCGCCAGCAGGCGGGCGGCCCGCAAAACCGGGTGACCGGCGTACGGCGGGGTGACCGTTCCGCGTCGCGCGGATGCGCTAAGCTACTAAGCGCGTTACTTTCCAGTCCGGGAGAGACACCCGCGCCTCTGGCCAGGGCATTCACCGCTCAGGCCGCGGCGTAGCGGTGCGCCGAAGGGGCAACGATCCCCAGAACCTCTCAGGCACCAGGGACCGGGCCGGGGAAAGCAGCTCTGGAGCCATCAGGCGACAGTTGGGGAGTCGACAGACTGGGGAGACTCCATGCGCGACGATTCAGCCATTGCCGGTCTTGGCAGCTCAGCGACTGGATATCCGATGACTAGCCCGTTCGCGGCACGCCACATCGGCCCGTCGGAAGAAGACCAGCGGGCGATGCTCGCCACGCTCGGCTACCACACGCTCGATGACCTGCTGGCGGCCGCGCTGCCCGCGTATGCCAGGCCGCCGGGCTCGCTCGCCGGGCTGCCGGCACCGCTCACCGAGCAGCAGGCGCTCGCCGAGCTGCGGGATCTGGCCGCGCGCAACACCGTGGCGGTCTCGATGATCGGGCTCGGTTACCACGGCACGGTCACGCCCGCGGTCATCCGCAGGAACGTGCTCGAGAACCCCGCCTGGTACACCGCCTACACGCCCTACCAGCCGGAGATCTCCCAGGGCCGTCTCGAGGCGCTGCTCAACTTTCAGACCATGATCAGCGACCTGACCGGGCTCGACGTGGCCAACGCCTCGCTGCTCGACGAGGCCTCCGCCGCCGCCGAGGCGATGACGATGGCCCGCCGGGTCGCGGGAAAGGCGGACCGGACGGTCTTCCTCGCCGACACCGACTGCCTGCCGCAGACCCTGGACGTGCTGCGGACCAGGGCCGAGCCGCTCGGCATCGACCTGCGCGTGGCGCCGGTGACCGCCGATGGCGCCTTCGACGGCGTGTTCGGCGTCCTGCTCCAGTACCCGGGCGCCAGCGGCGCGCTCCGCGACCTGACGCCGGTGATCGAGGCCGCGCACGCCGCGGGCGCCGTGGTGGCGGTCGCCGCTGACATCCTTGGCCTGACGCTGCTCAAGCCGCCCGGCGAGATGGGAGCAGACATCGCGCTCGGCTCCACCCAGCGGTTCGGCGTGCCGATGTTCTACGGCGGGCCGCACGCGGCCTACCTGGCCGTCCGCGCCGACCTGCGGCGGCAGCTCCCCGGGCGCCTAGTTGGCGTGTCAGTCGACGCCGACGGCCACCCCGCGTTCCGGCTCGCCCTCCAGGCGCGCGAGCAGCACATCCGCCGCGAGAAGGCGACGAGCAACATCTGCACCGCCCAGGTGCTGCTCGCGGTCGTCGCGTCGATGTACGCCTGCTACCACGGCCCGGACGGCCTGACGGCGATCGCCAGGCGGGTGCACAGGCACGCGATGACCCTCGCCGCGACGCTGAAGGAGAACGGGCTCCTCACCACGGCGGACGCCGTGTTCGACACCATCAGCGTGCAGCTGCCAGGCCCGACGGAGGCGCGCGCCGCCCTGCTGCGCGCCGCGGAGGCCGGCTACCGCCTGCATGACGCGGGCGGCGGGGTAGTGCAGGTGACGTGCGACGAGACGACCACACAAGAGCACCTGCGCGACGTTGTGGCGGCCCTGGTGGGCGCCTCCATGGTCGGCAGCGGCCTGGACGCGGCCGATGTGCGGCTGACGGTCATCGGCTCCGACGCCGTCCCCGCGTCCCTCGCGCGCACCTCCAAGTTCCTGACCCATCCCACGTTCGGCGCGTACCACAGCGAGACGGGGATGCTGCGCTACCTGCGCCGCCTGTCCGACCTCGACGTGGCGCTCGACCGCTCGATGATCCCGCTCGGCTCGTGCACGATGAAGCTGAACGCGACCGCCGAGATGGAGTCGGTCACCTGGCCGGAGTGGGCCGGGCTGCACCCGTTCGCGCCCGCCGCGGACGCCGCCGGGTACACGCGGCTGATTGGCGATCTCGAGCGCTGGCTGTGCGCGGTGACCGGCTACGACGCCTGCTCGCTGCAGCCCAACGCGGGGTCGGCGGGCGAACTCGCCGGGCTGCTCGCCATCCGGTCCTATCACCGCTCCCGCGGCGACGACGGCCGCGACATGTGCCTGATCCCGGAGTCGGCGCACGGCACCAACGCGGCGTCCGCCGTCCTGGCCGGCCTGCGGGTGGCAGTGGTCAGGTGCGGTGCCGACGGCGCGGTCGACCTGGATGACCTGCGCGCGAAGCTGGCCGTGCACGAGGGCCGGGTGGCCGCGATCATGGTCACCTACCCCTCGACCAACGGGGTGTACGAGGAAACGATCACGACGGTCGCCGGCCTGGTGCACGAGGCGGGCGGCCAAGTGTATATCGACGGCGCCAACCTTAACGCGCTGGCGGGCGTGGCCTCGCTCGCGCTCCTCGGCGGCGACGTGTCGCACCTCAACCTGCACAAGACGTTCTGCATCCCGCACGGCGGCGGCGGCCCCGGCGTCGGGCCGGTCGCGGCCAAGTCCCACCTGGCCCCGTTCCTCCCGGCGAGGATCGGGCAGGACGGCGCCGCGGGCGAGCAGGCGGGCGGCCCGGTCGCGAGCGCGCCGTACGGCTCGGCCGGCATCCTGCCTATTTCCTGGGCGTACATCGCGATGATGGGCGCGGAGGGGCTGCGCCGCGCGACGCAGGTGGCGGTGCTGTCCGCCAACTACATCGCCCGCCGTCTCGCGCCCTTCTTCCCGGTCGTCTACGCGGGGCGGGACGGCCTCGTCGCCCACGAGTGCATCGTGGACCTGCGCAGGCTGCCTGGCGGAATCACCGTGGACGACGTGGCCAAGCGGCTCATCGACTATGGCTTCCACGCGCCGACCATGTCCTTCCCGGTTGCGGGCACGTTCATGATCGAGCCGACGGAAAGCGAGTCGCTGGCCGAGATCGACGCGTTCATCGACGCGCTCATCGCCATCAGGGGCGAGGTGGACAAGGTGGCGTCGGGAGAGTGGGACGCGGCGGACAACCCGCTGAAGAACGCGCCGCACACCGCCGAGATGCTGATCGCCGGGGAATGGTCGCACGGTTACCGCCGGGAGGACGGCGGCTATCCGGGCGGGCGCGGCGCCCGCGGCCTCGCGGCCGGCCGGGGCAAGTACTGGCCTCCCGTCCGCCGCATCGATCAGGCCTACGGCGACAGGAACCTGGTCTGCGCCTGCCCGCCGATCGAGGCGTTCGAGTAAGACAGGTCCGGCCTTCGGGGGTACGGGGGTCGCCCGCCACAAGACGGCCTGGGGTCCACGCCGCTACACCAGCGGGGACCCCAGGCCACTCGCGACGACTCCGGCTAGAGGGGGGAGAGAAGCCCCTGGTGATCCGCGGCGGAGGAGGTGCCGCCGCGGAAGTGCCGGTTCGCCGCATCCCCGCGGGAGGCCTACGCGGGGGAGGAAAGTTCTCATGGGCCGGCCGCAACAGGAAGGCCGAGCAGCCCGGCGAGGTGCCGAGGCAGTTCTATCACGACGGTGCCGGCCTGATCCGGCTGATCGGTTAGCGTCAGGACCGCGATCGCGGTGACGTCACCGCGGTTGACCGCCAGGTGCGGCGCACCGGGCGGTACGCAGACCACATCGCCGGCCCTGGCCACCCACCGCTGGGCGAGCCCGTCGCCGTGCCAGACCTCGGTCTCGCCGCTGACCACGTGGATAGCCGTCGCCTGGGCGGCGTGGAAATGGGGCCTGCCGCGCGTGCCAGGGGGGAGTATGGCGAGATGCGCCCGCATCCGCGCCCCGGCACCCGGCTGCGAGGGAGCGGCAGGCGGGGCCACCGGGAGGCGGCCGCCCGGCCGGATGATCACGCAGTCGCCGTGGGCACGCGGGCTTTCCTGAGGGCGCTCGGCGTCGCGTGGCCGGGGCAGCCACTCATCAACCTTGCTAACTCTCAGCATTTGCCCGTTTCCTATCCGTGATGCCTTCTCTGCCAAGATTATGGTGCTACGGAACGTTTTCGATACTCTCTGTAAGGACATATGGAGATAGCCTGAAGGTTAGAAAGACCTTTCCGAAAAGCTACATGAGATGCATTTACTAAGCTCATCCTACTTATTCGAAATCCTTCGTACTGCTGAACGGGCGAAGTTTATCTCTCCGGCGGATCGATGTGCCCCAAAATGGTCACATTCTGTTATATCGGAGCGGTCTGTGATATTTCGCCCTGCGGGTCGCTCTCACCGCGCGGCCTCGCGATCTCTACCCTTGGAACTACGGCCGTCCATGAACCAAGCCATGCCGCGCCGCGTTCTTCAATAAGAAGAGCGGCCGGCACCGGCCTTCCCATCCGCACCAGCGGCCCCATACGTGATGAGGAGAAGTTGTGACACAGGAACCACAGACGGAATCGCTGGCCACTCGTCGAGGCGTCCTGGCGGGCGTCGGCCTCGTGGGTCTCGCCGGCGCGATTACCGCCTGCGGGGGTGGGGCGAGCAGCTCGCAGGCCGAGGGCGCGGGGACGACCCAGGCGGCGTCCTCGGGCACGCAGGCCGCCGCGTCGAGCGCGAGCGCCGGAGGTTCGAGTGCCAGCGCCAGCGGGGCGGCCGGCGCGCTCGCCACGACCAGCCAGATCCCGGTGGGCAGCGGCATGATCTTCACCAGCCAGCAGGTCGTGGTCACCCAGCCGACCAGCGGCGAGTTCAAGGCGTTCAGCGCGGTCTGCACGCACATGGGCTGCATCGTCAACCAGATCAGCGACGGGACCATCGACTGCCCGTGCCACGGCAGCCAGTACAGCATCAAGACCGGCGACGTCGTCGGCGGCCCGGCACCCAAGCCGCTGCCCGCCAAGCAGATCAAGGTCAGCGGGGACAGCATCTTCCTCGAGTAAGGCATTGCGGCACGCATTGAGGACCATAGAATCCTTGGAAAACCTTAAGTCACAGGAGGGGCCCGGCGGGAGTGCGTAGCGCGACGACGAACCCGGCCCTGGTGGCACGCGTGCGGCATGCCGAGCCGGTGATGGGCACGGTGGTCTCGTTCGATGTGCCTGTCACGGCCCGCCACGACGGGTCGCTCGATGCGGCCGTCCGGTGGCTGCACTGGGTGGACCGAGTATTCTCGCCGTTCCGGCCGGACAGCGACATCTCGCTGCTCGCCGATGCCGAGGTGACCGTCGACGGCTGCGCGGCCGAAGTCGCCGAGGTCATCGAGGCGTGTGCCTTCGTCCGTGAGCTGTCCGGCGGCTATTTCACCGCGTCGCCGGCCGGCCGGTTTGACCCATCCGGCTATGTGAAGGGCTGGGCCGTCGAGCGTGCGGCGGACATCCTGACCGCGGCCGGCTCCGCGAGCCACCTGGTCAACGGCGGAGGAGACGTGCAGTGCGTGGGCGGCCGCCCGGTCCCGGCGGCCGCCGGCGCACTGGCGGGTGGCGGAACACCGCCGGGCGGCGCAACGCAAGCGCCCTGGCGGGTGGGCGTCGCCGACCCGCACCGGCCCGGCCGTCTCGCCCTCGTCGTCGAGGCCAGGGACTGCGCCGTCGCCACGTCGGGCACCGCCGAGCGCGGCACGCACATCTTCAACCCGCATGCCGGCCGCCCCGCCGCGGGCCTGGCCAGCCTGACCGTGGTCGGCCCAAGCCTCTCCCTGGCCGACGCCTGCGCCACGGCCGCCTTCGCGATGGGTCCTGACCTGGCTCGCGACTGGGCGGAGTCGCTGGACGGCTACGAGGCCTACGGGATCACGGAGACCGGCCAGACCTGGCAGACCGCCGGGTTCGCGGCCCGCATCGCCGCGCCCTGACCTCGCACCGCTTCCTCAGGCACCGAACTCAGTGTTGCCGAACTCGGCACGAATCGCCGCGGTGTGCTCGCCGAACGCGGGCACCGGACCCATGACCGGCTCCTGCCCCGCCACCTGAACCGGCGGCAGCAGCGCGTCGATCTTCCCGGCCGGCGTGCCGACACGACGCCAGCGGCCGCGAGCGCGCAGCTCCGGATGTCCGGTCAGCTCGCCCGGCGCCCGCAGCCTGGCGCAGGCGATTCCCGCCGCCTCGAGCGCCGCGATGACCTCGTCGGCGCTCTGCCTCGCGAAGCAGTCCTCGATGATGGCGGTCAGCTCGTCGTTGCGCGCCGCGCGCTCCGGATTGCTCGCGAAGCGCGGGTCCGCCGCGAGGTCGGCCCGCCGCAGCACGTCGCGGCAGAAGACGTGCCACTCGCGCTCGTTCTGGATGCCGAAGAAGACCGCGCCGTCGCTTGCCTCGAACGGGCCGTACGGGGAGATGGACGGGTGCCGTGCTCCTGTTCTCGGCAGCGGCTGCCCGCCGTAGTGCGAGAAGTACACCGGCTGCGTCATCCATTCGCCGAGCGCGTCGAGCATGGACACGTGCAGGGTCGCGCCCTCCCCGGTGCGCTCCCTGTCGTACAGCGCGGTCAGGATGCCGGCGTAGGCGTACATGCCCGCGGCGATGTCGGCGATCGAGATCCCAGGCCGCGCCGGGCTCTCCGGCGTGCCCGTCGCCATCACCAGGCCGGCCTCGCACTGCACGAGCAGGTCATACGCCTTCTTCGCGGCGTACGGGCCGTCGGGGCCGTAGCCGGAGATCGAGCAGCAGATCAGCTGGGGCCTGCCCGTCCGCAGCGCCGCCGCGCCGAGCCCGAGGCGCTCGGCGGCACCGGGGGCCAGGTTCTGCACGAACACGTCGGCGGCGTCGATGAGCCTGCCGAGAAGGTCGCGGTCGGCCTGATCCTTGACGTCGAGCTCGACGCTCTGCTTGCCCCGGTTGAGCCAGACGAAGTGGCTGGACTGGCCGAGGGTCGTCCGGTCGTAGCCGCGCGCGAAGTCGCCGCCGCCGGGCCGTTCGATCTTGATGACCCGTGCGCCGAGGTCAGCGAGCTGGCGGGTGGCGAAGGGCGCGGCCACGGCCTGTTCGAGTGAGACAACGGTAAGGCCGTCGAGCGGGTGTCGCATGATGTCCAATCATGCCGTAATGAGTCAGCTGTCCGTTCGGGTGACACCGAGCCGGCCGGGGCGTCAGGGTCGCCGGCCGCTCCGGGCGAGGGCCGGTCCCGGCGCAGCACCGTGAGCAGCTCGTCGTAGGGGCCGATAAGGTAGGCCTCGTCGGCCGGCTCGAACCGGGTCGAGCGGCGCGGCGGGTGCTCGAGCACCGAGCGGTCGGCGGCGCGGCGCAGCGCGAGCACCCGGGTGCGCGCGGCAAGCTCGTGCATCGCGAGGCCGTGCAGCCCGCCGCCCGGCGTGACGGTCAGCCGGGCGACGAGCAGCAGCTCGTCGCCGGCGTAGAAGGTGGACAGCACGTCGAGGCCGAGCGCCGCGCCGACGAACCACGGCGCGGCGAGCGCGGCGGTGGACCGGACGTGGTGGAAGCCGAACGTCTCTCGCACCGAGTGCGCCAGACGGGGGTCGAAGATGCGCAGCACGACCGGGGTGGCGCCCCAGCGCTCGCCGAGCTGGTCGCGCACCGCCAGGCCCGTCTCCAGGTTGGCCAGATCGTCGCTGGTCAGCACCGCGACCGCGGAGGCGACGGCCAGCCGCGCCGAGGCCAGCACCTCGGGCAGCGTCGCGTCGGCGACCATCACGGGGACTTCGAGGGTGCGCAGCTGGCTCAGGTGCCTGTTGTGCTCGTTCTTCTCCACCACGACCACGTCCTGGCCGGCGTCGCGCAGCTGGCGCACCACGCGCAGGCCCACCGTGCCGAGCCCGATGACAAGCACGTGGCCGCGCAGCCCGGTGATCTTCCGCCGCCCGAGTGACTCCTCTATCCGCCTGCTCACCAGCATGTTTGTCACCAGGGCGAAGAACACCGCGACGAACAGCGCGCCGGTCATCATCAGCGCGATCGCGTAGACCATCAGCCAGCCAGGCTCGCCGCGGAACGAAAAGTCGCCGTACCCGACGGTGGTCACCGTCTCGACGGTGAAGTACACGGCGTCGAGCAGCGTGATCCGGTGGCCGGGACCGGCGTAGCGGTAGGTGAAGCGGAGCACGAGCGTGGTGATCACCAGCACCGCGAGCAGCGCGCCGAGCGCGATCATCAGCCGGCGGTCGGCGGCCCGCGCCAGGGACAGCGCCAGGTCGTGCAGCTGCCTGGCCCAGCGGGCCGGCCCGGCTAGGCCGAAGGCGCGGGCGGCGCGGGGTGAAACACGAACCCGTTCCGGATCATCGATGACGGAGGCGGCGGCGAGCTCGGCCGGGGTACCGATGAGCGTCACCTCGTCACCGGCCCTGACCTGGGTGTCCCTGCCGGGGCAGACGTGCACGTCGCCCGCGGGCGGCACCACCGCGACCGGGGCGAGCGCACCGTACAGCGTGCGCAGCGTCGCGTCGCGCGGCGCGGTCGTCCGGGCGGCGAGGAACCGCTCGCCGGACAGGGTCATCTCCTGGACGCCCGCGGACAGGCACGCCTCGACGACCGACGGCGCGGACAGCCCGGCGACGTCGAGGACGGCCACGCCGGCCTCCTTGATCGCGCGGCCGACAGCCGGGTTGGTGAGCTGTGCGACCACCCGCACGTCATCGCGGAGTCGCCTGGCCAGCAGGGCGGTCTCCAGCGCGACCAGGTCATCGTCCTGGACGCAGAGCACCGCGATCGCGCCGGCCAGGCCTGCCGAGGTCAGCGTCTCCTCGGCGCGCGTCGGGCCTGCCACCAGCGGCACGCCCCAGCCCGCGACTCGCTGGGCGAGCGGCGGCGGCGGATGGTCGTCCACCACCACCGCGGGCACGCCGGACAGCGCGAGTTGCTCCACGATCCGCAGCCCCACTCCGGGCAGCCCGCAGACGATCACATGACCCTGCCACGCGGCTTGTCCCCCCACGGGACAAGCATGCCCAGTCCTGATGACCAGCGTGTTAACCGGCCCGGCTGAATCGCGGGCGGCTTACTCGCCGGCCACGCTATACCCCCTGTTCGCCGACCCCTATTCGCCGGCACTGCCGTCGATCGCCTCGCGGAGCAGGTCAGCGTGCCCCGCGTGCCGCGCGGTCTCCTCGATCAGGTGCAGGATCACCCAGCGGAGCGTGAACGGCTTCCCCTGCCAGGGGGAGACCGACTGGTCATCGAGGCTGGCCGCCCTGGCGACGACCTGCCTGGCCCGGTTGCAGGCCTCGCGGTAGCGGCGGCGTAGCCAGTCGGGCTCCTTCTCCAGGGCGGTGTGGAATTCGTAGTCCGGCTCGGCGTCCCAGTCGATGCCCGTGAAGTCCTCGCGCGGACCGAGTCCGCCGAAGTGCACCTCGAACCAGCCCTCCTCGTTGAGCGCCAGATGGTAAAGGATCCCGGCGAGCGTCAGGTCCGAGGTCGCGATCCGCTGCCCGAGCTGCTCCCTGGTCAGCCCCTCGGTCTTGAGCAGGATTGTCTCGCGCTGGTAGTCCAGGTACTGCCCGAGCACGCCCCGCTCGTCCGTTGACGTGGGGTCAGGGATCTGTCGCACCGGGTCTCCTCCCGCGCGGCTCTTCGACCGCGGCCATTCCCGACTCTAGCCCCGCCCGCCGGCCAAACCGCCGGCTAGATCAGCGTTTCCTGGCCGGCGTCGTAGACGAGCAACCCGTCCGCGCGCAGCCGGACGCCGGGGGAGAGACGGTGCGCGTCGGTGCCGCCGTCGTGCATCAGGTGACGCACCTCGACGTCGCGGGCCAGCGTGACGAAGTCCGCGAGCAGCCGCCGGTGGCAGCGCCACCACAGGGACTCCGAGCACATCACCGCTACCTGGCCGTCGCGGTTGCCCGCCGCCTCCGCGAGCACCGCGTCGATCGCGTCGCGGAAGGCGGGGCCGCGCATGTGCTCGGCGTACCCGCGGAACATCGGCTCGCGCCACGTCACGTCCGGGTTGTCCTGACTGGGCTTGCGGAAGCCGCCGAGCCGCTTCTCCCAGCGGTAGCCGACGCCGGCCGCGGGCAGCCACTCCTCCATCGCGGCACGGGCGAACTGCGGATGGCGCTTGCTGCCAGGCGCGATGCGGATGTCCACCAGGGACACGACGCCCGCGTCCGCGAGAAGCGCCGCCGTCCGTTCGGCGGACTCCGTCCCGTGCCCGTAGCTGAGGAGCATCATCCGACCCTATGGTGCCCGTAGCCGACCGCCTCCCTTGGCAGTATGGGACACATGGTGAACGGACAACAGGCAGAGCTAGGCATCGTTCAGCAGACACTGTTCTTCCCGCTGCTCGCGCGGGCGCGGGAGACGGAACGGAAGCGGCCGCTGCTGCGCGACGAGAAGGCCGTCGAGCTCGTCAGGGAGATCGACTTCGACGCAGGCACCTTCAACCAGAGCGTCATGTCGTTCCTCGTGGTGCTGCGGACGATGATCCTCGACTGGTGGGTGCGCCAGTTCCTCGCCGTCAACCCGGGCGGGACGGTCGTGGAGCTCGGCACCGGCCTGAACACCCGGTTCGAAAGGGTAGACAACGGGTCGGTGCACTGGATCGACCTGGACCTGCCGGACACGATCGAGCTGCGGCGGCGGTTCTTCTCCGACACCGAGCGACGGCGGATGATCGCCGCGTCGCTCCTCGACGAGAACTGGCTGACAAATGTGGAGCAACTTCCTGGGCCGTTCTTCTTCGTTGCCGACGGGGTGCTGCCGTACCTGACCGAGGACCAGGTCACCGGCCTGCTCACCCGGATCGCCGCCCGCTTCCCCGGCGCCCTGATCGCGTTCGACAGCTACCCGCGGAAGATTCTCGAAATGGAGCACAAGATGGCGGCCAAGCGGGGCATCGCCCGCTGGCAATGGTCCTGCGACGACCCGCGCACGCTGGAGCGGTCCGGCCTGCGACTGCTTGCAACGGCGACGTCCACCCGCCCGCCCGCCGGCCTGCGCGCCGAGTTGCCGTCGCGTTACCGCATCCTGCTGCCCCTCGCCAACCCGGTCCTCGGCGGCAACGGCACGATCAGCCTCTTCCAGGCTGCGCCCCAGTGACGAGGGCCGGCGCCCGATAGCCGAGACCGGCCTCGGGCCGGTTTTCAAGCGGGCTTAGAGGTCGTAGTGCGCGGGGACGGTGGTGTAGCCACGGCCGGACGGAACGCTCCAGTGCAGGACACCTGGTTCCGGTTGTTTGACTGACCAGCCGGGAGCCTGCTTGCACCGATGGTGCCGCCGGCATTTCGGCGCGAGGTTGCACTGACAGCTCGGACCATCCGGATAGGCGACCGTGTGATCGAGGTCGCACTGAATGGCCTGCGCGTTGCAGGCGGGGGCAGAGCAGGTGGCGGTGCGGGCACGGACGAGGTGCTTGAGGCCCCGGCTTGGCGTGTAGCGATCCTCGGCGTCCGCGTGATCGCATCGGCCGCGAACGATCGGGCGGAGCGTGATGTTCAGCCGCCGTACGAGGTCGGTGAGCAGCTGGGCCTGTGCGGGATCCGGGGTGCCCGGCGGTGGGCGGCCCGGCGGTGACGTGGCGTTCGCTTGTGTGGTCTGTGGCGGCCGGGGCGGCGGTGTCCAGAGATGCTGCCCCCGGGCACAGCCGTGGGCCAGGGCCGTGCCGTCGGGCGCCACGATCGTCAGGCAAAAGCGGGTGCGCGGGCTGCGAGATGCGGCCGCGACGAATGCCCTCGACGCCTCGGCGTCGAGCAGGCCCCAACTGCCGGCCTGGGCCGGCGCCGTGGACCAGCCGAACAGCGTGCCGGCCGGAACCAGGACGTTAATCAGGGCGGGCAATGGTGCCAGGCCGCCTGCCGGGGTGCCGGGACCTGACCGGGCGCGCCGGAGCGGGCTCAGGCTCTCCTCGTCGTCCGCGCTGGCGCAGGCCGGGTCGACGTCGAAGCCGGGGTGGTCGTGGTCCTCGTTGTCGAACTCGTCCTGGTCTTCATCGCGATAACCGGAGTCGTCCTGCCAGTCCGCTGCGACAGGCGCGGGATCTGCCGGGACAGCGGGGAGAAGGCCAAGTGGATCGCGGCCTTGGAGCAGATCGGTCATCACTCGGGCGCGCAGATGCTGCAGTGATCCTTCCTGGCCGTCGTTGCGGAGCCGGACGGCCAGAGCGTCGATGTTGGCCTTGGCGGCCAGGGCGGTAACGGGGTCCAGTTCCCGGCCGGCGAGGATCGCGTTACCCGACCGCTCGTGCCTGACCTCGACCCGCTGCCCGTCGCTGCGGGCGCGCTCCCTGCGCCGCCGCACCGCCTCGGGGTCGAGCCGCATCTCCAGGGCGGCGGCCTTGCGGCCAAGCTGATCCGGTCGCAGGCCGGGGGCGACCGCCGCAAGTATCTCGTCCGCACCGGCCGCGTCCCGCGGGGTCAGCGCCCAGGTGTAGCTCCAGATGATGGACGCCCGGATGGCGTCGATGGTGCCGTCCGCCATGCCCGCGAGAGTCCGCGGGAGACGGGTGGCCAGGTCGGTGGCTTCCCAGATCCGTTCGTCGGCGTGGTGCGCGGTGCAGACGAGCTCAGCCGCGAGTTCGTCACCGGGGAACTGGCCGGGCCTGCAGTGCGGCGGCACCTTGCGCGACCTCGCCTCCTCCCGCTCGATCTCACGGCGGCGGGCGAACTCCGCGATCGCCATGGTCTGCAGGTAGGTGGCCCGGTTTTCCAGGCGCCGCGCAGCCGACAGCGCACCGATCAGCTGGTCGTCCGTCAGGGACGGCAAGTCGGAGACCGCCTGCTCGGTCAGCGCGGAAAGCACCGGGCCTGGACGCAGCACATCGGCCGCACGGTCCTCGCCGAACGCCGCGCTCGGCGCCTCTCCGCCGAGACCGTCAGGACCGCACATCGCGGCGAGCAGTTCCGGATCGACATTGCACGCGTCGCCAAGGCTGACGGAGACCGCCGGGCCCTCGAGCTCCCATTCCTCGGGGATTCGTCGCCGCCCTGCGTCGATGTCTGCGGCCCACCTGTCGAGGTCGGCATCAAGATCGAAGTCGTCCTCCGGCTCCGGGCCGGGGAATGCGATAAACGCGGGCTGCTGCACCTCGGCCCTCCTTCCGGATGAGTTCGACTTATCGATGATCTACACGAACATTCTAGCGAATAAACGATGATCAATGTATAAGTTGGAGATACTTTTCCGAGATCTTTTTTGATCCGTCATTCCGAACGAAGCCGCGGTACACCTGGTCCGGGCGCGGAGATTGATCAGTCCGGCTGAACCCGCTCAGAGCTACATGAAGTTCCTGGTGTGCAGGGCGGACAGCTCCGCGGCCTCGTCGTCGGAGAACCCGATGAAGGCCAGCCGCCTGCGGCGGCCCTCGTCCATCCGGGCCTGCAGGTCGCGGACCGCATGCCAGCCGCGGCGGATCGCCTCCGGCGACCAGGAGCCAGCCGCGAGCAGCACGAGCGCGTCGAAGACCTCGTCGTTCAGCCCGGCGGTGTCCCGCAGCGCCGCGTGGCGGCGCTCGACCGCCTGGCGCAGCGTGCCAAGGTAGTGGCGGTCGGCGTGGGCCAGGTGGGCGGTGTGCGCGACGCCGAACGCCACATGCCGTGCCTCGTCCCTGGCCGCCAGCCTGGTCACGTCGGCCGTGACCTGGTCCGGCGCATGCTCGGCGATGAAGCGGAGCAGGTCGAGGAAGGTTCCCTCGCCGAGCACCGACAGCAGGAACGAGGCCGTGGTGAAGTCCGGCTCGTCGAGCAGGGTCTGCAACGAGGCGCGGCCGCCCGCCGAGGAGGTGCCGAGCTCGCCGCCGGACAGCAGGGCGCGCCTGGTGAACACCTCGACGTGCCTGGCCTCGTCGGCGGACTGGCTGGCGAGGAGCTGCATCACCTCCCGGTAGTGCGGGTGCAGCTGGGACAGCAGCCGGGCGGGGATGATCAGCGCGGCCTGCTCGTTCTCCACCAGGTAGGTCATGAGCTGCACCACGGCGCGTTCGACCTCGGGCGGCACGCCGCCCGGCGGGGCGGTCCAGTCGACGGCCGTCGCCGGGTCCCACTGGCTGGCGGCCGCGGCCGCGTACAGCTGCGGCGCGATGTCGGCCCACACGTGGTCGCGCTCGGACCACTGGGCGCCGATCGGCGGACCGCCCGCCTCGACGAGCGCGCCGCGCGCGGCGAGGCCCCAGGCCGCGTTCGCCCGCTCGGCCGGGGGACCGGCGGCGACGCCCGCCCGTTCCGCGTCCTGCCAGCGCCGCTCGCCGGCGTGCCCCTTGATGATCACGGCCGCCCCGTCCGTGGCCCCGCGCACAAGCGCACCGCCGGCGTCGCCGTCGCCTGCGATCCGGTGCCCCTGCTCGCGGCACCAGGCCGCGAGGTGGATGCCAAGCGCCGGGTGCGACCCGGCGACCGCGATCCGCTCGCCGGGCTGGACCGCGTCGAGCGCGCGAGCGACCAGCAGGTGACCGCCCTCGTCGAGCCCAAGGTCGCCAAGGTCAACGCTCGGCATCGCCGCCGTCCCTACCGGCCCTCGGCCCGGTCCGGGGCCCGGTTCACGACCCAGCCTGTGATCCGGCCCGCGGCCCGGCTCATGGCCGGTAGTCCGCCGCTGTGACCGATCCGTCGGCGTCGTAGAAGCCTGCCTCGTCTACCGCGCGTTCCAGCTGCTCATAGCCGGACAGCCGGGGCGGCCGCCATTCCTTGAGCCCCTCAAGGTCGAGCAGCGGGCGCAGCTCCGCGTCGGCGTAGTCCATGCCGTGCAGCAGCTCCGCGAGACGCGCGACGTCGACGCTGGCGGCCGCCGACGGGCCCGCCGTCAGCGTGCAGTGGTCGTATGGCGGTGTCTGCGCCAGGACACGGACGGCTCCCGCGGGCAGCACCCCCTCGCGGCCGAACAGCAGCAGGTTCGCGTCGATCATGCAGGCCGCGTCGACGCGGTCCGCCGGGTCCGCCGCGAACAGGGCGCGGGCCGCGTCCCGCTCGCCGCCGATGTGGTCGCCGTGCAGCCCGACCCCGACGTCGAAGCGCCGTACCGCGCAGTCCGTCCCTGGCGTGACACCCGCCGACCGCAGCAGTGACAGCGGAAGCAGCGTGGCCTGCGGCGAGTCGACCGCGCCCGTCGCCACCACCCGGCCGGCCAGGTCGCCAAGCGACTGCACCGGCGAGTCGGCCCGCACCACCACCACAGAACGCAGGTCGCAATCCGTGTCCCGCATGGTGAGCGGGGTTAGCGTGGCACCGCGGGCGGCGGCGAGCCGCCTGGCGCGCACCCAGGCGAGCGGTGAGTTCCACGCGACGTCAATGTGCCCGCCGAGCAGGTCCTCGACCTGCCGTTCGTAGTTGGAGTAGAGCAGGTAATCGAAGTCGAGGCGACCGGGCCCGCGCAGCCAGGCGCGGAACCCGTCCCAGATCGTGACAACCTTCGGGTCATAGGCGACCGCGCCGAGCACGATACCCATCAGACCTCCCCGAGCAGCGGCAGGCCGAGCAGCGCGCGGCCGATGAAGTCGTGCAGCGCCTCCGTGGTGGGAGCCATCACCCGCGCCGCGCGGGAGTCGCGGAACAGCCGTTCGACCACCGACTCCTTCCGGTACGCGGCGCCGCCGGCCGCGGTGAGCGCTAGGTCCGCCGCGTCGGCCGCTGCCTCGCCCGCGGCCGCCTTCACCTCCAGGACAAGGAGCTGCGCGTCATCGCGTCCCTGCTCCACCGCGCCGATCGTCTCGCTCACCAGCGCCCAGGTCCTGTCTGCCTCGATCCGCAGCCGGGCCAGCCGCGCCCGCGGCGCGGCCTGCTGTCCAAGCGACACGCCGAGATGCTCCAGCCGCGTCGTGCGCAGGTGCGCCGCGACCTCGTTGGCAAGGCGCCGCATCAGGCCCGCGCTCATCGCCGCCGAACAGATAAGGAACACCGGCAGCACCGCCGCGAGCGCCAGGTCGAGCCCCGCCCCGTCGTGGCCGAGCATCGCGCCGAGCGGCAAGGTCACGCCGTCCGCCGTCATCGGCGCGGACGCGTTGCCGCGCAGCCCGAGCCCGTCGAATGTCCCGGCCACGGAAAGCCCTGCGGCGCCGGCCGGGACCAGCCACAGCGTCATCGGCCCTGGCGCGGCGCCGAAAACCGCACCGGAAACCGCGTCGAGCGGCCGGCTCGACCACACGTAGCTGTCCGCCTGCCCCGCCGCGGTGACCCAGCTCTTGTGCGCGTCCAGCCGCACCATGCCCCCGTTCCCCGTGTCGGGGAGCGCCGCGTCGGGGACCGCAGCGCCGGGGAGCGCCGTGTCGGGGACCGCAGCGCCGGGGAGCACTGCGTCGATCAGCGTCGCGGTGGAAAGAGGCGCCCAGAAGTGCGACCGCGACCCGCGCTCGGAGAGGGCGAGCGTCGACAGGTGCGCGCCGCCCGCGATCGCGGTCAGCGTCTCCTTGTCACCGGCCGCCGTCAGCGCGGCGACCGCCGCGTAGTGCATGGTGACGATCATCGCGGTGGACCCGCAGACCGAGCCGAGCTCGCGGACCACCTCCGCCGCTTCCCGCAGCCCAGCACCGCCGCCGCCATGCTCGGCGGGGACGGTGAGTCCGAGAATCCCGGCCGCGCCGAGGGCGTCGACCTGTGCCCGGGGAAACTCAGCGGACGCGTCGACTGCCGCCGCCCCGGGTGCCACCACTGATTCGATTACACGCAGGAGGACGTCGCGATACGACTCCTGAGATGGCATTGCCGCCTGCCTCTCACGGTTCGGCTAAGAAACCGGCCGACCGGCCGGTCGTCTCATCCTCGCCGGTACCCGCGTGGCGCGCCACTATCCGCCCGCACAGGAATCCGCCGTCCGCGTTGTGGCTCCCGGCGGGCCAGTCGCCAGGGGCCGGCGAAGCGCGAAGCCGCCCGCAGCCGCCCGCGCTCACCCCGCCGCGTCGGCGCGGATGTGCTCGAAGATCAGCGACGTCTCGGTGTAGGACACGTCCTCGTGCGAGGACAGCGTCTCGACGAAGTCCCGCAGCGCCGCCGTGGACGCCGCCGCGACGTGCAGCAGGAAGTCGTCCTTGCCCGCGAGGAAGAACACGTTGAGCACCTCGGGCAGCCCCGCGACCTCGGCGACGAACGCCCGGATGCGCCCTCGCGCGTGCGACTGCAGCCGCACCGCGATCATCGCCTGGAGCGGCCGGCCGAGCGCCGCCGGGTCCACGTCGGCGTGGTAGCCGCGGATCACGCCGCGCTCGCGCAGTGCCCGGACCCGGCCCAGGCAGGTCGAAGGCGCGATGCCGACCCGGTCGGCGAGCGCGTTGTTCGGCAGCCTGGCATCGCGGGACAGTTCATGCACGATGCGCCGGTCGATGTCGTCGAGGTCGCCGCCCGCGGGCGCGTTCGGTTCATGCCGGGGCGGCGCGGGCGCCCAGCTGGGCCGAACAGCATTCGGCCGGCTACCCGCTGAGATTGACTCAGATGAATTTTCAGCCATCATGAACGAAGTCTACAGAATCTTGTTCACGAATATGGCTAATTTTCCGAGGAAAATGCATCATAGAGCCACGGGCGGAACGCGGCTCAGCGTAGAGCATCCGACGCCCGCACGAACAGGAAACGAAAGGCAGCGCGCCATGAAGGTCGGCATCCCCCGCGAGGTCAAGAACCACGAGTACCGCGTCGCGATCACCCCCGCGGGCGTGCGCGAGCTCAGCGACCACGGTCACGAGGTCTACCTCGAGAAGGACGCCGGCGCGGGCTCGCAGTTCGCCGACGACGCGTACGTCGCCGCGGGCGCCACGATCATCCCCGACGCCGACGAGGTGTGGGGCACGGCCGACCTGGTGCTCAAGGTCAAGGAGCCGGTCGCCGAGGAGTACCACCGGATGCGCCCGGGCCTGACCCTGTTCACCTACCTGCACCTGGCCGCCGACAAGGCCTGCACCGACGCGCTGCTCGAGAACAAGGTCACCGGCATCGCCTACGAGACCGTGCAGCTCGCCGACGGCTCGCTGCCGCTGCTCGCCCCGATGTCCGAGGTGGCCGGCCGCCTCGGCCCGCAGGTCGGCGCCTACCACCTGATGCGCTCGGGCGGCGGCTACGGCGCGCTGCTCGGCGGCGTCCCCGGCACCCGCCCCGCGCACGTGGTCGTCATCGGCGGCGGCGTCTCCGGCCAGCACGCCGCGCAGATCGCCGTCGGCATGGGCGCCCGGGTGACCGTCCTGGACAGGAACATCGCCAAGCTCCGCCAGATCGACGCGCTCTACCAGGGCCGCATCCAGACCGTCGCCTCCAACTCCTACGAGATCGAGAAGGCGGTTCTCGACGCCGACGTGGTGATCGGCGCCGTCCTGGTCACCGGCGCCAAGGCGCCGAAGCTGGTCAGCAACGACCTGGTCAAGCGGATGAAGCCGGGCTCGGTGCTCGTCGACATCGCCATCGACCAGGGCGGCTGCTTCGAGGACTCGCACGCCACCACGCACGCCGACCCGGTCTTCCGCGTCCACAACAGCGTCTTCTACTGCGTGGCGAACATGCCGGGCGCCGTCCCGAACACCTCCACCTACGCGCTGACCAACGCGACCCTGCCGTACGCGGTCGAGCTCGCGAACAAGGGCTGGCGGGCCGCGCTCGCCGCCGATCCGGCGCTCGCCCCCGGCCTCAACACCCACGAGGGCCAGCTGACCAACGCCCCGGTCGCCGCCGCCCACGGCTACGAGGCCGTCTCCGTCGCCTCGGTCCTCGCCTAACCACAGCAAAAACAGCACCATCCCGAACGGTTGCCGGCTCCGCCCGACCCTGCCCTTTCCCCTGGGGGCGTGGGTCCGCGCGGAGCCGCTTCCACGCCCCAAGCCCGCCGCCTCTCCAGGCCGACGGTGACGTGCAGGGCGACGCCCGCACCCGTTCGGTACCAGCTTCCCGCGCGCCGGCTCCTCGGGACACCCCGCCGGACGAACCGCACGGCCACCCGCCGAGGCAAACAGCCGCGGCGCCAGGCCCCGCGCGCCGGAAGGCCGCGGACCGGAAGGCACAGGCACCACCCCCGCCACCCTTCCGGTCCGCGCAAGCGTCGCAAGGCCGCCACGCCGCCGCCGCTCCCGCGCCACAGTGCCGTAACAGCAACAAGCGCGCAGCGCAAAGCCACTGACCCGCGAGGGCGACGGGATACCTCAGGCGAGGTGGACGGGGAGGGTTTCCAGGCCGTGGATGAGCGAGCTTGGCCGCCAGCGCAGCGTGGACGCCTCGGCGGCGAGCGACAGCGAGGGGAACCTGGAGAGCAGCGCGCCGAAGGCGACCTCGCCCTCAAGCCGGGCGAGCGGCGCGCCGAGGCAGTAGTGAATGCCGTGCCCGAATGCCAGGTGCCCGGTCGCGTCCCGCTCCACGTCGAGCCGCTCGGCGTCCGGGAACCGCGCCGGGTCGAGGTTGGCCGACGAGGTCACGCACAGCACCCATTCCCTGGCCGGGATCGTCACGCCGCCGATCTCCACCGGCTCGAGCGTGAACCGGTCGGTCGCATGGTTGAGCGGGTTGACGAAGCGCAGCAGTTCCTCGACCGCGCCAGGCAGCAGCGAGGGATCCGCGCGCAGCCGGTCGAGCTCAGCGGGGTGGGTCAGCAGGGCCAGGGCGCCGGACGCGATCAGGTTCGTCGTCGTCTCGTGGCCGGCCACCAGCAGCAGGAACAGCATCGCGATCAGCTCGCGCTCGTCCAGCGAGTCGCCCGCGTCGCGCGCGTCCACGAGCGCCGAGACCATGTCGTCGGCTGGCTGCGCCCGCTTGGCCGCGACAAGCTCGGTGAAGTAGTAGAACATGGCCGTTCCCGCCGCGCGGAACGCTCGCGGGTCTCCCTCGCTCGCCACGAACG
>Ga0335083_10001604_pt1 | contig 30866 bp, 18 predicted proteins | sample Lox_Sample_42_FD_206716 | JGI IMG/M metagenome (GOLD analysis project Ga0335083, IMG submission 206716) | Soil microbial communities from Loxahatchee National Wildlife Refuge, Florida, United States - Lox_Sample_4.2 | ecosystem: Environmental > Terrestrial > Soil > Wetlands | place: USA...
CCCAGCTAAACGCCAGCAAGATAAGACACCTCCGCATTCTGGACACCCTTCATCACGGATGAATGTACGCAGCTGCAAGAGCTACAGACGCAGCCACCTGCGCCGTTTGCATGATCAAGGCCCAGTTACGACCACCGATCTTTGGCGGCTTTTCAGGTACCACGATGGAATCCCCCGCTCGCAGGGTCGCGCTCATCGGATCGCCCCCCCACCAACCACTGCTGTTGTTTTTTGCGGAGATCACGGAGCCGTCGGCGCGGATCACGAACACAGCCTTCTTATCTGCGAGCTGCGTTAGGCCTCCGGCTTGAGTGAGGTACCACTTGGCGCTCCTGCCGGGGAGGTATGCTACCGCGGTGGAGTTAAACACTTGACCGGACACGGTCACGTAGTTCGCGCTCTTGGGAATGATCAGTGTGTCGCCATCCCGGACAGGAATGTCCGCCGGAGTATTCCGCCAAGAATGGACATCCGATCGCACATGAATGACAACCCGCCCGATTGGCGCAGCGGCTTGAAGCTGGTCAAGTGTGGATTGCGTCTGCGCAATCGCTGTGAGTTTCGCGTTCTTCTGATCCGCATCCGTTTCGGGCAAGGTCCGTAAATAGTCTTGTTCGGCCTTGAGGCGCAGGATTAGCTCCACATGTGACTTGACTTCAAAATCATGCACTTCTTTTCGAACCAAGACCGCGCCGTAGGGATACGCTTCTGGACCGAACCCACCGCATCGGGCCAAAATCGAGCTCAGACGCTCATCCGGCTCGATGCCGTAAGTGCCCGGGTGCAGAACTTCTCCTCGAACGGTCATGGCCGCACCAATATCGTTCCATCGAGGGAGCTGCCGAATCGTCAGAACGTCTCCGTCGCGCAGGGGCACGTCGTTCTTCGCGTCTCCGCTCATGGCGGCCGTGAGGTTTACGTCCAAACGGTCGCTCGGGGTCGTTCGAGAGGCGTTCGGGTCGAAGCGGGAAAGATCCGCACTTTCGGTATAGGCGCTGCGTTTGATTCCACCGGCTACGCGAACCAAATCTTCGACGTGCATGTTCGAGGTGAGGGGATAACGCCCCGGCTTGGCCACTTCACCGGTGATGTAAACCGTCGGAGGATCGACTCGAGCTGGATTGCGGTGCACCAGCAAACGGTCACGAGGTTCAATCAATATGTTATCAATTGGATTTCCCGCCAGGGCTTCGCGGAGGTCGACACTTAAAATTTTCAACGTGCCGTCTGGCTGTGTACGGAAGAGTTGTGCCGAGTCGAGTGAAGCATCCTGTGTAACTCCACCCGCGAGATAAACCGCGTCCTTTAAGTGAGCTTGACCGGACGTGCGGTACTTTCCCGGCTCACGAACTTCGCCGCCAACCCAAATCTCCGGAGCAGGCTGAAAATCGTACCGGCTGAAGATGCGAACCGTGTCCAGCGGCTCCAGTTTCGGCGCGGAGGCCGGATTGGCCAGAGCCGCCGTCAGATCGAAACTTTCTACGCTTGGGTGAAAGTCCGGGGGATTTAGCCTGACAATTTCCGCATAGTGCGCCGCCGGTTCCGGCAATAAATCTTTGTACGAACCGATGAGGTCCGACAGCCTCATCCCCTGCTTGTAGGAATATCGCCCCGGCCGCAATACGTGTCCTTGAAGGTAGATGGCATCTTCGTTATACGGAGCTATCGGAAAGATATGAATTTCATCGCCGTCGCTGACCTTAAATGCATCAAGTTTTTTCTTTGCGGAATCCGCGTCCTCGGTAGGCGAAAGATCCAGGGCCAACATGGTGCGCTTCTCGTGGGCTTCGAGGCGTTGCACCTCGATGTGCCGAAGCGAGGCTGTTGGCAAAATCCCGCCGGCCAGATCGAGCACGTCCGCAAGGGAGCTCTCGCCATGCAGCTCGTAGATCGCCGGCCGCCGCACCATACCTTCTACGGTCACCTGAGGTCCGATGGAGGGGACGAGGAGCGTGTCGCCATTTTCCAACCGGCCCATGCCGGACCGCACTCCGTGCAAAAGCAAATCGTAAGCATCCACTTCTTCCACGAGCTGCTTGCCACGATAGTGTTTGAGCGCGCGCAGCGAGCCGTGAGCCGTTACCCCGCCGGCGGCAAACAAGGCATTCAGCGGAGTCGAGAGCGAACTGATGTCGTATGCGCCGGGAGCCGCAACGTCCCCGACGACATACACGCGAACCGTTCGTAAACGCGAAAGGGAAACATCCGCTGAAACATCCCGATACTCGGTTCGAAGCACCCGTTGAACTGCCGACTGCACATCTCCCAAATTTCGTCCACTCACAAGGAGCGGTCCGGCTTCGGGCAGCGAAACGCGTCCTTCGCGATCAACGACGCGGAACAACCGCTGCGAAACTCCACCCCAGAGATCAATCTCGAGGCTGTCGCCGGGGCCGAGGACATAGTCTGGGCCAACGGGAAGATCCATAGGAATGGCGAGCGGGTCATTTGTCGTGTTACGAAAGACGTCAAGCCCAAAACGCTCGATGGGCCGCTGACGAGCAGAGGCTTGCACGTACATGTCGTACAGTGAGGGGATATCCGCATAGGGATTCGAGCGATGGACCATCCTCACCGGCGTCATCTCTTCTTCGTTAGTACCTCCCCAAGGAGTCCTTGCACCCGAAGTTCGGTCCATTCCGTTTCTTCGTGGCGCTAGATCGCTGGTGGTTCCGCGATCGACGGGCAGGGAGGGCAAGTTCTGGCCGGACGGCAAGCCATCCATCGCACCTTGATCGACGGATGGGGAGTTCATCCGGGGACCGAGGTCGCGATTGACAGAGCCAGAGGTCAAGTGTAGGTCGGGCTGTGAACCGCCAGCCCCAACCCCGCTAAGCGGGTCCGAGTCCTGAGGCAATCCGTCGGCTCGAAGTATCCGAGAAGGACTCTGCAATGGTTCTTGTTCGGGCACTGTCTGAGGGTTCGAACCAGGCGCGGACAAACCATTGGGAGTGCGAGTATTTTGCCGGCTCACCTGACCTTGCTGAGTACAATCCACATCCCGGCGCGGATCGCACGTCGTAGTACGTTCGAGCCCCTGATCACTTCTCTGTGGCTTAAGCGAGTTTGCATCTTCCTGAGCCTCAATCTGGACCAGCCGCCGCGCCCGTTCCTGGAGTACTAATTGTTTTTCTTGGAGCGCCAATTGTCTTTCTCTCGCAAGGTCCGAATCTGGAGTCGGAGTGGGCATCAGGTATCCATATCGCTGCAAGAGCCGGGTCGCAACAGATCGAAACGTAATGTCCCGTTCCAGCCGATCGAAGATAGCTTGATCCGTTAGCTTCGAATCTTCGACGACTTGGCCGTTATCGGTTGCCTCTTTGGCTACCCATCGCTTCAATTCGACCATCAGTCCTTGATTCGAAATCAGGATTCCACGAATGTCCGTTGGAGAAGCAGCTACGCGGTCCAGGTTTTCCCGGCTCAAGTCAGGGCTTTGTTCAACCCCATATTCGTTTCTGCCTTGCTGGCCTGCCGGACGCGCCCTTTCGTCTTGCTGTTGCGCGAGAATCGGCGCACAGAACAAGAAGGCCAAAGCCAGGCTCGAGAGAATGTGATTTGATTTCTTGAAATTCACCATAATTTCACCTTAGTGCCGGGCCTCAATTGCTTCAATTGGCTCCATTTGCGACAAGCTTCTTTCGCATAGCACTCAATATTCCTTCTTCGGACGCTTCAATGGAGTTGGAATGAATCTGCAAAGAAGCCCAGTAATACACAATGTAGTTGCTCTCCGGCGCCACCGCGATTACGTGGACGTCCGGATGCTCACGAAGCAGAAGGTCACAGATGAGCGGCCGCGTACCCGGCTGATCGAGAGCAATGACCACGAAATGCGGCATGGTTTTCCTCACACTCTCAGATATCTGCGATTCGTCTGCAACCTCACCAACAATCTCAATGTCAGGTTGATCGGCAAAGGTTGTGAGGACAATTTCGCGCATGAGGCGGGGATGGTTCGCCACGAGGACCCGAATGGATTTTTCCATGGCACACTCCGTGCCGTATGAGTTTCCATGTTTCAGCTAAGCGAGGTAAGCACCAAAAAGCACTCACAGGGCAGGACTAATCACGAAGGAGCGCAGGTAGGATGGGCACTAGATATGCATCAGAAATGACATATGTTAGGTCTATCGAATGACCATACGACCCGTGTGGATGCGACCCCGCCTCCGCACGAACTTTTTGCCTTTCCGTAGGTTGCAGGAAGGCAACCTTCTGGGAGGTAGGCAATACTATGAACGCAATCGTCGACGCCCCAAGCACTCTCAGCTGTTCAGATGTGCCGGATTGGCAAAAGATGGTCAAGAAACGTTAAGTGGAAGCCCGATGCGGCGCGTAAGATCTCTAAATCGAGGATCTGAACGTAGGATATCAAAAGCAGGTTCAATGCCAATGACGGTGATTTTTGGATCCCGCACCAGATACGCTCTCTCCAGCCATCGCATGGCCTGATCTTTGTTTCCCAGACCGGCGTAATCGATAGCCAAATTATAAGAATTGGAAGATTGTTGCTCGGAAGTTTCCGAATCCAGCTGAATCCTTTTTTGCCGGAGCCCACGAAATCCGGATGTTTGGTATGCCAACTGGAGAGAAACCGTACGTTCGGGTTTCCCGCCCAAAAGTTCCTCTGCCCGAAGGGTCTCTTGGGCCGCCAGATCTTCATTTCCTTGTTGGAAGTAGATATTGGAGAGAAAGACGTGAATCAGTGGAGCATCGGGATAGAGCTCAAGCGCGGATCGCGCTTGGGATAATCCTTCAACATATTCTCTTCGGTAGTAGGAGTGCGCAAGGTTCGCGAGGAGAGTCTTCATGGAGAGCGGGTCGAAAGTTCTTGCCGCTTGGTCGTGCTCCCGGGATTGTTCCGCTCTGCCAAGCGTCAGCAGCAAGTCGGCATACCCAAGATGCGCGGAAGCGGAGCTTGGATTCAAATCAATCGCACGTCTGTACTCCGCCTCCGCTTTGCGCCAATCAGAGTCGCGTAGCCTTGCGATGAGAGCAAGAACACTGTGGGCTGTATCCAGATTGTCATTCAACTCTAATGCTTTGCCAACAGCCTCTTGGGCTCGACTGTAAGCCTCAGATGCGGGCAGCTCATCTAGGAAAGCAAACCAGAGAAAACACTCGGCCCGTCCCGCATATGCTGCGGCGTAAGCGGGGTCCTTCTGGATTGCGGATTCGAAATAACGTACGGCCCTCTGCAGATCGTTGGGATTCTGCTTCTCGAAGAAGTAGATGCCCCTGAGATAAGCTTCGTAAGCCTCGGGATTGTTCGTCGGCGGATTAGAAACCACCGCTCCAGATTCGGTTGGCAGACGGCCATGAAGCAAGAGAACGATGTCGTCGGCAACGAGCCCTTCCAATTGCGGGATTTCCTGACTCGGACGGGAATAGCTGGCTGCCCAGATATGTGTATCGGTCTCTGCCTGAATTACTTGTGCTGAGAGGATAACCTTGTTCTCGCTGCGAGTAACGGATCCTTCGACAATGGCAGCTACGTGCAATTCGCGAGCGATCTCTGGCAGGGTTTTTCGAGTACCCTTGTAGTGTGTGGTCGAAGTTCTTGAGATCACGCGCAGTCCCGGGAGCTGAGCTAAGCGGGTGATGAGCGCATCGGTAATGCCGTCCGACAAATATTCTTGCGATGGGTCACCGGTAAGGTTCTCCAGAGGGAGGACAGCAAGAGAGCTGAGGAGGGCAGGTTGGTCCTGAACAGCCTTGTGGAGGCGGAGATAGACCAGCCCACCAACAAATACAGCCAGAACGGCGGAGAACACGGCGATCTTGGCCCTGGTCAGCGACAACCAATTCGGTTGGGGCCTGAATTCAAGAGAGGACTGCCGGTCGTTCCTCCAGTCGTCCAGTTCTGATTTGTACGCGTAGACTGAGCCGACTTTGTCCACATGAAGGCGGTGAACAGGAAGGCCGGAGCTCTTTTCCCACCGTTGGACGGTGCGGACATCGCGCTTTAGGTACCCCGCCACACCTTTCCAAGAATCCAGCCGCTCTTCGATCATCGGGGCTTTGGACGGATGCATAGGCAGGTCAACCCAGCGCTCGGCGAGAAGGAGATACCGACTAATTGCCATAAATATGATACAGGAAGGTTTGCGGGTCAATGAAAAATCGCGTTTGGATCATACGCGTACCTGTGAGTAGAATTTATCTTCACACAACGTCTTATAAATCAATGACATAGAGACTGGAGAAAGAATTATCCCTTTGTAGGTGCGTCCGTGGAAGGATGTCTATTCATGTTACACGAGTTAGCACGTACAGCGTCATAATGCGACACAAAAGATTTGCGATCCGTATGTCGTTCTTTGTCGCTTGCGCTGACACATCGAGACTTGTACCTTTCCGGCTGCTAGCGTCGGCCAGATTCCTCCAAAACACTATGATCGTGGCACGGAAATTCGAGAGAGGGGAAAGAAACCTTAATTCTGGGCTCGATTGGTATCGGCTGCTCGTGAATGGACCTCTGCGGCACGGCGGCAAACGTTCACAAACGCAAGCGGTTAGAATCCGCTTAAGGAGGATGTCCGAGTTTTAGTTGATAGCAGCGACTTAAGTTAAGGAATTGGCAATTCTCTCTACTTAGATTAAGGAGACTTAAACTATTCACCGTTGACATGTGTGGGGTTAACAATTAACATCCTCCCACGGCGGTGGCGGCGTAGATCCTGGTTCTTTGTTTTTTCGGGTGTTCGTAGCAAAGTAATGGGTGCCAAGAAAGAGTCTGCGATGAACGATTGTGTCCCCGTTTCGTCCGTTCGCGTACTATTGCTGATTAATAATCGACTGCTCCGCGAAGCCCTGGTTCGGCTCTTCCGTAAGAGGTCGGATTTTATCGTAGTTCAACAACCTTCCGCGTCGGATGAAACGCCCTGCGAATTTGTTGAAGCTCAGTGTGACATTTTGCTGACCGACTCCTTCCTCCCAAGTCGCCTACCTTCCTATTCAACGGGTAGGAGAGGAGCGCCGAACAATCTTAAAATCATCGTGATTGGCATGGGTGCCGACGAAGAACAATTCCTGGACGCCATTCGCTCCGGTGTGAGCGGCTACTTATTAGAAGACGCATCTGCTGCAGATGTCGTTTGCGCTGTGCGGGCCGTTTCCCGTGGTGAGGCCGTCTGCCCACCCCAACTGTGCTCTTCCCTGTTCCGTTTCGTGGCGCAAACGCCCAGAGGCACATCTCTCCAAGAGACCTCTATGAAACCCGATCTCACTTTCCGCCAGCAACAGCTAGTCGGTCTCGTTGCCAAGGGTCTAACGAATAAAGAAATCGCCTCTCACTTGAATCTTTCTGAGTTTACAGTGAGGAATCACATCCATAGAATCTTGAAACAAGTGGACGCCGGGAGCCGAAGTGAAGCCGTAGAAGCTGTTCGAGCCCACGGCTACACGATCAGTTGACGATCCCCTGCGCCTGCCTTTCCGGCTGAACTGGGTTATGATCTCGTACGCTTGCATTTTTGAGATGGCGGGCGAAATCTGAGGAGTTGAGGTGCAGATTGTAATCAGTGCTGTGCTGGGTTTGGCGTTGCTGCCGTTCGTTTACTACCTTCTCTCTCTCTATTGTGTAATTTCCTATTTCCGCGGCGCGCGTAAAGCCGCTGCACCGAAAGTCCCATTTATGCCCCCCGCGAGTATCCTTAAGCCTGTGCGCGGGCTAGACCATGAGGCCTACGAAAATTTCGCCAGCTTCTGCCGGCTGGACTACCCGGAATACGAGTTGGTCTTTGCGGTGTCCGATATAAACGATCCTGTCATTCCAGTGATCGAAAAACTTCGCGCTGATTTCCCCGCGACCTCAATCCGCCTGATCACGAATGTTCCCCAAGTGGGCACCAGCAATAAGGTGAATAATCTTTGCCAGCTAGCTCAAAAAGCGAAATACGATCTCCTGGTCATGAGCGACAGTGACGTCCGCGTGGAACCTGATTATCTTAGGCAGGTCACCGCTCCTTTCGCCGAACCGCAGGTCGGCGTCGTCACGGCGTTTTACAAGAGTTTGAGCTCTGGAACCCTCGCCTCCAATCTTGACGCCCTCGGGATGTACATGGATTCTGCTCCCTCCGCCCTCGTGGCAAAACAAATCGAACGCCGGTTGAGCTTCGCTTTCGGCTGGACCATGGCGACCACCAAGAAGCACCTCGCGGAAATTGGCGGCTGGGAAGCCATGGCCAACCACCACTCTGAAGATTTCGAGCTTGGCAAGCGAGTCGAGCAACGCGGGCATCGCGTGGCGTTGATGGCCAAACCTGTCTCCATGATTTTTTCAAAGGAAACGCTGTCAGAATATTTCCATCGCGAGCTGCGCTGGTCGATTGCCTTGAAAAGCGCTCGCCCATCGGGCTATCGTGGGGTCCTCTTCACTCATGGATTGCCGTGGGCTACGCTTGGAGCGTTCGTCGGCCTGTCGATCGGTTCGCCGGCACTTGCGACATTTTTTGTGCTTGCCTACCTCAGTCTTCGCATCGCCATGACTTGGCTGACCGGAAGCTGGGGACTGGGAGATCGCCGGCTCACCAGAATCCTGTGGCTCGTTCCCGTTCGCGACGCGATTAGCTTTGTAGTTTGGCTCGCGGGATTCTTCTCTGAAAAAATCGTTTGGCGCGGCCTCGCATACCGGCTGCACAAAGGTCAGCTTGTTCCAATTTCGCCGGCTATGGCAGCCCTTCCAGCGCGCCGCAAATCAGTACCCTCTGAAGTCGGCTACGGAATAAAAAGCTTGCCCTGAAAGTGTGGACCTGAACGCTCGTCTGACCCCCGACTTTCACAAACGCCCGGACGAGAGGGTCGCGGGAGTTTTGTTCTCGAATGTTCTCGAGTTGGAGGAGAACGCACCAAGCGGGAAAACCAACTAATTGCAAACGCACGACTTAAAAATTGGTTGGTGGGCCCGCCAGGATTTGAACCTGGGACCAACGGATTATGAGTCCGCTGCTCTAACCGCTGAGCTACGGGCCCTGCTATAATTTAATATCGTACCTCGAAATGGTCGGTCCGCGCAGTACCTGGCTTGGGACACTCTGAATGGGAGATTATGGTGCTAAACGAGGGGGATGAGCTCTATTTCTGCGGAGCCCAACGCAGGCTTGCTGTTTCTTTTTTTCGCTCAGGCCCGGAGGTTTCTGCCTTGGACTGCTCCTGCAGAATGAAATTGAACACGACCAAGGCTTCGTCTCACGTGTTTACCAGGCCAATTTATGGCCGGCTACTCGTTGATTCGGATGTGTTCGCTGTGAGCTTGCCGCCGCGCTTCAGCGACTGGCGGCATTGTGAGCCTATCCCCATAACCTATTATAGATACAAGGCTTAAAGGGCATCAGCGCGGCCGTTTTTGCTCCTGGCCTGGTCATTTTTTGCCGCCGGAATGGTTGCTCCGGTACGTGCAAGCGACTATGCTGCTAGTGCCGCATCGGGCGCCGCCGAGGACGCTCCGCGGGGTGTACACCTCATGCAAAAATTGAAAAGACTTTGCGGTCTTTTGCTTTGCGGTCTTCTCTTGAACGCCGCTCCTTCGTTTTCCGGCGAGCACTCGAAAGCCGAAGGAAACGGATTGCAGCAAATTCGCGCCTACATTTCAACAGGATGGGATTCACTCTCTCGTTCGCTAACTGACTGCGCCACTGTCGTGGATACGAAGCTTGCCACTGAGTCCGTGCTGTATCTTCCCGCCGATTTTGCCGAGCCTGCTTCCGTCCAGCAACTCGAGAAACAATGCAAGGTGCAGGTTCTGCATTTGCCTGCGGCGATTCATCACATCGGAGAGATGGATCCCGCCAAAATCGATCCCGCCGGACTGCTCTATCTAGAGGATCGCTATGTCGTGCCCGGCGGAAGATTCAATGAAATGTACGGCTGGGACAGTTACTTCATCATTCGTGGTCTTGTGCGTGACGGAAGAATTGATCTCGCAAAAGGCATGGTGGAGAATTTTTTCTTTGAAATCGAGCACTACGGCGGAGTGTTGAACGCAAATCGCACTTATTATTTGTCGCGCTCGCAGCCTCCTTTTCTCACGTCCATGATCCTCGCGGTCTACGATGCGGAGAAAGCAAAAGGGCAGCAGAATACCGAGTGGCTCGCAAAAGCGTACTCCTATGCCGTCAAGGATCACGAACTTTGGACCAGCGAGCCACATCTTGCGGGATCGACCGGGCTATCGCGGTATTTCGATTTTGGAAATGGTCCGGCGGCGGAAAGTGTGAAGGATGAAACGGGGCATTACCGGCAGGTTGCGGCTTATTTTCTGGGCCAGCCGGATCTTGGCAGGGATTACCTCGTAACATCGACCGACGAAAAGCCTTCTCCACTTGCGGCAGGGCCGTTGTTTGCGTTGCGAATTTGCGACGTTGCCAGAACCATGGCACGGCCGGCCTGTGATCCAGCAGGAACGGTGGCGCTAAGTGCTGACTACTACAAAGGGGACCGCGCGATGCGCGAGTCTGGTTTCGATATCTCGTTCCGCTTCGGCCCTTATGGGGCGGGCACGCATCATTTCGCTCCGGTGTGCCTCAACAGCCTGCTTTATAAAACCGAAAAAGACCTCGAAGAGATCAGCGCCGTGCTGGGTCGCAAGGCAGAATCGGAAAAATGGCATGAGCGCGCGGAGCAACGAAAGGCAAGTATTCAGAAATATCTGTGGGACAGCGAGCGCGGCCTCTTCTTCGATTACAATTTCGAGAAGCAGGTTCGTTCCACCTATGACTACGTAACCACGTTCTATCCTCTGTGGGCAGGAATCGCGACGCGGGAGCAGGCGCGGTCCGTCGTACAGCACATCAGCACATTCGAGCGGCCCGGCGGTCTCGTGATGAGCCCTTACGAAACCGGCGGACAGTGGGACTATCCCTACGCCTGGGCTCCCAATCAATTGATGGCCGATGAGGGAATGCGCCGCTATGGATTCAATGAGGACGCCGACCGCGTTTCGTACAAATTCCTTTCCATGGTCATGGAAAATTTCCAGCACGACGGCAACATCCGCGAAAAATATGACGCCGTGAAGCGCTCATCGGAAACCCAGGTGACCGCCGGCTATCACGTCAACATTGTGGGCTTTGGCTGGACGAACGGCGTGTTCTTGGCGCTCTTGCACGAACTTCCGCAAGGCGAGGCCGCACGGCTCGCGAAGGAACCTACGCAGGATCCGGTGGCGGGGCACTAGAATTCTTTTCTGGAATGCCTCACGCTTCCGGAGAGCGGATCAGTTCCAGACGGGCTTCGTCGCGATCCGGCGTGGCACCGGTCTGGCTGGCGACCCATGAGCCCATGCGGTTTGCTGCGTCGTTCATGGCCGCGAGAGAGCCCTGGCGCAGATAGTGGTAGACAAGCGCGGCAGTGAACGCGTCTCCGGAGCCTACCGTGTCCACCACTGACACGGGAATTCCCGGATGCTCATGTTTGGCATACTCGCTGACGAGCAAACTCCCTCGCGCGCCACGAGTGATGCAAACAAGCTTTGTATGGAAAGTGTGTAGGAGCCACTGCGCTGCGGACTCTTCGTCGTGAAACGGAAACCCAAGCAACCGCACAACGGTCGGCAGCTCATCGTGGTTTAGTTTGATGATGTCCGCTACTTTCGCTGATTCCGCCAAAATCTGGGCGGAATAATAAGACTGGCGAAGATTCACGTCGAAGACGCGCGTAGTTCCCGGCCGAACGCTCTTTAGGAAAACCTCGATGCTCTGGCGTGATTGCGGGGACCTTTGTGCGAGAGAACCGAAACACACCGCGTCTGCCTTTCGCGCAAGCGTCTGCCAGGCGGCGGTCCATTCAAAGTAGTCCCATGCGGCCGGCTCCTCAATATGAAACGTTGGTTGGCCCTTCGCATCGACCTCTACCAACACACTGCCTGTGCGATACGTTGTGTCTAGTTGGATGAAGGAGGAACTGAGACCGAGGCACTCGAGGCGGCGCTTGGCTTCCTCGCCCAGCTCGTCGTTCCCGACGCGGCTGGCGACGATGCCTTCATCACCCAACAAACTCGTCATGTAAGCGAAATTCGCAGGCGCTCCGCCAAGCTGGCGGCTACCCGGGAAAATATCCCAGAGCAATTCTCCCAAGCCGACAGTAGTGAATTTTTTCATCGACGAGCGGGATTCCCCGGTGCCACCGAATCTTGGCGTTCAAATGACGCCGCTCAATCTCAGGCGCTACCGCCATGTCGAACTGAGTCGCCAGATGGAGAGCGAGATCACTTTGCCGCGGCCATCCGCCGAATAGAGCTGAAGTCCATCGCTCCCGGGGGACGGATAAATGCGGTCCGTCAACACGACCTCGCCATCATTAACAAATGCTTCCACGCTCGACCGGTCCAGGAAAACGCGGAGCTTCACACGGTCCCTCTGCCGCACAGTTGTGGATTGCCGCCCGGCAAATTCCGGCGCGAAGGAAACCTCTCCCGATCGAGTCCGATCTATGAAAATTTCCTTCCCCCTGCCCTTAACACCTAACAAAGTCTCTTCCGCTCCACCCTTGCGCAGGCGGAATCCTATCTCTTTTGAGCCCTCGGGAGCGAGTTCGGTTTCGATTTCCAGCGTCTCGCCATGCACATTTGCCACATTCACGGCCTGGCTTGCTCCTGGAAACGAAAGATCCTTGAGTTTCAGTACGATCGACTCGCGTAGCCGTTTCGTTTCGACCACAGGTTTTTGCACGAGCCGGATTCCATTTGGATATTGAGCCAGACTAAGTTCGCGCGGCAATGACTGTGCTCCGCGCCAGGTCGCAGTTGGTTCGCTATTCGCATACTGCCAATTGCTGAGCCACCCCATCCAAATTCGTCGCCCATCTTTTACCGGCAAATCTGAAAAAGAGTTCGTTGCATAGAAGTCCTTGCCATAGTCGGCCCACAAGCGGTCGGCGGCGGGGTTGTCCGCGACGAAGTGCGCGCCGTCGAACGCGCCTACAAAGTATTCAACGCCCGTCCCGCCGGCAGGCGCGCCGGGGTTGCGGTTTATGACGAGCACCCATTTCTTCTCCCCGGCTTTCGCCCCCACGTAGAGTTCAAAAAGATCCGGACACTCCCACTGCCCCTTTTGATCGCCCACCGCTTCAAAGGAGCCCCGCAGTGCCCACGTCTTCAAATCTCGCGAGTCGAGGAATACTGCTTTCCTCTCGTCAGCAAGGACCGCCACCATCACCCACTTCTTTTGCGGCTTATACCAAAACACCTTGGGATCGCGAAAATCAGGGCGATTCAGATCGGCGACGGGATTTTCGGCGTAATTCTTCCAGGTGCGGCCACGATCGTTGCTGAAGGCGAGATTCTGCTTTTGCGAATCGCTGCTGGCGGCAGTGTAGATCGCAATCAGGCAGGAAGGATTCTGCGGCTGTGTGCTGGTGCAAAGCCCGCTTGAGTTTTGCCAATCCACTACAGCGCTGCCCGAATAGATCATGAATTTGCCAGGCTCTTCGGGAATCGCGACAGGCAGATTCTTCCAGTGCAGCATATCCGTGCTGATCGCGTGGCCCCAGCTCATGTGACCCCACACAGTTCCTTGCGGGTTGTGCTGGTAGAAGAGATGGTATTCGCCCTTGTAATAGACCAAGCCGTTCGGATCATTCATGAAATTCTTTGGCGGAGTAAAATGAAATTGCGGCCGCCACGGCTCATCGTAGGATTCTTGCGACGGCGTTGCGGACGTGCAAGCCAATAAAACTAGAGTGGCCAATGTTGCGCGAAGCAACTTGCGCCGTGATATCGTCTGATTCGGCTTGGTCATCAGGGCTTGGAGTTTTGCTTATCTTCCAATTGAGCGGCCACTTTGAGTTCCCTTTCCGCGTCTTCGGTTTTCCCTAAATTACGGTAGGCTTCCCCGAGAAGATGGTGAGGAATCGGATTGTTGGGATCCATGGCCAGCGCACGCTGTAAGGCCCGTACGGCAAGCTGCGTTTCGCCTTTTTTCTCCAGAACTTTACCGAGCAGGATATACGGCCCAGTCGAGGTGGGATCCAGCCAAATCGAGCGCTGCAAAAGCCGCTCCGCCTCGTCGAATTTCTGGACGCGTGAATAACAATCCGCGAGCTTGTAATACGCCGCCGCGTAACCGGGATTGACCTGCAATTCTTTCTGGAACTCGGCAATTGCCGCGTCGATTTGAGAATGATAGAGGTACACTTCGCCCAGAAGCTCATGCGCCAAGGGAAGCCTTGGATCAAGTTCAACGGCCTTATGCGCATATTGTTCCGCGACAGGCGCGAAATCCTGCCGAAGAAGCATGCGCGCCGTAAACAAATAGCTCGCCGCGGAGTCCGCCGGCACATCGAACATTTTCGCAAATGCTTTGCGTGCGTTCTGGTAGTCCTTCGTCTGGATGTAGCAGATTCCCAGAATGTACGAGGCGTCCACATTCGCACTGGGGTACCACGTCTGCACTTTTTCCAGCTCCGGAATTGCTTCTCCGGGCCGCCCCGCTAAGTAGTACGACAGTCCCAGCAGTTGCTCCGCCTCGCTGTCCCCTGGATTTTCCCCCAGCGCCTTCTTCAGGTAGGCGATTGCTTTGATGAAGTCACCCTTCTTGTAGTAGGCGGCTCCCAGTTCGTGGGATAGCCCTTTCGTGGCTGGCTGCATTGACTCGAGCTGAAGAAGCGCCGCAATGGCTTCGTCATACTTGCCCTGTTGCAGGAGCCGTTTTGACTCGTCGAACTTGGCTCCGGTGGGTTCAGATGCAGCAGCCTTGGTAGCTGAAGAACTCTGTGGCGCCTGGATGAGCACATTTGGGCCAGCCGACCGACTCACAGTTAAGCTGCTCAGCAGGACAAATAATGCCCAATAAACCTTAGACATGGGACCTGTTTCCAATAACAGCGAAACTGATTAGACCATAAAAAACGGGGAGCCCGTGAGGGCTCCCCGTCCGTTTGGGGTGTGCTGGCGTTGTTAGAAAATGAACCTGAACCCGAACTGCAACTGGCGCATGCCTGTCGGAGAACCAGGGGAATTATCGCCTTCGATGTCCGTGATCTGGCCGGCAGTACCGCCGCAGTCGACGCAAGTGTTGCCCTGGTTGCCGTTGAACGCCAAGACCGGATGGTTAAAGACGTTGTAGGCGTCAAAGCGGAACTGCGCCTTGTAACGCTCGGTGATATTAAAGGTCTTGGACAACGACATGTCGTCGTAGAAGACGTGTGGTCCGCGATAGGAATCGAATCCGGCGTTGCCGATCTGGCCGCAAGCCGGAAGGGAGAAGGGACCTGAGGTTGGGCGAGCAAAAGTGCAGGAGTCAACGCCCGCGTTCGCTTGACTGACTTGGCTCCCGTAGGAGAGAGGAGCTGCCGGAATGAACCAGTACATAGCGCCACCGACGGTCCGCGTGCCAGTCTGGAGTTTTTGGCCTCCGATAGCGTTGGGACGACAGGGTCCGGCATCCGAGATGGCACCGCATTCCCCTATGCTGGGTGTCCAGGGCAAACCGCCGCCCCAGGTCAAAGTGTTGCTTACCTGCCAACCACCAATCGCGAGATCCATCGCCCGGCTGGCATCGCTCATAAAACGCTTCCCTTTGCCGATGGGGAGCTCATAGATGGTGCTGGCTACAAATTCGTGGTTCCGATTATCGGGGTTTGGACCGTATGCATAGAATTTGTTTACATCATAGTAATTGGAGTCGTATGCGTAGGCCCGAGAGAAAGTGTAATGCGCAAGGAACTGCAGACCGTAGCTGGTTCGTTTTTCGGCCTTTATCTGCAAAGCATTGTAATTATTGTTGGCATCGTTGCCAAAATAGTTGCCGACGCCCCCTGAACAGCACGGCGTATAACCAGTTCCGGTGTAGGGGAAGGAGTAAACTCCGTTTAGAAAGAATTCACGCCGCTTGTTTGCCGGTATGCTGGGGTTAAATCCGTTCAGCGAACACGTAACTGGAGCAACGGCGGTGCATACGACAGGGTTTGTGCCAGTGCCGATGGCAGGGTCGTTGAGGCCATACGAAGGACCCGTGCCGGCAAACACGTGAGTTCCTTTGTTGCCGATATAACTGACGGTGATATTCAGGGTCGAAGTGATCTGACGCTGAACGGTGGCGTTCCACTGGTCAATCGTTGGCAGCCGTTGGACCCTTGGGCGGATATATGTGGCAGCGGTCCCATCGGGGCCGAGCAATGGAAGATATCCGTTCGTATTCAGATCGTTTATTAGGCCGGCGAATGGATACGCAGGTGGGCCATTCAAAAGGTTGAAAACGGCGCTGCGGTTGTCGGTAAATCCTGGATTTATGTTTGAGTCCGCAAGCGATTGGGAAGCCAGGATCGGCAAGTTTTGCGTCACGGCGTGGCCGAAGTTGGAACCAAATACGCCAATGTCGAAGCCACGTCCGTAACCGATGCGAAGAACGGTCTTGGAATCGAGTTGATAGGCAAAGCTGACGCGCGGAGCGAACGCTTTGAAGGTGTTGGCCACCCCACCATTGTTTGAAACTCCGCCATAGCCAGCCACTAGAAGGGTGCCATTATTCAAATCCGCGAAGCCTGCATTACCTTTGGCCGTGACGGCCTCTGGATTGTAAATTTCCCAGCGAACGCCAAGGGTCATCGTGAACTTGGGGGTGACGCGCCAGGTGTCCTGGCCGTAGGAGAATTCGCGCCATTGGTGACCGATAGCTTGGACGTTTGGCGGGCTTACGAACCTCTGAAACGAAGTGACGTCGCCGAGGAGCATAGTAGCCAACCCCAAGCCATTGTTCCCCAAGAGGGAAGTATCGCCGGCATCGAAATTCAAAATGCCGGTGCGGCTGGAATCGCTGGGGATGCGGAGGTTAGTGGCGTAGCGAATGTCCACGCCGAACTTGAAAGTGTGATTTCCTCGAATGCGCGTCCAGTTATTTACGAACTGAATTTGTCGTTCTCGCTCGGTCAATGGGCAGTTGCAGCGGCCGATGTTCAGACCATCTCCGAACGCCGAAAGGCTACCATTGCCGGAAAACTGGAACCCTGAGAGACCGCCGGTAGTAGGCGGACCTTGAATGCCGGGCCCTGAGTTCAGCCCTGGAAAATTGAATCCGTCCATCGGGCTTTGCGACTCATCAGAGTAATGCGTCATTGGATTGTACTGAAACCATCCTAGCCGGAAGTCGGTGAGCCAATTCGCGCCAAACGCTTTCGTGAAACCACTGGCTAGGCTGTAGTCGTGATTGATGGAGGACCCATTCAGGCCGCCCGGCCCGAATCCCACGCCGCCTAGCGCCCCCAAGCCTCCAAGTCCGGACAAGCTGAAGTAGTCCAAGCTAAAACGCCCGAACACCTGGTAGTTATGTGGGGCGTTGTAATCAATTCGAGTGTCAAACGAATATTGATTGTAGGGGCCATTACCCGTCGATACGAAGTTGTTGTTGACGCCGCTGGCTGTGGGGGTCGGGAACTCGGCAAGCAATTTGCCCATCCCGGCCGAAATTCTACCGATGGGAATCATGTTATTGGCGAAAGCAGTACGACCAGAACCATCGGCCGCATTGCCCGTGGCCGGATCATAAATCTGCCCGCTAGCAACGCCATTGACCGGCGGCCCATAGGCATTGAGATACTCGCTCAGGTCGCAAAACCCGGTGGTGTTAGTCGCCGGGTTGCACGTCTTGATTACTTCCGCGGTCGGAGTGGTGTAAAGGTTTGTGATCCCCTGAATCTGCTTGGTTCCCTGATAATCACCAAAAAAGAAAAGCTTATCTTTGATAATTGGCCCGCCAACGGAGCCGCCAAATTGCTTCCAAGTAGCCGGAGCGAGGGGAACACCAGGCTTGTTCGTGAATGGGTCGCGCGCTTGCTGGTCGCTGTTGCGGTAGTAGTAGAATCCGGTTCCATGGAATTCGTTTGAGCCAGACTTGATCTGCACTCCGATGGTCCCAGCGACGGCTTTGCCAGATTCCGCGTCGTAATCTTGCAGCGCGATTTTCGTCTCTGCGATGGCATCAAGGTTTGGGTTCACGACAATGATCCCGAGGATCGGGTCCTGGTTATCCGTGCCATCAAGCTCGAAATTGGTGCCAGAGAAGTGCTGGCCATTCACGAAGATTTGGCCGCCACCTTGCGGGTTCTCGGTGGCCGCGTGGCTCCAACCCACGAGCTTTTGCGCGCCTGGAGAGAGCAGTTCGAAGTTAGTGAAATTGCGATTCAACACGGGCAGGTCTTCAACGTACTTCTGACTGAACTGGATGTCCACGTCGGCGCGATCGGTCTGAAGCTGCGGCACCGCGCTTGTTACTTCGACGGTCTGCGTCACGGCGCCAAGCTGAAGTTCAGCATTCACGTTAGCGGCGGTGTCGGCAGAGACGCTCACGCTGGGTACGTCAAGCGCCTTAAACCCTGTCGCTTCCACGTGCACTTTGTACGTGTCCGGTATTAAGTGCGTAACCGAATAGTTTCCGCTTTCATTGGTGGTCGTATCGTAGGTAAAGCTTTTCGTCACGGAAGTCACCGTGACCTTTGCACCCACTACCGCATTTCCCTGCGGGTCTGTCACAGTTCCGATAATGCTGCCGAAGACGGCTTGGCCGAACACTGCCGGCGCCTTAAATAGGAACACACAAAACAGAACCGCCATACCTACCGCTGTCAGTCGCTTCACCATCCCACCCCTCCTTGCGAATCCCACATGTGTACCCATTTGCTGTCGATCCATATCTTCCAGGCGAAAAACACACATCGAGGCCAACGACTGTCCCCAACGCAATTCTGCTCCGCAGATGATTGAATCGCTTTTACTGCATAGGAAGGCTGCGCCGAAACTCGCACAATGTGAGCTAGGCTCAACCGGTAAAGGCACCCCCACAACTTACACCCAGCGCCCTCGACGTGCGCCTTGCACAATAAGCACCCAGCAAAAACAAACCGCTCACGTGGCCGTCGGAAACAAGCCTTTACCTCTGCATCGGCTTGGCCGCGGCTAGTTCCGCAATATTGATGCGTACTATTTGTTTTTTGGCGTCAACTTGGAAGTCTCAATGCGTCTGATACGGTTACATCCGGTAACTCTTCATCTTGCATAGAGTTGCGCTAGTTGTTACACTCCTGTTACTCCAACGTATCAAGGACCAGTGTGAGCGAACGAGAGCATCTTCTCGAGCAGATTGAGCGTCTCACTGCCAGCCATTCTCTCCATGGCTCGGAATCTCTCTGCAAACTATTGCGTTATCTGGCTAAACACGCCATCGATCATCCGGGTGCCCCGATTAAGGAATTCCAGATAGCGACGGAAGTCTTCGGTCGTTCCGCGGACTTTGACCCTCAACTTGATTCCATGGTCCGCGTCCAGGCCGGGCGCCTTCGATCAAAACTCGCTGAGTATTACAGCTCGGATGGGCAAGAAGATCCCCTCGTAGTGGAACTTCCTAAGGGAACTTATCTTCTTTCCTTTCACCACCGTAATTCTTCCTCGAACAAGCCGAGCGCTGGAAATTTGAATGCCATAGGCACGACTGAAGCAAGGGAGAAAAGTGCCGAGCGCCGCTGGGGCACCGAGGTCATTTCGCTTTCCATCTTCTTGGCGGCAGCCGTAGCCGTCATCGTTTGGCTGGTGGCCACCCGCCCTACTTCTCCAGTAGGGGCTGTGAGCCAAGCCGAGGCCACGCCAGCTGCATTCCGAGTTTTTTGGAAAGGTTTCATCTCGGGACCAGATGAGCCTTGGGTTGTCTTCAGCAACGCTGCCTTTGTTGGCAGACCCGAGACAGGTATGCGCTACCGCGATCCGAAGCGCGACTCTGGCGTGCCCATCCTGGACCACTACACCGGCGTCGGCGAAGTCTTGGCCGTCCATCAACTCGACGGCGTTTTCGCCCTCCTCCACCGCCACATTCGCGTCAAACGCGGCAGTCTCTTTTCTCTTGATGACGCAAAAAACAACAATCTAATTTTCATCGGCTCGCCTTCCGAAAATCTCTCCTTGCTCGAGATGCCCGGAACTCAGGAATTCGTTTTCCAAAGGCTAACCTCCGGGCATCGCAAGGGGGATCAGGCCATCATTAACGTGCACCCGCAAGCCGATGAGGCGAAGGAATTCCTTGCCACTCCTTCTGGCGAGCCCCTCACAGAGGATTACGCCGTTCTCGGTCTCGTCAAGGGAATGACGCAGGGACAATATATTCTGATTCTCGCCGGAACCACCACGATCGGAACACAAGCCGCCGTCGAGTACGTCTGCCGCCAAAGCTCCGTAGAAGAATTGCTCCTCCGTCTCTCGGTTTCCCAGGATGGAGAGTTGAAGCCGTTTGAAGCCGTCATTCGAGTGAAAGTCGCCCGAGGTGTTCCTGTGGAAACAGAACTCGTGGCCATTCGCAAAACGGGTGTGTAGTCGGAGGATTTCGTTCGATCTTCTAGCCCGGCGCCTTCCATCGCGGGTCCAGTTCAACTGCTTTCTCAAATTCTTTCGCGGACTCTTCCTTAGCGCCTTTTCTTTGCAGCGCCAACCCAAGCTCGTAGTGCGCCTGCGCATATCCCGGCATTGACTGAATCGCGGTGCGGAATTGCGAAATCGCACCATCCAGATCCCCGGCATTCAGGAGCTTGCGTCCGGAGTTAGTCGCGAACACGGCCGCCTGCTCGCTCGATTTCTCCTTAAGGAGTTCCATACCTTTGCGGCTCTCGACGGCGGCGCCGTCCGCATCACCAAGCTGCCGCAACACTGCCCCAAGATTCGTGTGCGCCCCGGCAAAATCCGGTTGCAAGCGAATGGCTTCGCGCAGAGCTTCCGCCGCTGGCTGCAGATCCCCTTTTTGTTTCAACACTGACCCCAGCGTGTAGTAGGCTTCCGCATAATCCGGTTTCACCTTCACAGCCATCCTTAATTCGTCCGCTGCAGCCTCCAGGCTTCCCTGCTGCCAGAGCGTCACTCCCAGCGTGTAGTGAGCATCGGCCAGTTGCGGGTCCAGCCCCTCAGCTTTCCTAAATTCCGCGATGGCGTTAGGCAGCCGGTCTTGCATCTTTAGCGCCAGCCCCAAATCGTAGTGAAAGGTGGCGTCTTGCGGCGCAATTTTCAAGGCGGCTTGAAAATGAGCCGCCGCGGCGTCGAAATCCGTCCTCTGCAAATAAGCTGCGCCCAGATTCCCTTCATATCCGGCGTCGTTCGGTTTCAGTTTCAGCGCCGTCTGAAATTCCTGTATGCCGCCTTCTGCGTCGCCGACCTGAAGCAATGCCAGACCCAGATCATTGTGTGCATCCGCGCTGCCGGGCCGGAGCTTCGCAACTTGTCGGAAGGCGGCCACCGCTTCCTCACCTCTCCCGGATCGCTGCAACAAAATTCCCAAGCGCTTTTCTGCATCCGCATTACTGGGGTCCAGCTTTGCAGCGGACCGAAACTCCTGCAATGCCTCTTCAGTCTCCCCTCTCGATTCTAGCGTCTCTGCAAGGTAGTAATGCGGAACAGGATTGGCCGGCTCTAGTGTAGCCGCTTCACGCAATTCGCTTTCAGCGGACTCCAGCTCCTTTTCTTCGAATCGCAATACACCTAGATGCAGATGCGCCTGCGCAAATTGCGGTTGCAGCTTCAATGCCTCACTAAATTCGGCGGCGGCTTCTCCCTTCTTCCCTTGCTGAACCAAGATCGATCCGAGATCGTCGTGCAATTCAGGCCTCTTCGGCTCCAACTGGATCGCCTCTTTCAGTTCTTGCGCCGCTGCGGGGGTGTCGTCAGCGTAAGAAAGAGCACGCGCCAAGATGTGGTGCGTCTCTGAATCTTTTGGCGCCTCAACCACCGCTTCGCGAGCTTCGCGAAGTGCTCCCTGCGCATTTCCCTCCGCCAGAAGCGCGCTGGAGAAATTCATGTGTGCTTGTGGGAAGGCCGGCTTCAATTTCACCGCAATTTTGAATTCCGCAATTGCTTTCTCGGCATCTCCTTGTGTCAGCAAGACCCATCCGAGCGAGTTGTGTGCCTCCGCACTCCGCGGCGCCAGTCGGACCGTCTTCTCAAATGCCTCTCGTGCCCCGCTCAAATCACGCCGCTGCAGTGCCTGCATCCCCTGGCTGTATGCAGCATTCGCCGCTTCGGTATCAGCACTCGGGATTGTCTTTGCCGATTGGGCTTGTGCAAGCGCGCAAGTCATGAGCACTGCCGAGACAAACGCGCCGATTCTCGTTCCTCTCCACAGTGCCCGGTTTGATTTGGAATCCATCTCGGTTCCCATAGCGCATCTCTCTAGAGTCGTCCACGGAATGGGGCTGATAGCGTTACTGCCAGGCTTACGCGGAATGCAGCTCTCCGCCTTGACCCTGTCTCCCCCCCACCTTAGTATGCCAAGAGTTCATGAATTCCGGTCCGACCCATCGTTCGCTGCTCCATTTTCTTCGCTCCGGGCCTTTCTCTTTGTTGCTCCTTCCTTTCGCTTTTCTCCTCGCTGCAGCCCAGCTTCCCAAGAGCCCTCCGAAACCTCTCGCCCATTTCACCGACATCGCTGAGGAAGCCGGCCTCACCTTCCATGAAGTGTTCGGCGGCGTGAACACCAAAAAGTACATCATTGAAACCACCGGCACGGGCGTCGCCATCCTTGACTACGACAACGACGGCTGGCCCGACATTTTCATCGTCAATGGCACCACGCTCGATGCTCTCCCAGGCATAGCGCCGACCAGCCATCTGTACCACAACAACCACGACGGCACCTTCACCGACGTCACAAAGCAGGCCGGCCTCACCCACACGGGCTGGGGCCAGGGCGCCTGCGTCGGCGACTACGACAACGACGGCTGGGAAGATCTTTACGTCACCTACTACGGAAAAAACGTCCTGTACCGCAACAACGGTGACGGCACTTTTTCCGACGTCAGCAAAAAAGCCGGCGTCTCCGGTTCAGGCAAATCCTGGGGCAATGGCTGCGCCTTTGTCGACTATGACCGCAACGGCCATCTCGATCTTTTCGTCGCCAACTACGTCGACTTCGACCTCGCCACCGCCCCCGCTCCCGGCGATCGTCCTTCCTGCATGTGGAAGGGAGTTCCGGTAATGTGCGGTCCTCGCGGCCTCACACCCGCGAACAATATTCTCTACCACAATCGCGGCGACGGCACTTTTGAAGACGTCACCACCAAAGCTCACATCGACAAGTCCGACGGCCACTACTCCTTAAGTGTTTCCACGCTCGACTACGACAAGGATGGTTGGCCCGATATTTTCGTTGCTTGCGATAGCACTGCCAGCATCCTCTATCACAATAATCGCGACGGCACCTTCACCGATGTCGCCATCACCGCTGGAGCCGCTTACAACGACGACGGCCGCGCACAAGCTGGCATGGGCTCAACGGTCGCCGACTACAACGGCGACGGCGCTCTCGATATTTTCAAAACCAATTTCTCCGACGACACTTCCACCCTCTATCGGAACAACGGCAACGGCACTTTCGACGATGTGACTTTCCCGGCCGGTCTCGGCCTCAATACCAAATACCTCGGCTGGGGCGCCATGTTCTTCGATTTCGACAACGACGGCTGGCCCGATCTCCTCCTCGTCAATGGCCACGTCTATCCCGAAGTCGATAGCCAGCATCTCGGCAGCAGCTTCGAGGAGCCCCGCATCCTCTATCACAACAATGGCAACGGCACTTTCACCGACATCTCCGCCGACTCGGGCCCAGGCATCACCGTTCCGCATTCATCGCGCGGCCTCGCCATCGGCGATCTTTGGAATGACGGTCAACTCTCCGCCGTCATCAGCAATATGAACGCCCCGCCCAGCCTTCTCGTCAACGACATCCGCACCGCGAATCATTGGATCGCTTTCCGCCTTATCGGCACTTCGTTCGCAACTAAATCTCAAAAATATCGCACTAGCCGCGACGCTCTCGGCGCCCGCATCACCATGAAAGCCGGCTCCCGCACCTTCGTCGACGAAGTCCGCAGCGGCTCCAGCTACGATTCGAACAACGATATGCGCGTCCACTTCGGCCTCGGTCTCGTTACCAAACTCGATTCCCTCGAAGTCCGCTGGCCCAGCGGCCTCACAGAAAATTTCGGCGCTCTTTCCGTGGATAAAATCCATACGCTCAAGGAACATTCCGGCGTCGCCGTCAAGCCTCAACCACAAAAGTAGTTAGCTCGCTATCGCTCCTCGTACTAAAATCACGCAACCTCTATGTGCGCCGCAATGAAAGCCCAACCAAGATCCAAATCCAAACCCAGGTCGGCTCCGGTCACCAAAACCTTTGAAGCGACACTCGAACGCCTGCGCTCCAATCTCGGATGGGTAGTTATCCGCATTCCCTTCAGAGTCCACCAAACTTGGGGAACCCACGGCATGTTTCGTGTAAAAGGTGAAATCAACGGGTTCGCCTTCCGCACGTCGCTCTTTCCCACGCGTAAAGGCGAGCACTTTCTGCTGGTCAACAAAAAAATGCAGCATGGCGCTGGAGTTACGGAAGGCTCTTCTGCGGAATTTTTCCTCGAGCCCGATACCGGCGAGCGCATCATCGCCATTCCGACGGAGCTCAAGCGCTTCCTTGCCGAGGATCGCCCCTTCCGCCGTTGGTTTGACACTTTGAATTATTCCACACGCAAGTGGATTACTGACTGGATCGCCCAGCCCAAAAGCCGAGCATCCCGCGCACGTCGCGCCGAGCAAGTCGCCGAGCAGCTTCTCTCCGCCATGGAAGCCGAGCGCGAACTTCCGCCCGCACTCAAACTTGCCTTCTCGCAAGATCCCCGTGCCCTTGAAGGATGGAACCTCATGTCTCCGCTTCAGCGCCGCGGCCAGCTCATCGCCATTTTCTATTACCGCTCGCCAGATGCACGCGCCCGCCGCATCGAAAAAGTCATGGAAGCTGCCATCGCCCACGCCGAGAAAAAATCCCGCAAGTGAATCTGCCCGCGCTCTTCACTCCTCGCGCTCGATCGACACATAAATCGGCCCCGCTCCAAACAAACTCACCAGAAACCACGTGATTCGCCCCGCCCGGCTCACTGTTTGAAACCTCAAGTGCTCTCCCGCCGCCACGTCCAACTCCAGAGTCTTCCAATTCCACGTATTGTCCACTTTTAGCTTGTGGTGCCCCGCCGTTATCGGCACCGAAATCGTATCTCCGTAAAACAGCTCCCCAACATTCGTTCCATCCACCTTCACGATAATCTGTCGCTGCTGCACGTCCTCCGGCGACTTCCTCCGGATCGTAATTGTCCCCGTCGTTTCCGGAGCTTCAGAACCCACTCGCCCACGCTCGCTTTCCATCGCATAGATGCTACTCTGCCCTGCTCCCCCGCTCAACGCTCTCAATTCCTCTCCCACGCCTCCTCTCGATGCACGCCGCGCGATCTCCTCAAATCACCGCGATCCGAACGCCAGCCACGGCATATTTGAATCTTTCCCGTCGATTCGGAATCTGCGGAAGAGTGTGCAAGAATGCGTGTGAAAAAGCGCGGTTTGCCAAGCTGGTCCGCTCGCTCAAAAATCATGAATAAACGCACTCTCCATCCACAGCCCGAACCGGCGCGGCGCTGTTTTCTCTTGGGTCTTGGCGCCGCTGCTGCAACTGTCTCGGCCTTCCCCGCATCTCAGTCTCCCAGCATCCTGCCCAGGCCAACGTTTCCAAATCTCCTTCGCCAACCGGATCGCGCTTCCGCTTTTGGCGAAGCGAAATCCAAAGAACTCCTCCTTACGCGTTCCGCCAACAATTGGCAGGCCTCCGGCATTGAACTCTCAATTGAACTGAACAACTCAAAACACTCCATCGAATCGTCTCTCTTCGTAACCGCGCCCAAAGTATCGCTCACCAATCTTCGTCTCCGCTGGCACGGCTCTTTTCCCGAAGGTTTTCGCTTCCTCGGCGATCACTGGGAGCGTTCTTACGGCGATCTCGAATTCCGGGGCTTCGTCGGCGATCGCCTCATGCCCTGGTATTTCCTGGCGTCCGATGGACATTTCTCTCAAGCCACGGGTGTCAAAACTGGCGCTGCCTCCATCTGCTACTGGCAAGTAGACGCCGCGGGCGTCACTCTCTGGCTCGATGTTGGCAATGGCGGCTCCGGCGTGCGGCTCGGTGATCGTCGTCTTCTTGCCGCCACCGTGGTGCAGCAGGAAGCGCGAGACGGTGAGTCGGCCTTCGATCTCGCGCGTTCCTTCTGTCAATCACTCTGCGATCGCCCGATGCTTCCCCGTGAACCCGTTTTCGGCAGCAACAATTGGTATTACATGTACGGCGAAAACACTTCCGCGCGACGTAGCCTCGAAGACGCTTCGCTCCTTGCGGAGCTCGTTCCCTCCAGCGTCGCGAATCGTCCTTTTTGTGTCATTGACATGGGCTGGCATGCCGCTCGCGATGGTGCGGGCCCCGTCTCGCAAACTTCCAAATCCTATCCAGACATGCCCGCTCTAGCCGCAAAGATGAGCGGAATGCACGTCCGCCCCGGCATCTGGAGTCGACCGACGCTCACCGCTGATCCAAAAGCGCTGCCCTGGCGCCTCCCTCCTGCCGGTGGCCGCGCGCAGGGAGATCTCATCGCGCTCGATCCCACGATCCCCGAAGCCCGCAATTACATCGCGGAAAATATCGCCATTCTCCGCCAGTGGGGCTACGAACTCATCAAATTCGATTACTCCACGTTCGACCTTCTGGGCCGCTGGGGTTTTCAAATGGGTGAAAGCCTCACCGACGCAGGCTGGCATTTCCACGACCGCTCGCGCACCAACGCCGAGATCATCACCGATTTGTATCGCGCGATTCGCGAAGCGGCTGGCCGCGTCACGCTGATCGGCTGCAACACCATCGGCCATCTCGCCGCCGGCCTCGTCGAGGTCCAGCGCATCGGCGACGACACCAGCGGCCGCGAATGGTCTCGCACCAGAAAAATGGGCGTCAACACGCTCGCCTTCCGCCTTCCGCAGCACAACACTTTCTTCGCCGCCGACGCCGATTGCGTCCCCGTAACCAACGAAATCCCCTGGGATCTCACGCAGCAGTGGCTCGACTTGGTCTCTCGCAGCGGCACCGCTCTGTTCGTTTCCGTCGACCCCGCCATCGTCCAGCCCAACCAAAAGCTCGCTCTACAGTCCGCGTTAGCCGCAGCTGCCCGATCTCAACAGTTCGCCATTCCTCTCGACTGGCAAGACACCACCACGCCCGAGCGGTGGACCCTCGACGGTAAATCAAGTCTCTATAACTGGTACAAAGGCGACTGACCCATCGGCAAGGCTTTTCGCCACTCATATCCTGAGTCTCCAAAAGCCGTCGATCCCCGCTCTCGCTTGACACTCCAAATCCTGGTGATCCCTGTCACAGGAGATAGTGATGTCGGCCACGGTGTAAGTCATAGCAAGCGACAAATATATTGACTTCATGAGCGACTCACCCACCACGATAACCGTCACGGTCCGCAAAATGACCTCGCAAGACATCCCGGAAGTTATCAGCCTGCAGGGGCGGGTCTTTCCAGACCAATTGACCTGGAGTCAGGAAGAGCTTGCACGCCACCTCGCGGTCTTCCCCGAAGGTCAATTGGTGGCCGTCGATGACACAGGACGAATCCTCGGTTCAGCCAGTTCCCTGATCATTGATTGGGATGATTACGCGGAATTTGCCAAGTGGTCCACCATCACTGGACAAGGAACCTTCTGCACTCATCATCCAATGGGAAATACGCTGTACGGCGCGGACATGTGCGTCGACCCGCTGGCTCGACGGCAAGGCATCGGCACTCTGCTTTATCAGGCCCGCAAGAAAATGGTGAAAGAGCGTGGCCTCAAGCGTCTCCTGACCGGTGGGCGGCTTCCGTGGTACGCCCAGGTCGCCCAGGAGATGACACCCCAGCAGTATGTGTCCGACGTGATTAAGGGCAAGAGAAAGGATCCCACTCTGAGCTTCCAGCTTGCCAATGGCTTGGTGGTTCTGAACGTCGTGCCGGAGTATCTGGACGACAGCGAATCCCGCGGCTTCGCCACTCTGCTCGAATGGCTAAACCCCGAATATGTCGCGAGCGTTAGCCTAGAAGGCGGCGGCCAGCAAGTCCCGCCAGAGGTCTTGCGCCGGGAGTTGGTCGATGAGCGCCCGCGCTCTTCCCGCGTGCGGATTGCGGCCATGCAATACTTGCTCCGCCGCATCACCCGCTTCGATGATTTCGCCACGCAGGTCGAGTTTTTCGTCCGTAGCGCCAGCGACTATGGCGCTCAATTCATCCTCTTTCCCGAATACTTTACGATGCAACTTCTAAGTTATTTGCGTGAATCATCACCGGCGCTGGCAGTCAGGCGCTTGGCGCAAATGGCACCCGACTACGAGAATCTCTTTCAGCGATTGGCAAAGGAACACGGTTTATACATTGCCGCTGGGACGCATCCAGTACTTCAGCAAAACGAATTGTTCAACGCCGCGCACCTCTTTACTCCCAACGGCATGGTGTTTCGTCAAAAAAAAGTACATTTAACTTCTACTGAGAAGGCCGCTTACCAAATGAGCCGTGGCCACGGCTTCTACGTCTACCATACCGATTACGGCAACGTCGCCATTCTTGTCTGTTATGACGTCGAGTTTCCAGAGGCAGCACGCGTCCTCGCGGAGGGCGGCGCACAAATCCTCTTCGTCCCTTCTTGCACGGACGAACGTCAGGGTTTTTGCCGCGTTCGCTACAGTGCTCAGGCCCGCGCAAGCGAGAACCAGATCTACGTGGCCATGGCCAGTACTGTCGGCAATCTTCCCGACGTACCGCACATGGCTACCCACTACGGCCAGGCCTCTATCCTGACGCCTTCGGACTATTTCTTTGCTCGGGACGGCATCGCGGCCGAAGGTACTTTCAACCAAGAACAAATGGTTATTTCAGACGTGGATCTGGATGTCCTGGATGAACACCGCGTCAACGGCACGGTCATCCCGCTCAAAGACCTCATCAAGGACGCTTACGATCGCGTCATTCACTGTGAGGATCGGCGAGCGGTCCGGGCGTGAACATGGGTTGCGCCTTAGCTCATGGGTGGCCTGCCCTTTGCAGTTTCGCCTTTGGCAAAGAGTCCATACTCTCGGCGTAGCCGATTCGCGATGTTCCCTTCGCATCCTGGGCGCGGTACAGCATTACGAATTTGCGCGGCACGACTTTCCTTAGATGGAGCAGCAAAGGCGGCGACTCGAAACTTACGACCGTCGGATTGAAGGTGCCAGCCGATTCCCAGCCCGTTCCTCGCGGAGAAATAATGGGGTTCTCCGAAGCGCGCCGCCAGTTCCCGAATGGCAGATGCGACGCCGAATCGATCGCGCCAAAAGGTGCCCCTGCAAGCAGTATCATCAGAAATATTTTTTGCTTGCGAAAAAGCATCTCGGCAATTCCTTACTTCGCAGGTTTGCCTTGCTTGGCTGGCGTAGCGGGCTTGGCCGGTGTCGGTTTCTCGAACTTCACGCTGCGCACGATCCCTTGGCCTTCTTTCACCACGATCATCTGGTTCGGTTTCACGTCTTTCATCGTATCTACAGCGCCGCTCGGCCAGTGAATTTCCAGTAACTCTACCTTCTCCGCCCTCCCAATTCCAAAATGCACGCGCAAATCGTTCTGCGAAATGTAGCTGCCTCCGCTGCGCACTTCGTCAATCTGTTGGTGCGGCTTCGTCTCGTCCGGAGGATGTGTCACGCATCGCAGCCGCGCGCCGATTCCGCTCCGGTTCGATTTTGTCCCCATCGTTTTTATCTTCAGCCAATTATTCCCGAGCTGCGAATCGCAGCGCAGCAGTTGCGGAAGCCCGTTCACGGTGTTCACCACGACGTCGATGTCCCCATCGTTATCGAAATCTCCGAAAGCCGCTCCTCGCGACGCATTCGGAAGCAGGATCCCTGTCCCTCCTTGCGAGGAAACATCCTCGAAGTGGCCGTTGCGCAAATTGCGGTACAGAATTTTCTGCTGAGCGTAGCCCGCTTCGGTGCGCAGTTGCTCGACTTCGGGATAGACGTGCCCGTTGCAAAGCAGAATGTCCGCCCAGCCGTCGTTGTCCATGTCAAAAAAGCCGACTCCCCACCCGAGATATTGTGTGTGCTTGCCGAGCCCGGCGGGAAACGTCGCGTCCTCGAAATTTCCGCCTCCGATGTTGTGATAGAGCGACGGCGTGTCGCCCGCGAAATTGGTTTTGACGATGTCGAGATTTCCGTCGAGATCGTAATCCGCGGCGGAAACGCCCATGCCGGCCTGGGGCTTTCCATCCGCGCTGAGAGCGCACCCGGCTTCCATGGCGACGTCGGAAAACGTGCCGTTTTTCTGGTTTTGATAAAGCGCGCTGGCCGTCGAATCGTCGGCGACATAAATGTCCGGCCAGCCGTCATTGTTGAAATCGGCGGCGAGCACGCCAAGCCCGTAAGTTCCGTTGGCCTGAAAAATTCCGGCGTGCTCGGAAACATCGGAAAACGTGCCGTCGCCGTTGTTGTGAAACAAAATATTTTTTCCGCCGATCAGTCCCGGCGGGCCGCATGCTACGAGGATGCCCTTGTACTCGCACGGGCCGGACTCGGGGACGGGCGCGGTCTTTAAGTCCATGTCGATGTAATTCGCGATAAACAAATCGAGATGGCCGTTGCGGTCGTAATCGAGGAAGGCGCAGCCGGTGTTCCAACGTTTTCCGTTTGTGGCCACGCCGGCTTTTTCGCTAACGTCGCTGAAGGTTCCGTTTCCGTTGTTGCGGTACAAAACATTTTTTCCAAAGTAAGTGACGAAGAGATCGTCAAAGCCGTCGTTGTCATAATCGCCGACGCACACGCCTTGTCCCCAGCCGGAATGCGCGAGGCCGGCTTTTTGCGTGACGTCGGTAAATGTTCCATCGCGGTTATTCTTGAAGAGATGCGAGATTGGCTCCTCTCCTTTGGGGAATCCTTCAAGGCGCCAGCCGTTCACGAGAAAAATATCCAGCCAGTCGTCGTTGTCGTAATCGTAGAAGGCGACGCCGCATCCGGTTGTTTCGAGCAGATATTTGTTTT
>Ga0335083_10001605_pt1 | contig 30863 bp, 23 predicted proteins | sample Lox_Sample_42_FD_206716 | JGI IMG/M metagenome (GOLD analysis project Ga0335083, IMG submission 206716) | Soil microbial communities from Loxahatchee National Wildlife Refuge, Florida, United States - Lox_Sample_4.2 | ecosystem: Environmental > Terrestrial > Soil > Wetlands | place: USA...
TCGAACTTGGCTTCGCTCATGCCTTGCATGTTCAGCATCTCACGGTAGCGCTGAGGAGAGAACTTGCCGTTGCCGTCTTTGAACGCGGGGATGTCGCCGATCGCCGACTGGAGCTCTGCATTCGGTACGGTGATCCCCGACTTCACTGCGGCGTTGTAGAGGATCCGCTCTTCAATCAATTGATTCAGGACGGCGCGCCGGATCTCGGGGCTGTCGATCATCGCCGGATCGACCTTGCCTCCCATCATCTGCCGCAGCTGCTCCTCGCGCTGTCTGAGCGCTTGGCCAAACTCCTGCTGGCTGATACGCGACCCGGCGACGCGCGCAACCTGATCGGCGGGATCGGCGCCGCGAAAGTAGTAGTCAACACCGAACAGGGCGAACGGAGGAACGATGAGCACTGCCAGAATGATCTGGAGCAGACGCTTATGTTGGTTGATGAACTCGAACATGGCTCTAGTATGGCTGTGAGTTGCACCTGGTGAAGCCAGGCAAACAAAAAAGGCGAACCGAAGTTCGCCTTTGCGGGACTTGGCGGAGTGGACGGGACTCGAACCCGCGACCCCCGGCGTGACAGGCCGGTATTCTAACCAACTGAACTACCACTCCCCGCAACTACAAGCTGTGACGAAACTCGCGTCGCCAGCCGGCAAACATCCAGACGAACTCAGAGATCCGAGGCCGTTTCCAGTTCAAATGGTGGGTGCTGACGGGCTCGAACCGCCGACATTCGCCTTGTAAGGGCGACGCTCTACCAACTGAGCTAAGCACCCTCGATCTCAGCACGCGCCGCTGGTCGCGCGCCGTTCGATATACCCTCCGCCCGAGAAGCGCTCGCTGAGCGAGCCGCCGAACGCTCGCCCTGCACCGTCCGCAAGGGGCGTTAGTTTACCGAATCCTTGAGTGCTTTTCCAGGACGGAACTTCGGAACTTTGGCTGCTCTGATCTTGATTGCGGCGCCGGTGCGGGGATTGCGCCCGCTGCGCGCGGCGCGTTTTCCGACGTAGAAGGTGCCAAAGCCGACTAGCGTGACCAACTGTCCCTTTTTCAGCGAAGCCTTGATTGCCGCCACTGCGCTATCCAGCGCGCGTCCAGCCGCCGCCTTCGAGATGTCGGCGGACTTTGCGACCGTATCGATGAGTTCTTGTTTGTTCACGTCCATCCCCTTTCGTCGTTGTTGGCTGAGTTGCTGGATGACAGAACGCTGCTGTCGTTGGACTACGGCCCAATTGGAGACTCCGGCCTCCCCGGAATGCGGTGAACGAAATGTCGATCGACCGAGGAATCGATCGCCGATGCCGCTGCTGAAGCGTTACGTTGCGCAACTTTTATAGCAAGCGCGAAAAGCCCGTGTCAAGGGCTTTCGCGCGCGCTGCCGCCGCGTGAGCCGCGCAACTACGTTGGCATGCGAAGCAGGGTACGGGTCAGTGCTTGACCGCTATCGCCGCTTCCTGCGTTTCGACCGGAGGCAAGGGGACGGCCTCGGTCTTCGCCGGCAACGGCTCCGGATGGCGCTCCAATGCCATATCCAGGACCTGGTCGATCCACTTGACGGGGTTGATCTCGAGGCGATTCTTGATGTTGTCCGGAATCTCCGGAAGATCCTTTACGTTCTCTTCAGGGATCAGAACCGTCTTGATTCCACCGCGATGCGCGGCCAGCAGCTTTTCCTTCAAGCCTCCGATCGGTAACACCTCTCCGCGCAATGTGATTTCACCGGTCATCGCAACATCCGCACGCACTGGTATTCCGGTAAGGACCGAAACCATAGCGGTGCAGATTCCGATGCCGGCGCTCGGCCCGTCCTTGGGCGTAGCGCCTTCAGGCAAATGGATGTGAATGTCGTTCTTTTGATAGAACTCCTCGGGAATGCCGAGCTTCTGTGACCGGCTGCGCACCACGGTCAGGGCCGCCTGGATGGACTCCTGCATCACTTCGCCAAGCTTACCGGTAGTGACCATCTTGCCTTTCCCCGACATGACTGCGCTTTCGATCGTGAGCAGCTCGCCGCCAACCTCGGTCCAGGCCAAACCCGTGACCTGGCCAACCTGATTGTTCTTCTCCGCTATCCCGAAGCTGAAGCGGCGCACGCCCAGGTAATTGGAAAGATTCTTCGCGCTCACCGACGTCTTCGCATCGCGTTTCTTCAGTACCAGCGACTTCACGACCTTGCGGCAGATCTTCGAGATCTCACGCTCCAGCGCACGCACCCCTGCTTCGCGCGTGTAATAGCGGATGATGTCGCGGATCGCACTCTCGGAAACGTTGATCTCCAAGGGCTTGAGGCCGTGGTTCTTCAGCTGCTTCGGCAGCAGGTACCGCATTGCGATGTTCACCTTCTCGTCCTCGGTGTAGCCGGACAAGCGGATCACCTCCATCCGGTCGAGGAGAGCAGGCGGGATGTTCATGGTGTTCGCGGTTGCCACGAACATGACATCCGATAAGTCGTACTCGACTTCCACGTAATGGTCAGTGAACGAGTGATTCTGTTCCGGGTCGAGAACCTCCAGCAATGCGGACGATGGATCGCCGCGGAAGTCCATGCCCATCTTGTCCACTTCGTCGAGCAGGAACAGAGGGTTGCGCACCCCGACCTTGGTCATGTTCTGCAGGATCTTCCCCGGCATCGAACCGATGTAGGTGCGGCGATGACCACGAATTTCAGCTTCGTCCCGCACGCCACCGAGCGACATGCGGACGAACTTCCGGTTGGTAGCCCGTGCGACCGACTGACCGAGTGAGGTCTTGCCCACGCCTGGAGGGCCGACTAAACACAGAATCGGGGCCTTCACCTTGTCGACGCGTTGCTGCACCGCGAGGTACTCGACGATGCGCTCCTTGACCTTTTCCAGGCCATAGTGATCTTCTTCCAGGATGCTTTCGGCCCGCGCCAGATCGGAGCTGATCTTGCTCTTTTTCTTCCACGGCAGACCAACCAGCGTCTCGATGTAGTTGCGCACCACCGTGGCTTCCGCCGACATAGGCGACATCAGCCGCAGCTTCTTCAGCTCGGCCTCGGCCTTCACCCGCGCCTCCTTGGGCATGTGGGCCGATTTGATGCGCTTGTCCATCTCGTCCAGGTCGGCGCCCTCCTCCATATCGCCCAGCTCTTTCTGGATGGCTTTGACCTGTTCGTTCAAGTAGTACTCGCGCTGGCTCTTCTCCATCTGCTTCTTCACGCGGCCGCGAATGCGTTTCTCGACCTGGAGAATGTCGAGCTCGGTTTCCATCAGCGCCAGCAGATGCTCCAGACGTTTGCGCACGTCGAACATCTCGAGCACCTCCTGTTTCTGCTCGAGCTTCAGCGGCAGGTGCGCAGCGATGGTGTCGGCTAGGCGGCCAGGCTCCTCGATCCCGGCGAGCGACGTCAGGATCTCCGGCGGGATCTTCTTGTTCAGCTTCACGTACTGATCGAATTGGGAGATCATCGCCCGGCGCATCGCCTCCAGCTCCGTGCTCTCCTCGGCTTCGGGCGGAATCGGTCGCGCTTCCGCGGTGTAATGAGTCCTGACGTCTGCGATCGCCGCGATGCGGGCGCGCTGCACACCCTCCACCAACACCTTGACGGTGCCGTCGGGCAACTTCAGCATCTGCAGGATATTCGCGACGGTGCCCGTGGCGTACATGTCGTCGGCCGATGGCTCGTCCTTTGCCGCCGACTTTTGGGCGACCAGCAGGATGCTCTTCCCGGCCTCCATGGCCGTCTCCAGCGCTTTGATGGACTTCGGACGCCCCACGAAGAGTGGAATCACCATGTGAGGGAAAACCACCACGTCCCGCAACGGAAGCAGAGGAAGGGTCAGTATGTCGGCCCCGGATTCGATATCAGTCATGTTTTTTCACCCGAGTATGAGCACGCATGGTGGTAAGTGGGGCAGCTGCGGGCACATTGCAAGCCGCAGGAGAAGTCCATGAAATGTCACGTCTTCCCGGCCCATCGCGCCCCGCGCGATCAGCGGAAGGCGTCGCGTCACTGCGCCGAACCGGCCACCTTGGGCTGGTCGGAGTAAATGAGGAGAGGCTTGATGTCGCCGGTGATCGTGCCTTCGTCGATCACTGCTTTCCGCACGTTGCTCAGCGATGGAAGATCGAACATGGTGTCGAGCAGTGCCTGCTCCAGGATCGAGCGCAAGCCGCGCGCACCGGTGCGTCGTGCCAGCGCTTTTGTGGCGACTGCCTGCAACGCCTCGGGCCGCACTTCCAGTTCCACTCCTTCCATGGAGAACATCTTCTGGTATTGCTTGAGCAGCGCGTTCTTGGGTTCCGTCAGTATTTGGATCAGAGCGGCTTGATCTAGTTCATCCAGAGTGGCCACGACCGGAAGCCGGCCGACGAACTCCGGTATCAGTCCATACTTGATCAAGTCCTCCGGCTCCACACCCTTCAAAACGAGGCCGATGTCCTTACGATTGTCCTTGCTCCTCACCTCGGCACCGAAGCCGATACCGCCCTTTTCGGAGCGCGCGCGGATGATCCGATCCAGACCGTCGAAGGCACCCCCGCAAACGAACAGGATGTTGGTGGTATCCACCTGAACGAACTCCTGGTTCGGGTGCTTGCGCCCACCTTGCGGCGGCACCGAAGCCACGGTCCCTTCGATCAGCTTCAGCAGCGCCTGCTGCACGCCTTCGCCCGACACATCGCGCGTGATGGACGGGTTGTCCGACTTGCGCGAGATCTTGTCGATCTCGTCTATGTACACGATCCCGCGTTGTGCCTTCTCGACGTCGTAGTCGCACTTCTGCAGCAGCTTCTGAATGATGTTCTCGACGTCTTCGCCCACATAACCGGCCTCGGTCAGCGTTGTTGCGTCCGCCATTACGAACGGCACGTTCAGCAGGCGCGCCAGCGTCTGCGCGAGCAACGTCTTGCCCGAGCCGGTGGGGCCGATCAGAAGTATGTTGCTCTTGGCCAGCTCGATATCGTCTTTCTTGCCGAGGTTCTTTAGTCGTTTGTAGTGGTTGTAGACCGCGACCGACAGGATCTTCTTCGCCTGCTCCTGCCCGATCACGTACTGGTCCAGAATCGAGCGGATCTCGTGCGGGACCGGCAGATCCGACTTGGCACCGCGATTGCCCTGTTCCCCCTGGCTCTCTTCGCGGATGATGTCGTTGCACAGCTCGATGCACTCGTCGCAGATGAACACCGACGGGCCGGCGATCAGCTTACGAACCTCGTGCTGGCTCTTGCCGCAGAATGAACAGTACAGCAGCTTCTCTGAACCGGGCTTATCTGACATAAAGTGGCTTACGCCTGTGGGGCTCGGATTCTCCGTATTGGTTGGGGCCGGCGGCGCAGTCGAGATCGACCGGCATCACGCCGCAACCTCTGCGCGGCTCACCAGCACCTTGTCGACCAGGCCGTACTTCGTAGCATCTTCGGCACCGAAGAAGTTGTCGCGCTCCGTATCGCGCTCGATGGTCTTCATCTCCTGGCCGGTATGGCGCGCCAGAATCTCGTTCAGCCGCTGCCTGAGATACAGGATCTCCTTGGCGTGGATTTCGATATCCGTCGCCTGCCCCTGGAACCCGCCCATGGGCTGATGAATCATCACCCGCGAGTTGGGGAGCGCGTAACGCTTACTCTTCTTCCCAGCCGCCAGCAACAGCGCACCCATGCTCGCAGCCTGTCCCACGCATAGCGTGCTCACGTCCGGCTTGATGAATTGCATCGTGTCGTAGATTGCCAGCCCAGCCGACACCGAACCCCCTGGAGAGTTGATGTAGAAGGAGATGTCTTTCTCCGGATTCTCCGATTCCAGAAACAGCAGCTGAGCGACAATCAGATTCGCGGACATTTCGTTCACAACACCTACCAGGAACACCACACGCTCCTTCAGCAGCCGCGAGTAGATGTCGTAGGCGCGTTCGCCACGACCGCTCTGCTCGATCACCATGGGAATCAACCCCAGCGCCTGGGGCTCGGATTCCTGAGGACCAAATCGTCTGCGTTCCCAATTCATCTCGAATTACCCATCAGCTCGTCGAAGTCGGCAGGCTTGTCCTCCGATTTGGCGCGCGACAACGCCCATTGGACCACGTTGTCCTCCAGCACCAGCGACTCGACCTCGCGCAGGCGCTCCGGGGACTGATAGTACCAGCGCACCACTTCCTCGGGCCTTTCGTAGCTCTGCGCATAATCCTGAACGACCGCTTTCACTTGTTCGGGTTTAGCTTGCAGTCCGTTCTGCCTCACGACCTCGGCGATGATCAACCCCAGCGTCACGCGCCGACGGGCCTCCGGCTCGAACACGTCGCGCGGCATCGGCACCTCTCCGGCTTTCAGCCCACGCCCCGCCAAGTCTTTCTGCATGCTCGCCATCAACCCTTCAGTCTCCAATTCCACCAGCGCCTTCGGCACCTCGAGAGCGGCGTTGGCAACCAGCGCCTTCATCACCTGTTCTTTCACGCGGGCTTGCACGCGCCTGCGTAGCTCGCGCTCCAGGTTCGCCCGGATCTCCGCACGCATCTTCGTCAGATCACCGTCAACTATGCCAAGCTGCTTGGCAAACTCGGCATCCACCTCGGGGAGCAGCGCCTGCTCGACCCGCTTCAACGTGACTTCGAACCGCGCGTTCTTTCCCGCCAACTCCTTAGCATGATAGTCCTCCGGGAAAGTCAGTTCAAATGCCCGACTCTCCCCGGCCCTCAATCCCACCACTTGCTGCTCGAAAGCAGGCAGCAATCGCCCTTCGCCTAGTACGGTTACATGGTCGGTACCACTGCCGCCCTCGAACTCCTGTCCGTCCCGCGTACCACGGTAGTCGATTGTGATACGGTCCCCCATTTGCGCCCCGCGCTCGGCCGGTTCGTAGCGCACGCGCTGCTTGCGCAAGATCTCGATGGTCTTGTCGATCTCGGCCTCGCCCGGCTCCACGGTTGGGCGCTCGATGACCACGTTGTCAAGTGCGCCGAGTTGCACTTCGGGATAGATCTCGAAGGTCGCGCTGAACTCGAAGTTATCCTTCGCTTCCGATGACTTGGCTTCGAACCGAGGGTAGCCGGCGACGCGCAGATTCTGTTGCTTGATTGCTTCGCCGAAGGTTTTCTGCAGGGCATCGCCCAGTACTTCCTGGCGCACTTGACCGCCATACTGCTGCTGCACCAGCCTGAAAGGCACCTTTCCGGGGCGGAAGCCATCCATGCGTACATTGCGCGCCAGCCGCCTGAGACGGTTCTGAATCTCTCCGTCGATCTCCTGTATCGGAAGAGATACGTTCAGCCGTCGCTCTAAGGTGCTGACTTTTTCTATGCTCGCTTCCATCGTTTCCTCGGATTCTCGACTCGCGGTGATTGGTGCGAAAGGAGAGACTCGAACTCTCACGCCTTTCGGCGCCAGAACCTAAATCTGGTGCGTCTACCAATTCCGCCACTTTCGCAATCATCGCATTTTATAATACGCAGGCCACGTGCTTCTACCCGAGCAGCGCACTTAAAGCCTCCCTGGCACCTAATAAGCCATTGAACACGAAGCCCATTCCAGATGGGCCAACGGTCCCTGCAGTCGACCACTACGAGAACTTCCCGGTTGCGTCCTGGTTGCTTCCCGGCCGGTTGCGCGCGCCCGTGCGGCTCATTTACGCGTTCGCCCGGCAAGCGGACGACTTCGCGGACGAAGGCGAAGACACGCCGGCGCAGCGCCTCGACAAACTTGCAACGTTTGGCCGCGAGCTCGATATGCTCGAGCGCGGAGAGCCTGCAACATTGCCTCTGTTTCGGCTGCTGGCACCGGTGATCCGAGACGAAGCGTTGCCGATCGTCCTGTTTCGGGACCTGTTGTCCGCGTTCGCACAGGACGTAACTAAAACGCGATACGAGGACTTTGGCGAGGTGATGAACTATTGCCGACGCTCTGCCAACCCGGTAGGGCGGTTGCTGCTGCACTTGTTTCGGGAGACAGATCCCCGCAGTCTCGCCTATTCCGACGGCATCTGCTCGGCGCTGCAGCTCATAAACTTTCTGCAGGACATCCCGATTGACTTTCGCAAGGGGCGGATCTACCTGCCCGCAGACGAGATGCGCCGCTACGGTATTATGGAGAAGCAGATCGCGGCGGCGGATACCGGCGGTGGATGGGCGCCGTTCATGCGCTACCAAGTCGAGCGCGCATGGCAGATGCTGCGCGCCGGTGCGCCATTGGGACGAGTGCTCCGCGGACGCATTGGCCTTGAATTGCGGACCATAGTTCTGGGCGGGGAAACCATCTTGAGAAAGCTCCGGGGCAGCGACGGTGACGTGTTTCGTCACCGCCCGGTGCTCGTCAAGGCAGACTGGCTGCAGATGCTGGCCCGCGCCCTGCTCGCGCGCTGATGACGCCCGACCAATACTGTCAGCGAAGAGCTGCCGCGAGCGGCTCGAGCTTCTACTACAGCTTTCTCCTGCTTCCTCCGGATCAGCGACGCGCTATCACGGCGCTCTACGCATTTTGTCGAGAGGTGGACGACGTGGTGGACGAGGCCACCGATCCAGCCGTAGCGCGGGCCAAGCTGAATTGGTGGCGCGCGGAAGTGCGAGCGGTGTTCGGCGGGAGCCCGCAGCACCCTGTGACCCGAGCTCTGGCACCAATCGTGGAGGCCTACCAAATCTCGGAGACGCGCTTGACCGAGATCATCGACGGCATGGAGATGGATCTCGACTACAACCGCTACCCGGATTTCGCTACCCTCGAAGTCTATTGCCATAGAGTCGCGGGCGTGGTCGGGTTGCTGTCCGCGGGCATTTTCGGATATACGCAGCCCGCGACTCTCGACTACGCTCGCACGCTCGGCCTCGCGTTGCAGCTCACCAATATCATCCGCGACGTAGGGCAGGATGTCCGACGTAATCGCATCTACCTCCCGTTGGACGAGCTGGCAGGCTTCGAGATTTCCACCACGGATATCATCGAGCGGCGGGAAGACGAGCGCTTCGAGCGCCTCATGGCATTCCAGATCGAACGCGCCCGCGACTACTACAGGCGCGCGTTGGCTTTGCTGCCACCGGCCGATCGCCGTGCGCAGCGGGCCGGATTGGTCATGGCAGCGATCTATCGAGCACTGCTGGAAGAGATCGCCGCGCTGCATGGGCGCACACTCAATCAAAGCGTGGCCCTGACACCGGTGCGCAAACTCTGGATCGCATGGAGAACCTGGATTGCGGCGTAGCTCGTGACTGGCACCAAGCCCGAGACAAGGAGTGAAGGAACCTCGCGGCGCACACCGCGCGTCGCGATCCTCGGCGGAGGTTGGTCGGGAATGGCCGCAGCGGTCGAGCTCGCCGAGCGCGGCGTGCCGGTTACCGTTTTCGAAGCCTCACGTACGCTCGGAGGACGCGCGCGCCGCGTCGAGGCCAAGGGCGTCGCCCTCGACAACGGCTTGCACATTCTGATCGGGGCCTATCGCGAGGCGCTCGCACTGATCGCCAAGGTCTCCGGAGGACGCGATTCCGGGCTGCTGCGTCAGCCGCTCGATCTGCACGTACTGGGTAAGTTTCGTCTGCGCACCGCGCGTCTCCCTGCGCCGCTGCATGTCGCCATGGCGCTGCTGCGGACGCAAGGACTCAGCATCTCCGACCGATGGCAAGCCGCGCGCTGGATGCTCCGGCTGCGCGCCACCAATTTCCGGCTGGATTCGGATCTACCGGTCGCCTTGCTTCTTGCGCGCCATCATCAGAGCGCGCGGGCGCTGCATCATCTCTGGGGGCCGTTGTGCACTTCAGCGCTCAACACGCCGGCCGAACGCGCCTCGGGGCAGGTGTTCCTGAATGTTCTACGCGACAGCTTGAACGCCCAACGCGAGGACAGCGACCTGCTGCTTCCGACTACGGATCTCTCGGCGCTGTTTCCCGAGCCCGCCGCTCGCTACGTCGAGCAGCACGGCGGTGAGGTTTTGGCCGGCACGCCAGTGTCAGCGCTGGGGGGCGACGAGCGCGGGCTGCTGGTGCAGACATCGACAGGCTCGGCGCCGTTCAGCCACGCAATCTGTGCGCTCCCACCATATCGCGTCCCGGAAACAGTCGCGGGGGTGCCTGCGCTGGCGGGCCTTGCGCAGACCGTACAGCGCTTCACTTATGAGCCAATCTATTCCGTGTACCTGCAGTACCCGATCCCGCTGCAGCTGCCCCAACCGATGTTCGGTCTCGACGCAGGGATTGCCCAGTGGGTATTCGATCGCGAAGCGCTATGCGGACAGCAAGGCCTGATCGGCGTGGTCATCAGCGCCTCCGGTCAGCACCAGGAGTTGGGGCAAGAAGCGCTCGCCGCGGCGGTCCACCGCGAACTGCGCGTGCACTTCCCGGAGTTGCCCGACCCGCTATGGAGCCAGATCATCGCCGAGAGGCGCGCCACCTTCTCGTGCGTCGTCGGGGTGGAGCGCCCGCCGCAACGCACGGCTCTGCCCAACGTCTATGTGGCAGGCGACTATACCGCCAGCGATTATCCAGCAACGCTCGAGTCCGCAGTTCGCAGCGGCTTGGCCTGTGCGCGTATGATCCTTGAGGCCCTTTGAGGGGCACGCACATACTGCGTTCTGCGGCTTCACGCAGCTCCATGATCGAATTCAAGCACTATCAACCGGTACCCGACTTGCTGCGAGAGCGCGTGATCCTGGTTACCGGCGCGGGCCAGGGGATCGGGCGTGTCGCTGCACTCACGTTTGCGGCGCACGGCGCCACCGTTATCTTGCACGGGCGCGAAGTGGGGAAGCTCGAATCCGTCTACGACCAAATCGAAAGCGCAGGTGGGCCCCAGCCGACCATCCTGCCGCTCGACCTCGCAACAGCCCGGGACCGCGACTTCGACAACATGGCGCTGGCCATCGAGTCGCAGCTCCAGCGTCTCGACGGCATCCTTCACAATGCATCGCACCTCACCGACCCGGCCCCGCTCGACAATCAACGGCTGGAACAGTGGCTGCTGCTGCTGCGTGTCAATCTGGCGGCACCGTTTGCCCTGACGCGCGCCTGCAGTCATCTGCTGCGCGCCGCCGCTGATGCTTCGGTGATCTTTACTTCGGAAACGCACGCGCTCGAACCCGCGGCATACTGGGGCGGCTTCGCAGTGTCCAAGAGCGGACTCTCGGCGTTGGTCAAGATCCAGGCCCAGGAGTGGGCGGGCCTGAGTAATCTGCGTGTCAATCTCCTGGTCCCCGGCCCGGTGGATTCGCCTCAGCGCCAGCACACGCACCCGGGCGAGGCAGCCAGAAGCCGCCGCCGCCCCGAATCGATCATGCCCGCCTATCTCTACTTGATGGGACCTGACAGTCGAGGCGTGAGCGGAGAGGCAGTTTATTGTTGAAGCTGCTCGCGCAGCCAGTCCGGCAGCGGCCGCGATTTCCCGTCGCGCAGATCGATCCACACCATCACTGCCTCGCCCGTGGCGTAAACGCGCGTCGGCTCCCTGTCGTCGGTGATCGCGCTGCTCAGCACAAAGCTGCTGTTGCGGGGCCGTCCCGCGTAGAGCGAGATTGCGAGATCGGCTGGATAGACGACGGGAATGCGAAACCGGCAGCTCACGCTGCCCAGAATCGGTGCCTGCGTCCGCTCCGTATAGTCGATGCCGAGCCCGTCGAACCAGGAGATGCGCGCCTGTTCCAGACAGCGGAAATAGACGGTGTTGTTCATGTGCCCCAGCGCGTCCATGTCCGCCCAACGCATCTTCATGCGCTCCACGTGTACGAGCTTGCCCGTGAACTGCATCGCGTCCTCGCCCCCGTCTGGAACGTTTATCATTGCGCGGTGTCTAGGGAAGCTTTAGCGCTCCTTGCTAAGGTACCTACCTTAGCTTCGTCGCGGCGCCTCGCAGTCATCCGCACCTGACGCAACGCGCGTCGCGAGAATAGATCAGAGCTTCCCTAGCGAAGCTGCCCTAGAGCCGGCGCGATTCTAACAGGGTCCGCATCCGGAAAAGGTTCATCGAGTCGAGAGGCCGAAGTTGGTTGAACGCGAGTCCATGGAGTATGACGTGGTCGTTGTCGGGGCCGGGCCCTCGGGCCTGTCAGCCGCTATTCGTCTCAAGCAGCTTGCCGCGCAACATGGCCACGAAGTCTCCGTCTGTGTCCTGGAGAAAGGGTCCGAAGTCGGCGCGCATATCCTGTCCGGCGCCGTATTGGAGCCACGCGCCCTCGAAGAGCTGTTCCCGGACTGGCAGGCGCGCGAGGCGCCGCTGAACATGCCGGTTCAGCAGGACAGGTTCCTCTATCTGACCTCGAAGCGTGCGTGGCGGCTCCCCACGCCACCGCAGATGCACAACAGCGGCAACTACATCATCAGCCTGGGGAATCTGTGCCGCTGGCTGGCGAGCCAAGCAGAGGCGCTGGGGGTCGAGATCTATTCCGGCTTCGCGGCCGCCGAGGTCCTGTACGGCAAAGATGGCGCCGTGAGAGGTGTGGCCACAGGCGACCTGGGCATCGGTCGCGACGGCAAACATTCAGAGCGCTATCAGGCCGGGATGGAGCTTCGTGCGAAACAGACCATCATCGCGGAAGGCTGCCGCGGATCGCTTACGCAGGCCTTGTTCAAGCGCTTCAAGCTGCGCGAGGGCGTCGACCCGCAGACGTACGGAATCGGCATCAAAGAGCTCTGGGAGATCGATCCATCGCGGCATCGCCCCGGCCTTGTCGTGCACACCGTAGGCTGGCCACTTTCCAGCGAGACCTATGGCGGCTCGTTCCTCTATCACCTGGAGAATAACCAAGTGGCGGTGGGCTTCGTCGTCGGTCTCGACTACCGCAACCCCTATCTCTCGCCTTTCGAAGAATTTCAGCGTTTCAAGACGCACCCGGCGCTGCGCTCGACGTTCGAGAACGGTCGTCGCATTTCCTACGGCGCGCGGGCGATATCGGAAGGCGGTTTTCAATCCATCCCCAGGCTTACGTTTCCAGGCGGACTTCTGGTGGGCGATACCGCGGGCTTCCTCAATGTCCCTAAGATCAAAGGGACACACACAGCGATGAAATCGGGTACGACTGCCGCGGAGGCTGTGTTCGATCACTTGCGCGGTGGCGCAGGCGACGAAGTCACGAGCTACCCCGACCGCTTGCGCGCATCATGGGTTTTCGACGAGCTGTATCGGGTGCGCAATATCCGTCCGTCGTTCCGCTGGGGCCTGCTGGGCGGGATTGCATACTCGGCGCTGGATACGTTCCTGCTACGCGGCAGTGCGCCTTGGACGCTGCGCAATCACGCCGATCACACCCAGCTGCGCAAGGCCGCTGAGTCCAAACCGATCGCCTACCCCAAACCTGACGGTAAGATCAGCTTCGATCGGCTGTCCTCGGTGTTCGTGTCGAACACCAACCATGAAGAAGACCAGCTTCCGCACTTGCAGTTGCGAGATGCATCCGTTCCGATTCGCGTCAATCTGGAGATGTACGACGCGCCCGAACAGCGCTACTGCCCTGCTGGCGTATACGAGATCGTCCGTGACACCAACGGCCACAACCCGCGTCTGCAGATCAACGCCCAGAACTGCGTGCACTGCAAAACCTGCGACATCAAGGACCCGACCCAGAACATCGAGTGGGTCGTGCCCGAAGGTGGCGGCGGACCGAACTATCCCAACATGTAGCACTGCCTTCTCTCCCCTTCTCTCATGATCTCTAGTCCGTTCCAGCGCGGCGCCCCCGCTGCGCGCTTTGCCACCTGGTTGCTTGTCGCTTTCCTGATCGCTGTCTCAGCGTCGGCGCGGGAACTGCCCGATTCATCCTCCTGGCCACAAGAGCAGAGCGACCTCAAGCCCGATCCCAGCGTGGTCTACGGCCGTCTGGAGAACGGCATGCGGTACGTTCTCATGCCAAACGACACGCCCAAGGGTCGCGTCAGCCTGCGCCTCCTGGTGGCAGCGGGATCGCTGATGGAAACCGAGGACCAACGCGGCCTAGCTCATTTCCTCGAGCACATGGCATTCAAGGGTTCGCAGAACATGCCGGCCGGCGATCTGGTGCAGTACCTGCAGCGGCTGGGCATGGCTTTCGGCGCCGACACGAACGCCCACACCAGCTTCGAAAACACCGTGTACCAGCTGGAGCTGCCGTCGAACGATGCCGGATTGGTGGACAAGAGCTTGCTCGTGATGCGCGAGACCGCCGACCGCCTGCTGATTCTCGGTGCGGAACTGGATAAGGAGCGCGGCGTGATCCTGAGCGAAGAACGAATGCGCGACACTCCGGACTATCGTGCGACCGTCAGCAACTTCGAGTTTCTGCTGCCCGACTCCCTGATCCCGCACCGCTTCCCGATCGGCGTGGATTCGGTGATCGAGACCGCTCCCCGTCAGCGGCTGGTCGACTTCTATCGCACCTGGTACCGGCCGGAACGGCTCACGCTCATCGTGGTCGGCGCCATCGACTCCGCGCCCCTCGCCGAAAAAATCAAGACGCGTTTCGAGTCCATGCGCGCCGTTACCCCGCCTCGTCCCAATCCCGACATCGGGACTATCGCCCCGCGCAGCGCCACAGCGCGGCTGTTTAGCGATCCCGACGGACAGACGCGCGTGAGCCTTCAGAGCGCGAGCTATGCCGATCCCGGAGCCGATACACGCGCCAGCCGCGAGCGCGACATAGCTCTGTATCTGGCCAACGGTGTGGTCTCGCGTCGGCTCGCCACGCTCGCGTTGCAGAGCGGCGCCAGTTTCATCGGCGGCGCAGCGCAGTTCAACGACCTGCTGCGCTTCGCGCGCGTCGGCTCGGTCGAGATGCAGTGCAAGACCGGGCAATGGCAGCCGGCACTGGCGACCGCCGAGCAGGAGCTGCGCCGCGCGCTGACCTATGGTTTCACCGCCGCCGAACTCGAGGAACAGAAGAAGAATCTGCTGTCCATGTTCGAGCAGCTGGCGAAGGGGGCGTCGACGCGCGAATCGCCCGAGCTCGCCAACGACCTCGTCGAGCATCTAGGCGAGTTCAACGTGTTCACCGACCCCAGTTACGATCTGGCGGAGCTGAAGCGCGTAATGCCGGGGATCACGCCAGAACGCGCGCTCCAGGTTCTGCGCGAACTTTGGCAGGCAGGCGGCGGACCGCTGGTCTTCGTCACCGGACCCATCACGCTGGAGCACCCTGAGGCGGAGATCCTGCAAGCACTCGAGTCCAGCCGGGCACAGGCCGTGAAGCCGCCGGCGGATAAAGCGGTGCAGAACTTCGCTTACACCGACTTCGGAAAACCCACACCGGTGCTGGAGAAGAAGGTGGCCGCGGTGCTCGACGTCATACAGGCGCGCTTCGGCAACAACGTGCGAATCAACCTCAAACCCACCAAGTTCGAAGCTAACTCGATCCTGGTCGGTATCCGCTTCGGTGGCGGCCGCCTGGAGCTGCCGCGCGACAAACCAGGTCTGGCGCTGCTCGCCGAGCACGCATTCATCAGCGGCGGGTTGCGCAAACACAGTTACGACGAGCTCAACCGCATCACCACAGGACGCAATATCGGCCTGGACCTGAGCGTCGACGACGACGCATTCGTGTTCAGCGGTCAGACCACGCCCGAGGATCTGCTGCTGCAGCTGCAGGTCATGGCCGCGTACCTCACCGAGCCCGGCTACCGTCCAGAGGCACTCGAGCGCTTTCGCCAGTCGCTGGGGCCGTTCTATCTGAACCTTACCCGCACGCCCGGCGGAGTCCTGCAATCGGAAGTCGCGCGCTATCTCCACGGCGGTGATCCGCGCTTCGGCTATCCGCAGCAGGACGAAGTGGCGGTGCGCACGTTCGACGAGCTCAAGGCGTGGCTGTCGGCACCGCTGGCAACGAGCTATCTCGAGATCTCGTTGGTGGGCGACTTCGATCCCGACGTCGCGCTGCAGGCTGTAGCTGCCACTTTCGGCAGTCTGGCCACGCGTGAGGCGCAAAAACCAGCCTACACCGCGGAACGACAGGTCCGCTTCCCGGCCGCGCACGAGCTCAAGACGTTCAACTTCGAATCGCACGACCCCAAGGCTCTAGGGGCGGTGTATTGGCCGACCACGGATTTCACTCATGTGAGCGAGGTGCGTCGGTTGTTCGTTCTGGCCAAAGCGCTGGAGGGGCGCATGCTGGATCGCATCCGCGTACAGCAAGGACAGTCCTACGCGGCGCAAAGCGCCAACATTCCCAGCCAGGCCTTCCCTGGCTACGGCGTGCTCTATGCCTTGGTCGACGCGACGCCGAGCAAGGCCCCCGAGTTGGCACGAGAGATCCGCGACATCGGTGCGCGCGTAGCCCGCGAGGGCGTTACGCAGGATGAGCTGGAGCGGGCGCGCAATCCGGCCGTGAGCACGCTGAAAAAACTGCTCATGGACAACCACTATCTGCTCTCGGCCATCATCTCCGGCTCGCAGGAGCAACCCGAGCGCTTGTTACGCGCCAAGACGAGTGTGCCGGAGCTCGAGGGGCTTACCACCGCCGACCTCGACGAGGTAGCGCGGAAGTACCTGCGCTACGAGGACGCCCTGCCGATCGCTATCGTCCCTTCGCAGGCAACGGCAAAGACCTCTTCGGCACGACCCACCGAGAAGGAATCCGCACCGGCGCACTAAGAAGGTGGGTCAGCCGGGCCTGTTCGCCGGTCCTCGCCCCATCGCCTGAGTCAGGGATCCCAGCATGTCCATCGGGAACACGATGGTGTTGGATTTGTCCCCGGCGATCACGGTCAAGGTCTGCAGATAGCGCAGCTGCATGGCTTCCGGCTGCCCGGCAAGTGTGCGCGCGGCTTCCAGCAGCTTTTGCGAGGCTTGCAGCTCGGCCTCGGCGAGAATCACTTTGGAGCGCCGCTCACGCTCGGCTTCGGCCTGGCGTGCCATGGCCCGCACCATCGTCTCGTTGAGATCGATCGCCTTGATCTCGACCATCGACACCTTGATGCCCCACTGATCGGTCTGCTCGTCGAGCTGGTGCTGGATGTCGAGATTCAGCTTGTCGCGCTCCGCCAGCATCTCGTCGAGCTGGTGTTTGCCCAGGACGGCGCGCAGGGTAGTCTGCGCAAGCTGGCTGGTCGCGACCAGATAGTTCTCCACCTGGATGATGGCCTTCTGCGGATCCACCACGCGGAAGTAGATCACCGCGTTGACCTTCACCGAAACGTTGTCTCGAGAAATAACGTCCTGGCTGGGAACATCCATCGTCACTGTGCGCAGCTCCACGCGCACCATCTGCTGGATGCCGGGTATGACGATCACCAGTCCGGGACCCTTTACCCGCCAGAAGCGTCCGAGCTGGAACACGACGCCGCGCTCGTATTCGCGCAGCACGCGGAAGGAGTAGAACAGCACCCCTACGATGAAAACAACTACGACGATTCCGCTGATGCCTTGCATGTCTCCCCTCCTCGTTAGGCTCGTCCAACGAAGCCGCGTTCGGTTCTCGCACAAGCAAGAATGGATCAGGCCTTTTCTGGATCCGGTTCCACTTCCAGCACCAGTCCATCCATGCGCTTGACGCGCACTTGTTGACCAGGACGCAGCTCGACACGGCTTTGGACGCGCCAGACTTCGCCGTGCACACGAGCCCACCACTGGCCATTCGCATGCTCGATCATTTGGCCCGGTGCGCCGATCAGCTCCTCCCGACCGCTCACCACCGGTCGCCGTCGCGCCTGCACCGCCATCCCGATGACGAACAGAAAGAACGCAGCGGTGAGCGCGGCGACCAAGCCGATCAGAGCCCACGGGATATCGTAACCGGGAACGTCGGTTTCGATCAGCATGACGGAGCCCAGGACAAATGCAATCACCCCACCGATGCCCAGCGCACCGTACGAGGCGATGAACAGCTCTGCTACGATGAAGCCGATCCCCAGAACGATCAGCGCCAGGCCCGCATAGTTCACCGGGAGCAGCTGGAACGCGTAGAGGGCCACGAGCAGACAGATCCCGCCGACCACGCCGGGCAGCACGAGGCCGGGGTTGTAGAACTCGAACAACAACCCGTAGATCCCGAGCAGCATGAGAATGTACGCAATGCTCGGGTCGGTGATGATCGCCAGCAGGCGGCTGCGCCAATCCTGCTCGACCCTCACCAGCACTGCACCTTCGGTATCCAACGTGCGCTTCTGACCCTGGATCTCGAAACTCTTGCCGTTCACTTTCTTCAGCAGATCCGTCAGATCGGTGGCAATGAGGTCGGCAACTTTGATCTTTACCGCTTCCTCGGCGGGCAAGCTCACCGCCTCGCGCACTGCTCGTTCGCCCCATTCGACGTTGCGCCCGCGCAGCTCCGCGAGGCCCCTGATGTACGCCGATGCGTCGTGGATCGCTTTGCGGCTCATGGTATCGGCCGGCTCCGGCGCGCCTTTCTCGCTGCTGCCCTTGCGCTTCTTGTTCTGCTGGGGTTTCTGCTTGTCCTCCGGCTTGGACGGCTCGCCTCCGCCGGGACCTCCGATCTGAACCGGTGTCGCGGCCCCCAGGTTGGTAGCCGGCGCCATCGCAGCGATGTGGCTGGCGTACAGAATGTAGGTTCCAGCGCTCGCCGCACGCGCACCGCTCGGAGCGACGTAGACCGCGACAGGAACCGGCGAAGCGAGGATGTCCTTGATGATGGCCCGCATGGAGGTATCCAAACCGCCTGGCGTGTCCACCTGCAGCACGACAAGCTGCGCGCCCAGCTTAAGGGAATGCTCGAGGCCGCGATGGAAGTAGTCTGCAGTCGCCGGGCCGATTGCGCCGTTCACCGTCAGCACGATCACTGGTCCAGACGCTGCCGATGCGCTCGATAGCAGCAGACACGAAACCAGGGCGAGCAGCAGACGCATGTGACAGACCTTGGAAGCAGCCCAATATAGACCCTTTCCGCCGTCCGCGCAGTCCGCGCGCGCGTCAGGGGGCGGGGTCGACGAGCACGCCCGGGTTGAGCATGCCCTTGGGGTCGAGGCACTTCTTGGCCGCGATCAAGGCCTCAGCGAATAGAGCGGGCCGCTGGCGGTCGTACCAGCGGCGATGATCGCGGCCGACTGCGTGATGGTGAGTGATGGTGCCGCCGAGCTTGATGAGCACGTCGGAGGCGGCGGTCTTGATGGCCCAGGCCTGCTCTACCAATCGCGTCTTGTCACCCAGCGCGTGCCAGGAGAAGTAAGGCGCCGGGCCGTCGGGATAGACATGCGTGAAGCGGCAGGTGACCAGACCCGGCCGCCCGGTCACCTCTTTTATAGCGCGTTCGGTTGCTGCTTTCACTTGCGCGTGAAACTGCGCGAATCGATCCCATGTGATTGCGGTCTCGAACGTCTCAGTGATGATCCCGCGCGGCGTGAGCACCTCGCGGCTGTAAGGCATACGCAGAAAGCTGTCGCGCCATTGGCCCGCAGCTCCCTGTCGCTGTGCGCCTTCACCCTTGATCGCGGGCGCATCGTATTCGCCGCCGTGGGCACGCACGATTTCCAGCGCGCGCGCCAGCGCCGCGTCCATCGGGCAATCCGCCGACTCGAAGTTGAGGACCAGCACGGACCGCCCGCCGTCCCCCGCACCGTTGATCAGCGCCTCGTCGGCATCGAGCAGCCGGCAATTGGCAGGATAGAGCTGCGCCTGGGCGATGGCCCGGACCGCCTCGGCAGCGCGATAGAAGTCCAGGAAGCGCGCGCTGGTTGCAGCACGAAAGGTCGGGCGCGGACGCAATTTCATCCAGGCCTCGGTGATGATGCCCAGGGTGCCCTCCGAGCCGATGAACATGCGGTCGGGGCTCGGGCCGGCACCGGAGCCCGGGAGGCGGAAGGACTGCATCACCCCGGCCGGTGTTACGACTCGGAGGCTCTCGACGAAGTCGTCGATATGAGTATGGAGCGTCGCATAGTGGCCGCCGCCACGGGTCGCGATCCAGCCTCCTAGGGTAGAGAACTCGAACGACTGCGGAAAATGACGCAGGGTAAGACCGCTGGGTTTGAGCTGGCTCTCCAGCGATGGACCGTACACCCCGGCTTGAATGCGCGCGGCCTGTGAGACCTCGTCGATCTCCAGCACGCGGTCGAGCCGTTTCAGATCGACGGTAACGATCGGCCGATCAGTTCGCGGCGGCTCGACCCCCGCGACAACGCTGGAGCCGCCCCCCCAAGGAATGACGACTGCGTCGAGCGAATCGCACCACGCGAGCGTCGCGACAAGCTCCGCTTCATTGCGCGGAGAGGCGATCACGTCGGGCGGGTTGGAGAAATCGCGCGCAAAGACACGAGCGCTGTCGAAGAAGGACTTGCCGTAACTGTGGAGGAGGCGCTCGTAGTGATCCACGGAGCAGAGGTCGTCGAGACCGCGCGGTGGCTGCACCCGCGGCTTGCGTAGCTCGATCTCTTCTGCCCGCGGCGTTGCCGTGGCTTCGAAGCGGGCAACTCCGAAGCGCTTGGCATAAGCAGCCTCGAGGCGACCGACCTCCTCCGGCGTCAGGTGTTCGGTTTCATAGCCCCAACCCCAGAATTTGAGGCGTGCCTTGGTTGCGTCCATCCGATTCCTAGTGCGCTAAAGCCTTCGCCGTGTGAGCGGCCCGCTGGGCCAGTCCCAATGCGTCTATTCCTCTCGTAACCAGGTCTGAGAGCGACCGAACAACGACAAGCCGACGTAGCCCCGCACCTCGAGTTTGCGCCCACCTTCGGTCAACCGCATTCTGGCGCGATAGATCGTGCCGGTCTTGGGGTCGAGAATTTCGCCGCCGCTGTAGTGATCGCCGTCCTTCTTCAAACCCCACAGGAAGATCATGCCGATGATCGGTTGATCCTTGCGCTCGCCTTCGCATTTCTTGCACAGGTGGCTGGGATCGTCACCGGGCAGCGGGAACACCTGCTCGACCTTGCCCTCGAACACGCCGTTCCTGTCTACGATTCGCACCAGAGAGCGCTCCCTGCCGGTCTTGTCGTCGATGGTCTTCCACACGCCTGCCGGCGAATCCATGTCCGCATCGGCCACTTGCGCGTGGCCTAGTATCAACAGGCCGGCCAGTATCCAACCCAGCAGTTTCATGCGCGAGCTCTCCGAATGGCGGCGCTTCAGCGGCGGTGGAGGGCCCGCGGTTTCGGCGCTTTGGCTTGAGCGCGACTTGCGGTCATAACGTCCGGCGGCGCCTTCCAACGGCGCTCGATCGCCTTCCAGTCCCACTCGATGCCCAAACCCGGCTGGTTGGACGGCAGCGCATAACCATCGCGAAGCACGATGCGCGAGGTCGTGATGTCGTCCAGCTGAGGGATGTGCTCCAGCCAGCTCGCGTTGGGCACCGCGCAGCACAACCCGAGATGGATCTCCATCAAATAGTGCGGGCAGACCTGGACGTTGAACGTTTCGGCCAGATGTGCGACTTTCAGCCAGGGCGTAATGCCGCCGACGCGCCCGACATCGACCTGGATAATGTTGCACGCGCCGCGCTGCAGATACTCGCGGAAATGGCTTGGGTGATAGAGCGACTCGCCAATGGCGATGGGCAGCGAAGTGGAGCGAGACAACAGCACGTGCCCGTTCAAATCCTCGGCGGGAAGCGGCTCCTCGAACCATAAGACATCCAGCGCCTCGTAGTGTCGAGCGCGGCGAATAGCTTCCGAGACCGTGAAGCCCTGGTTGGCGTCGGTCATGATGTCGAACGCCGGACCGAGCGCCTTGCGCACAGCAGAAAGTCGGGCCACGTCCTCCGAGACGTGTGGCCGCCCGATCTTGATCTTCACCCCGCGGAAGCCGTTGGACTTCGCCCGCAGCGCATTCTCCACGACCTCGCCGGGCTTCAGATGCAGCCAGCCACCCTCGGTGTCGTAGACGGGTACGCGGCGCTGAGCTCCTCCTGCCATCACGTGCAATGGAAGCGCCGCCGCGCGACAGCGGCGATCCCATAGCGCGGTATCGATCACACACAGCGCGATGCTGGTGATGGCACCGATCGAGGTCGCATGAGTGAAGAAGAACAGATCCTTCCAGATCTCCTCTACCATCTCTGCGTCCTTTCCCAGCAGCCGAGGTGCGAGATGATCGCGCAGCAGAGCGATCACGGAGGATCCGCCGTTGCCGATGGTGTAGGAATAGCCGGTTCCTTCCGATCCGTCGTCGCAAAACAGGCGCAGCATCGGCGTCTCTTGCAGCGAGAACGTCTGAATTGCGTCGCTGCGGGCAACCTTGGGTTCGAGATCGACCTGAAAGATTTCGACCCGGGTGATCTTAGGCATATTGTTGGTCTTGTATGGAAGGATGAGTTGCCCAGCGCTGTAGTGCTCAGGAAACGGCTTCGAAAATCCCGGCCGCGCCCATTCCAGTCCCGATGCACATCGTGACCATGCCGTATCGTTGCTTGCGCCGGCGCAACCCGTGCACGATTGTCGCGGTCCGAATCGCTCCGGTCGCGCCCAGCGGATGGCCCAAGGCAATGGCGCCGCCGAGCGGATTGATCTTCGTCGGATCCAGACCGAGGTCGTTGATGACAGCCAGGCTCTGGGCCGCAAAGGCCTCGTTCAGCTCGATCCAATCCATGTCTTCTTGTTTGAGGCCAACCTGCTCGAGCACCTTCGGAATCGCGAACTTGGGCCCGATCCCCATGATCTCGGGCGGCACTCCCGCGACGGCGAAGCCGAGGAATTTCGCCAGCGGCTGCAAGCCATAACGCTTGAGCGCGGCGTCGGATGCGAGAATCACCGCGCCGGCGCCGTCCGAGGTCTGCGAGCTGTTGCCCGCGGTCACGCTGCCGCTGGCGGCGAATGCAGGCCGCAGCTTTGCCAACACTTCTGGCGTGGTGCCGGCACGCGGACCTTCGTCGATCGAGACGACCCGTGTGTTGTGCTTGATCCGGTGCGTAGCCAGGTCGGGCAGTTTCTCGTCGATCGTGTAGGGGGCGATCTCCTCGGCAAACTCTGCCGACTCGATCGCCGCAAGTGCCTTGCGATGGCTCTCGGTGGCAAACCGATCTTGCGCCTCGCGCGAAACGTTCCAGCGCTGCGCGACCTTCTCGGCCGTAATGCCCATCCCATAGCCGATGCCGATATTCTCGTCGCCGTCGAAAATGTGCTCGTTGATGGCGATCTTGTTGCCGCCCATGGGGATCATGCTCATGCTTTCCGCACCGCCGGCGATCATGACGTCTGCCTCACCCAATCGAATACGATCCGCCGCCATCGACACTGCTTGCAGCCCCGAGGAGCAGAACCGATTGACCGTCACGCCCGACACCGTGCTGGGAAACCCCGCCAGCAGCAAGCCGATGCGCGCGACATTCATACCTTGCTCCGCCTCGGGGATCGCGCAGCCTACGATGACATCATCGACTGCGCCTGGATCGAGTCCGGGCGCCTGTCTCAGCACGCTCTTGAGAGCGTGTGCGAGCAGATCGTCCGGCCGTGTGTTGCGGAACATCCCGCGCGGGGCCTTGCCCACCGGCGTCCGCGTAGCAGCTACGACGTAGGCATCCTGGACTTGCTTTGCCATTCGATTCCTCCAAGGCGCCGCAATGCACCGCGGCGAGAAGCATCAATTGCGCAGTGGCTTTCCGGTTTTCAAGGTGTGCTCGATCCGCGCCTGCGTCTTGGCAGTGGCGATAAGCTCCATGAAGCATTCGCGCTCGAGGTCGAGGAACCACTGCTCGTCGACCAGGCTGCCGGCCTCGACGTCCCCACCGCACAGTACATAGGCGATCTTGCTTGCCACGAGGAAATCGTGCTCCGAGATCTGCGCACCTGCGACCAGGTTTGCCAGGTACGCTTTGAGCGTGGCGATCGCCGTCCGGCCCGCAGCAGGGATATCGCGCGCCCTCAGCGGAGGACGGTAGCCCGCCTCGACCATCGCGGTGATCTCCGATTTGGCGATATACAGAAGCTCGGCGCGATTCATGACGATGCGGTCCGCGATTTTGAGATAGCCCAGCTCACGCGCTTGCTCCGCCGATTTGCCGACCGTCGCCAGGGCCACATTCTGGAAGTACTGGCGCAGGAACGGAAAAGGGTCGCCGCCTTTCGCCTCCAATGCGCAGCGCAAAGCCAGCTCCTTGCAGCCGCCGCCGGCCGGAACGAGACCAACGCCGGCTTCGACCAATCCGATATAACTTTCCAGCGTCGCGACAGCCCGTCCCGAGTGCATGACGAACTCGCAGCCGCCCCCCAATGCGAGGCCCTCGACCGCGGTTACAGTGGGAACCAGCGCATATTTCCAGGCCTGCGTCGTCACTTGAAACTGCTCGACGATGCTTTCGACTTTCTCCAGTCGCCCCGCCATGACCGCGTCGGCCACGTTGAGCTTGTGCGCCGCCTTGAGCACGATGGATTCGGCTTCGCGACGGACTCTCTTCATCATCGACGCAAACGCGGATGGCTTGCTCGCGCCGGCAGGTCTCGCCGAGGAGCCCGACAGATTTGCGCCGACGGAGAAGGGAGGCTCGGTCTGCCAGATGATCAGGCCTTTGAACTTGCGCTCCGCCTCGTCGATCGACTGCATGACGCCGTCGAGCACGTCCTCGCCGATCGCGTGCATCTTGCTCTTGAAGCTGACGATGCCGATGTCGTCGCCGGTGGTCCACATCCGCACGGCATCGGTCTCGAACACCGTCTCACCGTAGTGAATCGGTTCACCGACGAGGCGATCCGGGTATGCCTGGCGACGATAGACTGCCAGCCTCGAGCGCGGACGCAACGCATCGGCCGACGCGCTGTAGGATCCCTGCGGCGAGTGCACGCCGTTACGCCTCGGATCCGTCGCCCAGGTCGGCAGCGGCACGTTCGCCATTGCCTTGCCCGCGCTGATGTCGTCGCTGATCCACGCGGCGACGCGCTGCCAGCCCGCCGTCTGCCAGATCTCCAGCGGCCCCTCGTTCCAGCCGAAGCCCCATCGCACCGCCAGATCCAGATCGCGTGCGTTGTCCGCGATATCTGCGAGCTGATAGGCGCAGTAATGCAGCATGTCCCGGAACACGGCCCACAGCAGTTGCGCCTGGGGATGCTGACTTTGCCTCAACTGCTGGAAGCGGTCTGCTATATCTTTGGTCTTGAGGATCTCTACCACGGCAGTGTCGGGCTCGGTGCCCGACAGGCGGTAGTTGCCCGTCGTCAGGTCCAGCACCTGGATGTCCTTGCCCTGCTTCCGATAGACGCCGCGCCCGGATTTCTGGCCGAGGGCGCCCTGCTCCAGCAGCTTTCGGTACCAGTCCGCAAGCTCGAAGTACTTGTGCCACGGGTCGTCGGGGAGTGTCTCCCTCATCGTGTTGACCACGTGGGCCAGCGTGTCCAGACCGACGACGTCCGCCGTGCGGTAGGTTGCGCTCCTGGGGCGTCCGATCAGCGGGCCGCTGAGAGCGTCAACGACATCGAACCCAAGGTGCAGGCGCTGGGTGTGGTGAAACGCAGCCAGGATGGAGAACACGCCGACCCGGTTCGCGATGAAATTCGGCGTGTCCTTGGCGCGGATCACGCCCTTGCCCACTGCAGTGGTCAGAAATGCCTCGAGCTGATCGAGCAGCGCAGGGCGCGTCTCGCGGGCGGCGATCAGTTCGACGAGATACATGTAGCGCGGCGGATTGAAGAAGTGCACGCCACAGAAGCGCTCGCGCAGCGCCTCGGGCAGCGCCTGCGCCAGGGCGTTGACGGACAGGCCCGACGTATTGCTCGCCAGTACCGCGTGATCCGCGAGATGCGCAGCTATCTTGTCGTACAGCGATTTCTTCAGGTCCATGCGCTCCGCGATCGCCTCGATCACCAGATCGCAATCGCGCAACTGCTCGAGGTGCTGATCGTAGTTGGCCGCTTCGATGTATGCGGCCTTGACCGTCGACGCGAGCGGGGCGGGCTCGAGCTTGCTCAGATTCTCGATCGCGCGCCGGACGTTCGCATCGGGGTCTCCCTCCTTCGCGGCCAGCTCGAACAGGATCACAGGTACATTCGCATTGACCAGATGCGCGGCGATCTGCGCGCCCATCACGCCAGCGCCGAGCACGGCGGCTTTGCGGACTTGAAGCGTGGAATGAGTCATCTGAGCTCGAAATCTCGAACGATGCGCGCGGAGGACGCCGGCCGCGCGCTTATCGATTAGAAGGTGTAGCTCACTTGGAACGCGAGGATGTTCGCGAAGTTCTTGTATTCCCCGTTCACCGTGCTTGTGCCTCCGAACGGCCCTGTCGCCGGCAGGCCGGGTTGGAGATGCGTGCTATCGATCGTCGTCGTGGGAAACCAGATATAGGCGTAGCCGACATCGAAGGCCAGGGCTTTCGACGGCCGATAAGTGGCGCCCAGGGCGAACCAATAGCGATCGTTGTCCGGCAGCCGCACGGTACGATATTGATCCTGCACCGGGCTCTGATCCCATGCTATCCCGCCCTTGAAGGTCCAGCTCTCCGTATGGTGATAGTCGAGCCCGAGCGACAACCGCCAGGCGTTCTTGAAATTGAGCGCCAATGTGTCCTGTGTGGCGTTATTTGCCGTGTTGACGATATTGATCTGCTGCAGCACGTCCCAGTGGGTAAAAGTGATGTCGCCCAGCATGTCCCACTTGTCGCCGAACTTCTGCATGACGCTCAAAGAAAACATATCGGGCAAGGTCACCTCGGCGGAGGTATTGAAGGTCCCGCTTGCGATGGGTGTTCCGGTGGAGTTGAGCGCGGTGTTCACGCTCCCTTTTATCGTGTAGTCCAGTCGGGACCGGTAGCTTGCGCCGATGCGCATGTCCGGACTCACCTGGAACATCGCACCGAGGTTCCAGCCCCACGCGCCGTCCTGGCCGGTCAGCTCGGTCGTTCCCTCGCCGAGAGGCGTGGCGATCGCGTTGGTGAGATCAATCTGCAGGAATTGATAGCTTACCCCCGCCCCGATCGAAATCGTGTCCGTCACCTTGTATGCCACGGAGGGATTGTAGTTGATGGTCGTGAGGTCGGACTTGATACCTTGGAAGCGACCGACCCAGGTATCGTCGTACTCGGTTTTCAGGCCGAAAGGCGTGTTCACTCCAAATCCGATGCTGAAGCGGTCGCCGAGCGGCGCGGTAGCGTAGAAATTCGCGACGGGCACCACGCCCCCCGCGTTGCCACCATTGCCCCCAGGCTGAGAACCTGTCGTCGTCGCCAAGCCTGGGATGCTGGATCCGTTGCTGCTGAACTTGGCACTGAGATCAATCGCGGCGACACCCAGCACGACTTGCGGGCCCGGCAGGAACGACATGCCGGCAGGGTTGGCAAACACCGTGGTGGCGTCCTGGGCTGCAGCCGCTTGACCGGCATAGGCGACACCGAGCCCGCTCGCACTCTGCTCGGACAGCGCAAACCCGGCTGCGCCCACCGCTGCGCCATATCCAGCCAAAGCCGCAATCGCGCCCATGCGGATGAGCGTCGTTGTCCTCGTTTGCATGGTTCGTCCTCCGCTGTTGTGATCGGTACCGACTACCCCCTCTCCTACTTCGTCCGCTCCTTCTTATCTGCCGACCGGATGGACAGGCCGCGGCTTGCGGTTCTCATCGACCGCGACGTAGGTCAACGTCGCCTCTGTGACTTTCACCGTCACTTCCTCCGGAACGCCACGTTGCGCGAACACCTCTACGTCGACCGTCACCGAAGTGCGGCCTACCTTCACGACCTGCGCGTAAAAGCTGACGAGATCGCCGATCAGAACCGGCTGCCTGAACAGAAACGAGTTCACCGCCACGGTAGCCACCCGTCCTTTCGCGACGCGCAAGGCGGGAATGCTTCCGGCGATATCGACCTGGGACATGATCCAGCCGCCGAAGATATCTCCGGTCGAGTTGGCGTCCGCCGGCATCGGCACGACACGCAGCACCGGCTCGCGATCGCGCGGAAGCTGCATAGGTTCCCCGTCGCTAGTCTCAGTGGCCGGCATACAGCTGCTCGTATTCGGCCCGATGCTGCTCGAGGACGCGCGCGCGCTTGAGTTTCATCGTCGGCGTCAGCAAACCGTTCTCGACTGACCACGGCTCTTCGAAAACAGCCACGCGTCGGATCCGTGCGTAGCCGGGAAACTGCCTGATCTGTGTATTGATACGCTCCAGCACCAATCGCTCCGCCTGAGAGCCGAGAGGCGACAATGACGACACCGGGTCCAGGCCGTTCGCCACCGCGAGCTTGGCCCACTGGTCTTTGTTCGGGACCACGAATACGGACAGAAACGGCTTGCCTTCGCCTATCACCATCACCTGCTCGAAGAAGGGATCGCGCGCGATGGCGGCCTCCATGTCTACCGGCGGCACCTTCTCGCCGTTGGACAGAACGATGATTTCCTTCAGGCGCCCGGTGATGTACAGACGGCCATCGCGATCCATCCGAGCGGTGTCACCGGTATTCAGCCAGCCATCCGCGGTAAACATGGCTTTGGTCGCCTCGGGATTTTCCCAGTATCCCAGCATGACATTCGGTCCCTTGACCAGCAGCGCATCCTTGTCGCCGATCTTGACCTGTACGCCCGGAATGGGCAAACCGATGCTCTCGGGCACATTGTTCTCGATCCGGTTTCCGCTGACCACGGGGCTCGTCTCCGTCATCCCGTATCCCTGAAGCAGGGGCAGGCCAAGCCCGATGAACACTCTGGCCACATCCGGCGGAAGTGCGGCGCCACCGCTGACCGCCGCTCGCAAGCGGCCACCCAGCCGCGCCAGGACCTTGTCGGCCACCAGCTTCTTCAGCAGCGGCCACAGCAAAAGGCTGAGGCGCCACGGCCCGCGGCCTTGCTGATGCTCGAAGCGGATCCAGCCGACCTGAGTAGCGAGCTCGAACAGCCTACGTCGCAGCGCTGGCCCCTCGGCGAGCTTTGCTTTGATCGCAGCGTACACGCGCTCATAGATGCGCGGCACGGAAATGAGCAGCGTGGGGCGGATCATGACCAGATCCTCCGCGAGCTGTGGGATGGAACGAGCGTAGGCAACGCGTGCACCCGCCAAGACCGTGAGGTAATAGCCGCAGGTACGCTCGAAGGTGTGGGATAGCGGCAAGAACGACAGAAACGTGTCCTGACTGCCGACGTCGAACAGCTGCACGGCGGAATATGCGTTGAACAGCATGTTGTGGTGGCTCAACATGACGCCTTTGGGGCGTCCGGTGGTACCCGAGGTGTAGATGATGCTCGCGAGCTTGTGCGGGTCCCGGCTGACATGCTCGACCGCATTCCTGCTCTCGGGACCGTCGCTGTCGGGGAGCCAGGCCGCCACGCTGACGAGCCTTGGATCGGCAGGCGGGCTCGGCAGCGCCTCGACGCACAGCACGCGCACCAGGCTCTCGAGTTGCGCGCCGAGGTCCGCGAACGCAGCCCACTGCTCGGGCGCCTCGAACAACAACAGCTTGGCCCTGCAGTTCTGAATGATGTATGCGACGTTGTCGGGCCGATCCTGCGTGTACAGCGGCACGAGCACCAGTCCGAGCCCCATCGCCGCCTGATCGAGCGCGACCCAGTTGCACGAATTGCGCAGCATGATCGCGACCCGATCGCCCGGATCCAGCGACTCGCGCCGAAGCGCCGCTTGCCAGCGCGCGACCAGCCGGTCCATCTGCGCCCAGGTGTAGTCGCGCCACACACCGGCTTCGCCGTCGTACTCGGTGTAGGCGACGGCGTCCCCGGAGCGCCGCACGCGCTCGCTGAACAACCCATCCAGCGTGAGCGCCAGGTCGGGTGAAATCAGATCAGCTCGCTCGACCACTTGTCCGCTCTGCTGCGCGCCACGCATCAGTCCAGAAAAATATCCGCGTGCAGGGGCGCACCCGGCATCACTGCATACGGTTCGAAGTCGGTCACGCCAGCGCCGCGCAACACGTCTTCGTCGACGAAGAACCTGCCGGTGCTGCCGCGGCTGTCGCCGGTCAAGATCGCGTATGCAGCGTCCGCCATGATTTGCGGCGTGCGGCTGGCCTTGACCGACTCGGGAAAAAATACTTCCACCGCCGCGGTGGCGATGGTCGTCCGCGGCCAGAGCGAATTTACGGCGACGCCCTGCGCCGCGAACTCGCGCGCCATACCCAGGGTGCACAGACTCATGCCGTACTTCGCGATGGTGTAGGCAACGTGTGGCGCGAACCACTTCGGATCCAAATTCAGGGGCGGCGACAGGGTCAGAATGTGCGGGTTTTCCGCTTTCAGCAGATAGGGCAGGCAAGCCTGAGAGCAAAGGTACGTGCCGCGCGTGTTGACGCCCTGCATCAGGTCGTAACGCTTCATCTGCGTGGACAGGGTCCCGGTCAAGCTGATCGCGCTGGCGTTGTTGACCAGTGCGTCGATCCCGCCGAATGTCTCGGCCGCTTGCCGCACAGCGGCTTCGACTGCCGCTTCGTCGCGGATATCGAGCTGCAGCGGGAGGGGCCGCCCGCCCTGCGCCTCGACCTCGGCAGCGACGCTGTGGATCGTGCCCTGCAGCTTCGGGTGCGGCTGCGCCGTCTTGGCGGCTATCACGACATTGGCGCCATCGCGTGCGCAACGCAGCGCGATGGCACGGCCGATGCCGCGGCTCGCGCCGGTTATCAAGATTGTCTTGTCCTTCAGCGTCCGCATGCGTTCGGAATCACTCGCCGCTGAACGCCGGTTTGCGCTTCTCGACGAAAGCTGCCACGCCCTCGGCCAGGTCGCGCGTGTGCGCGCAACGCGCAAACGCGGCCAACTCTTCCTCCATCTGCGTCTCGATGCTGTGCTCCAGCGAATGGTTCATCAGCCGCTTGGCCTCACCGTAGGCTTTGGTAGGTCCATCGGCAAGCCGGCGCGCAATCCGCGCACTCTCGTGGGCCAGCTGATCTGCCGGTACCACCCAGTTGATCAGGCCCAACGCTCGCGCGGTAGCAGCATCGAACAGATCGGGCAGAAGGGTGAGCTCCATCGCTTTCTTGTAGCCTATGAGTCGGGGAAGAAAATGCGAGCTGCCGCCGTCGGGGCTGGTGCCGATGTTCGCGTACGCCAACGAGAACCGTGCGTTGTCGGCGGCGACCGCGAGATCCGCCGCGCACATGATGCTGAATCCCGCGCCCGCGCAAGCCCCATGCACGCTGGCCAGCACCGGCTTCGGCATGCGCCGCAACGCAA
>Ga0335083_10001606_pt1 | contig 30859 bp, 34 predicted proteins | sample Lox_Sample_42_FD_206716 | JGI IMG/M metagenome (GOLD analysis project Ga0335083, IMG submission 206716) | Soil microbial communities from Loxahatchee National Wildlife Refuge, Florida, United States - Lox_Sample_4.2 | ecosystem: Environmental > Terrestrial > Soil > Wetlands | place: USA...
TCGGGCCCAAAACGCCTTATGGTTCGGGCGGTTTTTGAAGGAGTTCCAGTCGGATGTCACCAGCTCATCAATCACACGGGCCATTGGCGGGAGTGAAGGTCGTGAGCTGCTCGACCGCGCAGGCGGGCACGGTGCCCTACATGCTGATGGCCGATCTCGGGGCCGACGTGATCAAGATCGAGGCGCCGGGGATCGGCGATCCCTCGCGCCGCATGACCGTGCTGCCAGGCAAGGGCAGCACCTTCTTCGAGACCAACAATCGCGGCGTGAAGAGCGTGACGCTCAATCTCAAGACGCCGGAGGGCAAGGCGATCCTGCACAGACTGATCGCGAAGGCCGACATCTTCGGCCAGAACTTCCGCCCGGGCGCCGCCGAGAAGAACGGCTTCGGCTGGGAAGAGCTTCGCAAGATCAATCCCAGGCTCGTCTATGTCTCGATCTCGGGGTACGGCACCAAGGGTCCGAACGGGCATCTGCCGGGCACCGATTCGATGGCGCAGGCGCTGGGCGGCATCGCCGAGGCCTATTCGATGCCGGGCCAGAAGATGCGCACCGGCATCGCCTCGGTGGCCGACGAGTCGACGGCGATGCTGGCCTTCGGCGGCGCGCTGGCGGCCCTCCATCATGCGCGCACGACGGGAGTCGGCCAGAAGATCGAGCTGTCGCTGCTGGGCTCGCTGGTGCGGTTGATGGGCTGGACCTTCACCACCACCATGTGGCGCGACAGGAACCCGGTGACGGGCCAGGCCCGCATCACCGGCACCGCCGAGCGGCCGGGCATCAGCGCGAGCTTCAACGACCGCGACGGCAAGCCGCTCGTCTTCCAGCTCACCGGGCCGGACAACTGGCATGACGCCATGACGGCGCTGGGTTTCATGCCCAGGCTGAAGCAGGCGGGCTTCGAGAATTTGGGTGTGATCATCGACAACGACGCCAAGCGCATCGAGCTGCTGGCCCTGCTCGACGAGCTCTTCGCCACGGGCACGCGCGAGGATTGGGTGGGCAAGCTGCGCGGCGCGGATATCGTGTCGGCGCCGATCAACACGATGCTCGAGGCCTCGAACGATCCCGACGTGATCGCCAACGGCCATGTGACTCACGTCGATCATCCGAAGCACGGTAAGCTCAAGGTGCACGGCACGCCGTGGCGCTTTTCCGAGACGCCGGCCAAGCCCGGCATCGCGCCCGAGCTCGGCGAGCACAACAACGCGGTCCTGGACGGCCTGGGCTACAGTGCGGCGGAGATCGCTGACCTCAAGGCGAAGGGCGTCATATGAACCTCAAGGGCAAGGTCGCGCTGGTGACGGGCGCGCAACAGGGCATCGGGGCGGCGATCGCCGTCGCACTCGGCGAAGCGGGCGCGGATGTCGCGATCAACTGGCTCGACGACCGATCAGGCGCTGAAGCCGTCGCTGCCAAGGTGCGGGCGGCCGGCCGCAAGGCGCATCTGGTCAAGGCGAGCGTCGCCCACATCGCCGAGATCGAGGCGATGACGGCTGAGACCGTGGCCAAGCTCGGTCCGCCCGATATCCTGGTGAACAATGCCGGCGTCTATCCCCGTGTGCCGCTCCTGGAGATGAAGGAGAGCGACTGGGATTACGTGCTCGACATCAATCTCAAGGCCGGCTGCTTCGGCTGCATTGCCGCGGCCAAGGCGTTGATCGCGGCCAAGAAGTCCGGCGGTTCGTTCATCAACCTCGCTTCGGCCGCGATCCGCGGCGCGGTGCGCGGCGTGCACTACAGCGCAAGCAAGGGCGGCATCGTGTCGATGACGCGCGCGCTGGCGCTGGAACTCGCGCCCTACAACATCCGCGTCAATGCGATCGCCCCCAGCCTCACCGACACGGCCCAGCCGCGCTACGGCAACACGACCGAAGAGCTGATCGAGATGGCGAAGGCCTCGATGCCTCTGGGCGGCAAAATGCTGACGCCCGAGCAGATCGCGCGCACGGCGGTGTTCCTGGCGTCCGACGACTCGGAGGTCACCACGGGCCAGGTGCTGCACGTCAACGGCGGCTCTTATATGCCGTGAGCCGCGAGCCGAGGCGATAAACACTACATATTGTGGGTAGGTGCCAAAGTTGCTGTATTGGGTACGGAATTTAACGGCCGAATATGTCTGGCGCTCTCCGCCACCGCGATTGATCTGCCCCACCGTGCAGCGTCTCCTGCGGCCCCCGCGCTTCGGCCAAACAGCCTTGGATCCGGGTCTCCAACACAAGCGGGGAGCTTAGTCGCGAACGTCTGCCGCTCGCGATTCTGATCAATGGATCGGCTGCCGGGCTTCCCGCGCTAGATGCAGGGCGGCACGCGCGCGCCGGTCTCGATGAAGCCGTGGATGCACGAGCCGTACTTGCGCGGAAAGGCGGCGGTGCCGCCGGCCCCATGGCCCGAGAAGCCGTCCGGATAGGCGACGATAACGGCGTCGACGCCGGAGGCTGCGAAGGCCGCCTTGGCGTCGTCCATGCGGCCACCCGGATCGTAGGTGTCGTCCTTGAAGTTGACGACGAAGAAGCGTGGACCCGGCTTGATGCCGGCCACGATCTGGTGCCATTCGTGCTTGGCGAACGAGACGTCGCGCATGTCCTTCACTTCGCCGTGGTGTGCGGCAGACACCGAGATGACGCCGTCGACGGCCGCACCGCGGTAGGCGGCGGCCATCGACACCCAGCCGCCGGCGGACTGGCCGGCCAGGACCACGCGTTTGTAGCCCATGGTCCTGGCCTGGCGGACGGCATCGACCAGTGCCGTGGCGTCGCCCGGCCAGTCGCGGATCCACTGGCGGTCGAAGCGATACAGGTCGTAGCCAGCCATCGTGAAATTGGCGACCTCGCCTTGCGGCGCCGACGTGGTGGCGTCCTTGCCGCCCATATAGCCGTGGCTCCAGACGATCAGACCGGCGGCCGCTTGTGGTCCCTTGTTTTCCCAATAGGGCTCGGGCCGCAGCCGGCCGATCATCGGCGCGGGCCGGGGCTCGGCGGCCTTCCAGTCGCGGCCGTTCAGCACGACGTTGTTCACGGCGTAGAGCGTGCACGCCGACTTGGCCTGTTGTTCGCAATATTTCCGGCCGCCTTCGATCGCCGCCGCAGGATCGGCTCCAGCGGCACCGCTCCAGGTATAGCCATTGTCGCCACCCACGAAGAACGCACGGTGCGGCGCCAGCAGCTGGTAGGACTCGAAGGCCTTTCGGGCATTGGCGCTGAGCTGCGCCGAGGCAGGCCCCGCCGCCACCGCGACGGCAAGCGCCGTCGCGAGCGGGGCCAGCACCCTCATTTGGGCGCGAGCACCATGATCATCTGCCGGCCTTCCATGCGCGGCATAGATTCGATCTTGGTCAGCGGATCCATCTCGCCGCGGACGCGGTTCAGGACCTCGAGACCGAGCTCGGAGTGCACCATCTCGCGACCGCGGAAGCGCAGGGTGACCTTCACCTTGTCGCCTTCCTCGATGAAGCGCTTCATGGCGCGCATCTTCACTTCGTAATCGTGGTCGTCGATGTTCGGCCGCATCTTGATCTCCTTGACCTCGATCACCTTCTGGTGCTTTCGGGCCTCGTGCGCCTTCTTCTGCGCCTCGTACTTGTACTTGCCGTAATCGGAGATCTTGCAGACCGGTGGAACGGCGTTGGGGGAGATCTCGATGAGATCCAGGCTGGCCTCCTCGGCCATCTCCAACGCTTCGCGGGCACTGACGACGCCGACCATGTCGCCGTTTTCGTCGATCAGTCGGACTTGCGGCGCTCTGATTTCGCCGTTGACGCGCGGCCCGTCGCGGGTCGGCGCGCTTTGCTGTGCAGGACGAGCTATGGCTTCCTTCTCCTCTGATAAAGCCCCCCTCATTTTTCATGAGCGCGAGGGCGGGTGTGAGACCCGGCCGCCTTTAGGCAGGCGGCCGAGCCTCGGTTGAAAGTGTAGTGACGGCGGCCCCGAGTTCAAGGACCTCCTGCTTTTCCGAGCCCAGGCGGCGGATCGCGACCGTCCGATTTTCCATATCGCGCCGGCCGACGGCGAGGATCAGCGGCACGTGCGCCAGCGAATGCTCGCGCACCTTGTAGTTGATCTTTTCGTTACGCAGATCGGTGTCGGCGCGCATGCCGGCCGCTCGCAATTTTGCAGCGACTTCCTCGGCATAGCTGTCGGCATCGTTCACTACCGTGACCACCACCGCTTGCGTCGGCGCCAGCCACAGGGGGAAGCGGCCGGCATAATGCTCGATAAGAACGCCGATGATGCGCTCGAAGCTCCCGAAGATGGCGCGGTGCAGCATGACCGGCGTCTTGCGCGAGCCGTCCTCGGCGACATATTCGGCGCCCAGCAGGCCCGGCACGAAGAAATCGACCTGCAGGGTGCCGCACTGCCAGTCGCGGCCGATGGCGTCGCGCAGCACGAATTCCAGCTTGGGCCCATAGAAGGCGCCTTCGCCGGGATTGAGCTGCAATTCCAGCCCCGCCGCCTTCGACGCGGACTTGAGCGCATTCTCGGCCTGGTCCCAGACCGCGTCCGACCCCGTACGGACCGGCGGCCGGTCGGAGAACTTCACGAAATACTCGAAGCCCAGGTCGCGATAGACCTCGCCGAGCAGCTTGCAGAAGCGGATCGTCTCGCTCTCGATCTGCTCCTCGCTGCAGAAGATGTGGGCATCGTCCTGCGTGAAGTTGCGCACGCGCAGGATGCCGTGCAATGCGCCCGACGGCTCGAAGCGGTGGCACGAGCCGAACTCGGCCATGCGCAGCGGCAGCTCGCGGTAGCTGCGCAGACCCTGGTTGAAGATCTGCACATGGCACGGGCAGTTCATCGGCTTCAGCGCGAAGATGCGCTTCGCCGGATCCTCGATGTACTCCTTCAGCCCGGCTTCGTTCTCGCTGAGATACATGTTCTCGCGGAACTTCGCCCAATGGCCCGAGGCCTCCCACAGCTTGCGGTCGACGAGCTGGGGTGTCTTGACCTCCTGGTACCCGCCCAATTCGAGTTTGCGGCGCAGATAGCCCTCGAGCGTGCGCCAGAACGTCCAGCCCTTGGGATGCCAGAACACCATGCCGGCGGCCTCTTCCTGCTGATGGAAGAGACCCATCTCGCGGCCGATGCGGCGATGGTCGCGCTTCTCCGCTTCCTCGATGCGCAGGAGATACGCCTTGAGGTCCTTGTCGGAGAAGAAGGCCGTGCCGTAGACGCGCTGCAGCTGCGCCTTGGAGGCATCGCCGCGCCAATAGGCGCCCGACACCTTCGTCAGCTTGAACGCCTTGCCGAGCTTGCCCGTCGACGGCAGGTGCGGCCCGAGGCACATGTCGAGCCAGTCGCCCTGCTTGTAGACGGAAATCTCCTCGTCCTTCGGCAGCTCGTCCGCCCACTCGGCTTTGTACTTCTCGCCGTGATCGACGAAGTACTTCTTGATCTTCGAGCGATCCCAGATCTCGCGCGTGATCGGCAGGTCGCGGTCGACGATCTCGGCCATGCGCTGCTCGATCCTGGCGAAGTCCTCCGGCGAGAAGGGCTGGTCGCGCACGAAGTCGTAGTAGAAGCCGTCCTCCGTCGAGGGCCCGAACGTGATCTGCGTGCCGGGATAGAGTTCCTGCACCGCTTGCGCCAGCACATGCGCCGCGTCGTGACGCAACAGTTCCAGCGCCTCCGGATCGCGCGACGTCACGATGCCGATCCTGGCGTCGTGATCCACGACCGAGGCGAGGTCCTTCATCTTGCCGTCGACCTTGACGGCAAGAGCCGCCTTGGCGAGGCCGGGCCCGATCGCGGCGGCGATGTCCGCGCCGCTCACGGGCTTGTCGAATTTTCGGACCGAACCGTCCGGCAGGGAGATATTGATCATGGCAACCACCTAGAAAGAAATGCGAACACGATTGATCGGCCGACGCGAAGCGTCGGCAGCCCAAGGCCGGGAAGCGGCACGAGTGCGCGCGCCCGGCCGAATCAAGTTCGAACGGTGGTCAGCTTTGCGGGAGCGGGGAAAAACATCCGATCCATGGGCCCGGAGATAATTGCGGGACTGCGCCAAGTCAAGGCGGCTACTTTTTGCGCTTGGCGCTCCAGGTGAAGGAAATCACGGCATTTTCGGCCTTGTAGGAGCCCGTCAGCGTGTCGTCGTCCGGATGCTCCAGCCGGAAAAAGCCGTGCCTGACGAGGCCAGAGCCGTCGTCGGGCAGCCAGTATTGTCCCTGCATGATCCGACGGTCGCGCGAGGCCTCGCCGCGTAGCGTCGCCGTGCCGTCGGGGCGAACCCAGGCGCCGTTGTAGCCGCCGCTCACCGGGTCGGCTTCCAGGGTCAGCGTGCCGATGCAGGGGCAGTTGGCGCGCGGATCCTGCCATTGCAGCGTCCATGCCCCCTCGAAGCCGGTATGGAGCTCGGCGTTGCCGGACGGGCCGAAGAAATAGCCGGTCGTGCCACCGGCGGGCGGGCCCGGAACCTGCGCGTCGGCCGGCAGGGCGGTGAGCAGAAGAAGGACGAGCAGGGTGGGCTTCATCGGACTCTCCCTCATCCGGCCAGTCTTTCGTAGAGGCCGAGCAGGTCGCGGTTGGTCTGCACGAGGTCGAAGCGGCCGCGCACGCCTTCCTGGGCGGTGCGGGCATACTCCGCCCGCTGCTCGGCCGAGAGCGAGAGCGCATGGGCGATGGAAGCGGCGAGCGATGCCGGATCGTCGGGACCGGCGAGCCAGCCGGTGACGCCCGGCTGTATGGCCTCGGCCGCGCCGCCGCCTTCCTCGGCGACCACCGGCCGGCCCATGGCCTGCGCCTCGATCACCGGTCGGCTGAAGCCCTGATTGGGACCGCCGGTCGTCACCACGACGTCGGCGAGCATGTAGGCTGCCGGCATGTCCTCGACATAGGGGCCGATCTGCACCTTGCCGTGCAGCTCTTCCGCCTCGATCGTCTGCTCGAGTTCCTTCTCGAACGGCGTCGGCGCATCGGCCGAGCCCAGCAGAAGGCAGAAGACGTCGTCTCGTGCCAGGAGCTTGATGGCGCGGATCAGCGCCTTCTGTCCGCGATCCTCGAGGAAGCGGCCGGGGCAGAGCACGACCAGGCGGCCATCGGGCACGCGCAATTCGCCCGCGAGCTTGATCACGCGGTCGGCGCGCACGATGGCCGGATCGAAGCGATCCAGATTGATGCCGGGCGGCAAGGTGTGCAGCCGCTCGCCCAGTGCGCCGAAGCGCTGCAGGGCATCGCGCGCCACATAGTCGGAGACCGCGACCACGGCATCGGCGAGGCTCTGGCGGTTCTCGGTGAAGCGGCGCATCAGGCCCTTGCTCGACAGCGGCCGATGCAGCGTCGCGATCCACTTGGTGCCGAGCTTGCGCGCCAGGGCGCCGGCGATCACCGCCGAGGCGGGCGACCGCGCCTGGATGACGTCGATGTCCGAGCCGCCGAGGCTCGCGGCGAGTCGTCCCGGCAGGCCGGGCTTGGTCCACGGCGTGGTGCCGACCTCGGGCAGTTCGAGATGGGTTGCGCGCAGCCGCAGCAGGTCGTTCAGCAGCGCGCCGCCGGGCGAGGCGACGATGGCCGTGCCGCCCGATGCGATCACCGCCTGCGCCGCGTCGAGTGTGGCACGGGCAAGGCCACCCGACAGGGTCGGTACGATTTGCAGGAGGGTGAGGCGGGACACGTGAGCTTGGCAGGGACTTCGTTGATGTGGCACCTAACACGCCATGAGCGATCAAGGTAGGCCGCAACGTCTAGCGCGTCCCGATGGCAACTACGTTGCCTATGAAAGAACGTCCGGTTCCGGGCCGACGGTCGTTTTCCTGGGCGGCTTCCGTTCGGACATGACGGGCACGAAGGCGGTTGCATTGCATCGCTGGGCCGAGCGGACGGGACGCGCCTATCTGCGCTTCGATTATCTCGGCCATGGCCAGTCCTCCGGCCGGTTCGAGGATGGAACGATCGGCCGCTGGCTCGACGACTCTCTTTCCGCCATCGACGCGCTGACGAGCGGCCCGCTCGTCCTCGTCGGCTCCAGCATGGGCGGCTGGCTGTCGCTTCTGGCGGCCCGCGCACGACCCGAGCGCATGGCCGGGCTGGTGCTGATCGCGGCCGCGCCCGATTTCACCGAGCGCATGTTGCTGAAGGGCCTGTCGCCCGAAGACCGCGTGAAGCTGGAGCGCGAGGGCCGGCTCGAGCGTCCGTCGCAATATTCGCCCGAGCCGTCGGTCTTCACTTGGAAGCTGATCGAGGAGGGGCGCAACCATTTGCTGCTCGACAAGCCGCTCGCTTTGCCCTGTCCGGTTCGGCTGCTGCACGGCCAGAGCGATCCCGACGTGCCGTGGGAATATTCCCTGCAGATCGCCAGGCACCTGGCAGCGCCCGAGGTGATCACGACCTTCGTGAAAGGCGGCGACCATCGCCTCTCAACGCCGGCCGACATCGCTCGCCTGATCGCGACCGTCGAGGAGCTGGTGCGCTGATGTCGTTCGTGCGCCCGACGATGCTCCTGGCGTCGCTCGCGCTCGCATCGCCCGTCGCGGCGCAGTCGCTCGAGCCGTTCGGCCAGACCTCGCCCGATCATTTGCGGCGCTACACCGAATGCATGTCGCTCGCCCGCAAGGAGCCCCTGCGCGCCCTGCCGATGGCCGAGAAGTGGGCGGCGGAGGGCGGCGGCCTGGGCGCGCGTCATTGCGTGGCGGTCTCCATGTACCTGGCGGGACGGCTGGCCGATGCGGCGGCCCAGCTCGAGGCGATCGCGGCCGATGTCGATCCCGAGCGTCCCGGTCTGCGCGCCGAGCTCTATGCGCAGGCGGGGCAGGCCTGGCTGGGCGCGGGCCAGACCGCGAAGGCCGCGGTCGCGCAGAGCCGCGCGCTGGCGCTCAAGTCCGACGATGCCGACCTCTGGGTCGATCGGGCCCTCACCTACGCCACGACGGGCGAATGGCCGCGCGCCGTCTCCGACTTCAATCATGCGCTGGCGCTCCGCAAGGACGATGTCGAGATCCTGGTCCTGCGGTCCGCCGCCTGGCGCAGTGCGGGTGACATGACCCAGTCGCTCATCGACGCCCAGGCCGCGCTCAAGATCGCGCCCGACAACACCGACGCGCTGCTGGAACGCGGCTTCACGCTGCTCGCCCGCGGCGACACCAGGGCCGGCGAGGCCGACTTCAACAAGGTGCTGCAGCTCGTGCCGCCCGATTCGGAGGCCGCGCGCCGGGCCAAGATCGGGCTGGAGGGCGGCCAGGCCATGAGCTCGAAGCTGTCGCCCGGCGGCCCCGCACAAACCGGGCAAAAGAAGGGCGCTCCGCGCTAGCATCACCGGTGGCATCCCACCGGACGGTCATGTAAGAGCGACGCATGCAGCGCTTGCTCGCCATCGTCGCTTTCAGTCTCGCTGCGGGGGCGGCCCACGCCCAGCAGCAATCGCCATCGACCTTCTATCCCGCGCCACCGCCCGAGGCGGCGCCCAAGGTCGAGCAGGGCGCGCCGGTCGGCAACCTCACCTCGCCGCTCGCCGGCGACAAGGCGCCGATCACCAAGACCACGGTCGATTCGGAAGCCGAGGCACAGCTCTTCGCGAGCGCCGGCAAGATCGTCTGGGGCCGCTACGCCAGGGTGAAGGGCGCCAAGCCGGGCACGGTGACGGTGACCAAGCAGGGCCCGTTGTGGCTGGTGCGCGGGCGCATCGACAGCGTGGCGCCGGGCAGCGAGGGCGATTGGGCCTCGATCGACGGCGTCGTCGAGCACATCTCGGCCGGCAACGTCGTGATCCATGGCGAGGTCTCCTTCCGCGTCGCCAAGGTGCAGAACGGCACGACCTGCAAGGTCGGCGGCGACCTGCACTTCAAGCGCTCGGGCAAATCCCAGGTCTGGCGGCTGGTCGAGGGCGACAATCCCTGCGACGGCACGCAGGAATTCTTCGACCTGGTCTACGAGAAGCCGGCGCCGGAGAAGAAGCCGGTTCCGGCGCAGAAGAAGAGCGGCTAGAGCGGTCGAGGCGCTTCGCTCTAACTCCGAAGCTTCGCGATCTCGCCGCGCGCCAGCTCGTCGGCGCGTTCGTTCTCGGCGTGGCCGTCATGGCCCTTCACCCAGATCCAGGCGACCTCGTGCGATGCGCGGGCGGCGTCGAGCCGCTGCCACAGCTCGACGTTCTTCACCGGCTTCTTGTCCGATGTCCGCCAGCCGTTCTTCTTCCAGCCGTGGATCCACTTGGTGGCGCCGTCCTTCACATAGACGCTGTCGGTGAAGAGCCGCACCTTGCAGGGCCGCTTCAGCGCCTCGAGGCCGGAGATGGCGCCCATCAGCTCCATGCGGTTGTTGGTCGTCGCGGGATCGCCGCCCGAGAGTTCGCGCTCGCGGCCGTCCATGCGCAGGATGGCGGCCCAGCCGCCGGGGCCCGGATTGCCGCTGCAGGCGCCGTCGGTGAAGATCTCGACCTCGGGCTTGGCACTCACAGGAAATAGTCCGCGAGCGACGTGGCGCCGCGATGGAAGCGCAGCTTGGCGAGGTATTCGTAAGGGTCCTTGCGCTTCACCAACGCATCCTTGGGCGTGTGCACCCAGTCGTAGAGCCTGGTGAGCAGGAAGCGCAGCGCCGAACCGCGGGCGAGCAGCGGCAGGTACCGCCGTTCGTCGTCGCCGAGGCGGCGGACCTTTTCATAGGCCTGGATGAGGGCCCGCGCCTTGGTGGCGTTGAACGAGCTGTCGGTCTCGAAGCACCAGGCGTTGAGGCAGATGGCGACGTCGTAGGCGAGGAAATCGTTGCACGCGAAGTAGAAGTCGATCAGGCCCGAGAGCTTGCCGTCCAGGAAGAAGACGTTGTCGTTGAACAGGTCGGCATGGATGACGCCCGATGGCAGGCCGCCGGGCCAGTTGCTCTCGAAGAACGCGATCTCCGTGCCGAGCTCCTGGTCCAGCGCAGGCTCGATATGGCCGCGACAGCCTTCGTAGAGCGGACGCCAGCCGGCGACGGAGAGCGCATTGGGGCGCTTCAGCTTGAAGTCGCGGCCGGCGAGATGCAGGCCGGCCAGGGCCTCGCCGACCGGCCCGCAATGCGCGACCGTCATGCGGCGCGGCCACATGCCCTGCAGGAAGCTGGTGATCGCGGCGGGCTTGCCCGCGAGCGTACGCAGCGCATTGCCGTCGCGGCCGTGGATCGGCGAGGAAGAAGGGCAGGTCGCGCGGATCGACGCGCTTCTCGTAGAGCGTCACCATGTACTGGCCGCGATCGGTGGCCAGCACGTAGTTGGTGTTCTCGACGCCCTCGGCGATGCCCTTGAAGGATTCGGCGCGGCCGATGTCGTAGTCCGTCAAAAAGGCGTCGAGCTCGGCGTCGCCGACTTCCGTATAGACAGCCATCAGGCGACCAACTGTCTCGGCAGCTTGAAGACCACGCTTTCTTCGGTCGTGCGCACTTCCTCGACCGTGACGTCGTAGCGCGCGCGGCAGGCCTCGATCAGCTCGTCGACCAGCAGCTCCGGCGCCGAGGCGCCGGCGGTGATGCCGAGGCGGCGCGCATTGCCGAGCCAGGCCCAGTCCATGTCGGCGGCGCGCTGCACCAGCCGCGACCTGGGACAGCCGTAGTTGGCCGCGACCTCCACGAGCCGCATGGAGTTCGACGAATTGGGGGCGCCGATCACCACCAGCGCATCGCAGGTCTCGGCGATCGCCTTGACCGCGGCCTGACGGTTGGTGGTGGCGTAGCAGATGTCTTCCATCTTCGGGCCCTGGATCGCCGGGAAGCGCCGGCGCAGCACCGCCACGATATCGACCGTGTCGTCGACCGAGAGAGTGGTCTGCGTGGCGTAGGCCAGGTTCAGCGGATCGCGGACCTCGATCGTCTCGGCCTGCGCCACGTCCTCGACCAGCAGCACCGAATCGGGCGGCAGCTGGCCCATCGTGCCGATCACCTCGGGGTGGCCGGCATGGCCGATCAGGATCACGGTGCGGCCCGAGTCGTGATGCCGCTCGGCTTCGCGATGCACCTTGGAGACGAGCGGGCAGGTGGCGTCGACATAAAGGAGGTTTCGCCGACCCGCTTCGGCCGGCACCGACTTCGGCACGCCGTGCGCGGAGAAGACGACGGGCCGGTCGTCCGGCACCTCGTCGAGCTCGTCGACGAAGATCGCGCCCTTGGCTTCGAGATTCTCGACGACGAAGCGATTGTGCACGATCTCGTGGCGGACATAGACCGGCCGGCCGTAGCGCTCGATGGCACGCTCGACGATCTGGATGGCGCGATCGACGCCCGCGCAGAAGCCGCGCGGGCTCGCGAGCAGGATGGTGAGCGGCTTCCTGGATTCAGTCATGAAACGACACGCGGCCTGCAGTCCCGCTCGCTTGCGGGTCCGGTGACCATTGCCTACAGTCCGCCCGCAACGCAACGAGGAAAGCAATATGACGGAGCCGGTTGTCGCGGCCAAGGTGCCCGCGAAGGTGTCGCTGGAAGCAGGCAAGGACTATTGGTGGTGTGCCTGCGGCATGAGCAAAAACCAGCCTTTCTGCGACGGCACGCACAAGGGCAGCGGCCTGGTGCCGATGAAGTACACGGCCGAGAAGACGGGCGACCACTGGCTTTGCGCCTGCAAGCATTCCAACAAGAAGCCGCTGTGCGACGGCACGCATAAGACGCTGGCATGACGAGCAGGCGTCTGGTCTGGCTGGCGCCGCTCGCGCTTGCGCTGGCGACGGCCGGTTGCGGCCGGTCGGCCAAGGAAGAGGCGGCGGGGGCCTATTGTCCCCGGCCCTTCTCCGTGCAGGACGCCGATCGGCTGACACGCTTCAGGGCGGGCGCCGGTCGCGATCCGCGCGATGTCGTCTTCGATGCCGCGCTGCTCGGCTCGAGCACGACCTGCAGCATCAAGGGCAACGTGATGGAAGTGTTGCTGGTGATCCGCATGTCGGCGAACGCAGGCCCTGCGCTCGGCAACAGCGGCGTGACCAGCGTGCCCTATTTCGTGCGTGTGCTCGACCAGGGCAACCGCGTCGCCCAGGGTTTCGAGGATATCGCCGACTTCAGGCTGACGCCGACCAAGCCGCGCGCCTCGGGCAACGTGGAAGTGACGGTCAAGCTTCCGTTTGCCCGGCCGTCGGATCTCGCGAGCTACGGCATCGCCGTCGGGTTGAAGCCCACGCCCGAGGAGCTGCAGTACAATCGCCGAGCGGCTGCGCGTTAGGTTTTCAGGAACCCGGTCGACAGCCAGGGGATGGCGGCGACCGCGATCAAGCCGATCAGCAGCGCTGCGAGATAGGACCAGATGCGGCGCATGCCTGCGTCGGGCGACACTTGCCCGATCGCGCAGGCGGCGTAGTAGCCCACTCCCAACGGAGGAGCAAAAAGGCCGACTCCCATCGCCAGGATCACGACCATGGCGTAGTGCACCTCGTTCACGTGAGCGGCCTTCGCCATCGGGAAGAGGAGCGGGCCGAACAGCACGATGGCGGGAATGCCTTCGAGCACGCTGCCCAGGATCACGAAGGCCACGATCGAGATCAGCAGGAAACCCAGACCGCCGCCCGGCACCGAGGCCATGGCCTGGGCGAGCGCACGCGAGAAGCCCGATTGCGTCAGCGCCCAGCCCATGCCGGTCGCCGTGCCGATGATCAGCAGGATGGCGCCCGAGAGGCAGGCGGTCTCGAGCAGCATGGGATAGAGCCGCTTCCAGTCGAACTGGCGGTAGATCGCGAGCCCGCACACGGTCGCGTAGGCGATGCCGATGGTCGATACCTCGGTCGCCGTCGCCACGCCCTCGACCACCGCGGAACGGATGACCAGGGGCAGCAGCAGCGCAGGCAGCGCGACGATGAAGGCGCGGCCGATCTCGCGGCCCTTGGTCCGCTCGCCCACCGCCTCGTTGCGCGAGCGCCACCAGGCGACGACGCCCAGCGCGACCGCCAGCACGAAGCCCGGCAGCAGGCCGCCGGTGAAGAGAGCGGCGATCGACACGCCCGTCACCGAGCCGATGGTGATCAGCACCAGGCTGGGCGGAATGGTCTCGCTCATGGCGCCCGAGGCCGAGAGGATCGAGACCATCTCGCCGTCGTTGGAGCCGCGCCGCTTCATCTCGGGGAACAGCACGGGCGCCACCGCGGCCATATCGGCGGCCTTGGAGCCCGAGATGCCGGAGACGAGGTACATGGCGCCCAGCAGCACGAAGGAGAGGCCGCCGCGCACATGGCCCACGAGGCCCGCGAGGAACGCCACCATGGCGCGCGCCATGCCGGTCATGTCGATCAACAGGCCCAGGAACACGAACAGCGGCACGGCGAGCAGCACCAGGCCGCTCATGCCTTCGTCCATGCGGCTGACCACGACGGTGAGCGGCACCTTGGTGACGCACATCAGGAAGACCAGCGTCGCCGAGCCGAAGGCAAAGCCGATCGGCACGCCCAGCAGCACGGCCGTCGCGAGCAGGATCACGAAGAAGAAGACCAGGTTCCAGTTGCCGATCGCCTTCAGCAGGGGCGCGGCGAGCCACAGGACGGCGGCGATCGCGCCCAGGATCGCCACGATGGTCAGCAGCGGCTTGAGGCGGAAGCGCACCACGCGCAGCAGGCAGGTCAGCAGCATCAGCGCCACGCCGACCGGGATGGCGCCGGCGCGCACGATGTTCGACAGGCCGAGCGCCGGCGTCTCGATGTAGTACTCGTCGAGCGCATAGTCGCAGGCGATCGGCAGCAGGACGGCGAGGAACACCAGCGGCACGGCAAGCGCCAGGATCTCGGCATGCTCGCGGCGCGCGACCGGAAGCCGGTTCACAACGGCGGTAAGCCGCATGTGCTGCATGCGCTGCAACGCCACCACCGAGCCCAGCATGGCGAGCCACAGGAACAGGATGGAAGCGAGCTCGTCGCTCCACACGAAGGGATGATGCAGGACGAAGCGGCTGACGACGCCCGCCAGCAGCACGAAGATCTCGACGAGCACCAGCGCCGCCGTGGGCGCTTCCACGACGGCGGCGAGATACCTTTCGATGCGGCCGATCACGAACGGGCCTCACCCGGAGGAGCAGCCCGAAGGGCTGCGTCTCGATTACCGCGGAGTAATCTCCGCGGCTTGGTGGGAACGCGCACCACGCCGGTTGCCATCCTTCGAGACGCTCGCTTCGCTCGCTCCTCAGGATGAGGCCTTTTAGGTTTCATCGGCTCAGGAGAGGTTGCCGACCGCCTTCTCGAGGATTCCCCAGGCCTCGGCCCCGAACTTGCCCTTCCACTCCTCGTAGAAGCCCGCGCTCTTCAGCTTGGCGCGGAAAGCCGCGGCGTCGGTGTCGACGAACTGCAGGCCCTTGCCCTTCAGCGTTGCGGCGACGGTGCCGTTCATCTTGGCGAGGTCCTCGCGCTCGGCGACGGCACCGGCGTTGAACTCCGCCTCGACGATGCCGCGAAGGTTCTCGGGCATCGCTTCCCAGGACTTCTTGTTCGCGAGGAACCGTAGAGCTTGGCCGTGTCGATCAGCGCCAGCGGATTCTCCTGGCCGTCGATCACATGGGTCTGCAGCGACGAATAGACCTCGCTGAAGTTGATCGGGGTCGGCGAGGCGCCGAAGGCCTTGAACAGGCTGGTCCAGAGCGGGCTCACCGGAACGCGGATCTTGAAGCCGGAGAGATCCTCCGGCGTCTTGATCGGCTTGGTCGAGCTGGTGATCTGGCGATAGCCGTTGTCGTACATCTTGCCGAAGGCATAGAGGCCGCGCTTGGCGATTTCGGCGCGGACATGCGCCCCCAGCGCGCCGTCCATGGTCGGCCACACCTGGCCGTAATCCTTGAAGGCGAAGCCCACGCCGTTGATCGAGGCGACCGGGACGAGGGTCGAGAGGATCAGGCCCGACAGCGTGAAGAACTCGAGCGCGCCCGAGCGCAGCTGGCTCAGCATGTCGGTGTCGGAACCCAGCTGGTTGTTGGGGAACACCTTGATCTCGACCTTGCCCGAGGTCTTCTCGAGCACGCGCGCGGCCGCTTCGGTGGTGCGGACGTTGAGCGGATGGGTGACCGGGGAGTTGTTCGCGTACTTGTAGCTGAACTCGGCGGCATTGGCCGGGCGGGTGCGGATCGCGACCAGCGGCACGGCGGCGGAGCCGGCCAGCGCGGTCGTGAGCAGGCGGCGGCGGTGGATTACCGTGCGGCGGATCGTCATTTGGCGTTTACTCCCCAGGGAATGTCGGGGAGGTATTGCCTCCAACCGCGGGCTTTTGGCAACGCCTAAGGCGTCACGGGCTTCAGCCAGGTTCGCTCCTCGACAAGGATGCAGCGCTCTTGCTGCGCGAAGCGGAAATTGTCCATGGCCGCCGTGTCGGCCCGCAACCGCGCCCGGTAGGCCTCGTAGGCGGCGAGGCTCTCGAAGCTGATCAGGGCGTGGGCGATATTGTTGGTGCCCTCATGCGGCATGAAGTAGCCGATCAGGTCGCCGCCGCAGGCCGGGATGATGGTGAGCCAGTTGCGGGCATAGGTCTCGAACGCCTCGCGCTTGAAGGGATCGATGACGTAGCGGATGGCGCAGGTGACGGTCATGGCAGCCTCCTTCCCAGGGCCCAGGCAGGCTAATGGGAACATGAAGGCCGATGCTTCGGTTTGGACCGAAAGGCGGTGTAGGATGGCGGCCTGTTCCGTGTCGGGAGAGAGCCCGTGAGTGCTTACGCCGATCGCCTGGATGCCCTGGTCACCGAGGCCGCCGACCGCTGTACGTCCTGCGGCAAATGCTTCGAGGTCTGTCCGACCGCCCGCGAGATCGGGATGGACGTGGGCGAGGCCAAGACCCGCGTGGGCGAGCTGCTGAGCCTGACCCGCGAGGGCGGCGAGGCCGCGCCCGACCTGACGAAGTGGCTCAACGCCTGCGACGGCAGCGCGCGCTGCAGCGACGCCTGCCCCGAAGGCATCAACGTCCGCCAGTGGATCACGATCGCCAAGCTGAAGGCGCTCGAAGCCGTTCGTCCGGTCGAGGAGGGCGCGACTGCCGCCGCCAGCCGCTTCCGCCACATGGCCCAGGCGGTGCGGCTGCTCGCCAGCATGCAGCTGCCGTCGGAGACGCTGAAGAAGATCCTGGCGCCGGCCGAGAAGCGCACCGCCGACGTGATCTTCTATACGGGCTGCAACGTGCTGCGCACGCCGCACATCGTGCTGAACGTCATGGACATCCTCGACGGCCTGCAGCTCGACTTCGACGTGGTCGGTGGCACCGCGCATTGCTGCGGCGTCTACCAGTTCCAGGAAGCCGACCTGCCGACCTACGAGAAGATCGGCCATCGCACCTTCAATCGCCTGGGTCAGTCCGGCGCCTCGCAAATCCTCACCTGGTGCCCGACCTGCACCAAGAATTTCGACGAGCTCGAGAAGGACGTGGCGCAGCCGTCCTTCGGCCTCGATCATGTCAGCGAATTCCTCGCGGCCAACCTCGACATCTTGAAGCCGCACTTTGTCGATCAACCCAAGCGCCGCGTCGTGATCCACGAGCATCAGGGCATCGGCGCCACGCTCGACAGCATGCGCCGGCTGATGCGCGCCGTGCCCAATCTCGAGCTGATCGAGCTGCCGCAGGATTCGGGCTTCTCCTATGCCTGCGGCGGGCAGGCCGCGAAGTTCAAGGAGCGCGAGGCCGCGATCCATCGCGGGCTGGCCGAGGCCGCGGTCGCGGCCGGCGCCGACACGATCGTCACCATGTATCATTCGTGCCATCGCGCCCTCGCAGGCACCGAGGCGATCTATCCGCTCCGGGTCGTGAACTTCACCGACGTGATCGCCGAGGCGATGGGCCGCGGCGGGCATCCCGACTACTACCGGCTCTACAAGACCGGTGGGCCGATGGACGAGGCGGTCGCGGCGGCCGCCAAGTTCCTGCGCAGCAACGGCGTCGCAATCGACGAGGCCTCGGTGCAGTCGCTGACGGCCGACATCTTCAACGAGACCGGCTTGGCCGGCCCGCGCGACGCTTTCAGCGAGGCGTTCACTGAGCTGGCGCGCCAAGCCTGACTTTCTTCCCCATTCATATGGGAAGTGCCCCGAAAGGGCGATGGGGTCATGAGCTATAAACGAGATCTCGCTCGCGACTCATGACCCCTCCGGCGTCGTAAGACGACGCCACCTCCCCATCTGAATGGGGAGGAAGTTCACGGTCTCACTTCTCCTTCACCGCCAGCACCGCCCAGGCGGCGTCGGCGAAGAAGCGGATGTGACTGGAGAGCGGGCCGGTGAAGCGGCCGTAGACCTTGTAGGTCGCGGGCTGCATCACGACGCCGATGGTCGCGGCCGCCGCGAGGTCGGCGTTGCGGCGCGGAATCTCGCCCGCCCGCATCGCCTGGGCGATCACTTCGCGCACCACCACCACCGGATTGGGCGTGCCGTCCGGCACCTGGATCAGGAAGGAGTGCTGGTTCAGCAGGTGATAGGCGAAGAGCGTCCAGTCGCGGTCGGCCCATTCGCAATAGCAGCGCACGATCGCCTCGATCTTGGCCTTCAGCCCCTTGAGCGGGCGATGCGCCTCGCCGAGCGCCTCGGCAAGCGCGCGGTGATGGCGCAGGAACAGGTCGATCGCGAGCTGTTCCTTGCTGGGGAAGTAGCGGTAGATCGTGCCCTCGGCGACCGAGGCTGCGAGCGCGATCTCCTTGGTGGTGGTCTCCGCCACGCCGCGCGCGACGAACAAGGTCAGAGCGGCACGTTCGACGCGCGCCTTGGTGTCTTCGGCTTTCCCCATCACCCAAGTGTATGGGGATGCGTGCGCCTACGAAAGATCGGACAGCCAGCGAAAGTCGATCACCCAGTCTTCTTCCGACGCAAGACTCTCGAGCAGCAGGAACACCAACAAGGATTTGCGGATGAACATGTCAGCCTCCAAGAAATGAGCGACAGCTCATTATTAAGTGAGTCCTTGCTCATTTTCAAGGGCGCCAGAAAGCCCTGATCTGCCTCGATTTTTCCCGGTGGACGGGTCTCGGGCGGACTCCTATGGTCGAAACGCCCAGACGAACCCTGTGGAAGAGACCGCCTCTTGCGAGGCGGCGCCGAAGGAGCAACCGGCCCCGGAAACTCTCAGGCAAAAGGACCGCAGGAGGATTGGGTCTCTGGAAAGTGGCGTCCGGAAACGGGCTCCCACCGACGAAGTAAGGCCTTGGCGCCCCGTGGAAGGCGCTCAGCCGAATCTTTCAGGTCTCCGGACAGAGGGGGTCGCGAGCGGCGCAGCTTTTGCGTCGGTGAACGCGACTCTGGAGACGCCGTTGAGCGAGACCCTCAAACGTACACCGCTCTATGACCTGCACAAGGAACTGGGCGCGCGCCTGGTCCCCTTCGCCGGCTACGAGATGCCGGTCCAGTATCCGACCGGTATCCTGGCCGAGCACGCGCATACGCGCATCGCGGCCGGCTTGTTCGACGTTTCACACATGGGACAGGTGCGATTGACCGCGAAGGCCGGCCACGATGCCGCCAAGGCGCTCGAGACGCTGGTGCCGGGCGACATCGCGGGGCTGCAGGCGGGGCAGCAGCGCTACACGCAGTTCACGAACGACAACGGCGGCATCCTCGACGATCTGATGGTCACCTCGACAGGCGATCACCTGCTGCTGGTGATCAACGCCGCCTGCAAGGACGACGATCTCGCGCATCTGCAGAAGCATCTCTCGGCCACCTGCGAGGTCGAGCCGACCTTCTCGCGCGGCCTGCTGGCGCTGCAGGGCCCGCTGGCGTCGCAGGCGCTGGCGCGGCTGGCGCCTTCCGTGGCGACCATGAAGTTCATGACCGGCGCGTTCGTGATGATCGACGGCGCGCGCTGCTACGTGACACGCTCGGGCTATACCGGCGGCGACGGCTACGAGATCTCGACGCCCGGTGACAAGACGGAGGCCATCGCCCGCGCGCTGCTCGCCCAGCCCGAGGTGAGGCCGATCGGGCTCGGCGCGCGCGATTCGCTCCGCCTCGAGGCCGGCCTCTGCCTCTATGGCCACGACATCGACACCACCACCACGCCCATCGAGGCGGTCCTGCTGTGGAGCATCGGCAAGGAACGCCGGATAAAGGGCGGCTTTCCGGGAGCTTCCATCGTCCAGAAGCAGATCGCCGAGGGAGCGCCGCGCAGGCGCGTCGGGCTGCTGCCCGAAGGCAAGGCTATTGCGCGCGACGGCGCGGAGATCGTCATCGGCGGCAAGGTCGCGGGCAAGGTCACATCGGGCGGCTTCGCGCCGACGATGAACCGCGCCATCGCCATGGGCTACGTCGACAAGGCGCAGTCTGCCAACGGAACCAAGGTCGAGCTCATGGTCCGCGGCAAGCCCGTGCCGGCCGAGATCGTGCCCATGCCTTTCGTCAAACACGCCTACTACCGCGGATAGGAGACTTCGATGAGCGTCAAATACTCAAACGAGCACGAATGGATCCGCGTCGAGGGCGATGTCGGCACGGTGGGCATCAGCCAATACGCCCAGGAGCAGCTGGGCGACGTCGTGTTCGTCGACGTGCCGCAGGCCGGCCGCAAGATCGCCAAGGGCGAATCGGTCGCCGTGGTCGAATCGGTGAAAGCCGCATCGGACATCTACACGCCGGCCTCGGGCGAAGTGACCGAAGGCAATGCCGGCCTCACCGACTCGCCAGGCGACATCAACGCCGATCCGATGGGCAAGGGCTGGATCTACAAGCTGAAGCTCAGCAATCCGTCCGATCTCGACGGGCTGATGGACCAGGCGGCGTACGACGCCTTCGTGAAGAGTCTTTCGTAAAGAGGTTGGGTTGATGCGCTATCTCCCGCTCACCGACGCCGATCGCCGCGAGATGCTGGCGGTCGTGGGCGCCAAGTCGGTCGACGAGCTGTTCCGCGACGTGCCTCTATCCGCTCGGCTGGGAGCTCAAGTGGCGGGCCTGCCCGATCATTTGGGCGAGCTCGAGGTCGAGCGCGCCTTCCAGGAGTTCGCGAACAGGAACGTCTCGCCGAGCCAGGCGCCGTTCTTCATCGGCGCCGGCGCCTATCGCCATCATGTGCCGGCCAGCGTCGACTACATGATCCAGCGCGGCGAGTTCCTGACCTCCTACACGCCCTATCAACCCGAGATCACGCAAGGCACCTTGCAGTATCTCTTCGAGTTCCAGACGCAGGTCACGTTGCTCACTGGCATGGAGGTGGCCAACGCCTCCATGTACGACGGCTCGACGGGCGCGGCCGAAGCCGTGCTGATGGCCAACCGCGTCACGCGCCGCCACAAGGCCCTGATCTCGGGCGGCCTGCATCCTCATTATCGTCGCGTCATCGAGACCACGGCCAAATGGGAAGGCTACAGCGCCGTCGTCAGCAAGGTCGATGTCGAAGGCCTGGAAGACCTGATCGCCGCCATCGACAAGGACACCTCCTGCGTCGTCGTGCAGAACCCGAGCTTCTTCGGTCATGTGCGCGACTTCTCCAAGCTCGCCGAAGCCTGCCACGCAGCCGGCGCGCTGCTGATCGTCGTGGTGACCGAGGTCGTGTCGCTCGGCCTGTTGAAGCCGCCGGGCGAGATGGGCGCCGACATCGTGGTGTGCGAGGGCCAGTCGATCGGCAACGGGCTGGGCTTCGGCGGCCCCTATGTCGGCCTGTTCGCGACCAAAGAGAAGTACATGCGCCAGATGCCGGGCCGGCTCTGCGGCGAGACCGTCGATGCCGACGGCAAGCGTGGCTTCGTGCTGACGCTGTCGACGCGCGAGCAGCATATCCGCCGCGAGAAGGCGACCTCGAACATCTGCACCAACGCGGGCCTCTGCGCGCTCGCCTTCACGGTGCACCTGACCCTGCTGGGCGAGGCGGGCTTCAAGCGCCTGGCCGAGCTCAATCATGCCAAGGCCTCGGAGCTGGCCGACCGTATCGAGACGGTGCCGGGCGTGCAGCTCGTGAACCAGAGCTTCTTCAACGAATTCACCGTCCGCCTCCCGAAGCCCGCCGCGCCGGTCGTCGAGGCTCTCGCGGCCAGGCGCATCCTGGCGGGCGTGCCGGTGTCGCGCCTGCTGCCGGAGGATCCGTCGGTCGCGAACCTGCTGCTGCTTGCCGCCACCGAGACGGCGACGGAAGCAGGCATGGCGCCGCTGATCGCCGGCCTGAAGGAGGTGCTGTGATGGACCGCAGCCAAGGCCGCACAGGCGGCATCGTTTCCGGCGGCGCGCCCGACATGCCGACCTTCACCGGAAACCGCGCGCTGCAGATCGAGGAGCCGCTGATCTTCGAGCTGGGCCAGCCCGGCCGCACCGGCGTCGATCTGCCGGAGCCGCCAAAGGTAAAGGACCGTCTCAACGGCCTGCGCCGCGCGGGCGAGATCGGCTTGCCCGGTCTCTCCGAGCCGCAGGTCGTGCAGCACTACACGCGGCTCAGCCAGAAGAACTACGCCATCGACATGGGTGTCTATCCGCTGGGCTCCTGCACGATGAAACACAATCCGCGCCTCAACGAGAAGGTGGCGCGGCTCGCCGGCATCGGCGATCTCCATCCGCTGCAGCCGCAATCGACCGTGCAGGGCGCGCTCGAGCTGATCGACCGGCTGGCGCATTGGCTGAAGACGCTGACCGGCATGCCGGCCGTGGCGATGTCGCCGGCCGCCGGCGCGCATGGCGAGATGTGCGGCATGATGGCGATCGCGGCGGCGCTGGAGGCCAAGGGCGAGCGGGCGACGCGCAAGACCGTGCTGGCGCCGGAATCCGCGCACGGCACCAACCCCGCGACGGCGGCGGCGCTCGGCTTCACCGTGAAGCCGATCCCGGCCAACGGACGAGGCCGCGTCGATCTGGCGGCGCTGAAGGCCGCGCTCGGCCCGGACGTGGCTGCGATCATGCTGACCAACCCGAACACCTGCGGGCTGTTCGAATCGGAGATCGTCGAGATCTCCAAGGCCGTGCACGAGGTGGGCGCCTACTTCTATTGCGACGGCGCCAACTTCAACGCCATCGTGGGCCGCGTGCGGCCGGGCGATCTCGGCGTCGACTGCATGCACATCAACCTGCACAAGACCTTCTCGACGCCCCATGGCGGCGGCGGGCCGGGCGCGGGACCGGTGGTGCTATCGGCGGCGCTGGCGCCCTATGCGCCCTACCCGTGGATCGTGAAGAACGGCGACGCCTGGACCGTCGCCGAGGACGGCGCCAAGGTCGATGGCCGGCCGCTCGGCCGGCTGAAGGCCTTCCACGGCCAGATGGGCATGTTCACGCGCGCGCTGGCCTACATCATGAGCCATGGCGCCGACGGGCTGAAGCAGGCGGCGGAGGATGCCGTGCTCTCGGCGAACTACGTGATGGCCTCGCTGAAGGACGTCATGACGCCCGCCTTCGAAGGGCCGTGCATGCACGAGGCGCTGTTCGACGACAGCTTCCTCAAGGACACGGGCGTGAGCACGCTCGACTTCGCCAAGGCGATGATCGACGAGGGATATCACCCCATGACCATGTACTTCCCGCTGGTCGTGCACGGCGCGATGCTGATCGAGCCGACCGAGAGCCAGGCCAAGGAGGACCTCGACCTGTTCATCGCCGCCTTGCGCGCGCTCGCCGAGAAGGCGAAGAGCGGAACGGCGGCCGAGGCCTTCAAGGCCGCACCGCGCTTCTCGCCGCGTCGGCGTCTCGACGAGACGCTCGCGGCGCGCAAGCCGGTGCTGCGCTGGCGGCCGTCCAACGACTTCAAGCAGGCGGCGGAGTAGATCCGCGGGCGGGTCAGCCTTCCAGGTACCAGTTCGGCAGGTCCCAGGTATTGCTGTCCCAGCCGGTCAGGTCGACGACGAGGTTGCCCTTCACCGCCGCGACGTCGGGCCGGGTGACGACCGGGATCACGACCTGCTCGTTGACGACCATCTCGCTGCACTTGATCAGGATCGCCGCGCGCTTCACCGGGTCGAGCTCGGTCGTGGCCGACTTGAACAGCTCGTCATACTCCTTGTTCTGCCAGCGCGCGCTGTTGCGCCCCGACCACTTGTTCTCCTTCTGCGCCACGTCCCACGACACGAAGGTGCGCAGGAAGATCTCGGGGTCGGGCGTCGAGTAGGACGTGTGCATCTCGAGGTCGTTGTAGAACTTGCCGCCGGTGTCGGGATTGCCGACGTCGGACGAGAAATAGACCGCGGACACGATGGTCTTGAGTTCCATCTCGATGCCGGCCTTCTGCGCGGCCTGCTTGACGATCGCCTGCGTCTTCTGGCGCGGCTGGTTGATCGAGGTCTGGAAGCCGAGCTTCAGCCGCTTGCCGTCCTTAACGCGGACGCCGTCCGGACCTTTCAGCCATCCCGCCTTCTCCAGGATCGCGGCGGCCTTGTCCGGATTGAACTCGTACTTGTTGGCCTTCGAGCGGAAGCGCTCGGGATAGTCGATGTAGTTCGCGGTGGCCCGCCCCGTGCGGCCATAGATGAACTTCTCGATCGAGGCCTTGTCGACCAGCAACGCCAGCGCCTGGCGCACCGCGGGATCCGACAGGAGAGGATTTTTGGTCTTGATGCTGGCGCGCTCGCCGTCGACCTCCGTCCAGGGATCGGCGCTTTGCAGCCGGATATGCTCGATGCCGCCGCCGTTGGTGATGACCACGCGGCCTTTGCCGCCCTGTTCCAGGCGCGTCAGGATCTCGTCCTCGATCTGCATGTTCCAGGCGAAGTCGTATTCGCCTGTCTGCAGCACGGCGCGCGCCGCCGACACGGCGTCTCCGCCGCCCTTGACGTAGATGCTGTCGAAATGCGGCCGGTTCGGCAGGTGGTAATCGGTGTTGATCACGCCGGATACGCTGTCGCCCGGCTTGAAGCCGGTGCATTTGTACGGCCCGGTGCCGATCGGCATCAGGTTGGCCGGCGCGTTGCGCGACGTGGCGCCCATATAGTCCTTGAAGACGTGCCTGGGCAGGATCATGTCGTTCGAGCCGACGAAGGCCTGGGCCCAGAAGGGCGTCGGGTCGGGGAACTTCACGATCACCGTGTAGTCGTCGATCTTCTCGACCACGATGTCCTTGTAGGTGCCCAGCGTGATCGCGGTCGTCGCCGGATCCTTGGCGTATTCCCAGGTGAAGACGACATCGTCGGCCGAGAAAGGCTTGCCGTCATGCCATCTCACGCCCTGCTTCAGCTTCCACACCACCGATCTGCCGTCGGCGGCGAGCGAGCCATCCTCGCGATTGGGAATGGATGCCGCCAGCATCGGCCGCAGGTTGCCGTCCCTGTCCCATCCCGCCAGGGGTTCGTGGAAGATGCGTGAGGCTTCGCGGTTGCTGTTGCCGCCGGCGAAGTGCGGATTGAGCAGGGTCGGGGCCTGCCACAGCAGGATCTTGAGCGCTCCGCCGCCGCCGCGCTTGGCCGGCTTGTAGCTCGACCGCGACTGCGCCATGGCGACTCCGCCGGCGACCAGCAGCTGTGAGGCGATGGGCGCGCCGAAGCCTACAGAGGCGAGGCGCTGGATGAAGCCGCGGCGCGACAGGCCGCCGGATTTCACTTGGCCGATCAGACTTCGCAGTTCACGCTCGTTCATCGGCAGCTCCGTTACGCGACGCTAGCTCCTGAGGTTTTCCCGCATCGTCTTGCCGGTGTAGGCCGTGCGCAGCAGGCCGCGGCGCTGCAGCTCGGGCACGACCATGCGGCCGAATTCCTCGAACATGATCGGCGAGAGGTTGGGCATCAGCACGAAGCCGTCGCTGCCGCCCGCCTCGAACATCTCCTGCATGTGGTCGGCGATGGTGGTGGGCGAGCCCACCACCATGCCGCGCGGCCGCCGTGCGGCCTCGGCGAAGGAGATCTTCTCCTTCTCCATGATCTGCAGCACCTTGTCGACCGAGCCACCGTGGCCCTGGTGGCCGGCGGCCCGGGCGAACTCCTTCTCGTCCTTCACCTTGGTGATGTCGGCGCCCATCATCGCCGAGCTGGTGGCGAGCGTGAGCTCGGGGCTCAGGAAGGAGTTGAGATACTCCGCCTTCTCCTGCGCGATCGCATCGGTCTCGCCCACGACCACGTTCATCGCCGCCAGCACCTGGCAGTGCCCGGGTGGCCGGTCGTAGGCGTCCATGCGCGACTTGATGTCGTTGTAGAGCTTCACGTGGTTGGCGACGTCGGCGGCGGAGGCGAAGATCGCCTCGCCCCAGCGCGCGGCGAACTCGCGGCCACGCGGCGAGGAGCCGGCCTGCATCAGCACCGGCCGGCCCTGCGGGCAGCGCGGGATGGTGAGCGGCCCGCGCGTCGAGACATGCTCGCCCTTGTAGTTGGCGTAACGGACCTTGCCCGGATCGATGAACAGGCCTTCTTCCTTGTCCATGATCATCGCGCCCTCTTCCCAGCAGTCCCACAGGGCGCAGCAGGCTTCGACCACCTCGTCGCCGCGCGCATAGCGGTCGTCCTTGGCCGGCAGGTCCTTCATGCCGAAGTTGCGCGCCTCGAAGTCGGTGGTGGAGGTGACGACGTTCCAGCAGGCGCGGCCGGCCGAGAGATGATCGAGCGACGCCAGCAAGCGCGCCAGGTGATAGGGGTGATGGAAGGTGGTCGAGAGCGTGGCGCCGAGGCCGAGATGCCTGGTGACCCGCGCCATGATCGGCAGGACCGTCACCGGATCGAGATACGAGAGCTGGCCGCCATAGTGGAGATAGGTGTCGAAGCTGCCCTTGTAGATGTCGGGGAGCCCCAGCGTGTCGGCGAAGAAGCAGCCGTCGAAGAAGCCCGCTTCCAGCACCTTCGCGAGATGCTCGTAGCGTTCGGGCATGAAGATGTCGCCGAGCTCGGAGGCCGGATGCTTCCAGGCGCCGTTGTGGGTCGCCGTCGGCCCCGTCTTGACGTAGGCCATCATCTTCATCTTTTTGCGGGACGCGGCCATGCATTGCTCCCTTGGCTCACAGGGAAAATCCAGCAAGCGGCATGCCACGGTGTAAAATAGAAGACCGTTACCCGATCGAGGAGCCCACAATGACCTGGCTGCCCTGGGCGCTGCTGTCCGCCGCCTTCGCCGCGCTGACGGCGATCTTCGGCAAGGTCGGCGTCGCCAATGTGAACGCCGATCTCGCAACGCTGATCCGCACCGTCGTCATCCTCTGCACGTTGGTCGGGATCGTGAGCGTCACCGGCCAATGGCAGGCCCCGGCGGCGATCGCGGGACGCACCTGGATCTTCCTGGCGCTGTCGGGCCTCGCGACCGGCGCCTCGTGGATTTGCTACTTTCGTGCCCTGAAGGTGGGCGACGCCGCGCGCGTGGCGCCGATCGACAAGCTGAGCGTCGTGCTGGTCGCGCTGTTCGGCGCAATTCTGCTCGGCGAGAAGCTCAGCACCGTCAATTGGCTGGGCGTCGCGCTGATCGCGGCCGGCGCCCTGCTGGTCGCGCTCAAGGGATAGGCACATACTGCGGCCGAACATCGGCCGGAGCTTGCTCGCATGCGCGTCTTCACATCGCTTCCGCAGGAGAACCTGCAGAAGATCGGTCCTGCCGCCCAGGCGGTCGAGGCGGCGGGCTATACCGGCGTCACGACGCAGGAGAACAAGCACGATCCCTTCCTGCCGCTCGCCGTCGCGGGCGTGGCGACGAAGAAGATCGAGTTGCACACCAGCGTCGCGATCTCCTTTCCACGCTCGCCCATGGTGGCGGCCAATGTCGGCTGGGATCTCGCGGCCGGCACCGGTGGTCGCTTCACTTTGGGGCTTGGCTCGCAGATTCGCGCGCACAACGAGAAGCGCTTCTCCGTGCCCTGGACGCCGCCGGCGCCGCGCATGCGCGAGTACATCCAGGCCGTGCGCGCGATCTGGAAAGCGTGGAAGGAGGGCAGCAAGCTCGCCTACGAGGGCAAGCACTACCACTTCACCCTGATGACGCCGCACTTCACGCCCGAGCCGTACGACGCGCCCGCGCCGCGCATCGGGCTCGCCGCCGTCGGGCCGGTGATGCTGAAGGTCGCCGCCGAGGAGGCCGACGGCGCCAAGCTCCACACGTTCTGCACGCGCAAGTATCTCGAGAACCGCATCATGCCGATCCTCGCCGAGGGGCTGGCCAAATCGGGCCGCGCGCGGGAATCCTTCGAGATCTCGGGCGGCGGCTTCATCGTCACCGGCAAGGACGATCAGGCGGTGGCCAAGCTCTTCGAGTACATCCGCTATCGCGTCGCCTTCTACGGCTCGACGCCCGCCTACTGGCCGGTGTTCGAGGAGCACGGCATCGCCGATCTCGGCCCCAAGCTCAATGCCATGACCAAGGCGGGGCAGTGGGACAAGATCGCGGCCGAGGTGCCGGACGATGTGGTGCATCTCTTCGCCGCCGTCGGCCGGCACGACCAGATCGCCAAGGCGATCGAGGCGCGCTTCGGCGGGCTGGTCGATTCGATCAGCGCCAGCGCCGCTTCGTCCCATCCGTCCGACATACCGCCCGGCCTGATCCAGGACATCGGCCGCATCGCCATGCGCTATCAGCCCCGTTCCTGAACCGAAGGAGGATCGACATGAAGCTGGAAGGTGGATGTTATTGCGGCCAGGTCCGCTACGTCGCCGAGGGCGAGCCGATGCTGCAGGCGCAGTGCCATTGCCGCGAATGCCAGTACATCACCGGCGGCGCGCCCAACACGTTCATCGTCATGCCGCTGGCAGGCCACAGGTACACCAAGGGCACGCCCAAGTCGTTCACGCGCAACGACCTGGAGAAGCCCGTGACACGCGAATTCTGCCCCAACTGCGGCACGCACCTCGCGACCAAGCCGCAGCGGCCGGCCGTGGTGGTGAAGGTGGGCACATTGGACGATCCCAAGCAGTTCGCCGGTCCGCAGATGGCGATCTTCACGGTCGACAGGCAGCCCTTCCACCAGATCCCCGACGGCATCCCGACCTTCGAGCGCCGACCGGGCTGAAGGCCTGAAAGAAAAACCCCCGCCTTGCGGCGGGGGCCATAGGTAGCCCGCGATTGCTTTTGTGCGGGCGATCTCGATATCGAGAAGATCAGTGCAGGCGGCGCGGCAACTCGGCGATCGCCTCGTCGACCAGGCTGCCGGCCTTGCCGGAGCCGACCTGCTCGCGCAGCAGCGCGCGCGTGGCGGAGAGCGCCACGTCGACGGCGGTGTCGCGCACATGCTTGGACGCGGCGGCCTCCGATTGGGCGATGCGGTCGCGCGCCTGCTGCTCGCGCAGCGCGATGGCGTTCTCGAGACTGGCCTTCGCACGGGCCTCCATGCGGGCCACTTCCTCGCGGGCCAAACCCAGGATGGCATCGGCTTCGGCGGTGGCCTGAGCCAGCGTGCGCTCGGCTTCGCCCTTGGCGAGGAGGGCCTCGGCGCGGAGCCGCTCGGCGTCACCCAGCGCCTTGGCGATGGCGGCGGAGCGCTTGTCGAGCAGCTCCGTGATCTTGGTCCACAGGACCTTGCCCAGGAGGACGACGAACAGGAGGAAGGCGACGGCGACCCAGGTCTCCGGATTGGCCCAGAAGCTCGGCTCGTGCATCAGCGGCCTCCCTTGGCGGCGCCGACCTTGGTGCGCAGCGCGCCGCTGTCGGCCGGCTGGCCGGCGAGCTTGGCATAGACGTCCGACGCTATGTCGTGCGCCATGTCCTCCAGCCCTTCCAGCGCCTGCGAGCGTTGGCCCGCGATGCGCTGCTCGGCCTGGTCGATCTGGCCGCCCAGCTGCTTGCCGAGCTCCTCTAGGCGCGCCGTGGCGGCGGCGGCATCGGTCTCCTGACGGTCGCGCTGCAGCTTGCGCGAAGCCTCGCGGGCCTCGGCCAGCTTCTTCTCGTAGGCGGCGACGGCGGCGCGGGTCTCCTCGCTCGCCTTCTCGGCGGCATCGAGGTCGCCCTGGATCTTGGCCTGGCGCTTGTCGAGCGTGCCCGCGATCATGGGGATCGCGGCTTTCGACATGATCGCGTACAGCACCACGAAGGCGATCACCAACCAGACGATCTGGGGGGCGAAGTCGTGGGGGTTGAGCTGCGGCATGCCGCCTTCGGCGGCCGACGCAGTCCCGCTCGAGGCAGCGACCGACAGGGCCGCCGCCAGAGTGCCGTAGAGCGATCTCTTCATGATCGTTGGTCCCAAGCCTTTCGGGCTTAGAACACGAACAGGATCATGAAGGCGATGACCAGCGCGAACAGCGCCACGGCTTCCGTGAGCGCGAAGCCCAGGAGCACGTTGCCGAACACGCGGGGAGCGGCCTCGGGATTGCGCAGCGCGCCCGAGACGAAGCTGCCGAAGATGTTGCCGATGCCGACGCCGACGCCCGCGAGGGCGATGGTGGCGAGGCCGGCGCCGATGAGCTTGGCTGCTGAAGCGTCCATAGTCGTAGTCCTTTCGTCAGTGACTTCTAGTGATGGAGATGAATGGCGTCGTTGAGATAGAGGCAGGTCAGGATCGCGAAGACGTAGGCCTGCAGGAAGGCGATGAGCAGCTCGAGGCCGGTGAAGACCACGATGAAGGCGAGCGGTGCCCAGCCGGCGAGCACGCCCAGCATGACCACGAAGCCGCCGAACACCTTCAGCATGGTGTGGCCCGCCAGCATGTTGGCGAACAGACGGATGGAGAGGCTGAAGGGGCGCACGAAGTAGGAGATGATCTCGATCGGCACCAGCAGCAGCAGCAGCGCGAAGGGCACGCCGCTCGGCACGAAGAACTTCAGGAAGTGCGCGCCGTGCTTGATGAAGCCGATGACCGTGACGCCCGTGAACACCACCAGCGCCATCGCGAAGGTGACGATGATGTGGCTGGTCGGCGTGAAGGAATAGGGCACCAGGCCCAGCACGTTGCACAGCAGGATGAAGACGAAGAGGGTGAGGATGAACGGGAAGTACTTCTTGCCCGCGTCGCCCACATTGTCGCGCACCATGCCGGCCACGAACTCGTAGCCCAGCTCGGCGACCGACTGCATGCGGCCCGGGACCAGCGCCCGCTTCTGCATGCCAATGACGAAGATGAAAGTGGCGAGGATGACGGCGATGGTCATCCAGAGGGCGGAATTGGTGTACGAGGCGTCGAGCGAGCCGATATGGAAATTGAGCAGCCGGTGAATCTCGAACTGCTCCATCGGGCTTTGCATGT
>Ga0335083_10001607_pt1 | contig 30850 bp, 25 predicted proteins | sample Lox_Sample_42_FD_206716 | JGI IMG/M metagenome (GOLD analysis project Ga0335083, IMG submission 206716) | Soil microbial communities from Loxahatchee National Wildlife Refuge, Florida, United States - Lox_Sample_4.2 | ecosystem: Environmental > Terrestrial > Soil > Wetlands | place: USA...
CTCGCCCTGTACGTAGGCCTGCTCGACGCCCTGCTCGTATCCGACCAGATCGCTCGGCGAGTACACGGTCTCGATCGATGGATGCCTCGTGGTGGACGGGCTGTACTGCAGATCGACGAACGAGCCGCGCACGATCGTCGCGAGGCCGTCGACCCAGGTCACGGTCGCGCTCGCGTCGGCGTGGCCGATCTGATAGCGGTCGAACGTCTCGACGGCGGTCGCTTCGGTCTGGGGATCGATGAGCATGCCCGGCGGGGGCGGCGGGCTGCGATCGGTGTTGCCGATCCCGAAGAACGGATCGTCGGGAAGCCGCTCGAAGCCACCGCCGAGACCGAGCTTGACGCGACCGAGCCGGGTGCCGGTGTCGAGCGAGCCGCCCGTGCGGAGCCGGTACGTCCCGCCCCACAGAGCGTAGAGCTCGAGGCGTTCGTGCTCGCCGAACGTGTTCTTCGCGATCAGATCGAGGCCGGCGGTGAACCCGAGCCCGGTCGCGTAGTACGCGCTGGGCGTGATCCCGAACGTGCGATCGGCGTTGTAGAACAGGTCGTAATAGCGATCTTCGAGCTGGTAGCGATCGAGCGCCCACACGCTGTCCTGTGCGGGAGCCAGCACCGCCTCGAGCAGGAACGTGGGCACCAGCAGCGCACCGCGCGCGACCACGCGCGCGGTCGAGTCCTGCTCCGGAGCATCTACGCGGCCGCTCTCCTCGCCCGGCGGCGCATGACCGACCGGCTCGGCTGCCGGCGCGAGCACGGGATCCGGCGCCGGCGGCTGCGCCGGATCGGGTTGCAACCCCGGCGCCGCGCGCGTCATCGAGGCCGCGCCGAACACCGCGATCGCGAGCAGGGAGTGCGCGGGGCGCATGGGGACGAGCCACGAGCTGCAACGCGCGGGCCCTTCGCGTGATTCGCCGCCGATCAGACGCGCCAGATGCCGATCACGCGCGGGCGGTGGGTCACCGGATTCCGCGCGACGTGCACGTACATCGTCCGCGCCGATCCGGGTCGCGTCGTGACGATCTCGACGATCGTGTAGTCATCGCGATGATCGAGCGCGAGCGCGGGCATCGCCGCGCACGTCGATCCGGTCGGGGCGGCGGCGGCGGCCGTCTGCGCGACCGGCCGGCCCGCGCGATCTCGGCTGGTGAGCACGTACCTCGTCGCGCTCGCCGGCGCGAGCCCGTAGCGGATCGCCAGGTCGTCGAAGCAGAGACCGCGGTCGGTCACGCTCACCGCGTCGAGCGGAGCGACCTGCGAGAGCCAGTAGGCCACGACCGCGCGCTGGCGCGCGACCAGCGTGTCGGTGAGGTACTCGACCGCACGCGGATCCGTGTACCGGGCGGCCTCGACGGCCGCGTGGATCTGCTCGCGCGTGAACCGCGCGACGATCTTGGCTCCCCAGAATTGATCGAACCGATCGGAGGCGTCGAACGGTGCGACCGGCAGGTTGGGCTTCCACGCGCCGGGGTCGAAGTGGTCGGCCGTGAACGCCCCCGAGACGCCGCGCAGCTTCGGCGCGGCCGGGTGCTGCCACGGCCGGCCGTTGAACCCGAACGTGAACGTGTCCGCGAGCACGGCCAGCCAGTCGAACGAGTTGACGTACCCCACGCGCATCGAGTGGTCGACGGCGGCAAGGCCGGCGAGCGCGCTGTCGAAGTCGAGGCGGTAGTGCTCGACGAAGTGGCGGCTCGCGTCGCGCGGGTCGGTGACGAGCACGTCGATCGCGTTGCTCAGGTTGAAATCGGGGCTGTCGAGCCACTCGAAGATCGCGAACGCGCCGCGCAGATCGCGGCGCAGCTCGTGCGGGATGCGGTCGTTGGGATCGTCTCGGCGCACGCCCTCGTCGGTGGTCGGCCCGAGCGTCGTGCCGGCGATCCAGCGCGACGCGATCGCGCGGATCCGCCCGTCCGGCGTGCGGTCGAGCTGGGCAAGCTGGTGCGCGAGATCGTCCGTCCCGAACGGCTTTCGGTCCTCGCCGAGCTGGTTCTTGATCATCGCGTGCGGCGCGAGCACCAGGTCTTCAGGCTGGAAGTAGACGACGCGATCCTCGGCGACGTGGTAGCCGCACGCCCACAGCAGTCGGTTCGCGACCACGTCCGCGCCGGTCACGACCTCCGGCAGGCCGACGGGGTCGAACTTGAGCATGTACTTCACGCCGCGCACATCGGTGATGATCAGGCCGGAGGCAGCGCCCCCGTACTTCGTGCTCCGGACCGTCCACGGCTTGAACGCCTCCGGACTGTCGTGCTCGAGCGGACCTGTTCCGACTCGCTCCGGCGTCAGCGTCTGGCGGCTGATGCGGTTGGTGAACCACGTCGAGTCGGGGAGCTCGTCGAGCGCATTTGCCCCACGGGCGCGCTGCGCGCGGCGCAAGGCGAGGCCCTCGATCAGCGGACGCTGGAACGAGCGCGAGTAGAAATCGAGGTTGATGAACGCCGCGCCCGCACCGGCCGGCGGCGTCACCCGCGTGTCGGTGTGGTCGTCGACGTTCCACACGATCGGCTGATTGGCGAACCGCGCCGCGGGCACGGCCGGATCGGAGCCGCCGCACGCGATCACCGCCGCGAGATACGCCGCGCTGCCGATCAAATGGGCTCGATTGCGCACGTCATGCTCCCGATCTCGAGTTGGTGCGACAGGAATGCAACGACGGCGCCAGGCTCCCCGCAGGATCGCACGCGGGCAGGCGGTCACGCGTCTCGCGCCCGCGCCTGTACGCAATATTCGCATCCGCTGGATCTCGGTAACCTCGACGACGACACTCGATGTACAAAACGAGTGGTCACGCGCGCCTTGCCTCCTTCGATGTACCGCCTCGCGGTTGTCACCTGGATCGTCCTTGGCTCGCTCGTCGCGGCGACCGCCCACGGGCAGCCCGCAAACGGGAGCTCGACGCCATCGATCGGTGAAGAAACCATCGAGGTCAGCGGTGAAGCGCCGGGCCCGTCGGCCGCGCCGGCGGATACGGGGACCAGCGAGTCGGTGGTCACTCGCGAGATGATCGATTCGCTGCCCGGCGGCGATCAGCAACCGCTATCGCAGGTGATCGGAACGCAGCCGGGGTTCGTCACCGACACGTTCGGCTTCGGGCTGCACGCGCGTGCCGCCGACGGAGGCCTCCAGTACGAGATCGACGGCATCCCGTTGCTCGCGCCGCCGCTCACGCAATGGGCGTCGACCGAGAGCTTCATTCCGACCAAGATCGTCGACACGCTTCATATCATCACCGGTGGTTTTCCGGCCGAGTACGGCGATGGTCTCGGCGGCGTCATCGACATCACGACGCGCCGACCGACCGGCGGGCCGAGCAGCGACGCGCAGATCGCGTACGGCAGCTACAACACGACCAGGGCGTCGCTCGACTACGCACAAGGGATCGGCAAGCTTGGGGTGTTCGTCGCCGGCAATTTCGAACGAACCGATCGCGGCCTCGATCCGCCGGCCCCCGGCGAGATCCTGCACGACCGTCTGCTCGGCGGTGGCGGCATCGCGCTCGTGACCTACGACGCGACGCCGCGCGATCGCGTCGAGCTGATCGCGTTCGGGAATGACAGCGCCTACCAGATCCCGATCGACCCGCAGATCCCGCCGCTGTCGGCGCTGCCGCCCGGCACGATGCGCAGCCCCGATTCGTACGGAAATCCGCCGCCGCCCTTCGTTCCCTACGACGCGAACCCCACCGACACCGAGCTCAACGTGTTCGCGGCGCTGTCGTATCGCCACGTGTTCGGTGACGCGACGCTGCAGATCGCGCCGTTCATCCGCGACTCGTACGGCGACCTGCTCTGCGATCCGGTGCGATCGCTCGGCGCGACGGCCGATCCGGGCTCGACGTGCAGCGACGTGCGGCGCAGCGTGTTCCACGAAGGACTGGTCGCTCACTATTCGTGGGCGGTCGCTCGCCACCACGTGGTGAAGATGGGCGCGACTGCGGACAACGCGAACAGCTGGGTCGACTACGCCGCATATACTCGCGACGACGCGAGCCCGCATGGTGGACCCGATCCGGCCGCGACGCTGTCGGGCGCGGACCGGACCGACGTGCTCCTGGCCGGCGCCTACATCCAGGACACGATCTCGTACGGCAAGTGGAGCGTGCTGCCCGGCGCACGGATCGACATCCAGTCGGTCGACTTCCTCGGCAGCGACGAGCCCTCGTTGTTGCTCGTCGGCCCGAGCGCGCGCCTCGGTGCGAGCTACGCGGCGACGCGCGATATCGCCTTGCACGCGTTCGTGGGGTCGCTGTGGCAGCCGCCGAACACCGTCGATGCCGCGGTCGCCGCGCGCGTCCTCGTTCCGGCGCTGGCGGGCCAGCCGCTGCCGGTCGACCTCAAGGCCGAGAAGGACTGGGCCGCCGACGCCGGGATCTCCGATCGCGTGGCGCGCTGGCTGATCGTGCAGCTCGATGCGTGGGGCCGGCTGGCCACCGACCAGCTCGATCGCCAGCTCGTCGGCAACACGAACTTGATGGCCAGCTACAACTTCGCCCGCGGCCGCGCCGCCGGAGTCGAGCTGTCGGGCTCGACGCGCGTCGGCACGTACGTCGACGCGTTCGCTAACGCCGGATGGCAGCTCGGCCAGGGCCAGGGTGTGGCGTCCGAGCGCTACCTGTTCACACCCGACGAGCTCGCCGATCAGAGCTGGCAGATCCTCGACCACGTCCAGAGCTGGACGGCAAACGTCGGCTTCGACCTCCACGAAGGCATGCGTGCGGCGACTCACCTGTCCGGGCTGTTCAGCTTCGGCAGCGGCCTGCGCACCGGCGCGACCAACGAGTACACGCTGCCTCCCCATGCCACGTTCGACCTCACGCTTCGGCACCGCTTCGATCTCGCCTGCTACCATCCCGAGCTCGCGATCGACATCTACAACCTGTTCGACGATGTCTACGCATACCGCCTCGCGACCGGTAACGACGGCAGCGCGTGGGCGTTGCCGCGTACGGTGTTCGTGCGTCTCGCGCTGCCGCTCGCACCGTGACGGAATCACTGCGTGCGGCGTCGCAGGTACGCCTGCGCGACGACGATCAACCACGCTCCACCCGCGAGATACGCGCCCAACACGTCACTCGGCCAGTGCGCGCCGAGGTACACGCGCGACGGCCCTACGAGCACGACCAGCGCGACCGCTGCCGCGATCGCGCAGATGCGTAACGCGCGCGTGCGGATGCAGGCAGCCGCGAACACGGCCAGCAGGCCGAACAGCGCGACATAATCGATGACGTGGCCCGAGGGAAACCCCGCGCCGTCCACCGCCTCGCGGACGAGCACCCACGGCGCGGTCGGCCGCGGTCGCGTGAATGCGAGCTTGGTCGCGTGCTCGATCGCGACCGCGCCGAGCATCGACGCTGCAAGCGTGACGGCCTCGAGGCGGGCGCGCGCGACGAGCAGCGCCGCGATCGCCAACACCGACCAGATCCAGCCACCGAACGCGCTCGCCGCGCGTAGGACCGGATCGAGCGCGGTCGCGCGCTGGATCATCGCGGCGACCGCGAGATCGGGCGAGCTCCGCGGCCACACGCTCACCACGCTCGCCAGCGCCACGTAACCGAGCGCCATCGCCCCGGCCGCCCACAGCGCCCGCCGATCGCGTCGCACTGCACCGTTCACGTGCGCCACACGCCGATCACGCGCCACGCGCCGGAGCTCGGATCGCGGGCGAGGTGGACGTAGGTTTCGCCCGAGAAGCCGGCTCGGCTCGTCGCGATCTTCACGATCGTGTATCCGTCGGCGGCCGTCGCCTTCGCGAGCGCCGGCGTGCAAGTCGGACCGCTCGGGGAGGCTGCGACCGCGACGCGCCCGAGCGGCCGCATGCGCGCGTCGTAGCTCGTGACGTCGTAGCGCGTGGCGTCGGCGGCGGCGAGCTGCGCGTCGATCGCGAGATCGTCGAAGCACAGGCGCTCGTCGTCGGCGTCGAAGTCGACGAGCGGGTTCACGCGCGCGAACCAGTACGCCTCGGTCGCGTGCTGGCGCGCGACCAGAGTGTCCGTCAGGTACTCGACCGCGCGCGGATCCGAGAACCGGCCGGCCTCGACCGCGGCGTGGATCTGGTCGCGCGTGAACCGCGCGACCAGCCGCGCACCCCAGAACTTGTCGAACCGATCGGCTTCGTCGAACGGCGCGTACGGCGTGTCGGGGTGCCAGGCGCCGGGATCGAAGCCATCGGCGACGAACGTCGGCGCGACGCCGGTGAGCGCGGGCGCGAGCGCGTGCCCCCACGGCCTGGGCGCGATCCCGAGCGTCACCAGCGAGCGCGCGATGTCGGGATAGTCGACGCTGTAGACGTGGCCCTCCTGCGGATAGTGGTTGGTCGAGGCCATGACGCCCAGGGTCTTGCCGAAGTCGATGCGGTAATGCTCGACGTAGTGGCGCCGCGGATGGCGCGGATCGTCGATCCACATGTCGAGAAAGTTCTCGGTGCCGAGGTCGACGTGATCGACCCACGCGAAGATCGGGAACTGGCCGCGCAGGTCGCGGCGCCGTTCGTGCGCGAGTCGATCGTTGGGGTCGCCCGCGCGCACGCCGCTCACCGGCGCGCCGCCGAGCGACGTGCCCGCCAGCCAGCGCGACACCATCACGCGCAGCCGGCCGTCGGGCGTCCGCCACGCGTCGGCGAGGCGTTGATCGACTCCGAACCGATCGAGCGGCTGCGTCGTCCGCCCGAGCCCGTCCTTGATGGTGGCGTCGGGCGCGAGCAGGAGCTCGCTCGGGCGCACGTACGCGATCACGTCTTCCGGCACGTTGTAGCCGCATGCCCACAGCAAGCGATTGACGACGACGTGCGCGCCGGTCTCGAGCTCGGGCAGGTCGGCGCTGTCGAACTTCATCAAGTACTTGATGCCGCGCGCATCCGTGATGACGAAGCCGAGCTCGGCGCCGCCCGGCTTCGTGCTGCGGATGGTCCACGGCTTGTGCAGCTCCGGCCCTTCGTCGGTGACCGGGCCGGTTCGGATCTCGTCCGGCGACAGCTCGCGCACGCCGATGCGGTTCGTGAACCACGTCGAATCCGGCACGTCGTCGAGCGCGTTGACGCCGAGCGCGCGCGGGCTCGCGGGCAGCTCGAGCGCCCGCGTGATCGGTCCGATCACGGTACGCTTGTAGAACGAGTAATGATTGAGGTTGAGCGTGATCTCCGGCGGGTGCGGAACGTCGCGGTGGTCGTCGACGAGCGTGACCGGCGGCGCGTTCGGAAAGTGCACCGAGGGCACCGCCGGCGTGGCCGTGCAGCTCGCCGCCGCGGCCGCGACCACGATCATCTCTCGCATCGCGCTCATCGCCACCTCGGGCGCTGGGACAGGATCGGATTGAACGCGGCGGACAGCATCAAGCCGCCGTCGATCGACGACGCGATGCTGCCCTGGAACAGGAAGCCGCGATCCTCGCCGTGCACGTCGATCCCGATGCCGTACCCGACGCGGAGGTGATCGGGCGTCATCGCGTCGAGCGAGGAGTACACGCGGCCGGCATCGACGAACAGGTACGCGTTGCAGACGTGCGTCAGATCCCACACGTATTGCACCGTGCCGACCGCGGCGACGCGATCGCGGAAGCGCTCGAACGAGTAGCCGCGCAGGAAGTCACCGCCCAGCCAAGGCAGCTCGCTGAACGGGACCTGATCGACGGCCCCGGTGACGCCTTCGCCGAGCACGCGCACGACCAGCATGCGCGGCCCGAAGCCGAGGTGGATGTAGTCCTGGAGATCGACGCCGTAGCGCGTGAAGTCGGCGCCGCCGTCGAGCTGGTGCACGCGCGCCGCGAAGCCGCTCGCGAGCCAGCCGCTCGAATGCTGCGTCGATTCGAGGATGCTCGCCGGCCGCCGGCGATCCCAGCGCAGCTCGAGCTCGCCGTCGGCATGCGCGACGCCGTGCTCGAAGCCGACCAGATCGTCGGGCATGTAAACGGCGGTCACCGGCGTTGCCACCGCCGAGTCCGCGAACGCGAGCTCGGTCGCTGCGGCGCGGCCGATGACGTGGACGTCGTCGATCACGCGCACGTCCGCGCTCGCCGCGACGCGCAGCTCCTGGTAGCGCAAGTAGGTCGCGTAGGCGGTGTCGCTGGTGAGCGGATCGACCGCCATCTGCGGGCGCGGACCGAGGTCGCCGTTGCCGATGCCGTAGAACGGATCGCGCGGGCGGCGCGTGAAGTCGGCGTCGACGCGGAGCACGAGCGGATCGAGGCGGTGGCCGCTGTCCGCCCACCCCGACAGCACCTCGCTGTACGCGCCGCCGTAGAGCGCGTCGAGCGTGGCGTGCTCGTGCTCGCCGAGCACGTCGGTGGCGACCAGCTCGCCGCCGGCGGTCAGGCCGTAGCCAGTCTGATACGCGGCGGTCGGGATGACTCCGACCGTGCGATGGTCGTTGTAGAACGTGCGGTAGTAGAGGTCTTCGAGCTGGTAGCGATCGAGCAAGTACACCGCGCCCTGGAACGGGAGCTGGACGGTCTCCACGACCAGCTTCGGGACGAACAACGCATCGCGGGCGATGACTCGCGCGGTCGACTCGGACGGCTCGTTGGCGTCGGCGCCGCCGTTCTCCTGGCCCGGCACCGGCACGTCGACCGGACCGGGCGGTGGCCCGGGATCGGCACGCGTGACGCCGGCGCAAAGGCACACCACACCTGCCGCGCGCACGAGTAGCGGGCGTGGGTGAGGTTTCATGCGAATCACCGTTGCAACGCGCGCACCAGCGAGCGACGGGTCACGACGCGCTAGCGTTGCGCGTGGGTTCGGAGAAGGCGCAGTCCGCGCGCGTTCGAACGACGCATTTACGCCGCGAGCCCGTCCGACCCGCGACGATCGGCGCGAGCGCGGGCGAGCGAAGGCGATCGGGAAAGGTAGGCTCTTGCGGCGAACAGCGCGATCGCGACCCAAGCGCACGCGAGCGCGACATTGAGCACGATGAAGGCGCGCGGACCCGCCGCGACCTGCGCGCCGATCCACACGCACGCCGCCGAGAGCACGTCCCCCGCGCGCCAGACGAACGTATCCACCACTTGCTTGCCCTTGTACTTCGCTTCGCGCGACGTCACCAACCACAGCGCGTTCCGCACCGTCGTGGACAACGAGTAGTCGAGCGCGCTCTCGGCGATGCGCGTCACGAGGAGCACCTCGAGGACGGGCAGGACCAGCGCGGTGCCGTAGCCCGCGAGCGAGACGAGCGGCACCGCGACGAGCGCGGCGCGCAGACCGCCATACTTGATGATGCGCGACACGAACAACGACTGCAGGACCACGCCGAGCACGTTGATCCATTCGAAGTAGTGCGCCTTGAACTCGCCGATGTACGCGTCGGCGGTCACCAGGTGTTGACCATGCGCGCGCGCGAGCAGCATCCGATCGAGCACGTAGTCGCCCGTCTTGGTGACGATGTTGAGCACGAAGATCAGCGCGGCGAGCACCAGCAAGTAGCGATCGCGAGCGACGAGCGCGAACGCGTTTCCCTTCGCGACGGGCGCTTGGTGATTGCTCGCGCCTCGCACGCCGCGCCTCCCGTTCTCGCGGACGTGGACGGCGATCGCGAGCGCGAACGACGCGAGCAGCACGCCGGCCGCGACCAGCATCAGCGTCAGCTCCGAGGCGCGCGAGACGATGGGCGCCGCGACCGTGGCGCCACTGATCGCGCCGAGCGAGCCGCCGATCCCGATGATCGGAAACAGTCGCTTGCCCTGCTCCTCGTTGTAGGTATCCGCCGCGAACGCCCAGAACTGCGCCACCGTGACGATGTTGAAGATGCCCGCCCACAAGAAGAACGGAACACCGATGGCAACGCCGGCGCGCCCGAGCGACCAGAACACGATCAGATCGGCCGCGAAGAACGCGGTCACCCAGCCGATCAGCTTGATGCGCGAGACGCGCTCGGCGAGCCGGGAGTATCCCATCGTGACGAAGATCAAGAGGATCGCCTGCACGGCCGCCGAGTAGCTCTTCACCTCGGCACCGCCACCGAGCAAGATCAGCGGTTCTCGCGCCACCTTGACCAGGTAATAGGACATCAGGATGAGAAAGATGTTCGCAGCGAGCAGCAGGGCGGTCGCCGCCTCGCCGGGCCGGACCTCGCCGAACAGTCCGAGCACGAAGGCGCCCGGATGTTCGCGAAAGCGTGGTCGCATTTCTTTGATCTCAGCAAGCTCGGTGCCACGCGCTTCGCCGCACTCGATGCGGAGCGAGCGCCTGGTCGGCGCATTTCGTTCGCGACCCAATGCGAGGAGTCCGCTTGGACGCCCTCGGGGCTCGGCAAGCCTGATGCAACCAACGTGAGCGGAGCCGAAAGGAATCGCTATGCGTCGAGTTCCACGTGTCATCGCCATGATCATCGGCATCGGCCTTGCCGGCGGCTGTTACACCGAAGCCGAGGTCGACTACCCATACGTCGCGGGACCGGATCTCGCGTATGTCTCGCCCGGCGTCGAGGTCGTCGCCGGATACGACTATCCGGTGTTCTTCGTCGACGGGCTGTACTGGCTGTGGTGGGACGGCTTCTGGTACTCGTCGCCGTACTGGAACCACGGCTGGGCGTGGGGCCGTGAAGCTCCGCCGCGGCTCCGCGGCATCGCGCATCCCGAGAGCTACGCGCATTATCGAGCGGCGCCCGGTTACGGCGTCCGGCACGCGGCGGGTTACTCCGCGAGACCCTCGCCGGGCTACGGGCCGCATCCGACGCACTTCGTCGCGCCGGCGATGCACGGCGCCCGCCGGTAAGCTGCGGCTGCATTCATCCCACGAGTCCATGATACAAGGCGACATGTTCGCGACCCTCGGCGGCGTCGTGCTCGGCCTGCTGCTCGGGCTCCGGCACGCGTTCGAACCCGACCACCTGACGGCGGTCTCGACGATGGTCATCGAGACGCGCGACGCACGACGCGGAGCGCTGCTCGGGGCGGTGTGGGGGCTCGGGCACACGATCTCGCTGGTCGCGGTCGGCACGACGTTGCTCGTCACCGGCGCCGTGATGCCGGAGCGGACCGCGGCGCTGTTCGAGCTCGGGGTCGCCGTGATGCTCGTGATCCTCGGATCGCGATCGCTCTGGCTCTCGGTTCGTGACGGCGCGCGCGGCGAAGTCCACCACCATCGCCATGGCGAGGACGCGCACGTCCACGCGGCCCCGGCGGTACACGTTCACGTCGGGGGACGAGCGCTCGCGTGGCGGCCGCTCGTCGTCGGCCTCGTACACGGGCTCGCTGGAAGCGGAGCGATCACCGCGCTCGTGTTCGCCGAGCTCCCGACGCTCGCGATGCGCGTCGTCTACATCACGCTGTTCGGCATCGGCTCGATCGCCGGGATGGCGATCGCGTCGGGCGTGGCCGGCGCGTCGGTGCAGCGCGCCGCCGCGACTCCGCGCCGCCGGCGCGCGGTCTCGCTCGCGATCGGTGCATTGTCGATCGCGCTCGGCATCGCATGGGCGATTCCCGAGCTCGCCGTGCTCTAGCGTCAGCGCGCTCGATACCAGCTCGGGATCGGCGCGGGCACCGGGACACGGAAGTGCAACGTCCACGCATAGAACGCCATCGCGACCAGCGTGGCGGTGAACGCCCATGCGGCGAATAGCTGGATCGCGCGTCGACTTGCCGGGAGCCGGCGCGCGATGTCGAGCGTCACGAGAAACGCGAGACACCACGCGATCGCACCTGCAGCGTCCTGCCGTAGAAGTCCGTCGCGACGCCGCTCGGCTTGAGCTCGTACGACCAGCGATGGTCGACCGGCGAGTATCAGATCACCGCTTGCGGCTCGATCACCGGGTACAGGAACGCGAGCGCGAACGCGATCGTGCCGGCTGCCATCGCCAGGAACACCGCGTCTTGCTTGCGCATCACACGCCCCTCGTCATCGTGATCGCGAAACCCGAGAACACGTCGAACCAGACGATCGCCGCGAGCAGGACCGCGAACACGGCTTAGATGAAGACGAGCAGCCGGTCCTCCCTGGCATCCATCGCGCGCGACATCACCAGCAGCATCGTGGCGATCGGCAGCCCGAGCGCCGCAAAGTTCTCCTTCGTATCGAACAGGTTCGAAGCCCATGGTTCGTAGCGATCGAGAAACAGAGCGCGGACGTGGTAGCGGAACCTCGGGTACACGAGCAGACCGAGCACGAACGTCACCACGTACGCGACCGCGAGCGTCGCGGCGTAGATGCGCCCCCAGGGCCACCGCGAGCGCGAGCTTGATCCGGATCGGCATGCGGGACAGCTCCATGCCGCTGGTACGCCCTCGTGGATCGTTTGTGCAAGCAGCGAACCGTACTCAAAGCGCTCGCCGGCGGACTCACTAGCGAGCCCGACGTCACCCAAGGTGAAAGCGGTAACCGAGTCCCACGCGCCCGCGGCACCCGCGGGCATTCGATGGGTGTCGTGCGGGCATGGCCGTCGGCGCCGTTTGCTGCATGGTCTCCGTCGAGAAAGCCAGCCAGCGCGCGACGGTTGCTGCGCGCCCAGGGACGAGTCCGAGACCGAACCCGAGGGTGAATCCGAGACTCAATCGAGGGGTGTCTTTCGAGTGAATCGAGCGGCCGGCTCGCCGCCAGCGGCCGAATCAATCGACGCGTTAGCAGCTGTCACCAACAAGTCGCTTACGCGACGCGCGGCGAAGCAATCGATCGCCGACCCGGTCGCGATTCCCGCGGAGACGCACCGGGTTGGAATCGCGAGATCTCGAGTCTCGATCTCACGGCGCTAAGAAACGCCTCCTGCGCGCTCTTACATATTAGGAGCCCACGCTTCCACGCCCCGCGAGCTCGTCGCGCCCGTTGGTTCACGCACCAGGAGCCTGTCATGTTCGAGTCCATCGTTTCCAAGATCACGTCCACCGTCCGCAGCGCTGTGCGCGCCGCAGGCGCCGCCACGCGCAACGCGCCGTGGCTCACCGCCGCCGCAGTCGTCGCTCTGTTCTTCGTGCTGTGACCGTCGAGAACGACAACCGGCAAACTTCACTCACGCCCGCCGATCTCGAAGCGATCCGCTCGATCGTGCGTGACGAGCTCGCGCGCGTCATGCGAACGTTCGCGCACGGAATCGGCGCGCCGGTCGAAGGAGACGACCGATGCGACGAAAAGACAAAGCAGGAGAGCGTGCCTATGGACCTTACGAGCACGGAAACAAATGGCGCGTCGTCCTTAAGGCGACGGGTGCACAGCGAGTTGCAGCTTTTGAGACAGAGCGCGAAGCGAACGAGTTCATCAAGCTCTGGCGCGACGAAACAGACGGCCGAACGGTGAGCATGGCGATCGACGCGTATCTCGATCACGCGCGCGAGCGCGGCGTGCGCGACGGCAGCGTCGCGACGATCGGGTATCGCCTGCGCGCGATGTTGCGCACGGACGAGAACGATCGGTTGCTGCGCACGCTCACGCCCGCGGTCGCGAGCGAGCTCTACGCGAAGCGTTCGGCCGAGACCAAGGCCGACACGCACCGCGGCGAGCTCGCCGAGGCGAGCCGGTTCGCAGCCTGGTGCGTGAAGCGCGGCTGGTTCGGCGCGAATCCGTTCGCGGAGATCGAGCCGACCGGCCGTTGCTCGCGCGGCAAGCCGCAGCTGCGCGTCGACGAGGCGCGGCGGTTCCTCGCCACGGCGCTCGCCGAGAACAGCGACTCCGGCCTCGCGGCCGCGATGGCGCTGCTCATGGCGATGCGCGCGTCCGAGATCACCGACCGCGTCGCGCGCGATGTCGATGACGGCGGGCGCATCCTCTGGATCGAGCGCGCGAAGACCCGTGCGGGTGATCGCCAGCTCGAGATCCCCGAGGTGCTCCGAGCGCGGTTGCTAGCGCTCGCGAACAACCGGGCGCCCGACGAGAAGCTGTTCGGCAACGTCGATCGCCACTGGGTCGGCTACCACGTCCGCCGGTTGTGCAAGGCGGCCAAGGTACCGATCGTCCCGCCCCACGGCCTGCGCGGAACGCACAGCTCGATCAGTGCGCAGGTGGTGCCGGTCGATCACGTCGCGCGCGCGCTCGGCCATGCCGGCGCGGACGTCACGCGCCAGCACTACCTGGCGCCGGGAGCCGAGGCCTCCGGCAAGCAGCGAATCGTGCTCAAAGCGCTCGCCGGCGGACTCACTAGCGTGCCGGGTCCCATTTTCAATTCTGGTAACTCGACACTCGAATCAGTTACCAAGACGGGATCCGGCAAGCGGTGAGCCACGTCCGCGTCGCGCATCCGCGCGATCTTCTTGGTGCGCAAGAGGAGACTCGAACTCCTACGGTTTTACCCACTAGCCCCTCAAACTAGCGCGTCTACCAATTCCGCCACTTGCGCTGGCTCGGACAGGAACGAGGGGACGTTTAGGTACCGCTCGTCGCGGGACCTGTCAAGCGGCCCGTGTGCGTCGCCTACGGTGTACCGCGGCCAAGCTCGGCAGAACAAACTCGTCCGGCGAGCCCGTACGCGCCAGCTGCAAGTGCGCGCCGAACGTCGACGACGCTGCGTCTCGTCGCTCGCGAACGCGCTCGCCGAGGAGTCGCTCGCTTCGAGCGCGTGCTCGACGATCCAAGGTCGACGACGTTCATCGCCTACCGCGCCGGCGGCGGCGCGGCCGGCGGCGGCGCGGCCGGCGGTGGCGCGCTCGGCGGTGGCGCGCTCGGCGGTGGCGCGGCCGGGATCAGCGCCTGCACCTCCGGCGGCGGCGGCCCGACGCGCTCGTAGCGGCAGTTCGCCGGATCCGGCTTGTCGGAGTTGCGACCGTTGTCGATCGCGCAACGCTGGGTGATCAGCTGACCACTCTGATCGACGAACAGGTTGGCGACGTAATACGCGGTCGGTTGGCACGCGCACACCAGCAGCACCGCAGCCCACAGCTTGGTCATGCGCGGGTTATAACACGCACGCGATGTCGTACTCGGAGAGCCCGCCGCCGCCGCTGTCGCGCGCGAGCCTCGTCATCGGCCTCTACGGCGCGATGGGGATCGTCGCGTTCTTGATCGCGGCGGGCCGCGGCGATCCCGATCTGTATCGCCTCGGCGGCAGCCCGCTCGCGTGGCAGCTCGCGGCGGGGCCCGCGATCGGCGTCGCGCTCGGCCTCGCGGTCGTCGGGCTGACGCGCGTCGCGACGCGCCACTTCCAGTGGGCGCGCGATCTGCACACGAGCTTTCGCGACCTGCTCGGGCCACTGGCCTCGCGCGAGATCGTGATCCTCGCGCTCGCGAGCTCGATCGGCGAGGAGCTGCTGTTCCGCGGCGCGCTGCTGCCGTGGTTCGGGCTGTGGTGGCAGGCGCTCGTGTTCGCGCTCCTGCACGTCGGGCCGGGCCGGCGGTTCCTGCCGTGGACGGTGTCGGCGCTCGTGCTCGGCATCGCGTTCGGCGAGCTGGCGGCCGTGACCGGCAACCTCGGCGGCCCGATCGCGGCGCACTTCGTGATCAATTTCCTGAACCTGCGCCACATCACGGCGCAGCCGCAGTCGTGATCGCGCGGCTCGCGCGGCTCGGGCTCGTCGTGGCGAGCATCGCGTGCGCGCTCTACCTCGCGCGTGGCGCGTACGCGGTCGGCCTCGACTTCGAAGGCGGCGTGCACGTCGTCGTCCGCGCGCCGGCCGGCGCGACCGACGCGCGCGGCGAGCTCGAGCGTGCGGTCGACGGCGTGGTCGCGGGCGCGAAGCTCGAGAACGTCGGCGACGTCTACGCGATCGAGCTCGCCGGCGGCGACGACCACGACGCCCGGCTCGTGATCGGCGCGCTGCCGACCGGATTTCGCGTCGAGGACCAGCAGGTGATCCGCGCCGTGCTCGATCCGCGGCTCGGCCGCACGCTCGGCACGTTGCTCGCCGCGCTCGCCGCCGCATGCTGGCTCGGCGGACTGCGCATCCGCCGCGGCTCGCTCGCGATGGTCGGCACGCTCGCGCTGGCATGGGCCGCCGCGCTCGCCGAGCTCGTGCACGGCGGCGCCACGCTGTCGCGCACGACCCACATCGCGGCGCTCGGGCTCGCGCTGCCGGCAGCGCTCGCGATCGCGCTTGCCGCCGGCCGGCCCGCGAAGGCGGCGTGGCCCGGCGCGGCGCTGCTCGGCCTCGTGCTCGCCGGCTCGATCGCGGCCGAGCTGGTCGGCGGGTCGCGGCACGGCGACTGGCAGCCGTACTGGGTCGCGCTGCGGATGGCGCACCGCGCGGCGCCGGCGGTCGTGGTCGTCGCCGCGTCGGCGCTCGCCGCCGTCGCCGATTTGTTGCCCGCCTCGCGCCGCGCTGCCTAGCCTCGTGCATGGTCCGCCTGCACGCGCTCCTTCCGGTCTTGCTCGCCGCCGGCGTCGCGCACGCCGACGAGACCTCGGCGACCGACAAGCTGCGCATCCTGTATTCGACGCGCTTCACGTTCGACGACAGCGGCCTGCCGCTGGTCACGGTCGAGATCATGGGCGGCCAGAAGCAGGTCGAGCTGCGCGCGAAGGGCGGCGTCGTCGTGCGGCCCGACGGTGCGGGCGGCAGCGCGATCGAAGCCGATGCGGGCGACACGTGGACGATCACCGCCGAGCACGTCCAGCCCGCGGTGATCCAGGAGTGGACGGTGGTCGAGACGCTCGGCCCCGACGATGCGCCCGGCATCACGGCCGCGCTCGCGCGCTGGAAGGATCGCGGCTTCGAGCCGCACGCGTTCGAGATCGGCACCTTGTTCGGCACCGGCGGCGAGGTGATCGACACGCGCGAGCTGCGCATCGCGATCGATCCGCAGCCGGCCGGCAAAGGCGCCGCGCGCGCCGCCGAGCACGCGCGCCGGTTCGGCGTGAAGACGAGCGTGCACGAGGAGCTGGTGCGGCGGCCGAGCGGGACGATCGTCGCGCGCAGCGGCGGCACCGTGATCGAGAACGCGTCGGTGTTGTGGTTCCAGCCCAAGCGCGCCACCGAGACGCTCACCGTCGCCGACGTGCCGACCGGCACCGGCGGCAGCCAGCTCGAGACCGGCCACGAGGACCGCCGCTACTGGGGCAGCGTGTACATCACGCTCGATCACGACGGCTCGCTCGTCGCCGCGAACGCGGTCGGCGAGGACAAGCTGCTCGCCGGGCTCGTGCCGGCCGAGATGTACCCCGACGCGCCGGCGGCCGCGCTCGAGGCGCAGGCGATCGCCGCGCGCACCGAGCTCTTGCAGAAGATCGGCCGCCGCAACCTGACCGATCCGTTCCTCTTGTGCTCGACGCAGCAGTGCCAGGTCTACGCCGGCGCCGGCAAGGAAGACGCGCGCGCGACCCGCGCGATCGAGAAGACCCGCGGCATCGTGCTCTTGCGCGACGGCGGCGGCCTCGTCGACGTGCGCTACAGCGCGTCGTGCGGCGGCCACACCGAGGACAACGACGCGATCTGGGGCGGCGATCCCGATCCGTCGCTGCGCGGCCGCGCCGATTCGCCGAAGGCCGAGATGACGCGCATCACCGACGGCAACCTCGACAAGTTCCTCGCCGAGGATCCCCACGACGCGTGGTGTGGCCGCGTCGCGAAGGGCAAGGGCAAGTTCCGGTGGACCGAGACGCTGCCGATCGACGAGCTGTCGGCGCGCATCGCGGTCGAATATCCCGAGATCGGGCGCGTCAAGGCGCTCGCCGCGAAGCAGCGCGGCACGAGCGGCCGCATCGAGGTCCTCACGATCACCGGCGACCGCGGCGCGATCGACGTCACCGGCGATCTGCACATCCGGCGCTTGCTCGGCGGGCTGAAGTCGACGCTGTTCGCGATCGAGCGCTCGGGCGACGCGTTCGTCCTGCACGGCGCCGGCTTCGGCCACGGCGTCGGCATGTGCCAGCTCGGCGCGATCGGCATGGCCGAAGCCGGCAAGCCGCACGCCGAGATCCTCGCGCACTACTTCCGCGGCACGCACTTGCACAAGCTCTACTGATACGATGGTGGGGTGAGCGGCAGCGCCGACGACGATACGCGCGACGACCGGCCGTCGCGCCCGTCGTTGCGTCACCTGCAGACGATGCCCGACTTCGGGCCGCGCTATCGCGTGATCGGCCCGATCGGCAAGGGCGGCATGGGCGAGGTGTTCCGCGCCTACGACACCGAGCTCAAGGTCGAGGTCGCGCTCAAGATCGTGCGCAGCATCGACGCCGACGCCGACGCTCTGCTCGCGCGCTTCCGCCGCGAGATCGCGCTCGCGCGCAAGGTCACGAGCCCTTACGTGCTGCGCGTCTACGACCTCGCCGAGTACGAGGGCCTGCGCTTCCTGTCGATGGAGTTCGTCGACGGCGAGGATCTCGCCGCGCTGATGCGCCGCGACAAGCAGCTGCCGCTCGATCGCGCGCTCAAGATCGTGCGCCAGGTGTGCGCCGGCCTCGAGGCCGCGCACGCGCAGGGCGTCGTCCACCGCGACCTCAAGCCGCAGAACGTGCTGGTCGCCAAGGATGGCAACGTCCGCGTCGCCGACTTCGGCCTCGCGCGCTCGATCGGCGAGTCGGGGATGACCGCGAGCGGCGCCGTGCTCGGCTCGCCCGCGTACATGTCGCCCGAGCAGGTCAAGGGCGACGCCACCGACGAGCGCAGCGACATCTACTCGCTGGGCGTGATGCTCTACCAGCTCGTCGCCGGCCAGGCGCCGTTTCGCGCGGACACGCCGCACGCCGTGATGGAGATGCGCCTCCACAAGCCGCCGCGCCCGCTGCGCGAGGCCGCGCCCGACGCGCCCGCGCACGTCGAGGCGATCGTCACGCGCTGCCTCGAGATCGATCCGGCCAAGCGCTACGCCACGATGCGCGAGCTGCTCGCCGATCTCGAAGGCGAGCGCGTACCGATGCGCGCCGCGGTGACGCGTTCGCGCCCGCGCTGGCTCGTGCCCGCGCTCGGCGGCGGGATCGCGGCCGTCGCGGTCGCGATCGCGCTCGTCGCGTGGCCGCGCGGGCACGAGCCCGCGCATGGGCCCGACTACGTTGCAGCTCCATCGACGTCGGGTTCGGCCAGCACACCCGTGGCATCCGCTGCGACGACCGGCCTCACTCCGGTCCTCGTGTTGCGGTTTGAGAACCGCACGACCGAGCCGCTATTCGACGACGCGGTCGAGTTCGTTCTCCATATGGCGTTGCGTTACTCCAAGCACCTCGATCCGCTGAGCGGACCCGACCTGCGCGCGCTCGCAGCGCAGCTCGGACCCGATACGCCGCTCGACGACGCCCTCGGCAAGAAGCTCGCCGACACGCGAAAGCAGCGCGTCGTGATCGTGCACGGCACGATCGCGCCGAAGGGCTCGAGCTTCACGATCGCGATCACGGCACGCGACGCGACGTCGGGTGACCGGCTGTTTACGCAGACGGCCGACGTAGCGCGGGCGGACGATGCGGTGCCGGCGATCGGCCGGCTCGCGGTCGCGTTGCGTGGCGCGCTCGGCGACAAGGCCGAGGATAGCGATCACACCGGCGTGTCGCGCACGCTTGAAGCAGACCGCGAGGTGACGCTCGGCCGCGCGATGCAGCGCGCAAACGACGACGAGGGCGCGCTCGCGCACCTCGAGCGCGCGGTCGCGCTCGATCCATCGTTCTCGTACGCCCACGTCGCGCTCGGCATCTCGTACTCGAATACGTTGCGCCTGGTCGACGCGAACCGCCAGTACGCACTCGCGCTCAAGACCATGGATCAGCTCAACGAACGCGATCGCTTGAAGTTCCTCGGCGATTACTATCGGGACGTCAACGAGGAGTACGACCGCTCGATCGAGTCGTACAAGCAGCTGCTCGCGATCTGGCCGAACGACATGGCGGCCGAAGGCAACCTCGCGATCGCGTACGAGGGGCGCGGCGACATCGACCAGGCCCTGGAGGCCGGCCGGAAGGCCGCCGCTGATCATCCCGGCTACGTCGTCGTGCGCGCGAACGTGCCGACCTACGAGGTGCTGGCTGGCGAGTTCGACGCTGCGATCGCCGACTGCAGGCGCATCATGGCCGAGTTCTCGCGGCCCTCCCCGTCGGTGTACCAGTACCTCGGCCTCGCCCACCTCTACCTCGGCCGCCGCACCGACACGCTGGCCGCGTACGACCTGCTCGACAAGGTCGACGCCTCGGGCGCCGCGACCGCGCGCGCCGATCTCGCGCTCGCGGAAGGGCGCCTTGGCGATGCGGCAGCGATCCTCGACAAAGGCCTCGCAGCCGATATCGCCGCACAGTCCGAAGATGCAGCCGAGGTCAAGCTCGCGATGCTCGCCGAGCTCAAGCTGCGCCGCGGTGACAAAGCCGGGGCACGCGCCGCCGCCGCCAAGGTGACGAAGGAGCCATTGCGCGTCCTGCAAGCCTCGCTCGTCCAGCTTGCGGTCGGCGACACCAAGCCGGCGCTCGCGACCGCCGCGAGCATGGCCACCGAGGTCGCGCCGAGCCGGCGTGCAATGGGCAAGCTGATCGAGGGCGAATCGTTCCGGATCGCGGGCAAGCCGGCACAGGCGATGATCGCGATCCAGGACGCGCTGCACATCCAGGACTCGCTCGTCGGGCACTTCTTGCTCGCGCGCGCCGCACTCGATGCGAAGAAGTACGCGGAGGCGTACTCCGAGCTGCGCACGTGCATCGCCAAGCGCGGCCAGATGGCGGCGACGCCCGACGACGTGCCGACGTATCGCTACGTGCCGCCGTTCACGTATTACCTCGCACAGGCCCAGGACGGCCTCGGCAACGCCGACGCGAAGGCCAGCTACCAGGCGTTCCTGGCGATGATGCACGACCCCGATCCGGCCGATCCGCTCGTCGCCGACGCGCGCAAGCACGTGCAGTAGCGTTGTTACATCCCGGGCGCGGTGCGCGCGTGGTATCCCCGCGCCATGCAGCTCCTTCCGACGACGATGGTCGGTTCCTACCCGCGCCCCGCGTGGTTCACGCACCAGCTCGCCGGCCGCGACGTGCTCGAGGCGTTCAAGGTCGCAGCGCACGCCGAGGCGTTCCACGACGCGACCCGCGTCGTGATCCGCGATCAAGAGGAGGCCGGGCTCGACATCCTGAGCGACGGCCAGATGTGGTTCGACGACTACCACATGGGCATCGGCTCGTTCCTCTGGTACTGGCTCGAGCGCACGCGCGGCTTCTCGTCGGAGAAGCTGCCGCACCCCGCGCGCGACAAGGCGAAGGGCCGCGACATCTGGGCGCTCGACGAGGCCGGCGGCGTCGCGGTCGAAGGCCCGATCGAGCGCGGCCCGGTGCGCATGGCGCTGATCTACGGCTGGGCGCAGCGCCACACGCAGAAGCCGATCAAGGCCTGTGTCGGTGCGGGCCCGGTACAACTCGCGACGCTCGCGCATTTCCGCGGTGGCCCCGCCGGCACGCCGAAGAACCGCTACGAGCTGTCGAAGGCGCTCGCCGACGTGTTCCGCGCCGAGATCAAGGAGCTCGTCGAGGCCGGCTGCAAGCACGTCCAGCTCGAGGATCTCGGCGCGTGGATGCCGCACCTGTCGGGCGACAAGGACTGGTCGTGGGTGAGCGAGACGATCGACCGCACGATGGCGGACATCCCGGCCGGCGTCGAGCGTGCGTGGCACTTCTGCATGGGCAACGCGTGGGGCAACAAGCTCGAGGGCATGACCGCGGGCGGCTACCGCGAGGTGCTGCCGCACTATCACGACGTCAAGGTCGACGCGTACGTGCTCGACTTCGCGTGCCGCGAGATGGCCGACGCCGATCTGCTCCGCAAGCTGCCCGCCGACAAGAAGGTGCACGTCGGCGTGATCGACGTGCGCACGCTCGAGATCGAGCACGCCGAGCAGGTCGCCGAGCGCGTGCGCAAGGTGCTCGCGCACATCGAGCCCGAGCGCGTGACGCTGACGACCGACTGCGGCCTCAAGCAACTCCCGCGCGTCGTCGCGATCCAGAAGCTCCGAGCCCTGGCGGAAGGTGCGGCGATCGTGCGAAAGACGTTGCGCTAACCCATAAGGAGGGAACATGAGCGTGCGTTGGACGAGGACTGCAAGGATCAGCCGTGGGAAGTTCATGGAGGCGATCGCGTGGGCGAAGGAGGCCGGCGGCTACGCCGAAAAGAAGTTCGGTCTGCCGAAGGTCACCGTATGGCTCGACGCGTTCGGTGACATCAACTCGATCCGGTGGTCGGTCGACTATCCGGATCTCGCCGCGATCGACAAGGCGAACGCGCAGATGATGACCGATGCGGACTACTGGAAGCTGGTCGAGCGCGCGAGCAAGAACGAGCTGTTCATCGACGGCTCGATCGTCGATACGGTCTCGCGCGCGATCTGAGCGGCTACCGCTCGGGCTGCAGCACGAACCAGTGAAACACGCGGTACGGGCCGCTGGCGACGATCGTGAATTCGACGTCGCCAGCGTCGTCCGGCATCGCGTGTTTCGGCAGATCGAACGTCAGCTCGCTGAACCTGCCATCGGGCGCGGCGACCGTGAGGTGGCCGAGCTCCTTGTCGCCGGCGAGCAAGCGCAGCGTGATCGGGCGATCGAGCGTCTCGTGAAACGGATACGCGCGCTGGCCGCCGGTCCGGATCACGACGCGCGCGGCCTTCGCGGGATCGATCGCGACCGTGAAGCGCTCGCTCGGCGCGCCGCCGCTCGCGCGGATCGTGCGGCCGCCGTCGATCACGAGCCCCTGCGAGCCGACCTCGCGCTCGACGATCGACCACCGCGCGGTCGGATCGCCGAAGTGGCGCTGGCCGAGCGCGCCCCACCAGTGGTGTGCGTGCTCGCTCGCGATGTCGGCGATGTCGACGCGGTCGACGATCGTCCAGCCCGGGTGATCGTTGAGCGGGCGCTCTCCCGTGCCAACGTGATCCCAGGTCGCGGTGAGGATCTGCATGTCGCCTTCGCCGACGAGGCGGCGCTTCTCGAACCCGGGCAGGAGCGTCGTGTGCAGCAGCACCTCGCCGAAGAACTCGCCCTGCCCCATCCAGCCCGGGTAGTACGCGAAGTGCGTCGGGCGCTGCTCGGGCGGCAGGCTCTCGAGAAACTCGAAGCGCGCGCCCGGCCCGTTGTTCGCGACCTCGGCCTGATGGTTCGTGACGAGGCCGAGCATGTCGTAGACGCGACCATCGCCGTAATACGCGATCGCGCCGGCGTCGTGGAACATCACGCTCGCGTCGGGAAGCTTGGCGTTCAAGTAGTTTCCGATCGCGACGACCTGCGTGTTCGTATCCATCGCGCCCTGCGCGAACAGCAGCATGTCGGAGCGCATGCCGGGCGCCGCGCCGTACGCGAACGCGGCGAGGCCGACGCCCGCCGCCGCGTGCCACACGTGCCGCCCCCACACCGGAAGCCGCGGCGGCGGCGCGAGCGCGCAGCCGATCGGGATCGCGAGCAGCGGGAACGCCGCCGCGACGTAGCGGTAGTTCTGGAAGCTCCACAGGCCCGACGACGCGACCACGCCGAACATCAGCGCGAGCGGCGCGCCGATCGCGAGCGCGCACACGAGGTAGCGGCGCTCGCGTCGCGCCCACAGCACGAGCCGCACCGCGCCGGCGAGATACAACACCGCCGCGACGCGCGGCCACACGAGCGGGCTCGTGCCATCCCAGAACAGGCCGCGCACCATGCGGCCCGACAGCGTCCACACGGTGTCGAGCCAGTACGACCAGTCGAAGCCGGGCAGATAGAAGTGGCTCTTCGCGACGCCGGTGTTCGGGAAGAAGTGGCCGGCGAACGCGCGGTTCGCGGCGAGCCACAGCGCGGGCGCGGCGAGCGGTGCGAGCCACCACGCGGCGGCACGCGGTGTGCGCCGGCGCTGGATCGCGCACGCGACGCACACGGCCGCGGCGACGAGCGTCATCTCGGGCCGCGACAGCGACAGCGCCGCCAGGCACGCGCCGAGCCTCTTCGTCGGCGGCCCGGTGCGCTCGGCGCGTGCGAGCAGGAGCAGCGCCGCGATCGCGAGCGCGGCCGCGAAGCCGACCTCCATGCCCGACAGCGAGCACCACGCGAACGGCGCGATCGCGAGCGCGAACGTCGCGGCCGCGATCCCCGCGAGCTCGCCGCCGCGATCGCGCGCAAATCGATACGCACCGAGCGCGACCGCCGCGTAGAGCAGCGCGCCGAGCCCGAACGCGACCCACACGAGCGCGTGGCCGCGCGCGCCGAGCGTCCAGAACGGCGCGATCACGACCGGCCACAAGACGCTCGTCGAGCCGGCCGAGTAACCGCCGCCGGGAAAGTACGTGAACGGCTGGCCGCGCCCGATCTGCTTGGCGTACGTGAGGTAGATGTAGCTGTCGTCGAGCGGCAGCCCCATGTGCTCGGTGTGCGCGAGCGTGGTCGCGGCGAACGTCCACGCGATCGCGACCGCGGCGACCGCGATCGCGATCATCGGGATGCGCTTGGTCAGGGCCATCCGGCGGCCGGCGTGCGCACGGCGGCCAGCGCGAGGTGCTGGAAGCGAAACTGGCGCTCGCGCTGGTAGTCCCCGCACATCTCGAGCGCGAGCTCGTTGAAGTCGAGCGAGCGCACCCAGCGAAAGCCGCACTCGTAGAGCAGCGGCAGGATGTCGTCGCTGCCGAAGCGCGTCGGCTCGCCGAGCTCCTCGACCAGCGCGCGCTGCTCGCGCGCCGCCGCCTGGGCCTGCTCGCTGCGCTCGTTTCCGGTCGCGAACCGCTTGCCGACGAACTCGAACGCGACGAGCGAGCGCGGGTCGAGCCCGGATGCGAGCCGGGTCGCGGTCGCGCGCACCGCGCCTTCGGTCAAGTACGACACGACGCCCTCCCAGATCACGAGCGCCGGCTCGTGCGGATCGAGCCCGCTCGCGACGAGCCGCTCGACCGGGTTCTCGCGCTCGAAGTCACACGTGACGTACGTCGCCGCGTCGAGCGGGTAGCCGTCGAGATGCGCGAGCCGCTCGCGCTTCGCGCCCTGCGTCGCGGGATGATCGACCTCGAAGAAGCGCACGCCGGCGCGCGGCAGGCGCGCGGCGCGCGTGTCGTAGCCGGCGCCGAGGATGACGATCTGCCGGATCGACAGCCGATCGACCGCGAGCCCGACCAGCCGATCGAGGTAGGCGACGCGCAGCGCGAGCCATAGCTCCATCGGCGGAAATCGCGTGTCGAGCCGGCGCGCGATCTCGTGGCCGTCCGCGCCCGCGAGCGCCTCGGCCCACGGGTCGACGAACAACGGCTTTGGCCACCGGCTCGCCCGCGCGCGATACGCGCACACCATCAGCGCGGTCTTCGACGCGGAGCTCGTGTGATCCACGAACGCGTCTTATCACTTCTTCTCGAGGTGCGCGACCAGGCCGTTGTACGCGGAGGTGACGCGCATCGACAGCTCGGTCGCGGCCTTCTGCTTCTGCGGATTTCCCGCGTGCATGTCGGGGTGGTACTTGCGCATGAGCTGGCGATACGCGCTCTTGATCTGCGCGAGGTCGGCGCCGACCGACAGGTCGAGCACCCGGTACCACTCGGCGACCTGCGCTTCGGGCGTGCCCGGCCGCGGCGGCCGCGCGCTGCTGGTGGTGCTGCCGTTGGTCGCGCTCGCGGTCGACCACGTGCCGCCGCGCGCCGCCTGCTCCTTCATGCGCCGGAACGCTTCGTCGGCGGCCGCGCGCTGCTTGGCATCGCGCTCGTCGCGCTCGCGATGCACGCGCCCCGCGCGTTCGCGCGCCGCCTTGTCACGCGCCGCGCGCGCCGCGGGGTTCGCCAGCGCGAGCTTCGCGACCGCGCTCGGCTCGCGTTGCCCCGCCCGCTCGCGCGCCGCCTTGCGCGCCGCGAGCTCGCTCTGCAGCGCCGCGCTCTCGACGTGCGACAGCGGCTCGTCGTCGACGATCACGAGCGACGTCAGCTTCGACAGCCCCGACTGCGCGCTCTCGAGGATGCGGCGCGAGATGCTCACGTCATGACGATAGCACCTAGTCGCCGTGCAGGATGGTCGCGCCCGTTCCGACGACGTACGCGTCGGTCGCGGTGCCGGTCACGCCGAGCAGGGTCGCGGTCGATCCCATCGGCTGCACGAAGGTCCAGCTCGAGCCGTCCCAGTGCCCGATGTCCTTGCTCGCGACGCCGAAGATATCGGTGGCCGCGCGCGCCCACATGCCCTGGATCACCTTGCCGCTCGTGCTGTGCCCCGTCCACGACGCGCCGTGATCGGCCGAGACCAGCGTCTCCTTGTTCGCGATCGCGCTCGTGACCCAGACGTCGGTCGCCGATACGGCGAGCACGGCGAAGTACAGCTCGTCACCGGCGGGATCGTCGGCGGTCGGCATGCCCCAGCTGGTCGTGTAGTGGTTGATGACGGCGCTCTCGCCGGTCGTCCAGACGTCGCTCGAGCTCGATCCCGAGATGCCGAGCAGCGTGCCGCCGATCGGCGTGGACCCCCACGCCGATCCATTCCAGTGATGCCCGATCCCGGACTCGCCGACCGCCCACACGTCGTTGCCCGCCGAGCCCCACACGGCGGTGAAGTTGTCGGTTTGCCCGCTCGTCGGACTCCACGACGAGCCGTCGTAGTGAAGCAGCGTCCCGGAGTCGCCGACCGCCCACGCATCGCTCGCGTTCGCCGCCCATACGCCGGTCAGATTCTGCGTCGTTCCACTCGTCATCGCCGTCCAGCCGGTGCAGCGGCGCAGCACGATCGTGCCGCCGTCGCCGACGGCGAACACGTGGTCGTCGTCGGCAGCCCATACGGCGAGCAGGTTGATGGTCGCGCCGAGCGACGCGTCCTCGCTGCACCACTGCCCGGTCGGGCAACTCGGCGTGCACGGCATCGCGTCGCTCCCGGTCGCGAGGCTGCCGTCGCGCGCGGCGTCGCAGCAGCTGCCGTCGCCGCCGCCGTCACCACCACCACCGCCGCCACCACCGCCACCGTCACCGGTCGCCGAATGCGAGGAGCCGCACGCGAACAGCCCGGCGAGAACGAGCGCTCGCACGCTCAGGGCTGGACGTAGACCGTGATGACCTCGCTGAAGTCCTCGTGCCACTGCCAGTGCCAGTCGTGATGGTAGAGGTGAAAGTCGCGCTCGACATCGAGGTGACAGTCGTCGAAGAACGTGCCCTGGGAGTCGAAGAAGTCGCATGCGCCGGTGTTGCCGTAGCCGTGCCATCCACCCCACCAGCCGCGGTGGTGACCCTGGCTGGGCTGGCAGTCGCCAGTATAGATGAAGCCGCACTTCGTGTAGCCCGGGTTCGACGGATCGGGCTCGGCGCAGATTCGCTGCTCGCTCGTCGTGTCGTCCGAGCCGCTGCACGCCGCCCACAAGATCGGTTCGCTGAGCGGCGTGAAGTAGTTGCCGTAGAACGCGCCCTGCTGGAGCGTCCACGCCGCGATCTCCCCGGCGTCGGGTGTCAGCGCGTTGTTCGGGCCACGCATCGAGATCGGCACCGCGACGTCGAGGTCGTTCGTGCGCGCAAACAAGCACGCGCTCAACCAGCGCTGATCGCGATCGTCGAGCGGGCGATTCACCCAGTCCGGGGCGACGCCGATCTCGCCGAGATACGGCTGGTCGTTCGAGTCGTAGACAGTGACACCGCTCGGCAGCGCGCAGCTCACCATATAGGACAACACGTCTTGCGCGCCGGCATCGACGAGATCCTGCGCGACCGCGTTCAGCGAGAGCCCGCCACCGATGTGCGGACCCGACGTCAGACGGTTCGACGCGAGGCGGTTCGACGCGAGACGATTCGACGCGAGACGATTCGACGCGAGTCGGTTGTAGACGACCTCGTCTTGCGACGTCGAGCTGACGTCATCCTGCGCCACGCAACCAACGAGCGACACCGCCACCAAGGAAACGACTAGCCGCATGACCCCATGGTCCCAGCAGCCAGAAAACCGTGCAAGATTAATAATTTAACTACACCGACGCTGGAGTGAGTCGATCAGCGCACACGCCGCTCACGCGACCTCGCCTACCCACACACCGGGTGGAAGCGGATACGGTGCCCACCCTTCGACGTCGAGCGCGTCGCCGTCGACGACGCCGCCGTAGATCCGCGCGCGGCTCCGGCCGATCGCGACCCTCGCGCCGTGTGCGACCAGCTCCTCCACACGCGTCTTCAGCGCACTCACATCGATAAGTGACTTCTGCGTAACAGCCAATACGCTGTCGGGCGCGCTCATCGCGATCGTCATTCCGGTCGCGCGCGCGATGCTCGCGGCGAGCGCGAGCTCGGCCGGGCCGCCCTCGACGTAGAACGCGACGACCTCGACGTCACCGCTCGGCGCTTCGGCCGGCGCGATCACCGCGCGCATCGCGTCGCAGAACGCGCGCGTGCTCGGAAAGCGATCGGCGGGCTCGGGCGCGAGCGCGCGCGCGATCGGCTCGTCGATCGATGGATCGATGTCGACGTGGGCCGACGGTCGTGGCCGCGGACCGTGCTGCTGCAAGTAGCTCTGCACGATCCCGGGCGTACCGCCGAACGCGGGTGCACCGGTGAGCATGTGGAACGCGAGCAGCGCGATCGCGTAGACGTCGGTGCGCGCGTCGACCGGCTGGCCCTTCATCTGCTCCGGCGCCATCGCCGCGGGCGTGCCGAGCATCGTGCGCGACGACGTCAGGCTCGGGTTGTTGTCGCCGAGCAGCTTCACGAGCCCGAAGTCGAGCAGCACCGGGCGCGCGCCGCGCGAGTCGTGGCCGAGGATGACGTTCGACGCCTTGACGTCGCGATGGACGAGGCCCTGCGCGTGCGCGACGTCGAGCGCGTCGCACAGCGGCTCGAGGATCGCGAGCATCTCGATCGGCGGCAGCGCGCGCCGCTCGTGGATCACGTCGCGCAGGCTCGGGCCCTCGATGAACTCGAGCACGAGGTACGGGCGGCCGTCTGCGAGCGCGCCGTGGCCGAGCGCGCGCACGACGTGGCGATGATCGAGTCGCTCGATCGCCGACAGCTCGCGCTCGAAGCGCGTCAGCGCGTCGTGCGATCGCACGAGCTCGGCGTGCAGCACCTTGATCGCGACGAGCGAGCCGTCGTCGGTGCGCGTCGCGCGCCACACCTGGCCGAAGCCGCCCTCACCCACCAGACGATCGATCCGGTAGCCATCGATATGCGGAGCGGGCATCGCGCTCGACACGAGCGCGTCCATCATGCTCGTATTTTTCGGTCGCCGGTTACTGCTGCTGGACATCTACGATCAGCACCAGCGTAACGAAGCTTGCGTTCGAACGCGACGTAGTCCTAGGTAGGACGGCGACTCCAGATCGGGTCGCGGCGGGCGAGCTCGACGAGCTGAGCTCGTAATGGCTCGGAAAGCCTGCGCGCGCGGGTCGCGAGCGCGCCGATCTCGAGCCGAAGCTGCTCGAACAAGCTTTCGATTCCGGCGAGTGCCACGTCCCACCGCTCGGGGCGACCTGCGACAGCTTCGAGTGCGGCCAGCACGACGCGGTCCTCGTCGCCGAGGCCAGGCTCGGCCGCGAGGCGATCGACGAGCGCGACGAGCTCGATGCGGTCCGCTTCGCCGTCGCGCGCCGCGAGCACGCGGGCGAGCAGCAAGCGATCGGGATGCGTCGTGCCTTCGCTCGCACGCTCCTGCAGCGCGAGCGCGCGGCGCGCGAGCTGCAGCGCCTCGTCGTGCTGGCCGAGCCACAGCCACTGCTCGGCCAGGTTGTGCGCGCCGACCCGCTCGAAGTGCGCCTGCCCGCTCTCGCGCGCGAGCTGGATAACGAGGCGGAGGTCCTGCTCGGTGCGATCGATATCGCCGCGCACCGTCCACAACCACGCTCGGTTGCCGTACGCCGCCGCGAGATGAAAGCGATCGTCGTGCTTCCAGCAGCGATCGAGCATCTCGGCGAACACCTGCTCCGCTTCATCGACCTCGCGCAGATCGGCGAGCACGCAACCGAGCAAGAGCGCCGCGATCGTCGCCGGTTCGTCGAGCTCACGGGCGAGCGCCTCGCACAGGACGCGGCGCAGCGGATCCGCGCACTCGGCGAACCGCTGCTCGCGAAACAACGCGCGCGCGTCCGCGAGATCGAGGTGCAGCGCCAGCTCGGGGTGCGCTGCCGCGCCGAGCCGAGCGCGCGCACGGTCGGCGACCTGCTTCGCGCCGGCGAAGTCCTCGCGGAAGTCGAGCACGATGCTGAGCTCGATCAGCGCCTCGACCTCGAGCGCGAGCTCGCCGTGCTCGTGCGCGACCGCGGCGGCCTCCTCGAGGTCGACGAGCGCCTCGCGCATGCGCTGGACGCGATAGCGCGCGCGGCCGCGCCCGAGCAACGCGCGGCCGCGCTCGAGGCTGCGCGCGGTCAGGTGCCGGAGCGCGCCCGACCACGCTTGATCGGCGTCGAGCGCGTGGTGATCGCGCGCGGCGCGCTCGCCGATCTGCGCGTACGCGGCCGCCGCCGCCGCCGCGTCGCCGACCGCCTCGGCATGGCGCGCCACGCGCTCGGCAGCGTCGCCGCCGGCGCCGCGCCAGTGCGCGAGCGCGGCTTCGTGCAGCGCGGCGCGCTCGTGCTCGTCGGTGGTAGTGTACACGCCTTCTTCGACGAGCGCCTGGCGAAACGCGAAGCCGCCGGCGGTCGTGCGCAAGATGCCGGCGCGCTCGAGCTCGGCGAGGCCGACGTCGACGTCGATCGTCGTGGTCGCACCGCCGCGGCGCTCGACCGCGTCGACGATCGCGACGACCTCGTCGCGCGCGAAGTCGCCGCCGAGCACCGCGCACACGCGCGCGAGCGCCGCGAGCTCGGCGCCCAGTGGAGCGAGCTCGCGCGCCGCGAGCCACGGGCCGAGCGCGGCCGGCGCGAGCTCGTCGAGCGCGGTCGTGTCGAGGTACGGCGCGCCGCCCGGGCGCTCCTTGATCGCGCCGCGCTCGTGGATGTCGCGCGCGAGCATCGCGAGGTGGAGCGGGTTGCCGCGCGCGATCGCTGCGAGCCGGCGCAGCGCGCGCAGCGGCGGATACTCGGCCGGCCGCAGCAGCGCCGCCGCGAGCGCGACCGCGGCATCCTCGTCGAGCGGCGGCAACGGCTCGCGGCGATAGCGCTCGGCGCGCCGGCCGAGCTCGGGGCGCCGCGTGTCGATGCGCGGCGCCGCGACGCCGACGATCCACAGCGGCA
>Ga0335083_10001608_pt1 | contig 30842 bp, 26 predicted proteins | sample Lox_Sample_42_FD_206716 | JGI IMG/M metagenome (GOLD analysis project Ga0335083, IMG submission 206716) | Soil microbial communities from Loxahatchee National Wildlife Refuge, Florida, United States - Lox_Sample_4.2 | ecosystem: Environmental > Terrestrial > Soil > Wetlands | place: USA...
CCGAACCGCGACGGAAATACGACGAGGTCGGAAGCACTCCTTTGAGCATGCGTCAATGCGGGGCCAATCCCGCCTCGCCGCCGGACGACGGCACCCTCTATGAGGTCGTGGATGCATAGGACATTGATCGCGGCGCTGGCCGTGTTCGGCGCATTCGCGTGCGCACCGTTCACCGCCGACCAGACCGTCGGCCGCTACAAAAGTGCGACATGCAACGAAGACGGGAACGAGGTTCCCTGCCATACACAGATTCCCGGTGCGAGCGCGTCCGTCACCAGCATTCAGACTCTGGCCGCGGCGCCGACCCCGTCCGCAACCTCGACTCCGCCGGCGGATCATGCGCTCGCGGCTTGCGTGGCGGCCATCAACGTCGATTCGCCGAAGAAGACGGCGTCCGATTTCTGCGCAGCGCTGGCTGGCAAGCAGGCACCGCCAGCCTCCACCAGCCCGGTGGACGCGACCGTCTATCACCGCACGCTGATCGTCACCGTTCGCAAGGAGCCTCCGTTCAATCCTGCCGATCGGCTTGAGGCCACGGACGTGACGATCGATGCGCCCACCGCGCGCTTCGACAATTGGGACACGATCGCGACAGCCTATACGACGATCAGTGCCGGCACGGTCCAGTTGACTCAAGCACGCGGATTGACCCAAAGCCTCACGCTCGGCGCGCCGGCGCCGCCTGCCTTCCCGTTCAGCGCCAGCGGAACGTTCGGCGGATCGCAGACCGACACGCGCGTAGAGAATTTGACCGCCTCGCAGCAAGCCGAAACTTTGACGGCGACGATCGGCTGCCAACGCCATTGCCTGCAGATCCGCCGGCAAGGCGGCTACGGCGTAGACCTGACCGGCAACACCGTGATCAAGGTCGACATGACGCTTTGTGACACGAATGACGAAAGCAGCGATGACTGCAACGAGCCGGATCACCAAACGGTCTTTGCCGTCGATTCATACAAGAAAGGCGATGCCTGGCTTTCCCCGGACAAGATTTCCCTGACGCTCAAGCGCTATGCGGTCCCGCATCGCAACTACGCCGGCGGCCCCTATGCCGGCAAAGAGATCGCAAGGGTCGGCATTCCGGCCAACGTTTCTCTTAGATATACGATTCGTCACGTCGACGGCGGCGGCTCGACCTATGAAGAGAAGGACGACGACGTTTCCGAGATTACCCAGAGCACACATGTGGCACAGACGAGTTTGATAACGGGCCGGGAAACGATCACTCCGCTTTACGCGCTTCACGTGTTGTCGGGCGACGACAGCGGCTACATGCTGATGCTCGAGCCGGACGGGGGGGACCGTGCTTCCGCATGCTTCGCATCATATGAAGAGGCCTCGGATTTCCTTGCCTATCTCAGGATCAAGAGCGCCAAGAAGCCGCTGACGACGATCGGCCGCGCCAAGCTGACGGTCGGCAAGCATGTGCCGACCCTGGAAGACGTCGCAGGTTTCGCGATCGATACAGGTTGCTGAGAGAAACCGCTTCGCCGCGGTCCCGTGGCCGGCGATCCTTCGAGGTCCTTTGCGTTCCTGGCGCGCTTCGAAATCGCGGCACCACGGTCGATCGTCACACGACGTGACTTCTAAGCCACGTGCATGCGGAATGTATCCGTCGCGTCCAGCCCGAGTTGACTTCGCGCGATTCGGGGCGTACCCAGCTTTCGCGCGTCCGGCATGGGGCCGGCGCGGCATCCGAGCGAGCCTGATGAACAGCTGCGTAAGCACATTCAAGCCGGACATCCCGACCGCCCGTCTGGGCGGCGTCGGTGCCGCACCGGTTCGCGAGGAGAACGCGCGTTAGATCACTCTAATCCGTTCGAACGTTCACCCCTCCCGAGCCCGGCTTTGGAGGGGATTTTTGTCTCCGCGTCGTTCTGAAGCCTGGTTCGGGTCTTTCGAAATGAAGCCCGTGTCATGACCGATATTGCCGAACTCGATCTTGCCCATGCCGGCCGCCGCGTCGTCGGACACGGCCTGGACGCCTGGCTCGCGGAAGCCCGCGAGACGCTGAAGCTCGCCCTGCCGCTCATCTTCACCCAGGTCGCGCAGATGGCGATCATGACCACCGACGTCGTCATGCTGGGGCGCGTGGGCGAGACAGCGCTCGCCTCCTCGGCGCTCGGCATCACCGTATTCTTCTTCTGCTGGTTGATCGGCGCAGGCCCCGTCGCCGCGGTCGCCCCGATGATTGCGCACATCCTGGGCGCGGCGCCGAACGACCGCGCCAACGTGCGCGCGGTGGTGCGCATGGGCTTCTGGGCGGTGGTGATGGTATCGCTGCCGCTGATCGTGCTGATGCTGTTCACGGCGCCGCTGATGCGGTTCCTCGGCCAGCAGCCCCAACTCGCGGCCGGCGCAGGCACGTTCACGGCCGCGATCTGCCTGGGCCTGCCCTTCTCGCTGTCCTATCAGGTGCTGCGCAACTACTCGACGGCGCTGTCGCGGCCGCACGCGCCTATGGTGGTGATGGTGCTCGGCATCGCCTTCAATTTCCTGGGCGACTATGCGCTGATCTTCGGCCATTTCGGCGCGCCGAAGCTTGGACTGATGGGTTCGGGCATCGCCAGCGCCTGTTCCTACACCTTCCAGTTCGCGGTCCTGCTCGCCATCGTGCAACTGACGCCGAAGCTCAGCGCCTATCGCATCTTCGACCGCTTCTTCCGGCCGGACTGGGAGAAGCTTGCCGAAGTGTTCCGTCTCGGCATGCCGATCGGGCTGACCATGATGTTCGAGGCGATGCTTTTCAACACCGCCACCATCATCATGGGAACGTTCGGCGCTGCGACGGTGGCGGCGCATCAGATTTCCATGAACGTGCCGTCGAACACCTTCATGGTGCCGCTCGGCATCGCCATGGCAGCGACGATCCGTGTCGGCCTCGCGGCAGGCGCCGGCGACCGCGAAGCCGTGCGGCGCGCGGGCTACGCCGCGCTGGGCATCGCGGTCGCTTTCATGGCGGCGATGAGCGTCGTGCTGGCGACTTTCCCGCGCCAGATCGCGGAGCTCTATTTCTCATCGAACACGAAGGACAGCGCAGAAGCGATCCGGCTGGCGACGACGTTCCTGAAAGTGGCCGCGGCGTTCCAGATCTTCGACGGGCTTCAGGTCGTGGCCGCGCTGTCCTTGCGCGGGCTCAAGGACGCGCGCGCGCCGATGTGGATTGCCGGCGCCTCGTACTGGCTCGCGGGATTCCCGGTTTGCATCCTGCTCGGCTTCGGCCTGCACATGAAAGGCTTCGGCATCTGGATCGGGCTCGCCTTCGCGCTGCTCGTCGCCGCGGCGAGCATGTGCGCGCGGTTCTGGTGGCTCAGCCGGAGGCGGTAGGCCCGAAAGCCTGGAACGCCAAATCCCGTTGCGCGGACCCCGGGCCGCGTGTCAAGAAGTGCATCCCATCGACCGAGGAAACATGCCCAAGGACGTTGCCCTCGACAGCAGCGCTTTACCGGCCTTTACCTTCGTCGACGATCTTGGCGGCGAACGGCGCCTTGCCTTGCCGCAGCAGGTGCCCGCCATTCGCGCGGCGGCCGCGGCGCTGCAGGCGCGGCTTCCCAAAGGCGCGGTCATCGGCCTGATTTCCCGTTCGAACGCCGAACTGGTGCTGGACTGGCTCGCATGCGTGCTCGCCGGCCTCAAGCCGCTGGTCGTGCAATACCCGACGCGCAAGCAAAGCCGTGCCTACTGGATCGATTCCGTGCGCAACACGATCGAGGTCGCGGGCGTCGCCGCGCTCTTGTGCGACGACCATTGCGCCGACATGCTGGGCGGCAGCGCCCTGCGCGTGATCCGCCAGGGCGAGCTGCGCGATCTTCCTCGGAGCGACGCTTCACCTTTCCGGCTTGACGACTTTACGATCGTGCAACTGTCATCCGGCACGACCGGTCACCGCAAGGCGATCGAGTTCCGCGCCGGGCAGCTGTTCACCCATGTGTTGGACTACAACAAGGTGCTCGCGCTGGATGCGAACGACCGCATCGTCTCGTGGCTGCCGCTCTATCACGACATGGGCTACATCGCATGCTTCGTGATGCCGATGCTGCTCGGCGTGGACACGGTGATGATGGACCCGATGACCTGGGTCAGGAGACCCGCGCTGCTCTTCGATGCGATCGAGCGCCACCGCGGCACCGTCTGCTACATGCCGAATTTCGGGTTCGAAGTGATGGCGCGGCAGGAACCCCGCGCTCTTCCGACCATGCGCTGGTGGATCAGCTGTTCGGAACCCGTTTCGGCTGCCACGTCGCGCAAGTTCCTCGAGACGACCGGCGCGGGCGAAGACGCATTCGCGCCATGCTACGCCATGGCCGAAAACGTATTCGCGGTCAGCATCCGGCGCGGAATCGAGACCAAGGAAATCGACGGCGTCGACGTCGTGTCCTGCGGGCCCGCGATCCCCGGCGTCGACGTGAAGACCGTCGATGGTGAAATCTGGCTGCGCAGCCCGGTGTCGCTGACCGCCTATTTGGGCGGCGAGGACATCCGGGACGCGGAAGGCTTCTATCCCACAGGCGACCTTGGCACGGTTATCGACGACGAACTCTTCGTCACCGGCCGCAGGCAGGATCTTCTGATTCAGGCCGGCCGCAAATTCATGTTGTCGGACATCGATCTCGCGCTCAACCGCCTCTATCCCTGGATCAGGGGCCGAGCGGCGGCCGTGCAAACCTACGACGCGCGCTTGGGCACGCAGAAACCGCTGGTGCTGATCGAGTGCGACGACTTTTTCCTTCGCCGCGACCAAACCGAGATTGCGGACGCGCTCAGGGACGCACTGGGGCTGGATCAGGTGGGCGTGGAGTTCGTCCCGCCCCGGTTCCTCACCAAGACATCGTCCGGCAAGTTCAATCGCAAGGCCTCGGCCGCCGATTGGCACCTTGTCAGTAACGCCCGCGAGAATCGCGGCCCGACCGGCGATCCGCTTGCGGAGCTTGCGGCGAGCTTCGGCCATGTGGCGCAGGACCAGCCGGTCGAGGACATCCTCGACTCGCTGTCGCTGGAAGTCCTGCGCATCATTTTGACGGGCACACCGGCGGCTTACGATGGACGAAAGACGCTGGCGGATTTCGCGGCAATCCTGCGCGGCATCTCCTCGACCGCAAGCGCCGCCGACGCGCCGCCGTCCTATCGCATCGTCTCGCTGGCCGACCGAAATACCTTCGCCCAGCTGACACCGGCGCATATCGACAGGTTATCCCGCAGGCTCGGCATGCCCGTGACGTTCGAGCATGTGTGCCTGCCGCCCTCGCCCATCATTCTCTCCGACCTCATATTCCACGATTATTTTCAGCCGCGCGCGGCGTCCGGCAACTTCGCGGCCGTCAATCGCGCATTCGCGACGCTTCGCTCGGCAAGCCTGATCGTCGTCGATGACGCGGCCGAGATGCTCGTCGGAGGCGCGCAGGCCTATGGCGTGCTCTCGCACAACATGGCGCGCGACCCGCAAGCCGACCTCATCAGCGTGCGCTGGCAGCGCTACGCGCAGTATCACGACACGCTGCCCCTGACCCTCGTCGCCGGCGCCGATCTCGCATTCCCGCAGCGCACGCAGGTGCTGGACTGGCTGAGCGCCTATCTCGATGTGCCGATCTTCAAGATGGGGCTGATCGCGGGCTTCGAGCCCTTCACCGAGGACTGGGACTTCCACCCCGAAACCTTTACCGACGGCAGCAAGGCCAGGCGCAGCATCGACCCCAAGGTTTTCAAGCGCGCGCTCGGCAAATGGATCGAGACCCGTCCGCAACCGCTGAAGACGTTTCCGCTGCAGCAGGGTCCTTCCATCCAGATGAACGACCTGGCGCATTTCTGCTCCCACTATGTGTGCCGGGAGCCCGTCGACGACCTGGTTTCGCACTTCGACAGTTTCTGCATCGCCGGTCAGCAGTCCAGCGTCGCCCATCTGCGCAAGGAGATCGAGCGCCAGGGCAAGCGCTACGTCTACGCGGCAAGCTACGCGCCCGAAATCCTGAAGAACGTGCCCGAAAAGTACGACTGCCTGGTGATCTGCGGTCCCCAGGGGGCATACGAGATCGAAGGACCAGCGGTCGCCTTGATGCCGATCACGATGCGATGGCGCGTCAAGGACATCGACGATCCCAAGATCGCGCACGCCAAGTACAACATCGCGGGACGAGAGTTGCCCGAAAGCGGCACGGACTGGTTCTATCCCTTCTCGCTGGAGCGCGACGCCAATATCGAGCGGTTCGAATCCGGGCGGCAGCGGATTAAGGAAGCCAAGCGGGAGCGTCGGCGCCGGCGCGCGGAATCGCGCGGGGAAGCCGAGCGCAAGGATGCGGACGGCGCGGCCTCCCCGCCCGCCGCGGATTTCGACACGACCTAGAGCCTTGGCCGCCCGCGCCGCGACGGCGCACTGGCGCAGAAAACCCGACAACGCCTACACTGCCGGAACGCCATTCGGGACGCATCGCCATGTTCGATTTCTCCAAGCTCAAATCCGTCGCCGACATCAGCCGTGTCCATGCCGCAGAACGGCCGGACGCTGTGGCGCTGGATTTCCGCGACCGCACCACGACCTACCGCGAACTCGATACGCGCGCGAGCCAGGTGGCGCAGGGCCTGATCGCGCTCGGCCAGAAGCCCGGGGCGCGCGCGGGCTATCTCGGCAAGAACATCGACCGTTATTTCGAAGTGCTGCTGGGCGCGTTCAAGGCGCGCGCGGTGATCGTCGGCGTCAACTGGCGCCTGGCGCCGCCGGAGATCGCCTATGTGCTCAACGACGCGGGTTGCGAAGTTCTGTTCGTCGGCGGGGAATATTACGAGACCGTCGAGTCGATCCGCGCCGACTGCCCCCGGCTCAAGACCGTGATCGCGATGGACGGCGGCCATGGCGCCTGGCCGGGTTACGAGTCCTGGCGCGACGCACAGGCGGCACGCGATCCGATGCTGCCCATCGCGCCGGACGACGACGTGATCCAGCTCTATACCTCGGGCACCACGGGACATCCCAAAGGCGTGCAGCTCACCAACGCGAACTATCTCGCGATCTTCTCCTGTCTCGGCAACGCGCCGCTCGGCCGATACGAGCCGGACGACGTGGTACTGATCGCCATGCCGTTCTTCCATGTCGCCGGCGTGAACATCGGGCTGCTCACGCTGGCGCAGGGCGCGCATGGCGTCGTGCTCGGCGAGACCGACCCGGCGGAGATCCTTCGCCTCATCCAGAACAAAGGCGTCACCTATGCCTTCCTGGTTCCGGCCCTCATTCTCTTCGTGCTGCAGCATCCGCTCGCGGCAGAGACCGACTTCTCCTCGCTCAAGAACATCTCCTACGGTGCGTCGCCGATCTCCGACGACGTGCTGCTGCGCGCCAAGCGGACCTTCGGCTGCGAATTCCTCCAGGTCTACGGCCTCACCGAAACCACCGGCGGCGGCACCTTGCTTTCGCCGGAGGACCACGATCCGGCGCGCGGAAAACTCCGTTCGTGCGGACAGCCCGCGCCCGGTCACGAAGTGCGCGTCGTCGACGCCAATGGCCGCGCGCTCCCCGCAGGCGAAGTGGGCGAGATCCAGATCCGCGCCGGCAATGTGATGAAAGGCTATTGGAACAAGCCCGACGCAACCGCCAAATCCATCGATAGCGAACGCTGGTTCGCGACCGGCGATGCCGGATTCTTCGACGGCGACGGCTATCTCTACATCCACGACCGGGTGAAGGACATGATCGTTTCCGGCGGCGAGAACATCTATCCGGCCGAAGTCGAGAACGCGATCATGGGCCATCCCGCCGTCGCCGACGTGGCCGTGATCGGCGTGCCCGATCCGCGCTGGGGGGAAGCGGTGAAAGCCGTCGTGGTGAAACGCGCCGCCGCCGCTGTGAGCGAAGCCGAGATCGTTGCGTTCGCGCGCACGCGCATTGCCGGATATAAGCTGCCGAAATCGGTGGACTTCATCGACGCCCTGCCCCGCAATCCGACCGGAAAAGTCCTTCGCCGCGAATTGCGCAGGCCCTATTGGGATGGCCGCGACCGGCAGGTGAATTAGAGCCGGCAAGGTTCACGCGGAGGCGCGGAGTCGCGGAGAGACCTATCCTTCCCAGCTTGCGCGGAAGTGGCGCGAAGCGCCGGATTGGGCCTGCCGCTTGCTCCCCGCCTCGCATTCGCCCTGCACTTCCTCCGAAAGCGTGGGGGATATTCGATCCCGTCTCAGTAACTCCGCGTCCTCCGCGGCTCCGCGTGCAAAACCGTACTACGGCGCGAAGGACGACCGCGCCTTCACCCCCCAATGCCCGTTCTCGCAAGTCACCACATAGATCGAGTCGAAATGACCGATGACGCTGCCGTCGGCGCGACGACGCACGAAGCGCGTGTCGAAATGCACCTTGTCGGGTCCGGCATGGATGACCGCGCGCCGCTCCCAGGCGGAATGATGCCAGTCCTTCAGCGCACCGCGCGAGAACGTGTCCGGCGGATGCCAGCCAGGCTTGTCGATGATGACGAGCGCGTTCGAGGCCAACCGCACGCTGGGGAAATTGAACGTCGCTTCCCATGCCTGAAGGTCGCGCGCGTTGAACGCGGCCATGAAATCGTCGAGGCACTTGGTTGCGGCGGCGATGGCGTCGGTGCGGTCGGTCATGTTTGAGATCGCCATTTCCAGTCGAGATTGCGATAGCGAATTTGTCAAAACGTCCCGCCCGGCGCGATGCGCGGCGGATCGATCTCGTCGCAAACATCGCAGATGATGACATGTCTTGCGCCGGGCAGCCTTCCCTCTTCGACATGAAACCCCTCGCTGAGCCGAACCAGCACCCGATCTGCACCCTCTCCGTTCCACACAACCTCGCCCGCTTGCCCGCAATGTGGACAGGCGAACGCGATATGGCTGTCGCGGGCGGTCACCAGGCTTCCTTGGACCTCGACTCCATCACGATGGCTGCCGCCACGGCCTTGCGGGGGCCATCGATCTGCGGCGTATGCAGCACGGCGAAGAAACGGTGCTTGCCGGCGTCGCGCTCATCAAGCCAGGCATAGGCGCGCCACGCGCCATCCGGATGGTTGCGAAGATCGAAAATGTGAACCACGCCGTCCCAAACGGTCTCGCCGTTGTGGGTCTCATGGACCGGGACGGCCTGGACAAAAGTCGCCGTTCCGCCGTGTTGGGATTCGACAGCCTGTTTGAGCCGATCGACGCTGGCGTCGCTCATGGCAACCACACTAGTACCCTTTCGCCGCGCAGTCTCCCCGCATTGCGCGATATCTCCGCTCGGATTGGCAGTCTCGCCGATCTCGGAAATGTCGCCGATGCCGACGTTCCGCATTGGGCCGCGAGCGTGGGCGCGATGCAGAAGCGAATGCATCCCGCGATGGGATCGCCCGTCAGCCGCTGTCCTTGCTGCCCTTGGAGGCGCGGCGCGCCATCCACAGCCCGCAGATCGCGATCACGGCCGCGACGATCGAGCCCGCGTTGCCCAGAATGCTCAACAGTGATTTGGCGATGTGCATGAAGGGATATTAACCAAATTCCGCGCGTGGCTCAACCTGAGGCTAACCTTCTGAAAGCAGACCGGGAATTGGCTTGGCGGTAGCGCGAATGATCCCGCGCGGCGCCGGCGGTACGTGAGTCCCTCGTTCATCAACCAGAGCTCGGATCGCCCTCCTCATTCGTCCTCGATTCCTAAGCGGAACCTTTTATAGTGCCGCTCCAACGATGACACCGCGTGGTTCTCTTCTGATTTGATGGCGGGACGGCTCTCCATGGCTTCGTCAAAAAAACGCAAAGCACGCCCGATCGCGAACTTCAGATCGCACACAAACGCCGCAAAGAGATCGAAAAAGGCGAATAAGCACATCGGCTCCAGCGTCGATGACTTTCTGCGCGAAGAAGGCAAGCTTGAGGAATTTCAGGCCAAAGCGATCAAGGAAGTCATTGCCTGGCAGCTCGAACAAGCGATGAAGGTGCGCAAGCTCAGCAAGCGCAAACTCGCGCTTCTGATGCGCACCAGCCGCACCCAGGTGGATCGCGTGCTCGAACCCGAGGACGGCAACGTCACCCTCGAAACCCTCCAACGCGCCGCGGCCGTCGTGGGACGCAAGGTGCAGGTGGAGCTGGTGTGAGGGGTGGCCGAAAGTCATGCCCGGCGAGCGAGACCAAGGGAAATATTCCACCCTCCCCTTGAGGGAGGGTCGAAATTTCGCTGCGAGCGAAGCGAGCGAGAAATTTCGGGGAGGGGTCGGCGCCAGATGCGCAACCGCTTACGTTTTCGCTTATGCGCTACAATAACGATCATCGCTCCGAACATAAGCAACAAGCCGCCAAGCGCCTGCGTAGCGAGGCCACGGATTGCGAGCGGAGGCTTTGGGCGTCTTTGCGGCGAAAAACAGTTTTCCGGGCTGCGGTTCCGCCGCCAACAACCTGTGGGTCCGTACATCGTGGACTTCTATTGTTCGGCTGCGAAGCTCATCGTCGAATTGGACGGAAGCCAGCATGGAAGCATGGAAAACAGGATTTATGATTCCGCGCGCGACGATTGGCTCCGTTCGCAAGGCTACCGCGTGCTGCGGTTTCCGAATGAGGAATTTCTAAAGCATCCCGACACCGTGTTCGAAACCATCGATCGCGCCATTGCGGAAGCGGGCATCCCGCGCTGACCCCTCCCCGAAGCGCGTGCCGCGCTTCGACCCTCCCTCAAGGGGAGGGTGGAAGATCAAGCATTCCGCCCGCTGCGCTTGGATGTCGAATGCACAATCGCCGGCCGCGCAACGCAGGTCCTACCCTCCCCTTGAGGGAGGGTCGAAATTTCGAAGCGAGCGAAAGCGAGCGAGAAATTTCGGGGAGGGGTTGCGGTCGCGCAGACAGTGTACCCCTCCCCGAAGCGCGTGCCGCGCTTCGACCCTCCCTCAAGGGGAGGATGGAAGATCACTTCGAACCTAAACCCTCTCCCCTTCCGCGGCGGGCTTTTTCTTGCGTGACGCGGGCGGTTTGGGTTTGGCCTCCGCCGCCGGCAGGAATTCGAAGGCGAGCTTGTCGTTCTCGCGGTCGAGCAGCACGCGGACCGTGCCGCCGTCTTTCAATTTCCCGAACAGGATCTCGTCGGCCAGCGGCTTCTTGATGTTGTCCTGGATCACGCGCGCCAAAGGTCGCGCGCCGAAGGCGTCGTCGTAGCCCTTCTCGCCCAGCCAGCGGGTCGCTTCCGGGGTGAGGTCGAAGGTCACGTCGCGGTCGCCGAGCTGCGCCTCGAGCTCGAGCACGAACTTCTCCACCACATGGTCGATGGTGTCGCGCGACAGCGCCGCGAAGGTGATGGTCGCATCGAGGCGGTTGCGGAACTCCGGCGTGAACAGCTTCTTGATCGCTTCTTCGTCCTCGCCTTCGCGCTTGCCGCGGCCGAAACCGATGGCGTCCTTGGCGGCGTCCTGCGCGCCCGCGTTCGTGGTCATGATCAACACCACGTTGCGGAAATCGATCTTCTTGCCGTTGTGGTCGGTGAGCTTGCCGTGGTCCATCACCTGCAACAGGATGTTGAACAGATCCTGGTGCGCCTTCTCGATCTCGTCGAGCAGCAGCACGCAATGCGGATGCTGGTCGACGCCGTCGGTGAGCAAGCCGCCCTGGTCGAAGCCGACATAGCCCGGCGGCGCGCCGATCAGGCGGCTTACGGTGTGCCGCTCCATATATTCGCTCATGTCGAAGCGGATCAGCTCCACGCCCATGATGTGCGCGAGCTGTTTGGCGACCTCGGTCTTGCCGACGCCGGTCGGGCCGCTGAACAGATAGCAGCCGATGGGCTTCTCCGGCTGGCGCAGGCCGGCGCGTGCCAGCTTGATCGCGGAGGACAGCGCGTGGATCGCCTTGTCCTGGCCGAAGACGACGCGCTTCAAATCGCTTTCCAGCGTGCGCAGCGCTTCGGCATCCGTCTTCGACACCGATTTCGGCGGGATGCGCGCCATCTTGGCGACGACCTCTTCCACTTCCCGGACGCCGATCACCTTCTTACGCCGCGATTCCGCGACCAGCATCTGCGAGGCGCCGACTTCGTCGATCACATCGATGGCCTTGTCGGGCAGCTTGCGGTCGTTGATGTATTTGGCCGACAGCTCGACCGCGGCCTTGATCGCGTCCGCGGTGTAGCGGAGCTTGTGATACTCCTCGTAATACGGCTTGATGCCTTTGAGGATCTTGATCGTGTCGGGAACGGACGGTTCGGTCACGTCGATCTTCTGGAAGCGGCGCACCAGCGCGCGGTCCTTTTCGAAATACTGGCGGTATTCCTTGTAGGTGGTGGAGCCGATGCAGCGCAGCAGTCCGGCCTGCAGCGCGGGCTTCAAGAGGTTCGAGGCGTCCATCGCCCCGCCGGAGGTGGCGCCGGCGCCGATCACGGTGTGGATCTCGTCGATGAAGAGGATCGCGCCTTTGAGGTGCTCGAGCTCCTTCACCACCGATTTGAGCCGCTCCTCGAAATCGCCGCGATAACGCGTGCCGGCGATCAAGGCGCCCATATCGAGGGCATAGATGGTGTTGCCGCGCAGGACCTCGGGCACTTCGTTCTTGACGATCTTGCGCGCCAGACCTTCGGCGATCGCGGTCTTGCCGACGCCGGGATCGCCCACGAACAGCGGGTTGTTCTTCTGCCTGCGGCAAAGAATCTGGATGGTGCGCTCGACCTCGTTCTCGCGGCCGATCAGCGGATCGATGCGGCCGGACTTGGCTTTCTCGTTCAGGTTCACGCAATAGGCTTCGAGCGCGTCGGTGCCCTGCTTGACGACCTTCTCGCCCTCTTCGTCCTCGTCGGAACCTTTGACCGGCTTGGCCTGGCTCATGCCGGGCCGCTTGGCGATGCCGTGGCTGATGTAGCTGACGGCATCCAGCCGCGTCATGTTCTGCTCTTGCAGGAAGTAGACGGCGTGGCTCTCGCGCTCCGTGAACAGCGCCACCAGCACGTTGGCGCCGGTGACTTCGTCGCGGCCGGAATTCTGCACATGCAGCACGGCGCGCTGCACCACGCGATGGAAGCCGGTGGTGGGCTTGGCGTCCTCGCCGTCCTCGATCACCAGGGTGATCAGTTCCTCGTCGACGTATTTCTGCAGCGTGCGGCGCAACGGCTCGATGTCGACGTTGCAGGCCTTCATCACCTGGGCCGCGTCGGAATCGTCGATCAGGGCGAGAAGCAGGTGCTCCAGCGTCGCGTATTCGTGATGCCGCTCGCTGGCGAGATGAATCGCGCGATGCAGCGCCTGTTCGAGACTACGCGATAACGATGGCATCGACGCCCTACTCTTTCTCCATGGTGCATTGTAGCGGATGTTGGTGCCGGCGCGAGAACTCAATGACCTGCGCCACTTTGGTCTCGGCCACCTCGAAGGTGAACACGCCGCAGACGCCGACCCCATGGCGGTGGACGTGGAGCATGATCTCGACCGCCTGCTCGCGGCCCTTGTTGAAGAACTTCTCAAGGATGTGGACGACGAATTCCATCGGCGTGTAATCGTCGTTGAGGATCAGCACCTTGTAGAGCGACGGCTTCTTGGTCTTGGGGCGCGTCTTGGCGACGACGCCGGTTCCGGTTCCGGAACCGCCCGTGCCATTCGTGCCATCGCGCCTGTCCTTCATCGCCCTGTCCGATGCATGCCCAAGTTTAACGGGATTGGGGCTTCAAAATGCAACAGCATTCGAAGCATCAGAGTTTATATGGCAATTCCCTGAAAAATTACCTCCCCTTGACCTCCGCCGGACGTTCCGAGGCGATGAAATTTCACGCGGAGCCGCGGAGTTCGCGGAGGAAATATCGCACTCCGCGCGCTCCGCGCCTCCGCGTGAACAAAGCTGGATGGCCGGCTTGGAGCCGGCCATGGACGAAAAAGGGCCCGGACGTTGCCGTCCGAGCCCTTCGACGCCGTTCCGCTTCTTGGGAGGGGGAGGATCCGCGGAACGATTTTCGGTTGCGCGCTTTACGCGGCGCGGTTGTTCTGGACCGTCTCGACCCACGCCTGAACGCGGCCCTGGATCGGCGCAAGGCTGTCACGCGCGGCGTTCGCCATGATCTCGCCGAGCTTGGTCATCTGATTGACATAGCCGTCGAAGGCCGTGCGTGCGAAATCGGACTGAAGCTCCATCGCTTCATGGACCGACTTGGAGGCCATCACCGCCTTGGCGGCATTGACACCGTCCTCGAAGGACTGGCGCGACCAGGCGAAAATCTCGTTCTGAAGGCTCTCGGCGCCCTTGCCGGCGGCATTGGCGGCCTTCACATAGGCTTCAAAGGTCTCCTGGCCGTAGCCCAGGAAATTGTCATAGCCGCGGAAAGCCTTCTCGAAGCCGGCCTTCATCGCATCCGCACCGTTGTTCATCGCGGCTTCTGCGCCGTGCGCGGCGCTCGTCTTGGTCTTTGCCATGGTACTCTCTCCGTCGTTTCCGCGGCGCTTCAAGAGCCGCCGCTTGGGGCATGTTGCAGTGCAACATTGCTTATATGCAGTGCAACATGGACGATGTCAAGGCCGCGCAACAAAAAAACTTCCCTAGAAAATTCAATCGTTAAGCCTTCGTAAACGTCGGTAACTTATGATGATTTTCCGTGAATTGCCTTGCGCAGCCGCTCGGTTTTTGTTCTTTTACAACCGGGTGGGGCGTAACAACACGCGTAGAGGCCGTCGATGCTAAACCGGGTCCGGACCCGATTCAGCACGTTTCCTAGGGTATTGCCGCTCCTGGCCGCGGCCTTTGCTATCGCCGTCACGCCTGCAGATGCCCATCGCCGCCATCATCGCGGCGGCCATGCCATGCCGGCCAGCCTCACCGATCCCTCCAAGGATGCCGCGCTGATCGAGGACGGCGCGACCGGCAAAGTCCTCTACAGCCGCAACGCCGCGGAACTGCGCCATCCCGCCTCGCTCACCAAAATGATGACGCTGTACCTGCTGTTCGAGGCGTTGAAGAAGGGCCAGATCGGCCTCAACAGCACGATGTCCGTGTCGGCCCACGCATCCGCGCAGCATCCGACCAAGCTCTATCTGGCGCCCGGCGATTCCATCCCGGTGGAAACGGCGATCTACGCCATCGTGGTGCGCTCGGCGAACGACGTGGCGGTCGCGATCGCGGAAGCGCTGGGCGGCACCGAATCGCATTTTGCCGAGATGATGACGGCCAAAGCCCGCCAGCTCGGCATGAAGAACACCTTCTATCACAACGCCTCCGGCCTGCCCGACAATCTCCAGATCACCACCGCCAGCGATCTTGCGATCCTGGCGCGGCATCTGGCGTACGACTTCCCGCAATATTTCCACTATTTCTCGGCGCCGGGCTTCACCTATCGCGGGCGAGTCTATCGTACCCACGACAACCTGATCGGCCGCTACGACGGCGCCGACGGCATCAAGACCGGCTACACCGAGGCGTCCGGCTTCAACCTCGCGACGTCCGTGACGCGCGGCAGGAACAACGTCGTCGCCATCGTGATGGGCGGCCGCACCGCGCGCCGCCGCGATCGCGAGATGATGAGCCTGCTCGACAAGATCTTCGGCGAGATCCAGGCCAACCCGGCGATGGTGGCGAGCATCAACGTGCCCTGGAAGGGCACGGCACAAGTGCCGTCGACGCTGGTCGCCTCGCTCGACCTCAATGCGCAGCCGGCGCCCGACCAGACCGCGGCGCCGGTGGGCATGGGCGATGCCGACGACGAAGACACCGCCGAAAGCCGCCCGGACGAGGATGTGGATTCCGCCAACGAGGTCGCCGCCCCGCCGGCTCCCGTGCCCGCGACGCCGCATCCGCCGCCGCAAGCCGCCGCCGCAAGCAATGCGCCGCTGCCCACGCCCAAGCCCAGAACCGCAACGCCGCCGGTCATGGTGGCGAGCTATCAGCCTTCGGTTCCGAAGCCGACCGCGAAGCCCGCCGTCGGAATTCCGGATGTCGATGGGGAGACCGCGAAAAGACTCACCGCGCAGGATTGGACGATCCAGATCGGCGCCTTCGCGGATAGCGGCACCGCAAGACAGCAACTCGCGAGTTACGCGGAACGCTCGATGGACATTCTGGGCCAGGCATCGCGCATCATCGTTCCGTTCCAGGGCACGGGCGGACAGACGCTGTTCCGCGCGCGCTTCGGCCCCTTCGTCGAGCGCGAGGCCCGCGAAATCTGCGCGCGCCTGACGCAGCGCGGACAGACCTGCTTCGCCGCGCTGGCGACGCGCTGACCCGATCTTCGCCGGCAGAACCTACCGGCACACGCCGTAATCGACGGCTCCGCTTGCATCCATCCAGACGGCGGAATCGAGCGCGGGCGCGGCGAGATCGCCGGGTCCGAGATAGGCCGACTTCCCGAAGCGGCCGTCATTGCCGCTCCACATATAGACGCCGTCCGCCCGCATGCCCGTGATGCGGAACAGGCTGCCCCGGATCCAGGGGATCGGACGGAAATCGTCCTGTTCGATATCGTTGATGCCGGTCTTGCCGGAGAGATTTTGTTTCGCCGGGAAGCTGTCGCCGCCGTCGCTGGAGGTCGCGATCTCGACCTGCCAGTCCGGGACGCCGCCGACGATGACCTTCGTCAGATACGACACGTAGATGATCGAACCCGCATCGGCGACCATGAACTGCCGCGCCGACGAGTCGACCACGACAGGCGCGCTCCACGCCCGCCCGCCATCGGTGCTGCGCACATAATAGCCCGTCTGCGCCGTGTCCTGATCGCGCCACACCAGGGACACGCGCCCGCTCTCCTGATCGATGGACAAGATCGGCTCGACCGAACCCGCCGGGCGGCCCGCGCTCAAATCCGTCACCTTGAACGTGGCGCCGGCATCGCCGCTCGCCGCGGCAAAGACCTCGAAGCGGCTGCGGGAGACCTTGAGCTGCCAGGCGACATAGACGTGTTTCTTCAGGGCCGCGACGACGATCTCGCCCCAGCCGGCGGCGATCGGAACCGGCGCGGAAAACGTCCGCCCATGATCGGCGCTGGTGCGCAGCGCGACGTTTCCGTCGGTTCCGAGATAGGCGATGTAGACGAAGCCCTCGCTCGCCGCGATCTGCGTGAGCTGTGGCGACAGCGGCCCGAGATCCTTAGGCTTGTCCCAGCTTCCCGCCGCGCCATTCGCACGGCTGGCGTCGAAGAGAATGTGCCAGCCGTCCTTGAACTTCGCCCGCCAGGTCGCATAGACGGCCGCGCCGCTCGCCGCCAGCCGGATATGATGCGGCGAGGTTTCCGTATCGAGGATCACCGGCGCAGCGAGGGTCTTGCCGGCGTCCGGCGACACGGCAATTCCGATTTTCTGATTGTGGATGAACCCCGCATAGACCCATTTTTTCCAGGCAACGGGATTGGAGCCCTCTTCGGCGATCTCGCCGTTCGGCCCGGTGAGCGGCGTCACGGTGCATTGGCTGAACGCCTGCGCCGGCGCCGGCGCCAGCAGCAGCAGCGACAAGACCGACGCCCTCAACATCCTTGCGCCACCGCCCGCACCATCGACCGCCCCCTTCCCGGCCATTCAACCGCGCCGGCGAGGCAAGTCAATCGCGCGGACGGGTCAAGTCAATCGCGAAGCAAGATTTCGCTCGCCTGGTTAATCCTGGTTCATCCGCCTGGTCTCGCAGGATTGCTTCTATCCCTTTGCGACGGATTACATTGAGTAGCACAAGCGCGGGACCTTTCGGGTGCTTGATGCCACGCTCCAATTGCGAAACATAGCCCGCCGTCAGATGAAGATAGTGCGCGAATACGGCCTGGCTCATTTTCGCGTTCTCGCGAATTGTGCGAATCTCTCGCGCCGTCAGCGGCGCGACCGTCGCCGCATCGGGGGTGTCCAAATGCCGCTTGGTGATCTTCGCATGAGCGCCGTCGGACAAGATACCAGTGCGATGCATGCCGGCTGCGGTTTCGAGCAGCGCTTTTGTGAGCCTACTCTTTCTTTTTCATTGTTCGAGCACTGTGCACTATAGTGCAAGGCCTTATAATCGACGACTTTCAGGCGATTGGCCGCTCAACTTGCCCCTCTGGACCCAGGGACGACGGGGCAAGCGAACACAGCATATCGTTCCGCACGCATGAAGACCAATCCCGCCGCGCGGGCGGTGGCTGTCGTGAACGAACAACATAACGCGTGCGGACGCCAGGGCCCTACGACAAGTGAGAGCGCTTACTTAGGCTCATCGTCGCGCTTAGGCGCCGAAGTTTCTCCTATCGGTCGAGAATAGTCGGCGCGCAAGGGACGTGACGCGATATCTATCGCGGCCTCGGACATGGCGTCCTGAACTTCCTTGTCGACAGGAACAAGATCTCCATCGGCCATCACGTATCCGATCAATGCGATCCGCGACAAACGGCGTGGACGAGAGTGACTGTTGTTCATCGCGTATTTCCCGTTCGTGGAGTCGACCTTGCCAGGATTGAGTTCATTTCCAAAACGGCGAAATAAGCTCGCATGCAGTCAAACACATTTATTGCTAACTCTTTCATAATTTTCAAGTCGTATTCCTTATTGAAGTAGTGTGCTTGACTTGAATCAATACAGAATATTCCGAATGAAGCATTGCTTCGCAGCGGAATAGACACCTCTTTGCCCAGTAACGTCGCGCCCGTGGAGGCTGAGCCGTGCACGGGCACGGTCACAAATGAATTATAGAAACGGGCAGATAAGGCCGTCGGTTCCGTGAACCGGGAAAACCTCGGATCCTCACGCATTCGCCCCAAGTATTCGCCGATGTCACCCTCGCAACAGAAGTCCTCCGGCTGCGACTCGTCGAAGATGTCGTGATAAACCTTGTTTGCCTTGACCGGGACAAGAGAGCCTAGAAGCTCGCGATCCTGCGCATAACGATCCGAGTCTGCGCCATTTGAACGAGCGAGCACGACGTAGCCCGGACTTCCGGTCGCCCCTTCTCTTGGTGTAACGAACCACTTGATGTTGGCGGAACAAGGGCGAACGATGTCTTTTCGGGCGACAATCACGTCCACAGCCGTGTCGCAAATTGTCACCATGAGTGTTTTGAGCTCGTCTTTGAGTCGATCTGTTTTTATTGTCAACCTTTTCTTTGGTTCCGCCAACATAAAGCAATATTCCAGCACGATCCCTTGAAAGTCGGAAATCCGCTGATTGAGTGTGTTGAAGCTGTTGGCAATTTCGAGATCGCGGGCGCTTCGTGCTCTGGCTAGCTCCATCAGGCTGCGCTCTCGGTCTTCGGCGGCCTGATCTATCGCGCGCTTTTGTGCGTTGACGAGTCGTTCCAGGCGCTGATTTTTGACGATGAGCTCGGTGCTAGCTTTTCGGGTAGCGGTAAGCAAGTTGCTTGTTTCTTGATTCTCCCGATGCATTTCACGTAGCGCCCAAACGGCATACCCAAGCATTCCGAGAACGAACAGAAGTGCAAGAAGACCAAGCCAACTAAGCAAGGAGTACATGGCCCCGGTCGGCCACCGCATGATGAAGTTCAAAGCTTCGATGCCTAAACCGGCGATGCCAACTGCGAAGCCGGCAATGGCAAGCAGTTCCGATCTGCCCCAATGCTTTGACTGCTTGCTGTCGTTCAGAGTGCCCGCAGACGGATGCGCCGCATCCGCCTCAGGAACGAACTCGAGCATATTTGCTACCGACCCAAGCACATCGCCGAGCCCAGGTTCTCCGGACTCATGCACGTCTTCTCTGCCGGCGACGGTCGAATCCGGCATGGCCCCCCTCGTGTTGGAGTTGCATCGTTAAAGATTGGTGACAGATTTACAAGAGCGCGAAGTTGAAATTTCCACAATTGATTGGAACGGTTTGCGCGGTTCTGATTCAGTCAACGTTGGGTCTTTGCATCTTGACTCGGTACCAGAAGCACAAGGCTTGCCATGTGCGCATCGCGAAATTAGACCTAATTATCACAATATTCTGTACAATCTATAGCTGCGGACCGAAAATTGCCAATTGTGAGCATTCCTATGCGAACCAATACAGGACGAATTCGAGCGTCCTTCCAAGCATCATTCTCTGAGAAGAAAGTAGCGGACGCCAAACATTGTGCCCGCCCTGATGCGAGCGTTCGGATATCCGGTCCGTGTGCAGCGGAAGAAGTCGTCCTTAGCGGTTAGCGGGAAATTTGGAAGTGCCCCCCTACCCCAACAGCACCTCCTTCGCTTCGTTGATCTTGGCGGCGAGGTAGTCGGAGCCGCCGCGGTCGGGATGGGTTTGCAGGATCAGGCGCTTGTGCGCGGCGCGGATGTCGACGGCACTGGCACCGTCGGAAAGACCGAGCACCTGGAGCGCTTCGGCGCGCGACATCGCGGAGCGGCCGCGGCGCGGCGGCGGCGGCTCGTCCCGACGATGCCAGCCCGCGGGAATCGCGCGGCCGCCGGTGTAGAGGCTCCAACAGATGCCCGCGAGGAACACCGCGGGGATCCAGCGCTCGGTGACGGCAAAGAACAGCGTCAGCGCACCGAGGATCGCGATGCCGGCGAACCGTCCTGCGCGCTTCAGACTTGTAGGGTCGAGCCCCGCCGCGCCGCGCAACAACACGGCCAGAACCAGCAGTCCCAGCAGCGCGAGCGCGACGACGGCCATCGAAGGTTCAGCCCGCGCTCATCAGCGCGGCATTGCCGCCGGCGGCCGTGGTGTTGACCGTATAGGTGCGCTCGAGCGCGAAACGCAGAAGATAATGCGGCCCGCCGGCCTTGGGTCCGGTGCCCGACAATCCTTCGCCGCCGAAAGGCTGCACGCCCACCACCGCGCCGATCTGGTTGCGGTTGACGTAGATGTTGCCCACGCGCACGCGCTCGCGCACGAACTGCGCCGTCTCCTCGATGCGGCTATGAACGCCCAGCGTCAGGCCGTAGCCGGTGGCGTTGATCGCGTCGCAGACCTTGTCGAGCTTGTCGCCGGAATAGCGCAGGATGTGCAGCACCGGGCCGAACACCTCGCGCTTGAGCTGGCCGAGCGATTGGATCTCGAAGGCATGCGGCGGGAAGAACACGCCGTTGGCGCAGTCGGGGCCGAGCGGCAGCTTGCGCAAGAGTTTCGCCTCGCGCGTCATGCGGTCGGCGTGCTCCTGCAAGCCCTGGCGCGCGGCTTCGTCGATCGCGGGCCCGATATCGGTCGCGAGTTTCATCGGGTCGCCGAGCGAAAGCTGATCCATCGCGCCGACGATGATCTCGATCATCTTGTCGGCGACGTCGTCCTGCACGAACAGCACGCGCAGCGCCGAGCAGCGCTGGCCGGCGCTGTCGAAGGCGGATGAGAGCACGTCGCGCGCCACCTGTTCGGGCAGCGCGGTCGAATCCACGATCATCGCGTTCTGTCCGCCGGTCTCGGCGACGATGGCCGGTAGCGCCCCGTCGCGGGCGGCGAGCGCACGGTTCAAGGTGATCGCGGTCTCGGTCGAGCCGGTGAAGGCGATGCCGGCCAGCCGCTCGTCGGACAAAACAATTTTGCCGATCTTCGAGCCGCGGCCCGGCAGCAGATGGAGAACATCGCCGGGAACGCCAGCCTTGTGCATCAGCCGCACCGCGGCTGCGGCAATCAGCGGCGTGCGCTCGGCCGGCTTGGACAGCACGCTGTTGCCGGCCGCGAGCGCGCCCGCCACCTGGCCGATGAAGATCGCCAGCGGGAAATTCCATGGCGCGACGCAGAAGAACGGTCCGCGGCCGTGCAACGAGAGCTGGTTGGATTCCCCGGTCGGGCCCGGAAGCGCGATGGGGTTCTCGAACTTCTCGCGCGCTTGGCTCGCGTAATAGCGCAAGAGATCGACCGCTTCGCGCAATTCGCCCAGCGCATTGGGCAGCGTCTTGCCGCCCTCGCGCACGGCCAGCGCCATGAGCTGGGCATTGTTCTGTTCGAAGAGGTCGGCGGCGCGGTCGAGGATGTCGGCACGCGCGGCGCCCTTAAGTTCGTCCCATCCGAATTGTGCGCGCGTCGCGGCATCGAGCGCATGGCGCACATCGTCCTCGGAGACGTCCGAGACTTCGCCGATGCGCCGCGTGCGGTCCGACGGATCGAACACGGGGTGGGCATCGCGGCCGGTTTCCTTGCCCGAAATGATCGGTCCCGCCCTCGCGGGCTTTTCCAGCGCCGCCCGCATCGCGGCCAACATCGGCTCGCTCTTGGCCGGATCGGCCCAGACGAAGCCCGCGGAGTTCTTGCGGTTCGGCAGCATGTCCGCCGGCAGCGGAATGCGCGGGTTGCGCAGCGGCTTTTCCTTCTCAAGCTGGCTCACCGGATCGGCGATGATGTCGTCCAGCGGCGCATCGCGATCCGCCAATCTGTTGACGAACGAGGTGTTGGCGCCGTTCTCCAGCAGTCGCCGCACCAGATAGGCGAGCAGGTCTTCGTGGCTGCCGACCGGGGCATAGATGCGTGTCGCAGCGTCCTTGCGGATGCCGCGATAGAGTTCGTGCAGCGCTTCGCCCATGCCATGCAGGCGCTGATACTCGAATTCGGTGCGGCCGGCGGCGAGCGTGTCGATGGCGGCGACGGTGTGCGCGTTGTGCGTCGCGAATTGCGGATAGAGCGCGTCGGGCGATGCCAGCATCACGCGCGCGCAGGCGAGATAGGATGTGTCGGTCGCAAGCTTGCGGGTGAAGACGGGATAATCGGTGAGCCCCTGCTCCTGGCCGCGCTTGATCTCGGTGTCCCAATAGGCGCCCTTTACCAGCCGCACCGGAATGCGCCGTTTCTGGCGCCGCGCCAGATCGATCAGCCAGGCAAGCGTCGGCATGGCGCGCTTCTGATAAGCTTGCACCGCGAGGCCGAGCCCGTCCCAGGGCCCCAGCCGCCCGCTCAAGCCTTCGAAGAAATCGAGCATCAGATCGTGGCGGTCGGATTCCTCGGCATCGATGGTGAGCGCGAGATCGGCGGCGCGCGCCTGTTCGCTCAGTTCGGCGACGAGCGGCAGCAACTCGCTCATCACGCGTTCGCGCTTGGCCCACTCGTAGCGCGGATGCAGCGCCGAGAGCTTCACCGAGATGCTGGGCCGCGCGAAGATCGGCCGCCCGTCCTTGGGATGCGCAAGCGCGATCGCCGCGAGCGCATCGCGGTACGACTTGGCATAGCGCGCCGCGTCATGCGCGGTGTACGCCGCTTCGCCCAGCATGTCGAAGGAATAGCGATAGCCGTGCTCTTCCTGTTTGCGCGCCTCCTTCAGCGCCTCCTCGATGGTGCGGCCGAGGACGAACTGCGTGCCCAGCACGCGCATCGCGTATCTCACCGCCTGGCGGATCACCGGCTCGCCCGAGCGCGCGACGAGCTTCTTGAGAATGCCCTCGAAGTCCCACCGCGCGGTCTCGTCCAGCTTGACGATGCGCCCGGTCAACATCAGCGCGAAAGTGGAGGCGTTGACGAACACCGATTCCGATTTGGCGCGATGGCGGCTCCAGTCGGCCGAGCCGATCTTGTCCTTGATCAACTTGTCGGCCGTTTCGCTGTCGGGCACACGCAGGAGCGCCTCGGCCAGGCACATCAGCGCCACGCCTTCCGGCGCCGTCAGCGAATATTCCTGCATGAAGGCATCGACGCCGCCGCGCCTGGCGCCCTCCGCCCGGATGCGCGTGACCAGATCGCGCGCAAGAGACTCCGTCGCCGCCTCCTCGGCGGCGGATAGCCGAGCCTGCGCGATGCGTTCGGCAACAATGGCGTTTTCGTCGGCGAGATAGACGTTGGAGATGGCGTGTCGCAGGCTCTGCGGCGGCATGGACGGGTCCCGGCTTGATCCTAGCGCCCGCGCGGTCCGCGACGCTATGTTGGGGCCATGGAATCCGCCGAAATCGTATCAACTGTCAATGCGCTTCGTGCCCGGGTCTCGGACTGGCGGCGCGAGCGCCTGCGCATCGCGCTGGTGCCGACCATGGGGGCGCTGCATGCCGGGCATCTGTCGCTGGTGGAGGCGATTCGAAAGCGCGCGGACAAGGTCGTGGTCAGCATCTTCGTGAACCCGGCACAGTTCGCCCTGCATGAAGATTTCGACCGCTATCCGCGAGACCTCGAAGCGGATGTCGAGAAGCTGGGCCATGGCGCCGACGCAGTTTTCGTGCCCAGCGTGCGCGAGATGTATCCGGAGGGCTTTGCCACGCGGATCGAGGTCGGCGGACCGTCCGCGGGACTGGAGACCGAATTCCGGACGCACTTCTTTGCCGGCGTGGCGACGGTGGTGGCCAAGCTCCTGATCGCGGCGATGCCCGACGTCGCCATCTTCGGGGAAAAGGACTACCAGCAGCTCCTGGTGATCCGCCGGCTGGTCGCCGATCTGGCGCTGCCCGTCGAGATTGTCGGTGCGCCGACCATGCGCGAGGCGGATGGCCTCGCCATGTCATCGCGCAATGCTTATCTCAACCCGCGCGAACGCGCCATCGCCGGACGGCTGAACGTCATCCTGCGCAATGCGGCCGACGAGAAGAAGGCCGCTTCGGATTTGCTCGCCGCAGGTTTCGATGCCGTCGACTACGTCGCCATCCGCGATGCGGCGACCTTGGGTCCGCCGGGCGACGGCCCCAAGCGCATCCTCGCCGCCGTGCGGATCGGAGGGACAAGGCTGATCGACAATATGGAATTCCTACCCTCCCCTTGAGGGAGGGTCGAAATTTCGCAGCGAGCGCAGCGAGCAAGGAATTTCGGGGAGGGGTCGTGCACCGGCGAGGGACCCCTCCCCGAAAAATGCTTTGCATTTTTCGACCCCCCCTCAAGGGGGGGGAAATCTCACAACAATCCCAACTCCGCCAGCTCCATCTTGAGCTTCTCCGGCAGATTTCCGGCGCGGATGTCGCGGACGTCCGCCGGCGCGTCCTTGGGATCGAGATAGCGCCAGCCCTGGAAGGGGCGATGATGGCGGCGCATAACCGGGATCAGTTTCGGCTCGTAGACCAGCGCGCAATGCGGCTTGCCTTCCTTCTGCACGGGCTTGAGGGCGAGCAGCTTCTGTCGCGCCGCGATCTGGCCCTTGATCACCCAATAGAGCGAGCCGCCGTCGAGCACGTCGTCGGCGCGCTTGGGCGTCATGCGGGTGACGTGCTGGAGCACGAGGGGCTGCTTCTTCTTGCGCTTCTCGGCGAGACGCCGCTTTTGCCACTGCGCCAGTTCCTCGAGCGAATTCACGCCGACGCAAAGCTTGATGATGTGCAGCGTCATGCCGCCTCTTTGGCGAAGCGCACCACGACAGCGCCTTCGGCGACCTGGTCGCCGGCGGAAACCTGCACCGCTTCGACAGTCGCTTCGGCCGGCGCGGACAGCGTGTGTTCCATCTTCATCGCCTCGAGCACGGCGAGCGGCTGGCCCTTCTTCACACGCTCGCCTTCCTTGACCAGGATCTGCACGATCTTGCCGGGCATCGGCGTGGCGATGCGGTCGGACGCGACGCCGTGGGCCTCGGCACTTTCAAAGGGGTCGTAGAGTTTCAGCACAAATGTCTCGCCGGCGCGCATCGCCGCAAGGTCGCCGTTCTTCAGACGCAACACGCCGACGTCGCTTGAGGAAGCGGCCGCGAGCGGAACCGCGATGCGCTTGTCGCCGATCGCGAACTCGACAACCTGCCGCGACGGTGCGCCGAGCCGGAACCCATCGCGCGCGTCCCACGGATCGCTGGAACGCGCATGCTCGTGCGCGACGAACTGCGCAGCGGCCGTCAGCACGCGGTCGTCCGGCTCGCGCGGCGGCAACAGCGACTCCATGTGGCGCTCGACGAAGCCGGTGTCGATATCACCCGAAAGGAAATCCGGCGCTTCCAGCGCGCGAATGAGGAAGGCGTTGTTGGTCTTGACGCCTGCGACCTGGATCTGCGTGAGCGCAGCCGCGAGTTTCGCCGCCGCGCCGTTTCGCGTGGCGTCGTGCGCGATCACCTTGGCGATCATCGGATCGTAGTGAGGCGTCACTTCGTCGCCTTCGCGAACGCCGCTGTCGACGCGCACGTCCGACGGCAGCCGCAGGCGCTCCAAGGTGCCGATGGACGGCAGGAAGCCCGCCGACGGATCTTCCGCATAGAGTCGCGCCTCCAGGGCGTGGCCGTGCATGCGGATGTCCTTTTGCGCCGCCGGCAGCTTCTCGCCGTCGGCCACGCGCAGCTGCCACTCCACCAGATCGAAGCCGGTGATCGCTTCCGTCACGGGATGCTCGACCTGGAGCCGGGTGTTCATCTCCATGAACCAGAAGCGGTCGGCCTTCAGCCCGTCGGACGCATCGGCGATGAACTCGACCGTGCCCGCGCCGCTGTATCCGACCGCGAGCGCAGCCTTCACCGCCGCCGCACCCATCGCCGCGCGCATCTTGTCCGGCATGCCGGGCGCGGGCGCCTCCTCGATCACCTTCTGGTGCCGCCGCTGCAGCGAACAATCGCGCTCGAAGAGATGCACCGCGTTGTCGTGATTGTCGGCGAAGACCTGCACCTCGATGTGGCGCGGGCGGGCGACGTATTTCTCGATCAGCACGTTGTCGTCGCCAAACGAGGACTTGGCTTCGCGTTTTGCCGAATCGAGCGCCGCTGCAAAATCCGCCGCCTTCTCGACCTTGCGCATGCCTTTGCCGCCGCCGCCCGCGACCGCCTTGATCAGCACCGGATAGCCGATCTTCTGCGCTTCTTCCGCGAGACGCTTCGGCGACTGGTCCTCACCCAGATAACCCGGCACCACGGCCACGCCGGCTTTCGCCATCAGCGCCTTGGCGCGGTCTTTCAGGCCCATGGCGCGGATCGCATCCGGCGGCGGTCCGACGAAGATCACACCGGCGGCCGTGCAGGCTTGCGCGAATTCCGCGTTCTCCGACAGAAAACCATATCCCGGATGGATCGCCTCGGCGCCGGTCTTTTTCGCCGCGGCGAGTATCAGCTCCCCACGCAGATAGGACTCGCGCGCCGGGGCCGGCCCAAGCCGAACCGCCGTATCGGCCATCGCCACATGGGCTGCGTGCGCGTCGGCATCGGAATAGACCGCGACCGTCTTCACGCCCATGCGCTTGGCCGTGCGCATGATGCGGCAGGCGATCTCGCCGCGGTTGGCAATGAGCAGAGTGGAAAACATGGGCTGGCGGGCGGCGCGAACTACACCGCCTGCTTTAGCCCGTCCCTCGCGCGAGCGCTATCCCCGGATGCCGGCGATGGCGGACTTGACGATATAGATCAGCCCGATCAGCACCAGGAACGCCAGGAACAGCGACAGGAAGAAGTGGCCGAAGGCGCTGTCCATCACCGGCATGACGAAGACCTGGTGATGGAACACGACCGGCCAGAGCGCATCGATCACCACATAGATGATCGCCGCGCCCACCGCTCCCAGAAGTACTGCCTGGACGCTGCCGGCGCCGAAGCCGAAGATCAGGGCGAGGACCAGCGCCAGGATCGGCGAGACATGGTTCAAGCCTTCGCGGATGTACGACCACCAAGTGTCGAGGAGTTCCATCGCGCTGCTCCCTAGTGGTGCGCGTGGGCCGCGCCGCCGCCCTTGGCCAGGAACTGCGTCTTGAGCACGAAGAACACCGCGATGGCCACGAGGTAACCCAGATAGAGCGCCGCCGCCGTCTTCCAATAGCTGAGCTCCAGCAGGTCCGGCGGAAGCTGGAAGCCGCGCTCGTTGACCAGGAACGGCAGCAGAACGACCGCGATCAGATGGGCGATGGTGGCAAAGAACGCCGAGGCCCAGATGCCCTTCCACTCTCTGAGGTGATAGGCGGCATAGCCGGCGATCACCAAGCCAAGCACGCCGTTAACATGGGCGAATCCGTCGCGCAGGCCGTCACGGAAAAAATCAAGGATTTCATGGATATAGTATGCCAAATCGTGCACGTTTCCCTCCCTTGGCATTAACCAATCCAAAGCAAAACGCACGAATATGGCATTTGTTCGCGAGGGCTGGCAGGATTCCCGCCAAAGACCGCAGGGGACGCCATGGGTACGGGGCGCAGCGTCGCCGCGATTGCGGCGGGGCTTGCCGCAGTCGTAACACTGTCCATCGGCACCGACTGGCTGATGGTGCGGGTGGGCTATTTCCCGCCGCTGGAGCGGTTCGACTCGTTTTCGACCGAGATGCTGATTGCCGCGACGCTCTATCGCGGCATCTATGCGGTGGTCGGCGGATTTGTCGCCGCGCGGCTGGCGCCCTCGCACCCCCTGACGCACGCGTTGATCCTTGGCGCGGTCGGTTTCGCCTTCGCGCTGCTCGGCGCGATTCTGATGTGGCACATGGGGACGCACTGGTATCCGGTTGCGCTCGTGCTTATTTCGGTACCATGTTCGGTGCTTGGCGGGAGCGTGAGCGGCGCCAAAGCCTGATCCCGTAGAGGAGCAATCCCAATGATCTACGTCCTCATAGCCCTCGCCGTCATCGTGATTTTCGCGATCTTCGCGTACAACCGGCTCGTCACCCTGCGCCAGGCGTGGCAGCGCGCCTTCGCCGACATCGACGTCCAACTTAAGCTGCGCCAGGACCTTGTGCCCAATCTGGTCGAGACCGTGAAGGGCTATGCGGCGCACGAGAGCACGGTCTTTACCCAGGTGACCCAAGCACGCGCCGCGGCGATGGGCGCTACCAGCGTCGCCGAGAAGAGCGCGGCCGAAGGCGCGCTGTCGGGCGCGCTGGGCCGACTGTTCGCGGTGGCGGAGAATTATCCGCAGCTCAAGGCCAACGACAATTTCCTGAAGCTTCAGGACGAGCTGAACGACATCGAGAACAAGATCGCCGCCGCGCGGCGCTTCATGAACAACGCGGTGGCGGAATACAACGCGGCCATTCAGCAGTTCCCGAACGTTCTCTTTGCCGGCGCGATGGGTTTCCAGCCGGCGCAGATGTTCGAGCTGGACGCCACCGAACGCGCCGAAACGCGCAATGCGCCGAAAGTGAGTTTTGGAAGTTAGGGCGATCTGGCAAACTCCAAGAAAATGTCATTCCCGGCCGACCCCGGACTTGTTCCGGGGGAGGGGAAAGCAATCCATTTGCTCCAACTAGTCATGCGCCTCCTGGATTCCCTTCCCTCGCCGCTTTGCGGCCCGCCGGGAATGACACTGGAAGAATGACGGTGAACCGATCAGGAATCTGAAATCGTGACAACGCGAACTTCGCAATCGGAGCACTGACCCGTGGCGCTGCTCGGCCTTACTACCTATCGGCAGGACAACAACATCAAGTCCACGGTGTTGCTGCTGCTGTTTCCGCTCCTGCTGCTGACCCTGCTCGGGTTCATCTTCTTTTTCGGCGGCGCGTTCACAGATCCCCGCCAGTTGTTCTATGCGCTCGATCTGGAGTCGGTCTTGGGCACCGGCAGCGCGCTCGATCTCGCGCTGTCGGCCATCGTCGCCTACTGGCCGATCATCCTCGGCATCGCCGCGATCTGGATGCTGATCGGCTATTTCTTCAACGACGCGATCATCCATCTGGGCACCGGCGCCCAGCCGGTGACGCGGCAGGAGCAGCCGGAACTCTACAACCTTGTCGAAAACCTCTGCATCAGCCGCGGACTGAAGACGCCGCAGCTCTACATCGTCGATACCGACGCAATGAACGCCTATGCCAGCGGCATCGACGACAGGAGTTACGCGATCACGGTGACGCGCGGGCTGCTCGACGCGCTCAACAAGGACGAGCTCGAGGCGGTGCTGGCGCACGAACTCACCCACATCATGGAGCGCGACACGCGGCTGCTCATCGTCACCATCGTGTTCGTGGGCATGATCTCGTTCCTGACCCAGCTTCTGTGGCGCAGCATCCGCGTCGCGGCGTTCTCACGCGGGCGCAGCAGGGACAAGGGCGGCGGGGTGATGATTTTCTTGCTGGTCGCAGCCGTCGCTTCCGCGGTCGGTTATTTGCTGGCGTTGGTGCTGCGCTTCGCGATCTCGCGGCGGCGCGAATACCAGGCCGATGCCGGCTCGGTCGACCTGACCAAGAACCCCGACGCCCTGATCTCGGCGCTGATGAAGATCTCGCGCAACCCCGAAGTGCCGCATGTCGGCAGCGAGGTGCAGCAGCTCTTCATCGAGAACCCGCCGTCGCACTTCGCGCTGGCGCAGCTCTTCGACACCCACCCGCCGATCGACAAGCGCATCAAGGTGCTGGAGGAATTGGGCGGGCATGTGCCGGCGTCGATTGAAGCTGCCTCGGCCGCTGCGCCTTCAACCGCGCCAGTTGCTCCCGACAATCACCGCCACGGCCCGTGGGGATGACGAGGCGGCGCACTCAGATCGTCGTATGACTCCTCCTATAGATTTAAATGTGCTACTTAAGGGTTGATTTCGGGTTCGCTTTTTTTTGAAGAAAAGACGTCTGGGGGCCATCTATGTCTCGAGCGATAACTTGGAACGATATTGCCGCGATTGTGGCAAACACAGTTGCACTTGCCGCTATAATATCTGCCCTTGCGGCTTTATGGGTGGCGGCTGCAACCCGCCGAGTATATCAGGCCAACCTTTTCCTGTCATTTTGCGACCGGTACAATTCCAAAGAGATGGTGGAAAGCTTGCGCTTGCTTTCCGCATTTTATTTTGCTGACAAATCGAACTTCCCAAAGAATTGGCTTTCGCTTAAGGCTCAAAAAAGTGACGAGTTTGAGCGGGTCGATTCCGCTCGGCGGCTTGTGTGGTTGTTCTTTATGGATATCGCAATGCTTCGCAAGGCTGGATTGATCAGCGCTCGATTTGCCAGAGAAATTTCAGCCCACAATGCAATAAACATATTCTATACGGTTTGCGTGCCGATCAACGAGCTTCTGAACCCAGATAGGGGACGCTCTCGAGAATATCTCGACATCCTCAAGAGCGTCCGAACGAAATTTGGCGACGGTGAAATCTTTATTTAGTCTTCCGTGACTGCTTTTCTGAGCCGCCTAAGTTCTTTTCGCTACGATACCCATTGCTCCATGAAGACGAAGTCGAAGTCCACCTTGAAAGCTTCGACTTATCTGAGTGAAATCGATCGACTTCATTTTGAAGCCAATCAGATCCGCCCTCTTTCGCCAAATCGCTCGCAG
>Ga0335083_10001610_pt1 | contig 30835 bp, 30 predicted proteins | sample Lox_Sample_42_FD_206716 | JGI IMG/M metagenome (GOLD analysis project Ga0335083, IMG submission 206716) | Soil microbial communities from Loxahatchee National Wildlife Refuge, Florida, United States - Lox_Sample_4.2 | ecosystem: Environmental > Terrestrial > Soil > Wetlands | place: USA...
GGGAGGACCGGGCGATCGTCCGCAAGTTCACCAAGCCCGCCGACGTCGACCTCGGTGCCCGCACGCTCAACGGGTTCCCCTACATCGAAGGCCCGGCCACCGGCGCGCCCGTGCTGGCGCAGTCGGTCGCCTACGTCGAGTGCGAAGTACGCCAGCCGGTCGCGGTCGGGAACCACACGCTGTTCCTCGCCGAGATCGTGAACGCGGCGTTCTCGAAGGACGAGGAAACCGAGGTCCTCCGCATGGAGGACACACGGATGAATTACGGGGGCTGAGCTCCCCGGGGATCAGCCGAAGAGCAAGCGGCGCACGGGGGCGGCCGGCGCGGCCTGCGCCTTGAACGCCCGGTGGTACTCGGCGAGGGCATTGGCGGCCGCGGTCCGGCTCGCCGCGATCGGGGAACTCTGCTCGCCGTCGCGGTGCTGCCAGTACCACTGCCCGTTCCGCGACGACACCTTGCCGATGCTCAGGCCCGGCCCACCGGTCGAGAGGCGGACCTCAGCGGTGGTCAACGAGAGCGGCAGCACCTGGACTTGTCCGGTGTCTGTCGTCGTCATCGTCACTCGCTGTCCTCCTCGCCGATCGTGACCCGCGATCCCCCGGAGGGCAGGAGCGAGGGTGCAGATTCATTCTGGCCTTCTAGGCTTCGGCGTTATGGCAGACGTTTCTGCAGCCCAATCTGCGAAGAGGGCACCCGGTGGTGGCCTTTTTCACAGTTGGCGGTACGTGCTCGCCACCACGAACCCGCCCCCCAGGCGCCTCGACCCCGTGTCCAAATGGCTGTATTTGACCCGGGCTGGGGTGCTTCCGATGACCCTCGTCGCGGGGGCAATTGCCGGGCTCCTGGCGATTTTCCGCGGCGCCGACGTCAGCTGGGGTTGGTTCGCGCTCTCGGCCGCCGGGATCGTCCTCGCTCACATGGCGAACAACCTCATGAACGACCTGTTCGACCTCGAGGTCGGCACCGACCGCGCCGACTACCCGCGCAACCTCTACTCCCCGCACCCGGTGCTGTCGGGCGTCATCAGCCGCAAGGGTCTCGCGGGATGCGTGCTGGTCGTCAACGCGCTCTGTCTCGCCATCATGGTCGTGCTGACCGTCGCTCGGGGATGGCCGATCGTCGCCTTCGCGCTCGGCGGGTTCCTGCTCTCGGCCGCCTATACCGCGCCCCCGCTGCGGCTGAAGAAGCACGGTCTCGGCGAACCGACCGTCCTGATCGTCTGGGGCCCGCTCATGGTCGGCGGCTGCTACTACGCGGCGACGGGCACGATCCCGGGTGCGGTCCTGCTCGCGTCGTTGCCGTACGCGCTCCTGTGCACCACGGTGCTCATGGGCAAGCACATCGACAAGATTCCTTGGGATGCGGCCGACGGCACCCACACGCTGCCGGTGATCATGGGTGAGGCCGCGGCGCGCCGGCTCACCCAAGTGATGTTCGTCGTCTTCTACGTCTCGATCGCGGTGCTCGCCGCGGCCCGGGTGCTCCCCGTCGCGTCGATCCTGGTCGTGCTCTCGTTCCCGGTACTGCGGCGGACGTTCTCGTACTACTCGGAGCCGAAGCCGGCCGTGTCGCCGTTCCCGAACCCGGTGTGGCCACTGTGGTTCGCGGCGCTGTCGTTCCTCGTGACTCGGCGTGCGGGCGGGCTGTTCGTGCTCGGGCTGATCGTCGGCGCGATCCTCGGTTGGTGAACGGAGCCGGCACGGCTCCGCAACGGCCGGGCGGCGTTACGCTCTCGCGCGATTGACGCACGCGAAGACGCGGGGCCGAGGAGGGCGATCGTGATCCCGAGCACCATGCAAGACTTCCCGCTGACGATCAGGGCGGTGCTGCGGCACGGGATGCACGTCTACGGACGAACCGAGTGCGTTACGTGGACCGACTCCGGACCGCGCCGGACCACGTACGGCGCGATCGCCGAGAACGCCGGTCGGCTGGCGAACGGGCTCGCCCGGCTCGGGGTCCGCGAGGGTGATCGCGTCGGCACGTTCATGTGGAACACCTCCGAGCACATGGAGGCCTATCTCGCGGTTCCCTCGATGGGTGCGGTGCTGCACACGCTCAACATCCGGCTCTACCCCGAACAGCTCGCCTACGTGATCAACCACGGTGGCGCCAAAGTCGTGCTCGTCGACGATTCGCTCGTCCCCGTCCTCGCCAAGCTTGCCTCCGAGCTCACGACCGTCGAGACGTTCGTCGTCGTCGGCGACGGCGACACGTCCGCGCTCGGTGAGGAGCGCCCGGTGGTGCGCTACGCGGATCTGCTGGCACCGGAGGCGCCCGAGTTCGACTGGCCCGAGATCGACGAACGCCAGGCCGCCGCGATGTGCTACACGTCCGGCACCACCGGCAACCCGAAAGGCGTTGCGTATTCGCACCGCTCCGCGTTCCTGCACTCGTTCGCCGCGACTACCCCGAACGCGCTGAACCTCTCCGAGCGCGATCGGATCCTGATGGTCGTGCCGATGTTCCACGCGAACGCGTGGGGCATTCCGTACGCCGCGTTCCTCTGCGGCGCGGCGCTCGTCATGCCCGGCCGCTTCCTGCAGGCCGAGCCGCTCACGCGCATGGTGAAGGAGGAGCGCGTCACGTTCTCGGGCGCGGTTCCGACGATCTGGGGCGACATCTATCGCTACGGCGAAGACCACGACATCGACCTGTCGAGCCTGCACACCATCATCTGTGGTGGCTCCGCCGTGCCGCGGTCGCTGATGGAGAACTTCCAGACCAAGTACGGAGTTCGGATCATCCAGGCCTGGGGCATGACCGAGACCTCGCCGCTCGCCGCGGTCGCCCGCCCGCCGGCCGGCGTCGAGATCGGTTCGGCCGAAGAGATGGATTGGCGCTCGCGAACCGGGCGGGTCGTGGGTGGCGTCGAGTTGCGGCTCGTCGACGACGCGGGCCGGGCGCTGCCCTGGGATGGTGAAGCCGTCGGCGAGATCGAGGTGCGCGGACCCTGGATCACTGCCGAGTACTACCGCGACCCCGCCCCGGAGAAATTCGACGACGGATGGCTGCGAACCGGTGATGTCGGCACGGTGACGCCCGAGGGGTACATCCAGATCACCGACCGCGCCAAGGACGTGATCAAGTCGGGGGGCGAGTGGATCAGCTCGGTGGAGCTGGAGGGAATCCTGATGGGTCATCCCGACGTCGTCGAGGCGAGCGTCATCGGGGTGCCCGACCCGCGGTGGGACGAGCGCCCGCTCGCGTGCGTGGTCGTCAAGCCGGGCACGCCGGGCGATCCGGCGCGCCTCGCGGCGTATCTCGGCGAGCGGGTCGCGAAGTGGCAGGTACCCGAGCGGTGGACGTTCATCGACGAAGTGCCCAAGACCTCGGTCGGGAAGTTCGACAAGAAGGTGCTCCGGGCGCAGCACGAAAAGGGTGAGCTTCGCATTGAACAATTGGATTGAGGAACGCAGGACGCGCGCCGCGGCCGGCTCCGAACCGGCCGCGAGCGGTGTGGAGGCCGCGCCCGCGGCCACGGTCGTGTTGCTGCGAGACGGCGAAGAGGGTCTCGAGGTACTGCTCGGGCGCCGGTCGTCGAAGCTCGCGTTCCACGGCGGTGCGTGGGTGTTCCCGGGTGGTCGTATCGATCCCGGCGACTACGGCGACGCGCCCGACGATCTGGCGAGTGCAGCGCGGCGGGGCGCCGTACGCGAGGCAAAGGAGGAAGCCGGCGTCGACGTGGACGCCGACTCCCTCGTGCACCTCTCGAACTGGACGACACCCGAAGGCTCGCCGAAGCGGTTCGCCACGTGGTTCTTCGTCGGTCCCGTTGCGGGGGGCGACGCGGTGGCCGACGGTGCCGAGACGGAGACGCTCCAATGGTTCCGGCCCGACGAAGCGCTGGCCGCCCAGGCGTCCGGCGAGATCGAGCTCGCGCCGCCGCAGTACGTCACGCTCCTGGATCTCCGGGGACACCTATCGGTCGCGGACGCCATGCAGGCGGTCCGGTCGACGCCGCCGATCGATTACCTGCCGCGCTTTCACTTCGTCGACGGCGGAGCGATGTGCGTCTACCCCGAGGACGTCGCCTACGACGACCTCGCAATGCTCGATACTCCCGGTCCGCGCCACCGCTTGCTGTTGCGAGGCTCGGACTGGGAGTACCAGCGAGACTGACGGCTCGGGTCTACCTGTTCGGCTGCGGCGTGATCCGCAGGTACGGCTTCGGCGCCTTCCAACCCTTCGGGAACTTCGACTTCGCGTCCTCGTCGGAGACGGCGCCCGCGATGATGACGTCCTCGCCGTCCTTCCAGTTCACGGGCGTCGCGACGCTGTAGTTCGCGGTGAGCTGCAACGAGTCGATGACCCTTAGGATCTCGTCGAAGTTGCGACCGGTGGACGCCGGGTAGGTGATGATGAGCTTCACCTTCTTGTCGGCGCCGATGATGAACACGGAACGCACGGTGAGGGTGTCGTTCGCGTTCGGGTGGATCATGTCGTAGAGGTCGGAGACCTTGTGGTCGGCGTCGGAGATGAGCGGGAAGTTCAACTTCGCGCCCTGCGTCTCCTCGATGTCGGCGGCCCATCCCTTGTGGTTACCGAGCTCGTCGACCGACAGCCCGATGACCTTCACGTTGCGCTTGTCGAACTCCGGCTTCAGCTTCGCGACCGCGCCGAGCTCGGTCGTGCACACCGGCGTGAAGTCCTTCGGGTGCGAAAAGAGAATGCCCCAGCTGTCGCCGAGGTAGTCGTAGAAATTGATGGTGCCTTCGGTGGTCTCAGCCGTGAAGTTCGGGGCTTCGTCGCCCAGGCGCAACGCCATGCGGTGCCTCTCTTCCCTTGTGTCTTGTTGCCGCGGGCAGGCTATGCCGCCCGACCGCAAAATACCAACGCGCAAGTCGGGATTTGCAACGCGCCGGCCGTCGGTATTGTTCCTCGTCCTGTGACCGCAGCACCTCGGGCCCGCGGCCGCCCGGCGAGGGGCTACCTGCGCGGACTCGCGATCGACGTCACACCGCTGCGCGAATCACGCGACTTCCGGTTGCTCTGGGGCGGCGAGCTCCTGTCGCAGATCGGCAGCCAGGTCACGTTGATCGCGCTGTTCGTCCAGGTCTACCGGCTCACGAGCTCGTCGCTGGCCGTGGGGTTCGTCGGGCTCGCCCAGCTCGTCGTGATGATGTTCGTCTCGATCGGGTTCGGCCCGCAGATCGACCGCCGCGATCGCAGGCACATCCTCATGTTCGCGCAGACGGGACTGATGGCGGCCTCTGCGCTGCTCTTGTGGGGCGCGCACCTCGGCGACCCACCGCTCGTGCTCGTGTACGGCGCGGCGGCGATGAGCGCGGGCTTCGTCTCGATCTCGATGCCGACCCGCGCCGCGATGACGCCTCGCCTTGTGGCGCACGATCTGCTGCCCCAGGCCGCGGCACTCAACCAGATGATGTGGAACGGCGCGGCGGTCGTCGGGCCCGCGATCGGCGGCATCGTCGTGGCGCGGGTCGGTTTGTCGTGGGCGTACGGGATCGACGTGCTGAGCTTCGTCGCCTCACTGACGGCCGCGTTCCTCGTGCGGTCGCAGCGGCCGGAACGGATGGAGGATTCCGAGGACGATCAAGGGCTCGCCGCCGTGTTCAACGGGCTGCGCTACCTGCGAGGCAAACGTGTCTTGCAATCGACTTTCACCATCGACATCGTCGCCATGGTGTTCGGGATGCCGCGGGTGCTCTTCACCGCGCTCGCGATCTCACAATTCCACGGCAATGCCGAGACCGTCGGCTGGTTGTTCGCGGCGCCGGCGCTGGGCGCGTTCCTCGGCGCGGCGACCTCGGGCTGGATCGGCCGGATCCACCGGCCGGGCTTCGCGATCATCGGCGCGGTCACCGTTTGGGGTTCGGCCATCGTGGCGTTCGGGCTGGTGGGAGACAACCTCGCGCTCGCGGTGCTGTTCCTCGCGATCGCGGGAGGCGCGGACGTGATCTCCGCGGTGTTCCGTAGCACCATGCAGCAACTCATCGTCCCGGATGGACTGCGCGGTCGGATCTCGGCGATCAACATCTTCGTCGTCGCCGGCGGACCGCGTCTGGGCGACTTCGAAGGCGGGCTGGTCGCGGCGGCGTTCACTCCGACTGTGTCCGTGGTGTCGGGCGGACTCTTGTGTCTTGCCGGGGTCGCGCTGATCGCGACGACAGTACCGCGGTTCGCACGTTGGCGCGCCGGCGATCCGCCCTGATTGACCGCACGGTTCAACCGCGATTGACTGCGACCCGTGGCGGGGTACTCGGGGACGCCCCTTCCCCAAAAGCTCGGCATCAAGCCGGGGGCACGTCTTGCACTCGTGCGCGCGCCCGAGGGGTTCGAACGCGAACTGAATCCGTTACCCAAGGGCGTGCGCCTGCGCACGCAAGCGCGCGGCGCGCAAGACGTCGTGGTCTTCTTCGCGACGCGACGCGCCGAGCTCGATCGGCGCTTCGACGGTTTGTCGCGCGCGATCGCGCCCGCGGGTGGATTGTGGATCGCGTGGCCGAAGCGCACCGCGTGCGTCGCGACCGATCTGCGCGAAGGCATCGTTCGTGAGCTCGGGCTCGCGCACGGCCTCGTCGACAACAAGGTGTGCGCGGTCGACGACACGTGGTCGGGGTTGCGTTTCGTGTACCGGCTCAACGATCGACCGGCGCGCAACGGCAAGGCGCGCTGAGCTGCTCAGCCGGCGCGTCGGAGTGGGAGCGCGGCTTCGTACTCGCCGCCGGACCAGCGGACCGCGGCATCGGGAACCAGTTTGCGCACGAGGCCCAGCGCGGCGCGGTTGTCGGGGAGCATCGTGGCGACGAAAGTGTCGTAACCTCGGTCGAGGGCCAGATCGGCGAGCCGCCGGGCCAGGCGCCGGCCGAGGCCCCGGTGCTGCCAGGCGTCCTCGACCGTGAGCGCGATCTCGGCCTGGTGGCTGCCTTCGCGGCCGTCGTAGCGGGCCACGGCGATGATCTCGTCGCCGTCGAGAGCGACGAGGGCGTCCCGGCGACCGTGGTCGACGTCGGCGAGCCGCAGCAGGGCCGAGCGCGGCGGCCGCGCGACCGGGGAGAAGAAGCGGAAGTGGACGCTGGCCGGTGACAGGCGATCGAAGAGGCGGACGAGTCGTTCGACGTCGGAGATCGCGATCGGTCGGATGGCCAACTCCTTGTCGTCGACGCGCATGATCCCGACATCGTTGTCGTCGCGCATCATTGCTTGCCCTTGAGAACGAGACACGTCGACTTCGCATGCGCGTAGAGCGTGCCCGCGTCGTCGTAGACCCTGGCTTCGGTCGTGACGACGCGGCTGCCGCCGTGCACGACGCGTCCCTCGGCATGCACGCGTCCGGTCGCGGTGGTGATCGCGCGTACGAAGTTGGTGCTGAGCTCCAGAGTGGTGAAGCCCGCGTCGGCGGGCAGCGTCGAGGAGACCGCGCAACCCATCGCGGTGTCGACCAACGTCGCGACGACACCGCCGTGCATCGTGCCCATCGGATTCTCGTGCATTTCCTCGGCGACGACCGAGAACACCGTGCGCCCGCGTTCGAGCTCTTCGAGCGAAAGACCGAGTATCGCGACTGCCGGTGGTGGTGAGGCCTCGCCTCGGCGCATCGCGTCGAGCCGCTCGAATCCATCGAGGCCTCGCAACCGGTCACGCGTGCCGACCGGATCCGACCAAGTGAGCGTTCGGGACCGAACGTGTCCCGCGGCCGCGTATTCGGACCTCGTTGCCGTGGACATCAGGCGTTCTCGGCGCGGAGCTGCTCGACATGGCCGACGAGATGCTCGACGACTCGATCCATGTGCGCGGGGTCGTCGTAGAGCCGCGCGAGCATCAGCGCGCCCTCGAGTGACGCGGTGATCGTCGACGCGAGCGCGTACGGGTCGACACCGGTTGACAGCGTTCCGTCCGCCTTCCCGTCCTTCACGATGCGGCCGACGAGGCGGTGCCAGAGGGTCATCGACTCCCTTGCGCGATCGCGTAGATCGGAGTGAGTGTCGTCGGCCTCGATGGCCGTGTTCATGATCGGGCAGCCACCTTCGATCGCGGGGCGGCGGGCGTTTCCGGCGAAGGCGCGAATCATGCGCGTCAGACGGTCGACGGCGTCTGTCGCGCCGTCCTGAGAGCGGGCGAGGCTCTCCGTCACGCGGCTCATCGCGTAGTCGTACGCCTCGAGCGCCAACTGTTCCTTCGAGCCGAAATGGTTGTAGATCCCGCCCTTTTCGAGCCCGGTCGCGTCGACGAGGTCGCGCAGGGAGGCGCCGACGTAGCCCTGGCGGTTGAACACCGGCGCGGCCATCTCGACGATCCGGCGGCGGGTGCGCTCACCCTTGGTGGTGCTGCCGTCGACCATTTGCGCTCCCTGGAAGAAAACCGACCGGTTGGTTTTATTTTGACCTCGGATCGTTCTCCTGTCAAGCGGCCGGTACTCCGACCTCGGGCCGGCCAGGCCGGCGTGGCCGGCGACCTTCACCGGCCCTGAGTCCCTTCGCCGGCACCCGAGTACCTTCGCCGGCACCCGAGTACCTTCGCCGGCACATGTGCGGTCGATACGTGTCGGTCTCTTCGCCCACGATCCTGGCCGAGCGATTCCACGTCGAAGAGGTACGGGCGAAGCCGGCTGATCCGAACTACAACGTGACCCCACGCGCCGAGGTGCCGGTGGTCGCCGACAGCAGGGGCCGGCGGGTGCTCGACGTCGTCCGCTGGGGCCTCGTCCCCTCGTGGGCGAAGGACCAGTCCATCGGCGATCGCATGATCAATGCACGCGCCGAACGGATCCAGACCAGCAACGCGTTCAAACGCGCGTTCGAGCGACGGCGTTGCATCGTTCCCGCCGACGGGTTCTACGAGTGGCAGCCGATCGAGGGCCGAAAGCAGAAGCAGCCGTGGTTCATCCGCCGTCGCGACTGCGAGCCGCTCGCCTTCGCCGGGCTGTGGGAAATCTGGCACGACCGTTCGCTCGGCGACGACGCGCCTCGAATTCGTTCCTGCACGATCATCACGACCGAGCCCAACGAGGTCATGCGTCCGATCCACGACCGTATGCCGGTGATCCTGCCGGAATCCGCGTGGGATACGTGGCTCGATGCGGAGAACCGCAACGTCGAGTCGCTCGCGCGCCTACTCGTCCCACTGCCTTCCGAGGAGCTCGAGCTCTGGCCGGTGACAACGCTCGTGAACAAGCCGGCCGAGAATGGCCCGGAGCTTCTCGAACGCGCGCCGGTAGATTCGCAGTGATGCGGTTCCTCACGACCCTCGCGGGCCCCGATCGTGGCGCACGCCACTGATGAACCACGGCGAGTACGTCGACGCCATCCGGCGTGACGGCGCCGACCTCGCGGTCGCGGCCGAACAGGCCGGAGTCGGAACGGTGGTCCCGTCGTGCCCGCTGTGGACGATCGCCGATCTGCTGGGACATCTCGGGCGGATCCATCGCTGGGTCGCGAGCCTCCTCGCCGAGCGGGCCGCCGAGCGTGGCGCGCACTGGTCCGAGTCCGAACCGCCGCCCGTGGGCGAGCGCATCGAGTGGTTCGCGGCCGGCGTACCGATGCTCGCCGACGCGCTCACCGACGCCGGTCCCGACGTCGAGATGTGGACTTGGACATCCGACCGGAGCAGCGGCTTCTGGGCCCGCCGCCAGGCGAACGAGACGGCGGTCCACCGTTACGACGCGCAGCTCGCGGCGCGGGCACCGCAACCGGTCGCGCACGATCTGTCCGTCGACGGCATCGACGAGCTCTTCGAGTTGGTTCCGTTCTGGCCGCGGGCCGACCGCGTTCGCGGCGACGGCGAGACGCTCCACTTCCATTGCACCGACGGCACAGGTGAATGGCTCGCACGGTTGGAACGCGACGGGCTCACGGTAACGCGCGAACACGCGAAGGGCGACGTCGCGGCGCGTGGTACCGCCTCCGACCTCTTGCTGTTCCTCTACGGGCGGATCCCGGCCGACCGGCTCGAGGTCTTCGGCGACGCGTCGCTCCTCGCCCGCTGGCGCGAGCTCGTCAGCTGGTGACTACGGCGCGACGGCGGCGCGCAGCACGGCGATGACGTGCTCCCGCCGCTCGGCGAGTGCTTCGGGCGACTGCGGGTCGACGTCGAGCAGACCACTCATCAGTTGCCCGTCGGAAAGGTACGACAGGACCGCGCCGTAGCCCGTGAGCAAGAGTTGCCGCGCGTCGTAGCGGCGGAGCCGGCCGGCGTCCATCTCCCGCTCGAGGAAGCCGGCGCCGCGATCGAACAGCGGTCGGAGCAAGACACTGAGCTCGTCGCGCAGTATCGGTCCGCCTTCGAGCGCTTCCCAGCGGACCAACCGCACGAACTCGGGATGGTCTTCGAAGAAGGTGAACGCGGCGCGCAGCACCCGCTCCACCTGCTGCCAGCCCTCCCGCGTTCCGACGATCGCCTGCTCGACGAGGCTCGTCCAGTCCGCGAAGGACGCGAACAGAACGGCACGGTAGAGCGCTTCCTTCGACGGGAAGTGATGCAGCAGGCTCGGCCGGCGGATGCCGACCTCGTCGGCGATGTCGTTCAGGCTCGTTCCGGCGTAGCCGTGCTCGCCGAAGCGCCGCAGCGCGACCTCGAGGATCAGATCCTTGGTCGACGAGCCGGGACTCTCGGGCAGCGCCACCCGGTCAGTCTACCGACACGTCTCTACCGACCAGTCGGTAGTACGATTTGGCGGTGCCGCTTGTCAATGTCATTGCTGCCGTCGTGGCGGCGCTGTTGGTCACCGAAGTTGCCATCTTTGCCACGACCGTCTATCTCCATCGCGCGCTCTCGCACCGGGCACTCACCGTTCGCGACCCGGCTGCGATCCCGTTCCGGCTGGTGATCTGGATCACTACGGGCATGCGCCCGCGCGAATGGGTCGCGGTTCACCGCAAGCACCACGCCTCGACCGACACGCCCGACGATCCGCACAGCCCCGCGCAGCTCGGGTTCTGGCGCGTGCAGCTCGGCAACGTCGGGCTGTACAAGCGTTGTGCCGCCGACAAGGCAACGGTGCGCAAGTACGCGCGCGATCTCCCGCCGGACGCACTCGACCGGATCGCGCTGGACTATTCGCTGCTCGGTCTGGGCACTGGGATCGCGATCCTCGTCGTCACGATGTGGGCGCTCGGGTTCGGTTTGCTCACCGGCTTGCTTGCCGCGGGCCTGCACGCGGTGTTCTACGTCATGCTCTCGGGCGCCATCAACGCGGTCGGTCACACCAAAGGGAAGCAGCCGTACGAGAACTCGGCGACGAACCTGCAGTCGCTCGCGTTGATCACCGCGGGTGAGGGCCTGCACAACAACCACCACGCCGCGCCGACCTCGGCGCGGTTCGCGCTGAACACACCGGAGATCGATCCGGGCTGGTGGTTGGTGCGCCTCCTCGTCGCGCTGCGGCTCGCGCAGGTCCGCCACGAGGACGTGCACATGAAGACTGCTGCCTAGTCGGTCTCCCCGGTCCGTTTGGAAGAGCCGATTCCCGGAGAACCTGCGCCGGGACTGCGAACAGGCGTTCGCACCGTGGCGCCGCGCACGGCGGCCGATGCGCCCGAGCACTTCTGTCGGGGCGACGACGTTGTGAATGTCGGCCGGACGACAGACGCGCGGTGGGTCGCGGGCGCAAGCTGTGCTTGTTGGATCGCAGCCGGCCCCGGCCGGCGCAGGAGTTCCGGGGGTGGAAGCGGGCCCGGACGGGCCCGGAATGTGGCGGGTGGCGACGACAGCTTCGGTGTCGACGACGAGTGGGCGGTGCGGGCAAACGGTCTCGTCGTTGATGTCGGAGCTGTCGCGCGCTTTGGTCGCGCCGCGAGCGTGCCTCAGTGGGCGCGGCGGCGGAGGCGGGCCGCGTCCACGACCTCGACCTTGCCCCGCGCCAGCTTCAGGAGACCGTCGTCCTGGGCCTGGCGCAGCACGCGATTCACCGTTTGGCGCGTGGTTCCGGCCATCGTCGCGAGATCGTCCTGCGTGACGGGAATGGCACCCGACGTGTGCCCGTCGTAGATGTCGGCGAGGCGGCCGAGCTGGCGGAACACGCGGGCCTCGGCGGGCACGTAGAGCGCGGTCAGCAAGCTGTTCGAGGTGGCCCGCAAGCGGGCGTCCAGCATCGCGACGAGCAGGCGCGCGCTCGCGGGGTGCTCGGCGAGCAGCGCCTCGAAGTCGGGGCGGGTCAGCCGCATGGTCTCGGCCCGTTCCAGTGCCACCGCGGTTGCCGAACGCTGGCCTTCGCCACCGATCAGTGCCTGCTCACCGAAGGCCTCGCCCGGGCGCAACACGTCGAGCGTCGCCACCTCGCCTGACGGGGTCGACACCCGCACCGCGACCGTGCCCTTGTCGAGCAGGTGCACGCAGTCGCCGGGATCACCTTCGTGAAAGATCACCTCGCCGCGGGCGAACCGCTGCCGGCGGCAACGCACGAGTACCGCCCGCCGTTCCGCCTCGGAAAGCGAGTCGAGCAACGCCCATTGCACCCCGTTCACCTCCGCAGTGCATGCAGTGCCCGCCCCGCGGAACCGTACCGGTATCGCACCCCGGCGGCTGGGAGGTGCGCCGGATCAGCCGGTGATGCGGGTCGACTCGAGCATCGCGCGCACGAGGCGCTCCTGCGCGCCGACGGCAGGACCGCGAATGCAGGCGACCATCTCGTAGTAGTTGTTGGCAAACGCCGGCCGGGCGATGTCGGCGACGAGGGTCTCCGCCGCGCCGAGGCGCGCGCAGTCGCCCGGCTTGGTCACGACGATCTCCGCGGGCTTGCCGTCGACCGTCGTGTTCGGGTGGGCGGGCATCGGACCCGGGCCCGGGTAGCCGATGTCACTCCACGACACGAGCACGCCGTTCGGTCCCAAGGCCGTCAGAGGTTCGCCGCACGTGGTGGTCTCTCCGGCGGCAGAGGTCGTCTTCGTGCATGGATCGCGGAGCGCCGCGTTGCTCAGGTAGACGATCAGGGACGAGGAGTCGCTGATGCGCGTGAACTGGAACTCCCGCCACGCCCGCGGATGGTCGAAACCCAGCCCGATGTCTTGGCCGGAGGGGAATCGTTGCATCGCGACGGTCGTCGACGTCGTCCCGGCTCCTGTCGTCCCGGCTCCCGTCGCCGTGGTCGGATTCGCGGCCGCGTGGAGGTTGGAGTGACTCGTGCAACTGGCGGTGGCGAGCACAGGGGTGAGCACGACGGCGAGCACGACCCAGGTCCTCATGGCCCCATCTTGTCGCGGCGAGCGCGCGGCCGCCCGAACCGCGGCGAGGACGCGCGCGTGCCCGCGCGCCGAAACGCGGTGTTCGGCCCGATTCCCGGCGCGTCCGTCAGCGCGCGAGCGCGCGGATGACGGCCGGCAGTTGCTCGGGACCACAGAAGAGCGCGGGGGCGGGTGTGGTCACGCCGTTCTCGATGTAGCGGGCTATGTGTTCCTTGCATTGCTGCGGCGTGCCCCAGACGAGCAGGTCGTCGACCACCGAGTCCGGGATCGATTCGGCGGCCGCCTTGCGGTCGCCCTCCTTCCAGAGCCGCCACAAGTCCTTCAGTTCGTCGCCGCGGCCGAGCCATTCGTGAAAGGCGGCGTAGACCGGGACCGTCAGGTACGACGCGATCGCGCGCTTGCCGACCGAACGCGCGACCGCAGCGTCGTCGACCGGGAACACGAAGATGCGCGCCGCGATCTCCTTGCCTGCACCGACGTGCGGCGCGACGGTCTTGACGTCGTCGGCCGACAGCCAGTTGATGATGGCGCCGTCGCCCGCGCGTCCGGCGAGCCGCAACATTCCCGCGCGCAACGCGGCCACGAGGATGGGGGGCTGTTCGGGAACCGTGATGCCGAGTCGAAAGCCGCGCACGCGAAAGGTCTGGTATTCCTCGTCGACCTTTTCGCCGGCCAACGCGGCGCGGAGGAAGCGGATCGTGTCGCGCACTCGCTGATACGGCTGGTCGAACGACATGCCGTTCCATCGCTCCACGATGACATCGGAGGATGTTCCGATTCCGAGCGCGAACCGGCCGGGCGCCGCCTGGCACATCGACGCAACCGTCGACGCGAGGGTGTGCGCCCCCCGCGTGTACACGGGGACGATCGCAGTACCGAGCCGGAGCTCGGGCGCCCATTGTGCGGCGACCGCGAGCGGGATGAACGCGTCGTAACCACCCGATTCGGCGGACCAGAGGTCGGTGTATCCGAGATCGACGAGCTCGCGCACGAGCTCGCGCTGTTCGAGCAGCGGGAGCCCGTCGAACGGGAAGGTGATGCCGTAGCGCTGCGGGATGCTCATCGCCTCATCCTTGCCGCGTAGCGCTCAGCGCTGCACGTCGCCTTCGAGCTCCGTCAAAGGCTCGTTCCGATCGTCGCGCCAGGCGCGCACGATCGTCGACTGACTCGCGGTGCCGAGCAGCGTGCCGTCCTCCGACCAGAGGTGCACGAGCCCGTGGCCGAAGCCGTCCGCGACCGCGTGCACCCGCACGTCGGCGAGGACCCACGATGTCGGGACGCGGTGTGCGATGCGCAACGTGTTGTCGAGGCTGTTGCCGCCCGCGCGCCGTCCGAGCGCCTGCCCGATGCCGAACGGGACGAAGTCGCCGATGATCGCGAGTGCCGCGGCCGACATCTCGAGGAGCTCCGGCAGCCGGATCCAGAGCGCGGAGTGGCCGGATCCCGGCGGCCCGGGCAGCTCCCAGGGCGCGCGCCCGCTCGCGAGCTTGGCGTCGAGGCGGCTGCTGATCCGGCCCTCGTGGTGGTCCATCATCGGCCGCGGCGGGCAGTCGTCCGGCGGGGGCACATCTGGTCGCACGGCCCACTGTCCCTCGAGCGGCAGTGGACGCTGCCCGAGCGCTCCCAACACGGTCAGGATCTCGGTGTCGCCGACGTGCGCGATGACGCGCGCCTGAGAGATTTGATGTCCCCGCACGACCTCATTGACGTCGAATTCGACGACCGACGGCGGCCTCGCAAACGAGAGATACTGCGCGGTCGCCCAGATGCACGGGCGCCCGGTGACGTGTTCCATCACCTCGATGCACGCGCCCAGGCCGCAACCGCCGAAGAGCGCGCCCGTGCCGGACGTGAGACCACGCACGACCTCCATGCGCCACCGCGTTCGATCGTCGCCGACCGGCTCGAGACCGAGGAAGGTGAGTGCGTCCATCAGCGTCGTGTCGCGTTCCGCTCGACGAGGCCCGCGTGCATGGTCAGCTTCATGCCGGTGAGCGTGCGCTCGGTGTGTTGCATACGCCACGCGAGCATGCGCTGCGCATAACCGAGCACCGTGGTGGCGTACGCGGCTTCGTCGGCGACGTTGCGCAGCTGCGCGGGATCGTCGTCGAGGTCGAAGAAGATCGACGGCAGCACGGGAAAGCCGGAGAACTGCACGTACTTGCCGTGGTCGTCGCGCAACACGGCCAGCGCGCACTCTTCGAGCGTCAGCCCGAACGCCTCTTCGATCAGCGGGCTGTCCGGATCGCGGAAGTCGAACTCGAAGTGTGTGTCGGCGCGCCAGTCGTCGACCGCGGCGCCGCGCAACCAGGGTGTCAGCGCGCGGCCGTCGCACTGCAGCGGAACCGCCGTACCGAGTAGCTCGCAGATCGTCGGGAGCACGTCGACGTGCTCTGTGAACGCGTCGACGACGCGCCCGGCCGTCACTCCGGGCCCGCGCACGATCAGGGGGACGTGGTACGACTGGTCGAACCACCCGAGCTTGTGCAGCAGGTAATGGTCGCCGAGATTCTCGCCGTGATCGCTCGTGAAGACGACGAGCGTGCGCTCGGACTGTCGTGTGGTGTCGAGCCAGTCGAGGACGCGCGCGATCTGATCGTCGACCTCGGCCATCATCCCGTAGTACGTCGCCTGGAGCTCGCGCTGCTCCTGCGGATCGTCGGGCGACTTGAGGAACGGATGGTCGATCATCACGCCGAGCAGAGGGTGTTGCGCCCCCTCTTGCGCACGTGAGGCGGCGCGGACCGGTGCGGGGACGGACTCGGGAGCGAACATCGTGTCGTACGGCGCCGGTGCGAGGAACGGCGGGTGCGGGCGAAGGAACGACACGTGCGCGAACCATCCGCGCCGCGCCGCGGCTTGCGTCCCGGCCCATTCGAGGAACCGGTCCGTCAGGAACGCGGTCTGCGAATGTTTCGCGTCGTACTGCGTCCGCCACCGGGAGCCGGGCGCGGGCCGGTCGACGAACGACCGCCAGTCGTCGGGAACCTCGATGCCGCCTGCTCGCATCCATTCGAGCCAAGCGCGGGGCTCGCCCTCGGGGAGGTGGCACACGGGGTCGAAGCCCGGCAACACCCCCTCGTACCGGAACAGGCGGGGATCGCCAGGCGCGCAGGTACGGGGGTCGATGCTCGTGTCCGTGTAGCCGAACAGCGCGGGTTCGTACCCCAGCCGCCGCGCCAACAGCGCGACGTTGTCGTGGCGGCCGTCGAGCGGGGTCCCGTTCAGGACCGACCGGTGGTTCATCAGGTACATGCCGGTGTAGAGCGCCGCGCGGCTCGGCCCGCACGGCGCGGCCTGGGCGAAGTGGCGCCGGAAGGAGACTCCCCCGCGGGCGAGGCCGTCGAGGTTCGGTGTGCGAACGACCGGGTGCCCGGCCGCGCCGAGGCAGTCGCCGCGCCACTGATCGGCCGTGATGAACAGGATGTTCGTGTCGGGGGTCATGGCAAAACCGAGCGCGGGAATCGGGAATCGTCTCGAGTCGTTACACCCGGCACTATGTCAGACACCCAGACTCAGCTCCTTCCCCTCTTGCCCCTCACCCAAGGTGTCGTGCTGCCGCAGATGGTGGTCACGATCGCGCTGGAGACCGACGAGGCGAAGCGTGCGGGAGCGGCGGCCGCCGATGCCGGCGACCGGATCGTGCTCGTGCCGCGTCTCGACGGCCGCTTTGCCTCCGTCGGGACGATCGCGGCGATCGAGAGTGCGGGCGACCTCCCGAACGGCACGCGCGCCCTCGTGATCCGAGGCGTGAGCCGGGGCCGGGTCGGTACCGGCGAGCTCGGTGCCCACGGGGCGCTGTACGTGCAGGTCGAAGCCATCGACGAACCCCGCCCGACCGCCCACGCCCGAGAGCTCGCGCGTGAATACCGTGCCGTCGTCGAGACGATCCTCGAGCACCGCGGCGCCCGCCGTATCGCCGACGTCCTCGCCGGTGTGGAAGACCCGGGCCAGCTCGCCGACACCGCGGCGTACTCGCCCGAGCTCACGATGGAGCAGCGCGTCGAACTGCTCGAGGCGGTCGACGTCGAAGCGCGGCTCGAGCTCGTGCTCGGTTGGATGCGCGAGACGCTCGCCGACCTGGAGCTGAAGGACAAGATCCGTACCAATGTGACCGACGGCCTCGACAAGCAACAGCGCGAACTGCTGCTGCGCCGCCAGCTCGACGAGATCCGCAAGGAGCTGGGCGAGGGTGGCGACGACGACGTCGTCGCCGAGTACCGCGCCAAGGTCGCCGAGAAGCAGCTCCCCGACGAGGTGCGACTCGCGGTCGACAAGGAGCTCGACCGGCTGGAGCGCATGGGCCAGCAGAATCCCGAACAGGCGTGGGTGCGCAACTGGTTGGACGCGGTTCTCGATCTGCCGTGGGGCGAGACTGCGCAAGAGAGCAGCGACCTCCCCGGGGCGCGGCGCGTTCTCGACGCCGATCACGAGGGTCTGGCCGACGTGAAGGACAGGATCCTCGAGTTCCTCGCGGTCCGCGTGCTGCGGCGCGAGCGGGGACTGGGAACCGAGAGCGGTCGCGGCTCGGGTGCGATCCTCGCGCTCGTCGGCCCGCCCGGTGTCGGCAAGACATCGCTCGGCGAGTCGGTTGCCCGCGCGCTCGGCCGGCCGTTCGTGCGTGTCGCCGTCGGCGGCGTCCGTGACGAGGCCGAGATCCGGGGTCACCGTCGCACCTACGTGGGTGCTCGTCCCGGTCGCATCGTGCGCGCCCTCACCGAAGCCAAGGCGATGAACCCCGTCGTTCTGATCGACGAGATCGACAAGCTCCAGGCCGGTGGATGGGCGGGCGATCCCGCCAGCGCGTTGCTCGAGGTTCTCGACCCCGCGCAGAACCACACGTTCCGCGACCACTATCTCGAGCTCGATCTCGATCTCTCCGACGTCTTGTTCCTCGCGACCGCCAACGTGCTCGAGACCATCCCCGGCCCCTTGCTGGACCGCATGGAGATCGTGACGCTCGACGGTTACACCGAGGACGAGAAGGTGGCGATCGCCGAGCACCACCTGTTCCCGCGCCAACGTTCGAAGGCCGGACTCCGCGAAGAGGAGCTCGATATCACCGACGCCGCGTTCCACGCGCTGGTCAACGGCTGGACGCGTGAAGCCGGTGTGCGCGGCCTCGAGCGGCAGATCGGCAAGATCGCGCGCAAGACCGTCCGCAAGATCGCGGCCGGCGACGCGACGAGTGTCGTCGTCGACGAGCCCGATCTGAAGGAGTACGTCGGCCGGGCGCGGTTCCGTCCCGACGACGCGACGCGCGCGGCGATCCCCGGTCTCGCGACCGGTCTCGCGGTCACCGGTGCAGGCGGCGACGTGCTCACTATCGAGGTCACCGCGATGGACGGAGACCCCGGCATGCAGGTGACTGGACAACTCGGTGACGTGATGTCGGAGTCGGCGCAGATCGCCCTCTCGTTCGTGCGCGCCAACGCCGACGAGCTCGGTGTACAACCCGGCTCGTTCGATCACCGTAAGTTCCACCTGCACGTGCCGTCCGGAGCCATTCCCAAGGACGGGCCGTCGGCCGGCATCACCATGACCACCGCGCTGGCGTCACTCGTCACCGGCCGGCCGGTGAAGCCGAACGTGGGCATGACCGGCGAGGTGACGCTGCAAGGACGCGTGCTGCCGATCGGCGGGCTCAAGCAGAAACTGCTCGCCGCCCACCGCGCCGGACTCACCGACGTCGTGATCCCGATCGACAACGAGGCGGATCTCGACGACGTGCCCGAGCAGGTGCGCGATGTGCTGCACGTGCACCCGGTCCGCGATGTCCGCGAAGTGCTCGCGATCGCATTGAGCTGAACCTCGGCAGCAACGCGGCGGCGGTCTTAGGCTGCCGCCCGTGCTGCTCGAGGGGAAGGTCGCGCTCGTAACGGGTGGTGGAGGTGGCATCGGGCGCGGAATCGTCGAGCGTTTCGTCGCCGAGGGCGCGGCGGTTGTGTTCGCGGAGATCGACCCCGACCGCGCCCGCGAGACACAGGCCGCGCTCGGCGACAACTCCGCCGCGGTCGTGTGTGACGTCCGCGATCCGGGCGCCGCGCCCGCCCTGGTGACGGCCGCCCGCGACAACTTCGGTCGGATCGACGTGCTGGTCAACAACGTCGGCCATTTCGGCGGGCGCCGCGCGCCCTTTCACGAACAGACCGACGACGAATGGGACGCGCTGTACCGGGTAAATCTCGCGCACGTGCTCACTCACAGCCGTGCGGTTCTCCCGGTGCTCCTTGCGCAGGGCGACGGGGGCAGCATCGTCAACGTCTCGACGATCGAGGCGTTCCGTGCGATCCCCACCCGCGCCGTGTACTCCGCCTTCAAGGCGGCGATCACCGGGTTCACCCGGTCGCTCGCGGTCGAATACGCGCGGGACCGCGTCCGTGTGAACGCGATCGCGCCGGACGTCACCGAGACGCTGCAGGTCCCGTACTCGAAGTGGGTCCGTGCCGAGGACGAGCACCTGATTCCCACGTGGGTGCCGCTGGGCCGGTTCGGTCAGCCGGAAGACGTCGCCGGTGTCGCGGTCTTCCTTGCGTCCGGGCTCTCGAAGTTCGTCACCGGCACGACTGTTCACGTCGACGGCGGTACGTTCGCGGCCGGAGGATGGTTCCCGACCGAGGAGGGTGCGTGGACCAACCGGCCGCGTCGACCCTGACCCCGTCGGGGACGACCTCACGCAACGGCGACGGCGCGCACCGTTCTCCGGTACGCGACGCGTGGTACCGGAGGCTGTGGCGCACGTACGTAACCGAGGTGCGCGCCGACGCCGACGCACACGCGTCGACCACTCGCGCCACCGATCGCAAGATGGTCGTCGTGTTCGTGACCGCCGCTCTCGCGCTCACGTGCGGGAACTTTCTGTCGGACGGTGGTCAACCGCAGTGGCTCGAGCGAATCCTGCGGACAGTGCGACTCCCCGGCCTGGCGACGCGCCTACACGACGGGATGCTCGTCTCCTCGCACCGCGACTTCAATCAGCTCGCGTTCTGGGCGGTGGTCGTGATCACGTCCTACGTACTGCCGGCCGTCATCGCGATCCGCTTCGTACTCCGGGAACGCGTGATGGACTACGGCCTCCGGGTGCGCGGGATACTTCCGCACGGCCGCACGTATGCGTTCCTCTTCGCGGGTGCCGCGCCATTGATCATCGCCGCGTCGTTCACGGCGTCGTTCCAGGGCCGCTATCCGTTCTTCCATCCGGCCGCCGGAAGCTCGCTCTGGCCGTACATGTACGCGTGGTGGCTCCTGTACTGGCTGCAGTTCTGCGCGTTGGAGTTCTTCTTCCGCGGCTTCATGTTGTACGGGCTGGCGCCGCGGCTGGGATGGGCTGCCATCTTCGCGATGGCCCTGCCGTACAACATGCTCCACTACGGCAAGCCGATGCCGGAGGCGCTCGCCGCGATCGTCGGTGCCATCGTCCTCGGGAGCTTGAGCCTGAAGACGAAGTCGATCTGGTGGGGTGCCGCGCTACACATCTCGATCGCGCTCACAATGGACCTGTGCGCCTTGACCCACGCGGGTCGCGTGTTCGGTTGAAGCCGGTCAGGCGAGACTGAGTGGCAGCTCGGCGAGACCGCGCAGCACGATCCGGCCATTGTATTCGGGCGCATCGGTCATGAGGTCGAGGCGGGGGAACCGCCGGACGAGCGTCGTGATCGCGACCTGACCCTCGAGGCGCGCCAGGTGCGCGCCGAGGCACGAATGGAATCCGCCGCCGAACGACACGTGGTCGCGCGCGTCGGCGCGCCGCAGGTCGAGCTCGTCGGCGGTGTCGCCCCACTTCGCGGGATCGCGGTTCGCCGATCCCAGGCATGTCATGAGGATCGCGCCGGCCTCGATCCGGCGGCCTCCGATCTCGTACGGCGCCAGCGTGACGCGGCGCGACATCTGCACGGGCGAGTCGTAACGCAGCAGTTCGTCGACGAACGTCGCGTCGACGGCGTCGCCGGCCGCGAGCAGCTCGAGCTGGGTGCGGTTGCGCAGCAACGCCAAGGTGCCGTTCCCGATGAGATTCACCGTCGTCTCGTGGCCGGCGATGTAGAGCAGGAGCACCTGTTCCAGCAGCTCCACCTCGCTCAAACGGTCGCCCTCGTCCTCCGCGGCAATCAGCGCGCTCAACAGATCGTCGCTCGGGTGGTCGCGCTTCCACGCGATCACCTCGTCGAGATAGGCATTGATGTTGTCGATCGCTTCGAAGGAGGCGAGGATCTCCTCCCGGGAGAGGATCGGGTCGAACGTCTTCACGACCGCGCCCGACCACGCGCGCAGCTGCATGCGGTCGCGGCCCTCCGGGATGCCGAGCATCTCCGAGATGACGACGAACGGGAGTGGGAACGCCAGGTCGCTGATCAGGTCGAGTTCGCTGCCCGCGGCGGCGACGTCGAGGTGCTCGTTCACGAGCTGTTCGACACGGGGCCGGAGCTCCTCGATCGTGCGCGGCGTGAAGACCTTCGAGACGAGCCGACGGAGCCGGTGGTGGTCCGGTGGATCGAGGTTCAGCATGTTGTGTGCGCCGCCGTCCTGGCGCCGCACGGCGAGCTGGGCCTCGACCTCGGGGTCGGGCGTGACCGCGAGCGGCGCCGCGTGTCGTTCTTCCACGCTCAGGCTCGGATCGCGCAGGACGCGGTACACGTCGTCGTAACGGAAGAGGGCCCACGCCCCGATCGGGCTCAGGTGTACGGGGTCCCGCTCGCGCACTAGGCGATACTGCGAGTACGGGTCGGCGAAGAACCCGGGCTCGAACGGGTTCAGCATCACGGGCAGGTAGCCCGTGCCCGGTGTCTCGCTCGTCGTCACTGAAGGGACCGTACGCCCTCAATCCTTGCGCCGCGAGGTGACATCGGTCACATCAGTCCGGTCCGGGCCCAGCCGGTCTGGCCAAATAATAGTTGCATGATAGCTGTAACTAATGCCAGACTGCCGGCATGCAGGTCGAGGACGGCCGGGTCACGAGGGGCTTGCGCAACCGCGAGGCGATCGTCGACGCGCTGCTCGCGTGCTACGAGGCCGGCGACCTCCGTCCGAGCCTGCCCGAAGTCGCGGCGCGCGCAGGTGTCTCCCTTCGATCCGTGCACAATCACTTCGACGACGCCGAGGCCCTGCGGGCCGAGGTTGCCCGACGGCAGTGGCAGCGCCTCGCGCCGCTGCTCGGACCGGTGACGACGATCGAAGAGCTCGTCGAGCAGCGAGCCGCCTTCTACGAGGCGGCGACGCCCGTGCGACGCGCCGCGCTCTTGTCGATTCACGAATCCCCCACCATCGCCCGCAATCTCGCCCGGCTCGACCGGGTGCTGCGGCGCCAGCTCGTCGACACGTTCTCGCCGCTACCCGCCGACCTGCTCGACGCGCTCGAGCTGGTCTGCAGCTGGGACGCGTGGAACCGGCTGCGCGGCGCACAGGGCTGCAGTGTCGCCCGCGCACGACGCGTCCTCGTCCGAACCATTCGCACTCTCGCCGAAGGGAAGGTCGCATGAGCGACATCCGCCCGAACAAGGAGCAATTCCTCGCGCTCATGAACGCGCCCGACGAAGGGCCGGTCGTGATGCTGAACCTCCTGAAGTTCAAGCCTCGCGCCGGCGCGTCGGAATACAACAAGTACGGCGGCGCGGTCGTGCCGATGGTCGAGGCGCGCGGCGGTCGCGTCCTCTGGATGGGAAAGGTTGACCAGACATTGATCGGCGATCTCCACGCCGACGCTTGGGACGCGATCGCGCTCGTCGAGTACCCGAGCCGGCAGGCCTTCATCGAGATGACGACGTCGAAGGAATACGACGCCGCGCACGAGCACCGCGAATCGGGGCTCGAACGCACGGTGCTGCTCGCATGTACGCCACGGCACGAGGCGAGTTGATGGGGCGCAAGATCCTCTTCGTCACGACCGACCAGCAGCGATTCGACTCGCTCGGGTGCAACGGTGGCACCGTCGCGCGCACGCCGAACATCGACCGTCTGGCGCGAGACGGCATCAACTACCGACGGGCGTACAACCAGAACACTGTGTGCATGCCGGCCCGCTCGACGATGCTCACGGGCCAGTACGTGCGAACGCACGGCGTCGTCGCGAACGGCATCCCGTTGCCCGCCGACGCGCCGAGTGTCGCGGCGTACTTGGGTGAACACGCGGGCTATCGCACCGCACTCTTGGGCAAGGCCCACTTCGAGCCTGGATTCGACCTGCGTCTCGAATGGCCGGAGAACAGCATGGCCGGAGATGGGCTCACCGGTCCGTACCGCGGCTTCGACCACGCAGAGCTCGCGGTCCACGTGCCGGCGTTCGGCGACCACGCACTGCAGCACTACGGGCGCTGGCTCATCGACGAGCACGGCATCGAGGCGACCAGGGGTTTCTCGCCGTTGCTCGCGGCCGCGCCCGGCGGCGACACGGGCGCGCCCGAAACCCGCGTCAACCCGATACCGCGCGAGTGGTACCACACTGATTGGGTCGCCGACCGCACGATTGCCTACCTCGACACGCTCCCCGACGACGCCGACTGGTTCGTCTGGATGTCGTTCCCGGACCCGCACCATCCGTGGGATCCGCCCGCGAGCGAGCGGCATCGCTGCAACTGGCGCGACCTCGATCTCCCGGCCGGCCATCCAGGTGGCCGGGATGCCGTCGAGCGTGTCCTGGCCCAGAAGCCCGCGCACTGGCTCGCGACCTGGGAGGGCACCTTCGTGAACGCCGAGGGCGGACCCGGGAGCTACCGGCCTCAGAACGTCACGGACGACAACATCCGCGAGATCAACGCGATGGCGCACATCATGAACGAGCTCATCGACGAGGCGTGCGGGCGAGTGCTCCGGCGGATCGAGACGCGCGGCTGGACCGCCGACACCGACGTGATCTTCACGACCGACCATGGCGAGCTGCAAGGCGACTACGGACTGATCTTCAAGGGCCCCTTCCACACCGACTCGTTGATGCGGCTGCCGCTGGTGTGGCGCCCGGCCCCGTCCGCGCGCATCGCCGGCGGTGTCGAGGTCGGCGAACCGGTGGGGCAACTCGATCTGGCCCCGACGTTCTGCGAGATCGCGGGCGTTCCGCCGGCGGCGTGGATGCAGGGCGCGCCGCTCCCGGCGGCCGCCGGGTCGGGCCGCGAGCGGGTGCTCTGCGAATGGGACTCGCAGTTCCCCGGTTACGGGATGCACCTCCGTTCCATCTACCGCGACGGGTGGTTGTGCACGACCTACGAGCCGTCGACGGTCGGCGAGCCGAACGGGCTCGAGGAGTTCTTCGCTCTCACAGGCATGTTCGGCGGCGGCATCGGGCCGGTGAGCCCGATCGCGTACGAGGGAACCGAGGGCGAGCTCTACGACGTCGAGGGCGACCCGCACCAGTGGGAGAACCGTTGGAGCGATCCCGCGTGCAAGACATTGCGCGACGACCTCGTCGCCGACCTGTACGACAACCTCCCGAAATCGCGCAAGGTATTGAAGGTCGCCCGCCCGGCGTGATCGCAGGAAAGCGGACGGCCGCGCGTCAGCCTGACCGTCGCGTGTGAGCCGGACCGTCGCGCGTCAAAACGCGCGGATCGGGAGCTGTTCCTCGATCGACGCCACCCGTACCCGGCCGGGCCCTTCCGCCTTGGCCGAGTACATCGCGTGATCGGCGCGCCGCAGGATCTGCTCGGCCGACTCGTTGGGCGAACCGGTCGCGATCCCGATACTCGCGCTGAGGGGGAATTTCGTCAGTGTCGAGCCGACCTCGACGATCGCGTCGATGATGCGCCGCGCGACGACGTGCGCGGCGTCGACGTCGGACCCCTGCATGATCGCGAGGAACTCGTCGCCGCCGAGGCGGCCGACCGTCACGCCGCGACGGACAATTCCCGCAACGCGCGTACCGACGTCGCGCAGAACCCGATCGCCGGCCTCGTGGCCGAGCGAGTCGTTCACTTCCTTGAATCCGTCGAGGTCGATGAACAGCACGGTCACGTCGACGCGCTCCCGCTGCCCGAGCTGTTCGGTGAGCGCGGCCCGGTTCGGGAGCCCGGTGAGCTCGTCGACGTTCGCGCGGTGCTGGAGCTGCGCCTCCAGCGCGCGCTGCTCGGTGACGTCGCGCAGGTTCAGCACGAGCGACTTGTCATGCCGCAACGTCAAACGAGCGTAGACCTGGCGCTGGCCGCGCAGCTCGTTGGTGAGTCGCCATTCGCAGCTCACGTAGTCGGACAAGGTCAGAGTCTCGTGCGCGCGTGCGATGTCGTCAGACGCGTCGCGTCCGAGCACATCACGGATGTGACGGCCCATGCACGCAGCCGCACTGCACCCGACCATCGCTTCGATCCCGGGGCTCATGAATTCGATCTGGAGATCTTCGCTGACGAGCGCGATCACGTCGGCTGCGTGCTGCACCAGGTCGCGGAAGTACGAGCGGCCCTCCTCGATACGGACCGCCGCGTCCTCGGCCGTCTTTGCCGTCGCGCCCAGGGTCCGGACGATGAGCGCCAGGCAGCACGTCGTCGTCCCGGCGACTGCGTGTGACGTCGACGGGTGGAGGATCGACGGTGCGATCCCGAGCTCGATCGCGATCTCGCCACCGAACACGGCAACGATGCTCCACATGAGTCCGGGCCGCCACGCGCGCGAACCGTGCACGCGCATCGCGTCGGCGATGCCGATCGCGTACGCGATCACCAAGAGCGATCCCCATCCGCTCGCGTAGACCACCCACGCGGTGCTGATGGCCGCGACCGCCGCGCGTAGCTGCAGACCCCAAGCGGGAGGCAGCGTGCCCTCGATCGCGACGACGACGGCGTTGGCGACGCTGCACGCGACGAGCAGCGTCATCAGTATCCAGAGCGGTGTTTGCGAGATGAGGTGGGCGCGTTGCAGCCACGGGATCGCGATGAGCGCTACGGGTCCGGACGCGAAGACGACGATCGATGCGCCGATCACTCGCCAACCGCCCTTGATCCGTTTCACCTGAGATGTATCGGGCGCCGACCTGGACAACCTGACGGCGGGGTAGGGAGGTGCCGGTGGTGTTACGGATTGCACATCGCGGCTACCGGGACCCCGGCCTGAGCCGCGAGCAGCGCCGAGATCTCGCCGGCGCTCACGGGCCGGCTCAGCAGATAGCCGCAGGCCGAGTCGCAATCGAGGCGGCGCAGTTCCTTGATCTGAGCAAGGGTTTCGACGCCTTCCGCACTTACGCCCATCCCGAGTGTGTGGGCGAGCCCGATGACGGCCTGCACGATCGCGGTCGACTCGCCGCTCGTGCCCAGACCGCCGACGAAGGTGCGGTCGATCTTGAGCAGGTCGACGCGAAAACGCAACAAGTACAAGAGCGACGAGTAACCGGTTCCGAAGTCGTCGATCGCGACGCGCACGCCCAGGTCCTCGATGTCGCGAAGCTCCGTCCCCGGCGTCTCGGCTTCGTCGATCAACGTGCTCTCGGTCAGCTCGAGACCGAGCGCGGTGGGTGGGAGGTCGTGACGGCGGAGCGCAGCTTCGACGACGGCGGGAAAGTTCGGTCGCGCGAGCTGACGGCCCGACACATTGACCCACGCGGCGCGGAAGGCCCTCGTGCGATCGATGTCGAGCCACGCGCCGACCTGCGCGCAAACCGTGTCGAGCACCCACTCGCCGATCGGAACGATGAGCTCGCTGCTTTCCGCGACCGGAATGAACTCCGCGGGCGGGACGAGGCCGCGCTGCGGGTGCCGCCAGCGGATCAGCGCTTCGACGCCGACGACGCGCGATGTCTCGAGCTCGTACACGGGCTGATACTCGAGGAACAGTTCGTCGTTGTCGACTGCGTGACGAAGCGCGTGCTCGGTCTCGATCCGGCGGACGGTGCGCGTCCAGACCTCTTTGTCGAACGTGCAAACGCGGTCCCCGCCCTGCGACTTGGCGTCGTACATGGCCGCGTCTGCCTCGTGGAGCACCGCTTCGGCCTCGGGCTCGCTGTCGGCGTTCGCGATCGTCAGGCCGACGCTCGCCGTAACGACGAGCTCACGACCGCGGACGCGAAACGGCTCTCGGAGGTCTTCACAGATCGAACGCGCGACGGCCACCGCGGCGTCGGCGTCGGCGACCTCGTGCAGGACCACGACGAACTCGTCACCACCGAGGCGTGCGACGGTGTCGGCCGCGCGGCGGCGTGACGTCAAGCGCGCCGCGACCTCGACGAGCAGGTCGTCACCCGCGGCATGCCCGAGGGAGTCGTTGACCGTCTTGAACCGATCGAGGTCGATGAAGAGCACGGCTGTGGTCGTGCCCCGCCGGCGGGTCCCGGCGAACGTCCGGCCCAACCGGTCGATGACGAGGGCCCGGTTGGGGAGCCCGGTCAACGGATCGTGCAGCGCGCGGTGCTCGAGCGCCTGTTCGGCGTTGCGGCGCTCGGTTACGTCACGGGCGTGCGTGACGACACCTTGGACCGCCGGTTCGTGCAGCAGGTTGCGTGTGCGCAGCTCGAACCAGCGCCAGCGCCCGTCGGCGTGGCGCGCGCGGACCTCGATCGCGTGCTCACGTGAGGGATCGGCCACGACGCTCTCGAAATGCGCATGGCACATCGGCTGATCCTCGGGGTGTACGAGTCCGAGCAGGCTCCGGCCGACGAGGTCGTCGGTCCGGTATCCCGTCACGTGCTCGAGCGCCGGGCTCACGAACGACGTCCGCGCCTGGGAATCGACGACGATGATGACGTCGGACGAGTGGCGGACGAGCGCCCGGAAGCGCTCGGACGTACGGCGCAACGCTTCGACCGCGGCCTCGGCGTCGGTGGTGTCGCGGCTGTTCGACACGATGCCGGCCACCTCGGGCACGTGGTACAGGTTGGTGAGCACGTGCTCGAACCATCGCCACGACCCGTTGGCGTGGCGATGCCGGCAACGCACCCGCGCCCAAGTACCGGGCTTCGCGCGCACCAGCTTCAAGGTGGCGCGCAGCTCGTCCATGTCGTCGGGATGCACGAGCTCGTTCCCGCGGCCCGAGCGCCAGAGTTCGAGGGGGTGGCCGAGAATTCGTTCGTGCGAAGGCGAGAGATATGTCATCTTCCCCTCGCGGTCGATCACCGCGAGCAGGTCGAAGCCACTCTGGACGAGGGCGCGGAACCGCTCCTCCCGGTTGCGCAGTGCCAACTCGGCTTCCTTGCGATCGGTGATGTCGCGGAAGTGACCGACGAGTCCGCGCACGTCGGGATCGGTGAGGAGGTTGAGCGCGACGACCTCCATCCAGACCCACCCGCCGTCGGCGCGGCGGATACGCGCCTGGGTCGTGCTCGGCTCTTCCGGCCGCTCGAGCAGTCTGTTCAGATGGTCGCCGAAGCTCTCCGAGTCCTCGGGATGGATGAGGTGGAGCCCGTCCGTTCCGACGAGGTCCGCGGCCGTCCACCCGGTGGCGTTCTCGATCGCGCCGGCCGCGAAGACGATGCTCCCGGTCTCGTCGGCGATCACGACGACGTCGCGCGACTGCTCGATGACCGAGAACAGGAAATCGTGCAGCGCGCCGAGCTCGGGCGTGTGGTCGCGGCCGAAATGTCCGGGATCGGCGGCGGCGATCTCGGAGCGAAGGCGCGGCGTCACGGCCCGAATAAACGGCCGCCATCGTCCGGGGCCTGAGCGTCCGACGCCGCTTGAGCTACGGAGAGTGCGAATCGTCACGTACGCCAACTGGCCGAAGAAAATCCTTGCCACGGAGAGTGAGATTGGTATTCACTACGCAGGGGGAAGCGGGGTTGGTAGGCAATCCTCGGCGTGCCGCACGGGTGGAGCCGCGCCGAGGTTGCCCCGCGTCTCGGATCTACGGCACCGGCGGGACGCGGCGAAGGTTGGCGGTCTGCGTCGCGATGGCGCACAGCTGCCGGCTCTCGTCCCACAGGCGGGCGGGACCGGTCGCGTAGCCCTCGCCGATGTGCCACGCCTCGATCTCCTGCAGCACCCACTGCGACACCGGCGTACGCACGAAGCGGATGCCGATCTCGAGCGACAGCACCATGAACGCGCCTCGTTCCTCGGCCGGTCCGAGCGCCCGCCCGACGGCGGGTCCGAGCACGTCGCCGTGGACGGCGAGAGTGAGCAGGTGCGGTTCGGTCTCTCGCAGGCGAACCCACGACAGGAAGTGACCCTTCCCGGGATCGTCGAGGGGGCTCGCCGGCCGCCACTCGGTCTGCTCGTGGAAGTTGATGTGTCCGAGCGGGTTGGGGCGCTCCGGAGGGACCGCGAGGTCGGCCGGGAGCGGCACTTCCGGGAAGCGGACCTCTTGGTGCGCGTAGTCGGTGTCGTGGGCGAGCCCGAACACGCCGTGCACGCGGAGCGCCGGACCCTCGCCGGCGGGCACGCGGAGATCGGCCGCGACCTGTGACGCGCGCCGGCCGTCGCGCAGCACCTCGACGTCGATCGTGATCGGGCCGGGCGGCACGGGGGAGAGGAAGATCGCGTTCGCGGTGACGAGCGAGAGATCGCGGCGGCCCAGCGCCTCCTCCATCGCGCGCAACGCCGCGTACATCGAGACCCCGCCGAAGACGTAGACGACCTTCCACGCGTCGGGCAGATTGCCGTGGAAACGACCCGGTTCAACCGGGTCGGCTGTCAGCGTGGTGTCTTCGCGGAGGTCGCGAGGCATCGGGGCAGCCTACGCTCTGCCCCGTGAAGCCCCGTTTGGAACCCTTGCCGCGCGAAGACTGGGACGACGAGACCAAGGCACTGTTGGGCGACCAGCCGCTCAACATCTTCGCCACTTTCGCCCACCATCCGAAGTTGATGAAGCGCTGGCTCGTGTTCGGCAACCACGTCCTCGCCAAGAGCACCCTGCCCGCCCGCGATCGCGAGCTCCTCGTCCTGCGCACGGGTTGGAACTGCCGGGCGCCGTACGAGTGGGGCCAGCACGTCGCGATCGCGCGGAGCATCGGCATCGACGACGACGAGATCACGCGGATCTCCGAGGGTCCCGACGCGCCGGGCTGGTCCGCCGAAGACGCAATCCTGTTGCGCGCGGCCGACGAGCTCCACGCCGACCAGAGCCTCTCCGACGCGACATACGACGCGCTGGCGACCCGCTACGACGCGCCGCGGCTCCTCGATCTCGTGTTCACCGTCGGCCAGTACCACTTGGTGTCGATGGCCTTGAACACCTTCCGCGCCGCACGCGACGACAACGTCAGCGGGGTCCCGTTCCCAACGCGCGAGTAAGCGATCGCGCCCCCTCGACGCGCGCGCCGAAGGGGCGGACTCGGTCGGCGAGTGCGCGATCCGACGTGACGACCGTTATCGACTCCGGTTCGTCGTCGGCGGCGACCTGTTCGACGATGCGGTCGTCGGCCGCGTTCCGGCCCGCTCGGCGCGCGTATACGACGTAGACCCCGGCGTGGGAGCCCTCGGGAAGCTCGGGAAGGGGTCGGCCGTCGAAGACGACGGCAATTTCTTCGCCGGTACGCGCGGCCAGCTCTTGCAACGCGGCGACCAGCCGGCGGGCCGCCCCCGTTCGATCGCGCCACCAACCGTCGGGGTTGCTCCCCATGACGTTGTTGCCGTCGACGAGCAGGCGACGGTGGGCGCGCGGCGCGACGAGGTGACGCTCTCCCGCCCGCGCGCGTGTCGACGACACGCCGGCCAGTTCGGGATCGATCTCGAGCGCTTCGGCGCCGACGATCGCGAACCCCGGCCGGGGTGCCACGAGGACGCGCGGCAGGGATGCGACGGCCGCGTCGCGCGCCTCCACGTCGTTCCCGTACCACGCGGGATCGCGCACCTGG
>Ga0335083_10001611_pt1 | contig 30821 bp, 23 predicted proteins | sample Lox_Sample_42_FD_206716 | JGI IMG/M metagenome (GOLD analysis project Ga0335083, IMG submission 206716) | Soil microbial communities from Loxahatchee National Wildlife Refuge, Florida, United States - Lox_Sample_4.2 | ecosystem: Environmental > Terrestrial > Soil > Wetlands | place: USA...
GCGGCCGCGAAGTCAGCGCGCACGGCGCCGGAGACCCGTCCGGATCCAGCGGCGCCGACGATCTCCCCGCGCTGCAGGTACTGGGCCAGCTGGGAGGTGTAGTTCTCGATGTAGAAGCTGTTGCGCAGCAGGGTGAACGCGAGGCACGAGCTCATCAGAGCCTGCTCCGTCGCCCTGTGCTCCGGCGCGAGCGGGCTCGCGGTGGTGTCGGCGCGCAGCATGCTCGTGTAGAGGATTCGCTCAACGCCGGCCGCCTTGGCCGCCTCGATCACCGCGGTGTGCTGCGCGATCCGCTGTCCCGGCTCGCTGCCGGAGACCAGCAGCACACGGTCCACCCCGGCCAGGGCCGCAGGGAGAGTCTCAGCCCGCGCATAGTCGGCCTGGCGGATCTCGACACCGCGCTCGCCGAGATCGCTCACTTTGGCCACTGTGCGGGCGATGGCGACGATGTCGGCACCCCGCACGCCCCGGGCGAGGAGATCTTCGACGACAAGGCGGCCGAAGCGGCCGCTGGCTCCGGTGACCGCGTAGGTCGGCATTGCTATTTCCTCCTGCTGCTGATCAGGACGCTGACTGAGGAGACGGGCAACCGTGCCCGCATGCCCGTCACGAGACCCGGCCGATGGCGGTGGCAAGGTCTGTGTGCTGCTCGCGGAGGTCCCGCTTGAGGATCTTGCCGCTCGGGTTCTTCGGCAGCGACTCGGCGAGGACGACGTACTTGGGCCGCTTGTAGCCTGCGAGGCGCGTCTTCGTGTGGGCGTGCACGTCGTCCGCGCTCAGCGCCGAGCCGTCCTTGGGAACGACGACGGCGGTGACGGCCTCGATCCAGTGCGGGTGCGGGATTCCGAAGACCGCGACCTCAGCAACCCCGTCCAGTTCGTAGATAGCTTCCTCGACTTCCCGGGACGCGACGTTCTCCCCGCCGGTCTTGATCATGTCTTTCTTCCGGTCGACGACCGAGAGATAACCGTCCTCCGTCATGACCCCCAGGTCCCCGGAATGGAACCAGCCCCCGCGGAACGCCTCGGCGGTCTTGGCCTCGTCGTTGTAGTAGCCCAGGGCCGCCTGCGGCGAGCGGTGCACGATCTCCCCGACCTGGCCGGGCGCGACCGGGTTGTCGTTACTGTCGACGAGCATCGTCTCCACATTCAGGCACGCCGTGCCCGCCGAACCCGCGCGCCCGAGCTGTTCGTGCGGGCGCAGGATGGTAGCCAGCGGCGCCATCTCGGTCTGGCCGTAGAAGTTCCATAGCTGCACCTGCGGGAGCCGCCGCTGCATCTCTCGCAGGACCTCGACGGGCATTGGCGAGGCCCCGTAATAGCCCTTGCGCAGGCTGGACAGGTCGGTGGTGGCGAACTCCGGGTGGCGCAGCAGGGAGATCCACACCGTGGGCGGGCAGAACAGCTTCGTCACCTTCTCCCGCTCGATCGTGGCGAGCACCGCCGCCGGATCCGGACCAGGCAAGATGATCGACGTGGCGCCCAGGTAGACGTCGACTGAGAAGAAGCAGTCCAACTGCGCGCAGTGGTACATCGGCAGCGAATGCAGGTCGACGTCGTCGCTGGACATGCCGCCGTCTATCACGCAGGAGACGTATTGCGCGATCAGCGACCGCGACGAGAGCATCACGCCCTTCGGCCGGGACTCGGTCCCGGAGGTGTACATCAGCCGCAGCGGGTCGTCGTCGCCCACCTCGACCTCCGGGGCGTGCGCGGGCCCCTCCCGGCGCCAGGGCTCGACATCCTCCCAGCCGGGAGCCGGGTCCGCGCCGGACAGCCTGATCCATCCCTTCACCGGCGCGCGGAGCCCGGCGATATCCAGCGCTCGGTCGGCGGTCGTGGTAAGCGCGTCCTCGGCGACGATTCCGCGCGCCCCGGAGTGAGCGAGGATAAAGCCGATCTCGTCGGCGTTCAGCATGAAGTTCACCGGCACCAGAACCACGCCCAGCCGGGCGGTCGCGAACGCGAGCACCGCGAACATCCAGCAGTTGTGGCTCAGCAGCGCCAGCCGGTCGCCTTTGGCCAGGCCGCGGGCGGCGAGAGCGTGGGCGCACCGGTTCACGCTCGCGTCGAACTCGCCGTAGCTGGCGCGCATGTCACCGGCGACCACGGCGAGTTTGCCTGGAGTGCGCCGGGCGGTTCGGCTCAGCAGGTCCCCGGTTGAATGCCGGCGGGCGCGGGCGATCGCGGCCTGGGTCGCGGAGGTGAAAGGCGTGTTCATGACATCGGTCCTCTTCATACCGTGGGGTGGTCAGGGTGTGGCGGGCCCAAGCCGGGGTTCGTGGACCCGGCCGCGAGGAGCTCACGGTGCTCTCTGATCCACTGACGAAGGCGCAGGGGTGGTCGCCCGAGGATCGCCTCGGCGAAGTCGGTGCGGCGCCAGACGACCTCGTTCGCCTCCTCGAACTTGAGATACTCGACCATGTATCGGCCGCCGCCCTCGCGCCCGTACTGCCGGTCGAGGCGCGGTCCCATCTCCTCGATGAAGCGCTGCTCGGACACGACGAGCTCAACGGGCCTGCCGAGCTCCTCGGACAGCATCCGTGCGGTCTCGGAGTTCCTCATCAGGTCATATCCGTTGTCGACGTTGTAGCGTTGGCCGACGTGCCGCGAGTCCGGGCTGAGCAAGAGCCGCGCGGCGATCTCGCCGACCTCTCGGGGGTCGACGTAGCCGATCAGGCGGTCGATGGGGGTGATCCACTGCCCTGCCCTGAGCATCGAACGCATCCTGAGCAGGTTGTCCATGTACGTCGCGGCGATGTTGAGGTAGGTGATGGGGAGCCCGCTGGACTCCAGCACGTCGTGGGCCGTCATGTGCTGGATTGCGGTGCCCCCGCCGTAGTCGCGTAGCACTTGCGGCACCCGGTGCAGCGGGACGTTGAGGACGTCACCCAAGATCCGCACGACGTGCCGCACGCTGCCGGCCGCGGCGAGCGCGTCGACCAGGTTGGTCATCGCGCTCCGCTCGTCCAGAAAGGTCGGTGTCACCACGAAGATGCCTGCCATGCCGCGGACCGCGCCATGGAGCGAGGCCCGGTCGAGGTAGTCGGCACAGACCACCTCAGAGGTGGGGAAGCGGTCCTGCAGTTCCGCGACGGCGGCGGGGCTCCGGACCACAAGGCGCAGCTTCACCCCGGGCGCGGTCGTGGCCACGTGGCGGGCCACCGCCGGTCCGATCCGGCCCGTCGCACCGAGCACGAGGATGCTGGATAGCGGTTCCCTGACGAACTGTTGCGGGATTTTCTCGGTGGAAATGTTCGACCTGTCTCTCGCTCGGCTGGTATGGACTGGAGCCTGCGGTGCCTCACGCGGGGGTGGCATTACCATGACCTGTCCATCACCGTCCGGCGCCGGGCGTCCCCGAGCTCCCAGCCGCGCAGCTCGTCGAGCAGCCTCGCGGCGCCGGGGAAGTCGCAGCCCTCGAGTGCCGCCTCCAGGACGATCACCGTGGCGCGCAGGTTATCCAGTCGTCGGTCGAGGGCCGCGATGCGAAGGTCTGTGGCGCGAAGGTCCGCGGAGCGCGTTCCGGTCTCGTTGCCGTGCCCGTCCGCCAGCGCGGGAAGCATCTGGTGACCACGATCGATCAGATCCTCAAGCTCGGTGATGGCTTCAAGGCGGCTCGCGGCCGCAGCGTCCCATTCGCGGGCGAGTACGCGCAGTACGTCAGCGATCCGGGTCAGATCGGCGGCCATCGCAGGCGATCCGAGCCCCAGCCGCTCGAGCCGCTCCGCGGCGACGGTCAGCACCCGTTCCGGCGGGGGTTTCATAGGGCGCCCAGCCCGCGTCGTTGCATCATCCACGACTCCTCGCGGCCGAAGTTTCTCCATCCGAACAGGCCATAGACCAGGTTGTCGCTGCAGCCCCGCACGAACTCGGCCGCGCCTGCGGTCCAGATCCCCATCGCCTTGACGTGGCTGAACAACTGCCACCAGCGGAGGGCCGCGCCGTCGACCCGTAGTTCGCTTGCGGCCTGCCACGCCTCGATCGCGGCGGCTTCTTCCAGCGTCCCGGCGATCAGTTCGGGGGACTGGGAGAGCCGCCAGTTGGGCGCGATCGCCCAGGCGAGGTCCTCGAGAGGATCACCGAGGTGCGCGAGTTCCCAGTCCAGGACAGCGCTAATCCCCTCCGGGGTGATGAGGACGTTGCCGACGCGGTAGTCACCGTGGATCACCGACAGGCGCGGCGGGTGCGGTGGCAGCTCGCGACGCAGCTGCCGGATAGTGGACCGGGTGATGGGGAACGGCCCGAGATCGTGGTCGTCGAGGACCCGCTCCCACCGGTCGAGCTCGATGCTCGCCGGATGCCCGCCCGGTTCCCTGATGTGGTCCGCGAGAGACAGATCGTTCCAGTCGAGGGCCGCGATGCGGCCGAGGGTCCGGAAGACCTCCCTCACCAGGTGCTGCCGACGGCCCGCGAACTCGTCGGTGAACAGCTCCGAAGGTTGCGTGACCCCGTTGACGTGCTGCATCACGAAGAACGGCATCCCGAGGATGGACGGGTCGTCCTCGTTGAAAAGCACGGCCGGGACAGGTACACCCGCTACGGAGGACAGCGCGCGGTACAGCGCGAACTCCGTGTGGCGGCCGCTCTCAAGGAGCGAGCTGGGCGGATCCAGCCGGAGGATGAGCTTCCGTTCGGTGGGGCGCCCCCTCGCCTCGGTCCAGCACGCCGTCACGGACCACATCTCCCGTGACGCGCCGCCCACGATCGGTTCCGCACGCTGCAACCGGAGATCCTCGGCTGCGAGTCGGTCGCGGAGGTAGCCCCGGACTCGTAGCACGAACTCGGTCTTTGAGTCCACCTCGTAGTGGCTGGTCACGGTGCCATCCCGAATCCCGGATGTCCGTCGCGGCACATCTGGTAGAGCAGCGGGTTGCGGCACTCGAGGATCCCGACCGTCCGCTCGCCGTCGCAGCTCGCGACGACCATGCGGTCCTCGAAGCCGCCGATCCTGATCCGGGTCGCCGGATCGGTGATCGTGTAGCTCTCGCCGCCGACGACGTTGTCGCCGACATAGGTGCCCTGGTAGTAATCCTCCTCAGGGGTTCCGCCCTGGACGCCGTAGTACATGCCGCAGCGCAGGTAGGCGACGAGGTCGCCTGCAGGCTCGTACGTGACCGTCTTGACGGTCCCGTCCGCTAGCCGGTTGGTGATCACGCCGCCGAGCAGGTGGTTCGTCTCGGGCTCGAAGCTCATCCGGTGCTCCAGGGGGGTGACCGCACCGGCTCCGGCCCGCGCGTCGCCCAGGTTGTACAGGACCCGTGACCCCCAGATGGACCAGGTGCCGAAATCGATCCACTGGCCCAGGTGAGTAGTGGTCGGGCGGGGCTCGAGCAGGTGTCCGGGTCCGCCGACGCCTTCGCGCATCCCCCAGTGGTGGTCGCGGCTTCCGGTCGTCGCGCCGAATGTGAGCTCGAAGGTCTCGCCACCTCGCGAGACGGTGCCCGCGGCGCGGCCGAAGGTCTCGTAGCCGACCATCGGCGGCGTGAGCCGGCCCGAGCGGTTCGTCGCCGTCCCCCCGCCACCCATCTGGTGGAAGACGGCACGTTTTGTGTCCTGCCACCTGATATCGACCAGGAGATCCTGCGGATTCTCGCCGACGGTGAGGTGCCATTCCCGGAAAGCCTCGACGATCTCAGCCCTAAGTGGCGCGGTCTCGATCCTGCTGCGGTCGTCGCCCAGAAGGCGGTGCGCGCGTACCGTCGTGTGGACGCCGCCGTGGACGAAGATGGCGTAGGCATCCGCGGTGCCCAGGTTGGGGTAGAAGCCGAAGCCGACGACGAGCATGAACTGCTGCCCGAGGTCGTGCGCAGCGAACCAGTAGCGCTCGTAGGCGCGGGCGTCCGACGTGGCGACGACCCGCAGTGGCTGCGGGAACTGGTGGATGGGGTACTCGTCGAAGTGACTCAGCGGGCTGTGCTCGTTCACGGCATTTCTCCTTTCCGCTCGGCCGGGGCGGGCGTGAACGAACCCTGCGGAACGTCGATGTTCCGGTCGGACCCGCCGTTCGTCGCCGCTGCCGGATCACCGATACCGAGGCGCCGGGCGAGCTCGGCCCGCTGGCGGGACGGCGTACCGAGCAGCAGCTGGGCGCTCTTGGCGTGCCTGTAAAACAGGTGGCAGTCGTGTTCCCAGGTGTAGCCGACGCCGCCGTGGAGCTGGATCATGGTCGCCGTCGCGGCGAAGTGGAACTCGTTGAGCAGGACGCGCGCGGCCATGGCCGCGGCGCCGAACTCCGCAGGCGAATGATCGCCGCACCATGCCGCGTGCCGGACCGCCGAGGCGGCGAGTTCGGCTTGCATCGCCATGTCCGCCAGCGGGTGCTTGACGGCCTGGAAAGAGCCGATGGGGCGGCCGAACTGGACACGCCCCCGCGCGTACTCGGTCGTGATCTCAAGAACGCGCTCAAGCGCTCCGAGCTGCTCGGCCGCCAGGGCCAGGCTCGCGGTCTCGTCGGTTTGGCGCAGCACCGTGTCGACGTCGCGGGTGCCGAGACGGCGCGCGGGTGCGTCCCGCAGCTCTACACGTCCGGCGGAGCGGCCGGCGTCCAGCGCGGTTAGCGGTACACGGTCGACGCCGTCGGCGTCGGCCTCGACGAGGAACAGGGCGTCGCCGTCCGGGGCCGCCGCGAGGACGATCAGGCTGGTGGCGGTTCCCGCGTCGAGCACCAGGCTCTTGCGGCCGTGCAGCGACCACGCCCCCCCGGCCCGGAACGCGTTCGTCGCGACCCGCTGCGGGATCCATGAGCGGTTGTCCTCGGCGAAGGCGAGGGTGACCAGGCGTTCCCCGCTCGCGATCCCGGGCAGCAGCTCGCCGGCGACTTCGGCGTCGTCGGCGCAGGCGATCGCCGTGGCCGCCAGGACGCCGGAGGACAGCAGCGGCGAGGGGACGAGGCCACGGCCCAGTTCCTGCTGGACGATCGACGCGCCGACCACGCCGGCGCCTGACCCGCCGTGCTCTTCCGGCACCAGGACGCCTGCGATGCCCAGGTCGCCGCACAGGCGCCGCCACAGCGACCGGTCGAATCCGTCTCCGCTCTCGTGGGTGGCGCGCACCCGGGGGAACGGGGCGTACGTCGCCAGGAAGCGGCGCAGGGTGGTCGCGAATTGCCGGAACTCGTCGGCGAGCACCAGTTCCATGTCAGGCTCGCCCGCGCGTCGGCCGGTCGCGGAACGGCACGTCCCGGCCGGCGGCAGGTTCGCGAGGAAGCCCGAGGACACGTTCGCCGATGATCGTGCGCTGGATCTCGCTCGTCCCGCCTGCGATCCCGGACGCGGGTGCCTGCAGGACTCCGCGGGTGACGGCGCCCCACTCCGGACCACGCCAGAACGCGGCGGCAGCGCCTGCGACCTCGTCGGCCACCTCGACGGCGCGCGCACGACGAACGACCCCGCCAGTTTGGCGATCGATCCCCGGGCGCCGATGTCGATCCCGGCGTCCTTCTCCTGGCGCAGCCGGTGGCTGAGCAGCGTCGCCGACGTCTCAAGAGCGTAGAGGCAGGCGAGCCGGTCGCGGACCTCCGGCACGCCGGTGATCCCGTTGTCGCGGGCGGTCTGCAGGACCTGCTCGTAGGACAGCGCGCGCGTGCGCGGGGCCAGGCCGAGCGCGATGCGCTCGTGCCGGAGCATGAGCACCGCGTGGTCCCACCCCCTGCCGGCCTTGCCGACGAGCGCATCCGGCGGGAGGAGCAGATCGTCGAGGAACACCTCGTTGAACGGGGCGTCGCCAGTCATCACGCGCAGCGGCCGCACATTCACCTCGGGAGCGTGCATGTCCACGACGAACATCGAGAGGCCGCCGTGCTTCGGCACGGCCGGGTCGGTGCGGGCAATCAGGATGCCGTAGTCGGAGATGTGGGCCCCGGAGGTCCATACCTTCTGCCCGTTGACGCGCCATCCTCGGTCGACGGGCTCGGCGCGAGTGGTCAGGCTCGCCAGGTCGGACCCCGCGCCGGGTTCGGAGAACAACTGGCACCAGACGTCGACGCCGCGGAGCATCCGCTCGATGTACCGGTCCTTCTGCGCCGGAGTGCCGATGTCGAGCAAGACCGGGCCGCACATCCCGAAGTTCATCCGGAAGATGCTCGGCATGATGTAGCCGGCGCACTCCTCGTCCCACGTGCGCTGGTACTCCTCCGCAAGACCCTGCCCGCCGTACTCGCGGGGCCAGGTGATCCCGGCGAATCCGGCGTCGAAGATCTTGGCCTGCAGCGTCTTCTCCGCCGCGACGACGGCGGGTGCGCGCGATCCCTCCAGCAGCGCCGACTCGGCGGAGGCGGCCAGCCCGTGTACGGCGAGGAACTCTCGCACGGCCGTCCGGAATCGCGGCAGCGGGATCGGAACCTCAGGCATCGCGCCCGTCCGTCTCGCCTGTCTTGTCCCAGGTCGCGGCGGTGACCCCTTCGCTGCGCAGGAGATGCTTCTGGATCTTCCCGCTGGGAGTCAGGGGGAGCGCCGTGCGGAACTCGATGTAGCGGGGGACGGCGAACTTCGGCAGGTGCTGCATGCACCATTGCCACAGCTCCGCCGCGGTCAGCGTCGACCCAGGCCGCAGGACGAGGCTCAGCTTGATCTCGTCCTCACCGAGTTCGGACGGAACCGCGTGAGCCGCGACGCTTGCCACCTCGGGGTGGCTCGACACGACTGTCTCCAGTTCGTGGCTCGAGACGTTCTCGCCGCCGCGCCGCAGCCGGTCGTCTCCGCGGTCGGAGAAGTGCAGATACCCGTCCTCGTCGAGCCAGCCGTAGTCGCCGGTGTGCCACCACAAGGTGGTCGACTTCGCGAGCGTTGCCTCAGGGTTGCGCCAGTAGCCGTTGAACATCACGTCCGGCCGGGTCGGCCTGCACGCGATCTGGCCGATCACGCCGGCCGGCACCTCCCGGTCGAGCTCGTCGAGCACCCGGACGTCGAAAGAGTCGCTCGGCACCCCGATCGAGTCCTCCTTGATCGGCCGCTCATCAGATGTGGCGATGGGAGCCGCCTCGGTCTGCCCGTAGAACTTAATCGCGGTGCTGCGCACGCCGAACCGGTCGTGGAGCGCCTCGTTGACCTCGGGCACGGCGGATCCGGTCAAGACCCGAATCTGGCCGAAGCAGCGACGTGACTGCTCGGTGTCGGGTGCCTTGGCGAGGATCGGCGCCATCGACCCGAGGAGCTGGACGTAGCGTGCACCGGAACTCTCGATCTCCGACCAGAACTTCGAGACCGAGAAGCGCCGGGCCAGATAGGCGTCGCCACCGATGATCAGGTTGCCGACCGTTCCGCCGAGCCCTGCGATGTGGAACAGCGGCAGCGCGGTGAATGATGCCTCTCCCTCGAGCCGCGGCACGGCGGCCAGCCGCAGCCGGGCGTAGTTGATGAGGTAGCCATGGCTGATTACGCAGCCCTTGGAGCGCCCGGTCGTTCCCGAGGTGTAGATGATATGGCTGGTCGTACTCGGCAGCGGCCGGAACCTTGTCGTGACCCGGTCGCACCGGCGGTACTCGGCGAACCGGGCGAGCTCCCCTGTCGGCGCGCTCGTCCCCGCGGAGTCCTCGGTGGCGGCGTCGCGCACGATGATCGACACCCGGGATGGAAGCGCGCGCGCGACCTCGATCCCCCCTCCGGCGAGCTCGGACTCGACGACGATGACCGCGGGGTCGGCGTCCGCCAGCTGGTGAAGCAGCCACTCGCCTTTGTACGAGGTGTTGACCGGGGCGAAGATCGCGCCGAGCTTGCTGGCGGCGAACCAGGCGACCACGTGGTCCAGGCTGTTGTGCAGCATGGCCGCGATGCGGTCGCCCTCGGTCACGCCGAGGCCGCGGAAGAACTCGGCGCATCGGTCGGAGAGTTCGTCGACCTCCTCCAGCGTGTGCCAGCCGTCCTCGAAGCCGAACCGGGTGGCGCTGCCCGACTGCAGCCGCCGCTCGGCGAGCTCCAGGATTGACGACGGCTGCTGCGCAGTCCGGTCATCGACCACGATCCCGCGGATCATGCCGGGACCCGCTCGGCGCGCTCGAGGACCTGGACGAAGCACACCGACCCCGCGCCGAGCATGTGGCACAGGCCCAGCCGGTCGTCGGCCGCCGCGCGGAAGCGCTCCAGGGTCTCGAGCAGCTCGAACACGCCGGTCGGCCCGCCCGGATGTCCCCGTCCGATCAGGCCGCCGGCAAACGACACCTCGGCGATGCCGTGCTGCTTCTTCGAACCAGGGCCGAACGCGCCGCGCTCCAGCAATGCCTCGGTGTCCCCGGGCTCGCAGAGGCCGATCAGTTCGTTGTAGACCAGTTCCTCGATCGCGAACGCGTCGTGGACCTGGACGAGGTCGAGATCGCGCGGCTCTACGGCCGCGGCCTCGAGCGCGGCGCGCACCGTGGTCCGGGTAATCTCCGACGGGCCGACGATCGAGCCCTCGAAGATGTGGTGGGGTGTCATCCGCTCGCTCTCCGCCGCCGTTGCCGCGATCCGCGCGATCGGGTAGCGGATGTCCTCGAGCCTGCTCAGCGCCTCGTCCGAGGCGAGGACGACGGCCGCCGCTCCGAGGCACCAGGGAGTCGACATCATCGACGTGAGCGGAGGAGCGATCATCCTGCTGCCGAGGACTTCGGCGACGGTCACCTCATGGTCGGCACGACGCATCGCCCAGGGGTTGCCGCGCGCGTTGTTCCAGTTCTTGGCAGCGACCATGGCCAGGTGCTCGGGCTTGGTGCCCATCTCGCGCATGCGTCGCTCCGCCCACATCGCGAACAGAGTGACCGGGGGCAGGAATCCCTGCGCGGAGATCGAATCCAGCTTCTGCTCTGGTGCGTCGTACCCCACGACGAGGATCAGGTCGTGCGCGCCCGACCTGATGGCCTGCACAGCTTCGTGCACGGCGGCCAGGCCGCTGGCCGATGCGTTGACGACCTGCTGGATCAAGGCGCCGGTAAGCCCGAGCTCCTTGGCCGCGAGGACGGTCCGCGGGGTGAAGGGATGGGCCACGCCGCCGTACACGGCGGTGACATCCGCGAAGGTGACACCCGCGTCGCGCAGTGCCGCGACGCTGGCGTCCCGCATGATCCTCCGACCCCATCCGAGCGGGTACGCGCGCACCGGGACGGCTCCGCCGCCTGCGATGTAGACCTTACGCACGGGCGAACCTCCAGCTGAGCGTGCCGTCCTCCGCCTGATCGACCTGGACCACGTAGGCGGCATTGATCTGGTGGTCCTCGCCGATGAGCTCGGTGATAATCCGGGGACCGTCGGGGAGGTCGACCTCGCCGTAGTGCCGTTTCCCGAGGGAGGTGTGCGAGGACAGCGTGCCGGCCGAGCTCAGCACCACAGGCATGCACTCCCGCAGTCGCCCGTCCACGCTGTAGCGGCGCGGCGGGAAGTAGACCTCGCCCGTATCGGGATCACGGCTGCCCAGCAGCCGCGGCGGATCCAGCTGCGCGCCTGGCTCCCTGCCTGGTTCTTCTGCTGCGTCCTCGGATGCCACGATCCCTCCTTCGTCTTCGCCGTTCAGCTCGTGCGCTCGAGGCGTCCTAGCCGAGGAGCCCGGCCGGCCTGCCCACCATCGTGAGGAACTGCTCGAACCGCTCCGCGGAGCGCGCAAACCTCAGGGGTGAGCGCCGTACCAGCACCCGCCCGGGGTTCGAGGCAGGCGATCCGCCCGACCGGTCTTACTATATATATGTATATAGGGTAAAGTCAACGACATGGTCCCATGGCCTGCTGTCCCCCGCCGCCGCGCAGCCCGCTCGAAAGGCCCGCGCTGGATCGCTCCTCGCCGCTCCCGGCGAGGGGTTCCACACCAGGTGAGCCACCCGTGTGCCGAGCGGCCGCGCTGCCACCATTCCGATGGCGGACTGAGGCAGGCATGAAGATCACGCCGCACCGGGCACCAGCTGCGCAGGGCTCGGCGAGTACGAAACCGCTCATCTCGAAGGGATCACGCATGAAGGTTTACGAAGCGGTGGCGAGGGCCTTGGGCGACGCCGGGGTCGACACGATGTTCGGCTTGATGGGCGACGCCAACATGCTGTACGTCACGGCGTTCTCCGAAACCGGGCGTCAGTTCGTCGCCGCGGTATCGGAGGGGTCGGCTGTCTCCATGGCCGACGGCTTCTCCCGGTTCGGCGGCGGTGTCGGCGTGGTCACCGTGACGCACGGACCTGGCGCCACCAACGCCGTGACAGCGTTGACCGAGGCGGTCCGCGCGCGAACACCCCTCATCCTGCTGACCGGTGACACTCCAGCGGCCGTCCCGGGCCACGGCCAGGTCCTCGATCTTGCGAAGATCGCCGATCTCGCCGGTGCGAGCTACGCAGTCAGTAGGCGATCCGCGGACTGCGTGGATGACCTGAGGCGAGCGATCACCTCGGCCCGCAAGACCCGGCGGCCGGTGCTCCTCAACCTTCCGGTCGACTTCATGCTGGATCAGGTGACTTACACGCCATCCCGGCCCGTACTCGTCGAGTACGGCGCGCCGCACGTCGACGTCGAGAGCGAGGCGTTTGATGCGGCGCTGGGGATTATCGCCGCGGCCCGGCGGCCTGTCGTGATCGCGGGGCGTGGCGCAGCGGAGTCCGGCGCCCGGGAAGCCATTATCCGTCTGTCCGATGTCATCGGAGCTCCGCTGGGGACGACCTTGATGGCCCAGGGCCTCTTCGCGGGCCATCCCCTTAACATCGGGATCATCGGCACGGTCGGACATGTGCCCGCCATGGACGCCGTCAGCGCGGCAGACTGCGTGATCGCCTTCGGTGCGAGCCTCAACCGCCACACATCTACTCACGGATTCTTGTTCGACGGCAAGCGCGTCATCCAGTGCGACGTGGACCCGACGGCGTTCGGGAAGACCGGACAAGCCGACGTGGAGATCGTCGGAGATGCGCGCCAGGTCGCGGAGCTGCTGGCCGATGCCTTGTCAGGCGCGGGAATCGTCGCGCCAGGCTCGCAGAACGAGGCCCTGCGGGCGGCGCTCTGCGAGTACGAACCGCTGTCCGGACTCCGCGCGCAGACGGACGTCGTCGACATGCGCATCGCCGTCAGCGAGTTCAACGCCATCCTGCCTCGCCGGCGGCAAGTCGTGACCGACTGCGGTCGTTTCCTGCTGGCCGCCTGGAAATATCTCGAAGTGGACGAGCCGCTGAAGTTCACGCATGCCGTTCACTTCGGCTCGATCGGGCTGGGGCTGGCGACCGGAATTGGCGCGAGCGTAAGGGACCGGTCGTGCCCGACCGTGGTAGTCGCCGGGGACGGAGGGGCGATGATGAGCCTGATCGAGCTGCAGACCGCGACGCGGCTGGGATTGCCCCTTGTCGTCCTGATCCTCAATGACGGGTGTTACGGCGCTGAGTACCTCAAGCTGCAGCAGTACGGTGTCGATCCCAAGCACTCCCTGCTGTCCTGGCCGGAGTTCGGCGAGTTGGCTGTCGCTATGGGTGCCCATGCCCGCACGGTGCGACGAGCGGACGACTTCGCCGCCGTGGGGGCCGACATCGCCGAGAGCAAGTTCCCCCTGGTCGTCGACGTGAAGTGTGATCCCAGTACCCAGCTCGGCGAGGAGTGACGTGGCCTGATGAGGCCGCTCGGGGGAGCCTGCGAGTCGCAGCGGGCGCCTGCTCCCGAGCGTGCGGCGACGCGGCGGTGTGCGCGGTACCAAGTGGAAGGAGAGCGTGTGGGAACGAACGCGATGGCCGGGACTGTTCCGCTGCTTTCCGGTCCCAGGAGGTTCTCCTTCGCCGCCGCGGCGCCTCCCGACCCTGCCCGGTTGCGAGCGGGCGAGGCGCTGGTGCGCGTCCTGGCGGGCGGAATCTGTGGCAGCGACCTCCCCTTTTTCCGCGGCGCCCCCTTCCCGGGCCAGGCCGTGCCGGGTTCCGCACCCGCCGGGTTCCCCATGCATGAGATCGTGGGTGAGGTGGTCGCCGTGGCCAGGGATTCCCCGGAACTGATCAGCGTCGGGACGAGGGTGGTCGGCTGGGCTACTAGGTTCGACGGCATGGCGGACTACGTGGTCACCGACTCCGCGAGCATTGCGCCGTGCCCCGGCCGCTGGTCTGCCGAGGAGGGCGTCCTCATCCAGCCGCTCGCGTGCGTGTTGTCCGCCGTCGAGCGGCTCGGCGACATCACGGGGCATCGATGCGCCGTGCTCGGTCTGGGCCCGATCGGCCTGCTGTTCTGTCACGTGCTCAAGGACAGGGGGGCGCGCTCGGTGACGGGCGTCGACCCTGTTGACCGCAGTGCCGTGGCGAGAGTCTTCGGCGTCGATGCCTTCGAGTGGACGACCAGTGCGATGTGGGCCGCCAGCCGCGAGGCTGCTGCTGCGCCGGACGTCGTCATCGAGGCGGTGGGCCACCAGGTGTCGACACTGCAGCACGCACTGCAGGGGGTGGCGCCGCGTGGGACGGTGTTCTACTTCGGTGTTAACGACGACCCGGTGTACCCGCTCGACATGACGCTGATGTTGCGCAAGCACCTGACGCTCATGTCCGGGGGGACGCTCGATCGCGTACGCATGCTCACCGAAGCGGGCGCGTACCTGGCCCGCTACCCGCATCTGGTGCAACGGTCGCTGACGCACCGATTCGCTCGGTCCGAGGCGCAGCGAGCCTATGAGAGGGCCGCCTCATGGACTCCAGGACGGCTCAAGATCGTCGTCACGATAGCGCCGGAGTCCACGACCTGATCCGCGCCGCCAGCGTGGGTACCCGATCGCCCTGGGCGCCGTCGTGTCGTGGCGTCGAGGCCCGCCGCGACACGACGCACGGAACTCTTCCGGCGGATGAGTCCCACCCCCGGAAGCCGGAAGACCACCGAGGCGGGACGTGTCGGTCAGCTGCGGTGTCGTCTGCATTCCGGTGACAGGACGTGTATACGTGCGCCTAGCACATGTCAACGTCGCGATATCCCGCGCCGAGCCTGCGCCCGTGCCGGGCTCCGGCGGGAGGAGGCTGAGCCGCTCGACCTTGACAATACCCTAATACATAAATATAAGTATTTTATGACCTCGGCTCGCTGAGGCACCGTGGATGCGCCACGAGGCCGGCCCCGCCTGCCAGACCGGAGCACCCGCCCCAATCGACCTCTGGGAGAAGGCGTGACGAAACCCACCGGAGCGGCCAGGCCCGGCGAGGGTCTGGGCGTCGTGGTCGGCAGGAGTTCGGACGTGCCCGAGGGCGGTCGCATCGTCGTCGACATCGACGGTACCGAGATAGGCGTGTTCCGGGTTGACGGCGAACTGCGGGCGTGGCGGAACATGTGCGTCCACGCAGGCGGACCCGTCTGCCAGGGGAAGATGATCCACCGCGTGGTCGAGCGCCTCGACGAGGACAGGCGGAGCCTCGGTGACGACTTCGGACCCGCCCTGCACATCGTCTGCCCGTGGCACGGCTACGAGTTCGACCTGCGCACGGGTGCGCACCCGGGCGACGCGACCAGCAGCCTCCGCGGATTCGCGGTGAGCGAGGCCGACGGTGAGATCGTTGTCCGACTCTGAGCGGGTCGCCCGGATCGCCGACGAGCTCGAGGCCGTCGTCGGCCTCCTGGACGCGGGCGGCGCGGGGGAAGGGGCGGGCTCCGACGTCGTGCTCAGCCGGATCCTCCGGTCGGCCGTGTCGCTCTTTGCACGGCACGCTGCTGCACCCTTCGCCCCGTCAACCGCGGCTGAGCTGCGAGTCACCCCGACCGAAGCGTGCACCGTCGCTGCGGTGTTGCTCCGGTCGCAAGAACTCACCCCGTTCGAGTTCTCGGTCTGGTTCTCGGCGACCGGCTGCACTCGCGAAGCCCTCTGAAGGAGGATGCCTCATGCCCGCAGAGCAGCGCGTCAAGCGGCTGCGGCCCGAGTACGACACGCACACGCCCACGCAAGAACTCCTCGCGCATGCGCGCCAGCAGGCCGACGCCCTGAACCTGGACGACTACTTCGTCGTCGACGTCGACTCCCACCGCGAGCCGACTGCGTGCTGGTCCGAGGTGATCGAGCACATTGAGAACCCCGTCATGCGGGCGAACGCCAGGCACGACTTCGACGTGCGCAGGGACATCCTCTACGTCCACGGCAGCAGGGGACACACGTTCCAGGCGATGCACGGCCGCATCACGCACCAGGATGCGCAGAACGAGCCCGCCGGTGAGTCTGACGTCTACCGCGACGTCGAGTTGTGCAGGCGCGCCATGCACGCCATGTCGATCGACGCGCAGGTCATCTTCCCCACCGCATTGCTCGGAATGGGCATGAACCGGCTCGCGGAGGCCGAAGCCCAGATCGCCTACGCGTACAACCGCTGGATGGTGGAGCGGTTCTGCAGCCAGGATCAGCGGCTCCTGTTCCTGCCCTACCTGCCGCTGCAGGACCCGGACATGTGCGTGCGGATCGTGCGCGAGTTCGCGGGCCGCCCGGGGGTCGTGGGATTCCTGGTGACGAGCGTCCGGTACGCGCCGGTACACGACAACCAGTACATGCGGTTGTATGCCGAGTTGGAGGACACCGGCTGTCCGCTCGCCTTCCATGCCGGACCGACCTGGGATGACGACTGGATGAAGACGATGAACCGCTTCATCTCGGTCCACGCCCTGTCGTTCGTCCACTGCAATCTGGTCCACCTGACCAACTGGATCATCAACGGGCTCCCGGAGCGGTTCCCCGGGCTCAAGGTGATGTGGGTGGAAAGCGGCCTGGCGTGGGTGCCGTTCATGATGCAACGGCTGGACCATGAGTACCTGAAGCGGACCAGCGAGGCGCCGCTGCTGACCCGTCTGCCCAGCGAGTACATGCGGGACATGTACTACTCAAGCCAGCCACTCGAGGTGGACCACCCTCGGCTCCTGCAATCGACTATGGAGGCGGTGGACGCGAAGACCCAGCTCGTGTATTCGTCCGACTGGCCGCACTGGGACTTCGACCTGCCGTCCTCCATCGCGCGCCTGCCGTTCCTCTCAGAGGAGGCGAAGCGCAACATTCTGGGCCTCAACGCCGCGCGGCTGTTCAACCTGGAGGTTCCCGAACGCTTCACGAAGGCGGCTGCGTCGTCCGCCACGCGAGACGCATAGCGCGGGAGAGGAGCACAGTGCCTGCCTTCACCTACCGGCTGTCGTCCCGAACCGGGCCGATCACAGTGGCGGACTACCGGCGGCTCGCTCGGCGCGCCCTCCCGGACATGGTGTGGGCCTACGTCGACGAGGGCGCTGAGGACCTTCAGACGCTCGACGCGAACCGCCGGGCGTTCAGCCGGTACCGATTGAAGGCGAAGGTGCTGACCGGTAACGCGCCGAAAGATCTCAGTACGACGGTGGCCCAGGAGGCGGTCTCGCTGCCGCTGCTGTTCGCGCCGACCGGTTTGGTCGGCCTGTCGCACTGGACCGGCGAGCGGGGCGCCGCGCAGGCAGCAGAACGCGCGGGCACGGTATCGATCGTGAGTACCGCCTCATCGTATTCACTGGAGGAAGTCGCCGAGGGGACCAAGCGGGACCACTTTTTCCAGCTGTATCCGTGGTCCGAACCGGATGGCTCCGGCACGCGCGACCTCACCCTCGGCCTGATCCAGCGCGCCCAGAGTGCAGGCTACAAGGGGTTGTTCGTAACGGCCGATGTCGCCGTGCGCGGGAACCGGGAGGCCGAGCGCAAGCGCGGCATGGGCCTCCCGCCGGTGATCACCCCGGCCCGCGTGCTCAACGCGGCGCGCAAGCCCCGCTGGTCGGTGAATTTGCTGCGGTACCAGCGCATCTCGCTCCGGAACCTCGTCCCGTCGACCGGCGCGAAGGCAGCAGTCTCCTCGATGGGCACCCAGTTCCGGATGATGCGTCCGGAACTGGACTGGGACGACTTCGCCGGGATACGGGAGAACTGGACCGGCCCCCTGTACGTCAAGGGCGTGCTGGACGCCGATGACGCGGAACGGGCCGTGGATCTCGGCGCGACCGGCGTCGTCGTGTCCAACCACGGGGGCCGGCAGCTGGACGGTGCGGTTGCCGCGCTGGACGCACTGCCCGCGATCGTTGACCGGGTGGGCCATCGCGCCGAGGTTCTCCTCGAGGGAGGTATCCGGCGGGGAAGCGACGTTGTGAAGGCGCTGTGCCTCGGCGCCAGGGCTGTCTGCATCGGCCGTCCGTACCTGTATGGAATGGCGGCGGCCGGACCGGCAGGCGCAGAGCACGTCGTCAACATCCTGCGCGACGAGATCACCCGGACCATGACCCTGATGGGTGTCGCGAGCATCAGCGACCTGGGGACCAGCTGGCTGCTGCCGGCTGACACGACGATCCCGCGACAGGGGCGGTCGGGCCGGAGCGAAGGCCGTCCATCAGCGGCCGGCCCTCAGGCTGGCTGAAGCCCGGAATCCCTCGGGCCCGGCGGGAAACCGTTGGCCTGCTGGGAAAGCTGCGCGCCGAGTGCTGCAGACGATCGCGGCGCGGCGTGCCGATGAGGGTCGTAAGACCGCTAGGGACCGGCGGGCGATGCCGGCTGGCCCGGCGGCGCGGCCGGCAAGCTCGCGGGTCGACCCGGTGCGCGTCATCAGGTCGCAGAGCCGGGCTGCCGCCTTCACGATACGGATACGGGTGCATGGCGCGTCAAGGTCGCAGTGTCCCGCCCCGTGACATCGACGGGCGGTCGAGGCTCCCGATCTTGACAATCCATTAATATATGGATATAAGTATTTTAAGTTGTCACTCGGCTCGCCGGGCGGGCGCTGAGGAAGCCCGCCCCGGCCCAGCCGCAGTCCCAAGACGCGCATCAGTGTGGCGCGGTCGCGTCGCCCGTGATCGCTTGACGAGGAGTGGTTGATGAAGTCTCCGATGGACCGGCAGGCGTTCGCGCTGCTGTTCGCGGGTGGTGCGGAGTGAGCGGCCGGCTCGGCGGGCGGGTTGTCGTCGTGACCGGTGCGGGCCGCGGGATCGGCCGGGAGTACGCGCTGCTGGCCGCCAAGCACGGGGCGAGCGTCGTCGTCAACGACCTCGGCGTGGCGCTGGACGGAGCGGCCGAGGGTATGAGTCCCGCGGACGAGGTGGCCACCGAGATCACTGCCGCGGGCGGCAAGGCCATCACTGACGATCACGACGTGTCGGACTGGGACGGGGCCGCGGCGCTGATCGACCGGGCGGTCACCGAGTTCGGCGACCTGCACGTGCTGATCAACAACGCCGGCATCATGCGCGACCGGATGCTGTTCAACATGAGCGCAGAGGAGTGGGACGCTGTTATCCGGGTTAACCTGCGCGGCCACTTCTGCCCGACCCGGCACGCCGCCGCCTACTGGCGCCAGCAGGCCAAGAACGGCCGCCAAGGCGATCGCGTGGTCATCTCGACCAGCAGCGTCAGCGGCTTGCACGGCTCGGTGGGGCAGATCAACTACGGCACCGCCAAGGCAGGGATCGCGAGCTTCGCGCAGCTGATCGACCGGGAGCTGAACGAGCGTTTCGGCGTGCGCAGCTATGCGATCGCGCCCGGGGCCCGTACCCGCCTGACCCTGTCCACCCCGCACGCGGCGGCGACGGTCGGCCTGTCCGCGCCCGAGGACGGGTGGGACGACAAGGGGCCGGCCAACGTCGCGCCCTTCGTGGTGTGGCTCGCCGCCCCGGGCTGCACGATGCCCTCGGGCACCGTCTTCGGCGTCTGGGGCGGACGGGTGGAGCTGTACCGCTCCTGGCGCAAGGCCGCCGAGATCGCCGCGGATCACCAGTGGACCCTCGACGAACTCGACCAGGCCGCACCCGAACTGGTCGCGCAGGCGGCGCAGCGCACGCAGTCCGTCGTCGAGGCAGCAACCACCCGGGGCGGTGACCAGGCCTGATGCTCAACACCGTCAATGGCTCCTCTGTCGGGTCGGGAGAGGGCCTGGACGTCACCGACCCTGCCACGCTCGAGCACATCGACGGCGTCGACCGCTGCGGGCCCGCCGAGGTCGACGCCGCGTGCCAGGCCGCGGCGGCGGCCGGGCCGAAGTGGGCGCGATCGGAGGCGGACCGGCAGAAGGCGATGCTCGCCTGCGCGGAGATCCTCGCCGCCTGCGAGGACGAACTGGCCGGACTGCTCACGAGGGAGCAGGGCAAGCCGCTCGCGCAGGCTCATCAGGAGCTGCGCGGGAACGTGCGGATCCTGCAGTGGTATGCGAACCTCGAGCATTCCCACGTCGTCCTGCGGGACCTGGCCGAGGAACTCGTCGTCGCCACGTACCGACCGGTCGGCGTGGTCGGGATCATCACGCCGTGGAACTTCCCCGTCACGATCCTGGCAATGAAGCTCTGGGCCGCCCTGCGGGCAGGCAACACTGTGGTGATCAAGCCTGCGCCGACCACACCGCTGGCCACGCTGCGGCTCGCTGAGCTGGTCAACCAGGTTCTGCCGCCGGGGGTCGTCAACACCGTCACCGGAGGCGCCGAGACCGGCAGCCTGCTCACCGGGCACCCCGTCGTCGGCAAGATCTCCTTCACCGGGTCGACGGCGAGCGGCCGATCGGTGATGCAGGCCGCCGCCCCCACCCTCAAGCGCCTGACCCTAGAGCTCGGCGGCAACGATCCCGCCCTCCTCCTCGACGACGCCGACCTCGACGCGGTGCTGCCGACCGTGTTGCTCGGCGCCTTCTACAACGCCGGGCAGGTCTGCCAGGCTATCAAGCGGGTTTACGTGCCCACCGCGATGCGCGACGAGGCTGTCGCCCGGCTGGTGGCGCTGGCGGATACCCGGTTCGTCGTCGGCCACGGCCTGCAGCCCGGCGTGACCATGGGCCCGGTGAACAACGGGGCGCAGAAGCAGCGCGTGGCAAGCCTGGTCGCGGACGCCGAGGCGCGAGGCGCCCGGGTCCAGCGGGTCGGCGACATGAACCATGACCTGCCCGGGCACTTTGTGCGGCCGGTGATCGTCTCACGGATCGACGCCGCCGCCCCGCTGGTCACCGAGGAACAGTTCGGTCCCGCCCTCCCGGTCGTGGCCTACGACGACGTCGAGGAGGTCGTCGACAGCCTCAACGCAGGACCGTACGGGCTGGACGCGTCGGTGTGGTCCGCCGACGCCGACCGCGCCGTCGAGATCGCCACCCGGCTGCAGGTCGGCCAGGCGTACGTCAACAGTCACGCGGGCCCGCCCGAGCCGGACGTTCCTTTCGGCGGGGTCAAGGCCAGCGGCTTTGGCCGGGAGCTGGGTGTCCGCGGGCTCGAGGAGGTTAGCGAGCTGCGCGTGCTGCGGGTCGCCCGGACGGTGACGGCCTGATGCGCGCCGCCGTCATGACCGCAAGGGGCCAGCTCAGTGTGGTCGACGACGTTGACATCGAAGAGCCCGGTCAGGGGGAGGTTCTCGTCGAGGTCCGCTGGTGCAGTGTCTGTCACTCCGACCTGCATGCCCTGGACGGCGAGACGCTGCCGCCGCTGCCGTGCGTGCTCGGTCACGAGACCTCCGGGGTGGTGCGCGCCCTCGGGCCCGGAGTCGACAGCCTCGCTGCGGGCGACCATGTCGTGCTGTCCATGATCGGCCCCTGCGGCCGCTGCCGGCAGTGCCTCCGCGGCACGCCCGTCGCCTGTACACGGGCAGGCGGCCCCGGAGGGCTCACCCCGGACGGGAGCACCCGGCTCAGCCGCGGAGGTGAGCGCGTATGGCGGGCGCTGCGGGTCGGCGGCTTCGCCGAGCTTGCCGTCGTCCGGCAGGAGGCCGCGGTGCGCATCGCTCCCGACGTGCCGCTGGATCTGGCGTGCGTGCTGGGCTGCGCGGTGCAGACCGGCTACGGGGCGGTCAGCAACATCGCAGGAGTCAGGCCGGGTGACACCGTGGGCGTGGTGGGGTTGGGAGCGGTCGGCGTTGCTGCGGTGCAGGCCGCCAGGCTCGCCGGCGCCTCGGCCGTGATCGGGATAGACCCGCTGCCCTCGCGCCGCGAGCTGGCCGAGAAGCTCGGCGCCACGGTCACGCTCGCGCCCGAGGAGGCGGACGCCGACGCGGTTCGCGCGTGGACGGGCGACCACCTGCTCGACGCGATCGTCGACACGGTGAGCACGCCGGCGACGATCCGCCAGGCCGCCGGCATGACAGGCCGCCGAGGCGCCGTCGTCCTTGTCGGGGTCGGCTCCCTGGACCGCGAGCTGGGTGTCGTCACGGCCGACATAGTTATGAACCAGAAGCGCATCCTGGGCTGTTACCTGGGCAACTGCGTCCCCAATCGGGACATCCCCGCCCTCGTGGACCTGTGGCGGCAGGGCCGCCTCGACCTCGACGCCATGGTGACGACCCGACGCGAACTCGCCGATCTCGGCGAGGCCTTCGAGGACGTCCGGCGGGGCCGGGGTTTGCGCACCGCCGTCGCGGTCGCGCCCGGAGGCGTCACTGAATCTGCCCGGCCAGCCGACGGCGATCCCGGCAACCAGGTTCGTCGATCGCTTGATTCGTAAGGAGCGAGGAATGACCCATCAAGAGGCGCCGGAGGCGTTCGATATCGATGTCTCGACCGCCAGCGTGGAGCACGCGCGGGATCCGTGGGGGGTGTATCGCTGGCTGCGTGAGCGGGGTCCAGTGGTCCGGGTCACTTCCCTCGGCGGTATCACCGCGTACTCAGTCACGCGCTACGAGGAGGTATTCGCGGGACTGCAGGACAGCCGGTTCTCGAAAGACGCCTCGCACCTGGGGACCGCCGTTGGCGGGACCAGCGGAGCGCGGCAGGCGGGGTTCATGCTTACAGCGGAGTCGCGGCACCTGCTCAACACCGATCCGCCGGACCACACCCGACTCCGGAAGCTGGTGTCGCGCGCCTTTACCGCCCGGCGCGTGCAGCAGCTCCAGCCGCGCATCCAGGAGATCGTCGACGCGCTGATCGACGAGATGGCCGCGACCGGTGAGGCGGACCTGATCGCGGACCTCGCCTTCCCGCTTAGCATCACGATGATCTGTGAACTGCTGGGCGTGCCGAGCGACCAGCGTGCCGACTTCCGCGCGTGGTCGGTCGCCACGATGACGCCGGCGACCCCGGACCATGCCGCGGGAGATGCGAAGCTCCGCGAGTTCCTGCTCGCGCTGATAGCGAAGCGCCGCGGAGAGCTCGCTGAGATGGAGGACCCGGGCAGCGCTCCCGACCTTCTCTCCGCGATGGTCGTCGCGCATGACGAGGGTGATCGCCTCAGTGACGCCGAGCTCGTCGGGATGGCGATCCTGCTCCTGATCGCCGGGCACGAGACGACAGTGGGACTCATCGGCGCGGCCCTCCTGGAACTCTGCCGCCGCCGGGACCAGCGTGAGCTGTTGCTCAACGATCCGGGCCTGATCGGTCCCGCCGTCGAGGAATTCCTCCGGTACGAAGGCCCGGTGCAGCGAGCGACCTTCCGCGTCGCCGTCGAGGACGTCGAGCTCGGCGGGGTCCTGATCCCTGCGGGCTCCGTCGTCACGATGATGGTCGGATCGGCGAACCACGACCCGGACCGGTTCCCCGACCCGGACAAGGTGGACATCACCCGCGACACGCGCGGCCATGTGGCATTCGGCAGGGGGATGCACATGTGCCTGGGCGCTCTCCTCGCCAGGCAGGAGGCCCAGATCGCCATCGGATCGCTGCTGCGGCGGTTTCCCGACTACACCCTGAGCAAGGGCGAAGACGCGCTCACCTACCAGCCGACCGTGATCCGGGCACTTTCCTCCCTGCCTGTGCACCTGGGACCCGCCCGGGAAGGCTGAGATCGAGCCGATCCAGTCCGGGTAGCAGGGCCTGGCCGGGTCAGGCGATTCGGTTGCGTGAGTCATTCAGCTCATGTGGAAGCGCAGGTGAGGAATGAGCTCGAATTTCTGGGATGTATCGCGGGCAAGGCCGGACGATATTGCCCTCCAACCGAGCAGCGGCAAGAGCTACACGTTCGGCGAGGCGGCAGCGCTCGCCGATAAGGTCGCTGCGGTGTTCGCAGCGGCTGGGTTGCAGCCGGGAGACACGGTCTCCTGCGTGGGCTGTAACGAGCCCCTGTGGGTCATCACCTACCTGGCGGCACTGCAAAGCGGGTTGTACTTCACGCCGCTATCGCCGAGCATGCCGGCGCCTGAGCTGACCACGATCTGGCAGGACGCCAGAGCCAAGCTGATCGTCGCCGGCTTCGGTCAGCCCGCATGGATCGAGCAGGCCGCGGCCGATGCGCAGATTGATCGGCGCCGGTGTTTCGGTCTAACCGGCGAGGGCCCATTCGCCGACCTGGGTGCCGCGGTGCAGGCATTGACGCCCGCGACACCATCGGCGCCGTGGCGCGCCGGTATTCGTGCCCTCTACACCGGAGGCACGACCGGTGTGCCACGGAGTATTCGTCGCCCCCTTCCCGTCGTGCCGCCAGAGCAGGCAGCCGCCGCGATCACCGGGATGCCGCAGCTGCTGGGTCTGAGGGAGGGGTCGTCACGGCACCTTATAGCCGGCCCCCTCTACCACGGCGGCCCGTTGGCCTTTGCGACCGCGGCCTTGCACCTGGGCGCGACTCTGGTCATGTCCGTGACGTGGTCGGCGAGTGAGACCCTACGACTTATCGACGAGTATCAGGTCACCTCGACCTTCATGGTCCCGACCATGTTGAGCCGGCTGGTCAGCGTCCCAGCGGAAGAGAGAGAACGGTACGACCTCTCCTCGCTCAAGGCAGTGATCCACGGCGCCGCGCCGTGTTCTCCGGCGCTGAAGTACAGGCTTCTGGAATGGCTGGGCCCGGTACTGTACGAGTTCTACGCGGCCACCGAAGGGGGCGGCACGTATGTCAGCCCGCAGGAATGGCTCGCCCGCCCGGGCACGGTAGGCCGGGCGCTGCCTGGTGCCGAGGTGCTCGTTCTCGACGAGCAAGGCGATCCTGTTTCTCCCGGCACCGTCGGTCGCATCACGATGCGGTCTAGCAACTCGGCGCGCGGCGGGCACTTCTGGCCGGGCGACCTCGGGTACCTCGACGAGGGTGGCTGGCTGTTCCTCACCGACCGGGTGGCGGATGTCATCATCACCGGCGGCGTCAACGTGTACTCGATTCAGGTCGAGGCTGCGCTGTGTCAGGTCCAGGACGTCGAGCAGTGCGCCGTCATCGGTGTGCCCGACCCAGACTGGGGCGAGGCCGTCACCGTCGTGGTCGTTCCCCGCTCGGATTCGGTCGCCCCGGCCGGGCTGGAACGCCGGCTGCGTCAGGTCGCGGCCCAGACGCTGTCGCCGCCTCAGCGTCCGAGGCACTGCGTCGTCGTCGACAACCTTCCGATGACCCAGGCCGGAAAGGTCGACAAGCGCGCTCTGCGCAGCCGGTACAGGAATCTAGACGCCGTATGGGCCGCTGTATGAGCCAGGCCTCGGTTCTCGTCGCTAACCGCGGCGAGGTCGCGATGCGGATAATCCGGGCCGCCGCTGAACGTGGCATCCGGTCCGTAGCGGTCTACAGCCAAGACGATACGGGCGCCATGCACCAGCGGGCGGCTGACGAGTCAGTTCCACTCGATGCGGTAGGTCCAGCGGCCTACCTTGATGCCGGGGCGATGGTCGCTGCGGCACTTGCCACCGGCTGCGAGTTCCTCCACCCGGGGTGGGGTTTCCTCAGCGAGCAGCCGGAGCTGGCGCGAAACTGCCGCGAGGCGGAAGTACAGTTCCTCGGGCCTGAGGCCGAGACGCTGGAGATCCTCGGGGATAAAGTGCGTGCCCAGGATCTGGCCGCCCGTCACGGCCTGCCCGTACTGCCCAGCACGCGAGGCGCGGCCACGCTCCACGAGGCCGCTGAGCTGCTGACGCAGGCGAGGTCGCACCGGGGCGTCATGCTCAAGGCCGTCGCCGGCGGCGGGGGCCGGGGTATCCGGGTCGTCAGCTCGGCGTCCGAACTGCCCGGCGCCTATCGCGACTGCACGGCCGAGGCGGCTGCCGCTTTCGGCGACGGACGGGTGTTCGCCGAGCTCTACCTTCCGCAATGCCGGCACATCGAGGTACAGATCGTCGGTGACGGCCGGGGAAGCGTAGCGGTCGTGGGAGACCGGGATTGCAGCATTCAGCGAAATTGGCAGAAGCTGATCGAGATCGCTCCAGCGCCTGCACTACCGGAAAACGTCCGCGCCAGCCTGTGGGATGCGGCCCGGCGGCTTGCCGAGTCCGTGCACTACCGCAGCGTCGGCACCTTTGAGTTCCTGCTCGATCTCACCGACCATTCCTGGTGGTTCATGGAGGCCAATCCGCGGCTTCAGGTCGAGCACACCATCACTGAGCAGGTCTCCGGTATCGATCTCGTCCACATCCAGTTCGACATCCTCGCCGGCCGCTCACTGGCGGACCTGGGGCTTGCGAGTGGTACGCGGGTCCAAGCCGGCACTGCCATGCAGCTGCGGCTCAACGCTGAACGCGTCACCTCGGGCGGCGCCGTCCAGCCGTCGGCGGGAACGGTGACCGCGGTCAGCTTCCCGAGCGGGCCGGGTATCCGCGTCGATACGGCGTTCGCCGCAGGAGATGTCGTCTCGCCCCGCTTCGACTCCCTGCTGGCCAAGATCATCGTGCACGTCACCCAGGGCGGGCTCGAGGTCGCGGCACAGCAGGCGCGCTGGGCGTTGGAGCGTACGGACGTGGCGGGGGTGGACACGAATCGAGATCTGCTCGTTGCCCTGGTATCCGACCCTCGCCTGGCGGCCGGAGAGCTTTCCACCACGTTCCTCCATGCCCACCTGGGTTCTCTGACCCCGGCCGCGACACAGACGGCCGCTACTCTCCAGAGCACGCCAGAATCAGCCACCGTGCTCGCCGGCATGTCCGGGGTCGTTACCTGCATCGAAGTCGCCGTAGGCCAGGTCGTCGAGCAAGGAGACGACCTGATGCAGATCGAGGCCATGAAGATGCAGCATGTGCTCACCGCTCCCGTGACCGGAAGGATTAGCAGCATCACCGTCTGTAAGGGCGCAGAATGCCATCCTGACATGGTCCTGGCCGAGATCAGTACCGACATCCCCGACGGCATGCTCGCCGCTGATCCGATTAGTCGATCCGTCGGCCAAGACGACGACTGGTTGGCGGTGCATCTCACCGAGGTCCGAGACCAGCATCAGCGCGCGCTTGACGATGCGCGCCCGCAGGTCGCCGCTCAGCGAAGGGCAGCCGGGAAGACCACCGTCCGGGAAAAGTTGGCTGCGCTGTTTGACGGACCATTCGCCGAGTACGGCTCGCTGGCGGTGGCATCGCGACTCTGGCGGGACAGCGAGGACGACCTGGCCCAGCGCACACCGGCTGATGGCGTCATCACCGGCATCGGCCAGGTCAACCGCGGGGTTGTCGAGCCCGGCGTCGGCAGAGCCGGAGGACGCTGCGCGGTAGTCGCCTACGACCCGGCTGTCATGGCGGGTACCCAGGGCCACATCGGAACCCAGAAGACCGCGCGTCTGCTGGAACTCGCCGGACGCTCGGCGCTCCCGGTCGTCCTGTTTGGCGACGGCGGCGGCGGCCGCCCTGGCGACGACGCGCCGGGAACATTCTCTCCGCCGCTGGAGATCTTCGGCCAGTTTGCCCGGCTGTCTGGGAAGGTGCCGCTCGTAGGGTCGGTGTCCAGCGCCTGCTTCGGAGGAAACGCGGCCCTGCTGAGCTGCTGTGATCTCATCGTGGCAACCCGTGACGCCAACGTCGGAATGGCAGGACCAGCAGTTATCGAAGCCGGCGGGCTGGGCAGCTTCCGCATCGATGAGATCGGCCCGGCTTCGCAGTTGCACGATAACGGTCTCGTCGACGTTCTCACCGACAGCGACACGGCCGCCGTCGACTCCGTTAAGCATCTCCTCGCCTACTTCCAAGGTCCAGTACCGGCCTGGGAGTCACCTGATCAGATCCACCTGCGCCAGGTTCTGCCCAGAGACCGGCTCCGCGCCTACGACGTGACGCACGTCGCCCGAACGCTCGCCGACCTCGACAGCATGCAGGAAATCAAGCCCGCCTTCGGGCGAACGATGATGACGTCCCTTGCGCGCATCGACGGTGCGCCGGTGGGAATCATCGGCAACAATCCCCGACACGGTGCGGGCGCCATCGACGGACACGGGGCTGACAAGGCCGCACGGTTCGCGCGGCTCTGCAACACCTTCGGAATCCCGCTCATATTTCTCTGCGATACGCCTGGATTCGCCGTCGGACCCGACGCCGAGGCCACGGGTCAGCTCAGCAGCTTTTCCCGGATGCTCATCGAGTGTTCTCGGCTGACCGTCCCGTTTGTCACGATCATTACCCGAAAGGCATACGGCCTCGGAGCCGTGGCGATGTGCGGGGGAAGTTACCGAGCGCCGTCGGCAGTGGTTTCCTGGCCGACGGCCGAACTGGCCGGAATGGCGCCCGAGTCGGTCGTTCGCCTCAGCGCGGCTAAGGATCTGGCAGCCATTGACGATGACGCACTCCGCGCGGAGGAATTCGCGCGGCGGGTCGACGCCGCCCGCGAGGCAAGCACGGCAATCCGGGCCGCAAGACGGTTCCGTGTCGATGACGTGATCGACCCGGCCGAGACCCGGTCCTGGGTGCGCGCGGCACTGACGTGATCGTGATGCACGCCAGTTCCGCTGTCCACAAGCGCCACATCATTAGCAAGAAGACAAGGTAGCCGTCATGCCCGTGCCCACCGCCCCTGGCCCGCTTGCCGATGTCACGGTCATCGAGCTCGCGTGTATCGGCCCAGCTCTCTATGCCTGCATGAACCTGGCGGATCCAGGCGCGGACGTCATCTCGGCCGACAAGCCTGAGCCTCGGCCGAACGCCGGACCGACTGACGCACTCGCACGACGGGGAACCCGGCCTGCAGACTCCCGCCTGGCGGCCGAACACATGATCAGGCGCAGCCTGATCCCTGAGGCTCAACGATACTGAGGAGTAACAGTGACTGACGCGAACGTCCGGCTGACGGCCGATGAAGCGGCGGAATCCGTCGATGGCGGCGAAGCTATCGGGGTCCCGTCGCTGCCGAGCATAATCGGCGGACTAGCCGCGGCCCTGAGCCAGGGCACGACGGTGGCGCAGGAAACCACCCGGCTTGGCCTGGAACTTACCCGTATCGCGCGGGGACGGTCCAACCTGGCTCCGGCTAAAGGTGACCGGCGTTTCACCGATCCGGCGTGGACGTCCAATCCGGTATACCGGAGGATCGAGCAAAGTTATCTTGCCTCCTCGCGGGCACTGGACAGGATCGTCAGCGAGCTGGCCGATGGGCGCGGCGGCACCCGGGCCGAGCAGGCCCGGTTCGCGGCCAACATCATGACTAGCGCGGCCGCGCCGACGAACTTCCTGGCGAGCAACCCAGCCGCCCTCAAGCGCGCCTTCGACACCGGAGGCATGAGCCTAGTCCGGGGCGCCCGCAACTTCGTCCGCGACGTGCGCCATAACGGCGCGATGCCGTCGATGATCGAGCCCGGCGCCTTCGAGGTGGGCCGGGACCTGGCGGTGACCCCCGGCGCCGTGGTGGCCCGGGACGAGGTCGCCGAGATCCTGCAGTACGCCCCGGCCACGGACACGGTGTTCCAGCGCCCGGTCCTGGTCATCCCGCCGCCCATCGGGCGGTTCTACTTCCTGGATCTGCGGCCCGGACGCAGCTTCGCCGAGTACGCCACCAGTCGCGGCCTGCAGGTATTCATGACCAGCTGGCGGAACCCCACCCCTGAGCAGGGTAGCTGGGACCTGGACACCTACGCCCGGACGGTACTCGCGGCCATCGACACCGTGCGGGAGATCACCGGCAGCCCGGACGTCAATCTGATCGGCTTTTGTGCCGGCGGCATCATCGCTACCACCGTCTTGAACCACCTGGCCGCCACCGGCGATGACCGCGTGCACAGCATGTCGTTTGCCGTCACCCTGCTGGACTTCGGCCTGCCTGCCCCGATCACCGCGTTCTCCGGGCGCGGCCTGCTCAGCTTCGCCGGCCGCCGGTCACGACGCAAGGGCATCATCACCAGCCGGCAGATGGGCAGTGCCTTCACCTGGCTGCGCCCTGATGACCTGGTCTTCAACTACTGGGTGAACAACAACCTGATGGGCGAGCAACCGCCAGCCTTTGACATCCTGGCCTGGAACGCCGACGGCACCAACCTGCCCGGCGCACTGCACGGCCAGTTCCTGGCCATCTTCCGGGACAACCTGCTCACCCGGCCCGGAGCACTCAGCGTGCTGGGCACCCCGCTGAACCTCCGGACCATCACGGTGCCGACGTTCGTCACTGGGGCGGTTACCGACCATCTGACCCCTTGGAAGGGCTGCTACCGGACCACCCAGCTGCTCGGCGGGCCGACCGCTTTCGTGCTCAGCCACTCCGGCCACATCGCCAGCCTGGTGAACCCGCCGGGCAACCCCAAGGCGCACTACTGGACCGGCGGCACGCCGGCCACCGATCCCGAGCAGTGGCTGGCCCGTGCCGAACGACAGCAGGGCAGCTGGTGGGAAGCCTGGGCCGACTGGATAACGGCACGATCCGGCGACCCGCGGCCAGGTCCCGAGACACCCGGCAGCGAGCGATACCCGGCACTATCCCCCGCCCCCGGAACCTACGTGCGCGATGTCGCACCCGCATGAGTGCCGAGGAGCCCGCTAGAGGCTACGGCGCTCTTTAACGATGAAGCCCTCCACTCGATACGTCGTGTTCGGATCAGCACGGGTTCGCGTGCGGACCGAGGGGACGGGTGCGCCGCTGCTCCTGCTGATGGGCATCGGAGGGCACCTCGACATGTGGCAGCCCCTCGCCGAGCAACTGCACGGGCGACAGCTCGTCATGTTCGACTTTCCCGGCACGGGCGAGTCCACGCTGCCCTGGTTCCCGCCGACGATGGCGAACGCCGCTTTGTTCGTCCGGGGCCTGATGCGACGGCTGGGACTGCGGCGAGCGGATGTCCTCGGTTACTCCTGGGGCGGCCTGCTGGCGCAGCAGCTCGCCGCGCAGCACGCCGGCACAGTACGAAAGCTGGTGCTGG